>Ga0196981_1000218_pt1 | contig 37440 bp, 37 predicted proteins | sample S3_2013CmetaG_FD_155462 | JGI IMG/M metagenome (GOLD analysis project Ga0196981, IMG submission 155462) | Soil microbial communities from Anza Borrego desert, Southern California, United States - S3_20-13C | ecosystem: Environmental > Terrestrial > Soil > Desert | place: USA: California... | reverse complement strand
CTTGTAGCCGGTGGATGACTTCCAGGTCGTCATGCCCGTATTGAGGACCGTGACCGTGGCGTCATACTGCTGACCAGCAAACATTACCTGCGGAATGGTATGGGCGATAACACTAGCACCTAATTTAGGTGCCGGAGCGGTACCCACGGAGAGCCGCATACCGCAAGCAGAGTATCCGTAGCTATTCGTAGTGATGCCGTTCGCAGTCGTTCCTGTGAATTGTGGGACTGTATCTAGCGCCTCTACAACGATCCATGCGGTTTCGCCTACTGCGATTAGACCGGCATGGACACTTGCTCGCGCCAAATCTGAATTGGTTGCATAACCAGTTTCATTATTTCCCCAAACAGACGCTCCTGATAACGATCCAGTGTGATATCCATTGGGAGGTGTCTGCGACAGACAGGACGCACTAACTGCAAGCACATCGCTGCTTGTAAGTAGAACAGTGCACCATAGAGTTAACGCATGAAAACTTCGACTTGACCAGCGAATCCGTTCTAGCACCAAACTAGTTACGTAAGATAAGGTATGGAAGCTACGAAACAATTTCATCATGGTAGTTACTGATCAGGCGCGTTAAGAAGGATCGAGCGCAACTGCTCACAAAAGGCACTTCAACGGTAAAAGACTAGCGTGCATATGCCTTCTTAAAAATTCTTCCAAGGGCACTTTTAAACGGCCGCAGGCAATAAGGCGGCTCGCTTTCTTAGCGCGAGCCGATTATCAATTTCGCAAACACTACCGATTATTAAGTCATGAACTAAGCGTGTATCACCTAGATTGAACAAGATCTAAGAGCTTCACACCGACAAAAACCTAATAGGTGCACTCGTCTTTTTCCCAAGTTGCCACACCTTTTTTAGGATTTTCCATTTTCTATAGACACAGCATCTAAAAATGCCGCCGTGAACTTCAGAGACTTGGGCCTCTAAAGCCTAATGGTTGCCAAGGTGCAATTTAGCGGGCGATTATGCATAATGGGTAACTAATTGTCCATACCATGGAATAGCTATTTGCTGCGGCAAATCGCGCGGTAATTTATGGCACTTGTCGGGAAAATGGCGGTGCGAACGCGAAGAAACGGCGCCGTACGCGGAGTATTGACTGGATTTCCTTGCGCATCGACGTCAACCGTGAAGGTCTCTTGCGAAAGAACGAGGTCGCCCTCGCGCAACTCGACAGCGTTGACGACATCACCGTCCGCGACCGCTCCTACCGAATAGCTTATGCTCGCCAAAAGTTTTTCGCCGGCCGGTACGACACTGCCGGTCGTATTAACGCTCGTAGAATCAAAGGCAACCTGAGCGTGGGCCATGCTTCCACATAAGGCCAAGAGGACCGAAAAGACCAGGGTCGCCCCTAACCTGATTTCAGGCAGGAGCCGTTGCGTCTTTCGAGAAAGCGTCCTATTTCCTGTGTAGTTCACAGAACAAAATGCGATCCCAAGGAGCAAAAGAAATCGCTCCGCGTTCGAGTTCCAAAGACGCACGCGCCTTCCCCTTGATTCTTATAGATTATGAGTTTCAATCCCGGCGCGCGCTGGCCGGCGGCAATCGAGCGTCTGCTGCCAGCTGGCGTAAATCACATGAGTAAGGTGATGCAGGGTTGATGGTTCGGATCAAAAAATGTCTATTTTTCAATCGGCCGCGAATTATCTGCGAATAGTGATTACTACGTCTATACCCTGTTCATGTGAAATCGGTTCCACCAAGCGCAGCGACTGGGGCAATTTTGCGTAATGCGGCGTTATGTGAACATCGATCCCGCAGGGAGCGATTCCCCCGAAACGGCTGCCAGCTCGGCGCAGGCTCGATGCTGCGGCGTGCTGTAACAACGTCTCCGATCGCCCTTGGGCAACGTATCGCACAGCTCAGGAAGGATCGCGGCTGGACGCAACAGGAATTGGTCGACAAGCTCGGCATCGCCCAGCAGACGCTGGCGCACTATGAGGTCCCGCGGATTCGGATACCGGCATCCACCTTGCCGGTGCTCGCCACGCTATTCGCCGTCCCGGTCGATGTCCTGGTCGGCCACAACCAGCAGACCAAGCGCGGCGGCAAGCGCGGACCTGCGCCGTCGCCGGCTCCGTCAAGGCCGCGCAGCGCCCGCCAGGGCCATGTACTTGACTTAACAGCACTTGACTCCGATTTGACAGCGCGTGGAAGCTACGGAGAAAGTTCTTCATTGAGTTCACTAACCAATTACGTTGAGACGACATGAGCAAAAAAGCTCGCCGGAAGTCGCCTCACGTTTAAAAAAAGCGTACGCACACCTTCTCCCATTCATGGCAAAAGGCGCTCAAAGCTATAGGCGAGAAGGGTGCGCTGGTAATTAGCGCAAGATGGGCTTCAACGCAGTGAACAACTCGAGTTGAATATCCAAGGTTAAGCTCGCATTAAGATATGTAGATACGGCTTAGCGGACTCATGTCGATGAATATCGAATAGAGAGACTCATCGTTTTCCCCTGACTACCGCGTTTTATTCTTTAGGCTTACCCCGGTCCAAAATCCGCAGTTTGATGAAGAGATTCCGCCGCAAACAAAGGCTTTAAATGCTAAAGCTTAATAGTGGATAAAGTTAAATTTAGCGGGCGATTATGCCAATAGGATAACTAGAAGTCCATACCCAAAATATGAGAACTGCCTCCAAATTCTGGATTTGGATCTGCTGAAAGCGTTACAACGATGAAAGTATGCAGATTGCTGCAACGCCGCGTGTAATTGGTTGCGTTACATGAACAAATCTGCCTTGATCTCGAACGCAACGGTATGTAGTTGGTCGCGCTTGACAGACTGCATTCGTGTGACGTGAACCATTCTTAACCCGTCTTGCAATGTAAGGCGGCCAATGTATTCCATTAAGGCGGCATGATCTTTAGCTTCACCGCGAAGGATCACTCTCTTCTGTACCTTATCGGGGTAAAACTCCAGCAGCTCAATATTCGTTGTGGCTGCACGTTCGAGTGCACGAAAGAGGCGATCCCAAGGGAAATCGAGTTCCGCTTGCAGTGTGCTCCACTTCTTTTGCTCTTCGACGTCCTTTCGAGCTGGCTTTTTCGCACTAGCTAAGGCCTGCTTTGACCTTAGTGTTGCGATCTCGGATTGGATGCGTGACTCTTCCTGGATCAATCGCAATGTTTCATTAAACGCTAACAGCAGCGCCGCGAATGCGCAGGCAGACAGCAGCCACACCATCCATGGTGTCTTTGACTTTGGCTTCAAATATTGACTGAAAGAGCTCATTTCACCGCTCCAGTGCACACAGTGGCAACAGCTGAACACTCGAATGTCCGAGTGCTAACGATACCATCTGCTTGAGTCCATCAGTATTCTCTGGCGTTGTAGACCAAAGCTTCACCTTGCTTATCGTAGAAATGTGGCTGCTGCAGCGAACCAGCAAGCGGAAGACGACCGCTTCATGCGCGCCAATGACGGGCTCGGCGTCCACCGCAGTCAATACGCCCCGCGTGAAGCACAGAGCGCTCATGCACTGATCGTCCCACAAGACCATCAGCACATTACCTTCCTTCGCTTGAGGCTTTGCATATGCATAAGCTGCTACCGAGGCTGGAAGTAGGAACTCGAGTTTCAGGTTGCGAGAAGACAGTAGAGCTACAAGCTCCTCCAGCCATGATTGTCTGACCGCATAGGCAAGGCCGGCCTGACAGTATTGATGATACTCAGCCTGGATGACCCAATCATCGTCGGAGATCAGTCCTGCCTTCTCAAGGCATACTCGCGCGTAACTTTGCCGCTCAACAGGACGTCGTAGAGCATCCTGCCAGGGAAGCGATACAGTTGCCGCGAGTATGTCCGACACCAGGATTTGTACTCGACTACCGCGCTTTATTTTGGCTCCGGCAGTATCGAGCAAATCTTTGAGCAAGCTCGTGGCGCCTTCGGGCACTATCGGGGAAGACGGATCGCGCACCTGAGAGATGTTTAATTGCTTTGAAGTCAACCAACCGTGGCCGGGAAATAAGCCAACGCGAATCGTTTCAGGCCACAAAGGTGACACGGTTGGCCTCCTGCAGTGTCGTATGTCCCTCTTTGACCAAATCAAGCGCGACGTCACGCAAGAAGCGAGTCCCTTCCTTTCGTGCTTGTTCTTTGAGGGCACGTATCGAGGCGCGCCCGATAATGAGTTCACGTATTTCGTCAGTCAGGCGCAATACTTCAGCGATCGCCCGCCGACCTTTGTACCCCGTATGTCGACATTGTGCACAACCCTGTCCTGCATGAAACCGGTAATGGTGCGCGTCAACGATACCCGACTCCGCCAAGAGTGCCGGATCGACACTCACTGGTGCATTGCAGTGCGGGCAATTCTGTCGCATCAACCGTTGTGCTACGACGCCCGTCAATGAAGACACAAAGCTATAGGGATCCACCCCCATGTGCATGAATCGACCGATCACATCAAACGTGTTATTGGCATGCACTGACGTAAACACCATGTGACCAGTGAGTGCGGATTGCACTGCGATCTGCGCCGTCTCAGGATCCCGGATCTCGCCGACAAGGATCTTATCCGGATCATGGCGAAGGATGGATCTCAGGCCAACAGCAAAGGTGAGCCCCTTTTTCTCATTGACGGGAATCTGGGCGACGCCAGGCAGTTGATACTCAACCGGGTCCTCAATGGTGAGGATCTTGTCCTGGCCATTGTTGATTTCTGTTAGTGCCGCGTAGAGTGTGGTCGTCTTGCCACTACCAGTCGGACCGGTCACGAGCATCATCCCATAGGGCTCTGCCGCGAGGCGGCGCAAGAGCCGGATCGTCTGACTGTCAAATCCCAGGGTATCGAGAGTCAGTCGCTGCATCGTATCGATCAATGCCTGCTTGTCGAGGATACGCAGTACGGCATCTTCACCGTGAATGGTCGGCATGATGGAGACACGAATGTCGATATCGCGTCCCTTGGCAGTCACACGAAAGCGACCATCCTGCGGGATGCGCTTTTCGGCAATGTCAAGTTCAGCCAATACCTTGATGCGTGCAATTGCCTGCTCTGCGAGTGCGGGATTATGAAGACTGGCAATCTCATTGAGTACGCCGTCGATACGGAACTTGACGGTCAGACCGTGAGGTAACGTCTCCAGGTGAATGTCGCTTGCCTCAAACCGTAGCGCATCGAATACTGTCGAATTGATGAGGCGAACCGCCGGGCTCGTCTCGCCTTGGATCGCGGTTAGGGTGAGCTCGTGAGTGGTCTTCTCTTCCAGCTCGACCACATTTTCAAGGCTGACGGCTTCGGCGACTGCGCTGAAGCTGGACTCATGGCGCTCCAGGAGTGCCCTAAGTGCTGCCGGGTCAGCCAATGAAATGTTCGTGATCGGCAAGCCGCGCCGACTGAGCCACAATCCTAATGACGCGTCAAAGGGAACACCAACAGCAGCGCACAGGGCACCGTCGCGATTCCGTCCGACGATGATAGAACGGTCCATCATGTCGGAATACGACACGAGGTCAAACAATGGTTCGATCTCGTCGTCGGAGTCGAGCGCAATTACCGAATAGCCTGAAAGCTTCGCGGCATCGGCAAGAACTGTGTCGCGTGATGCACCTAGGCGCTCAACCAGTGCCGAAAGCCAGTCCTTTGCGGTCCTGTCCTTGATTGCCTCTCGTAGAAGTTCGTGATTCAGCATGTTTGATACCGATTGCAAGTCTTCAGACGGCATTGGCAAGATCAAAAATCGGCGTGTAGAGCATGAGCACGACAGCCCCGATCACCAGTCCAATACCCACCATGAGGATAGGTTCGACTAGGCGACCTGCGGTGTCGATCCACGTTGACATTTCCTGGTCATAGAAGTCGGCAATCTTTTCCATCATTTCATCGAGATTGCCCGATGACTCTCCAGCAACAAGCAGTCGTTGGGCGAGGTCGGTACTCAGTCCACATTCCATCATCACGATAGAGAGCGGTTTGCCTTCAGACACCAATCCAATCGCCCGCTGCAAGTTGTCACGAAAGCCGGTTGCCAGGGCGCCCTCCGTCATGCGCATTGCGGCGAGCATACTGACGCCACTTTTTAAAAGCATGCCTAGAGTGCGATACATGCGAGCCAGCTGTAGCAACCAGACCTTCTCGCCGATGGCCGGTAACTGAATGAATTTTTGAAATACCTTGGCCCGTGTCTTTGGATGGACAATGCCGGCGACCGACGCAACAATGATCCCGATAAAGGCAGACCACGCTACCAATGCATGATTACGAACAAATCCGCCCCAAAGCTGCACAAAGCCTGCTGACGCTTGCTGACGTGCTGCGATGTCCTCAAACACCTCTGAAAACCGCGGGACAACGTACAACATCAAAAAGGCAATGACAACAAAGCCGACTGTAATGAGAATGGCCGGGTAGATCGCCGCCGAAATGAGCTTACCGCGAATCTCATCCACCTGGCGCTGGTAATGCATAAAGCGCTGAATGGCTGCGCGGACGGTGCCCGTCGTTTCGCTTGAGCGCACCATGGCGACATACAGTGCCGGAAAAACAGATGGCAGTGCAGACATCGCCTCAGATAGCTGCCGTCCCTGGCGGAGACCATCGAGCAGCGTGTCGTAGATTCCCCGGTGTTGACCGTGACGATCATTGCGCCCAAGGATTTCGATCGCATCAACTACCGGCTGCCCGGCGTCCAGCAAGGTCGAAAGCTGCTGATTAAACACCGCCAGGTTAAATTTCTTACGGCTACGGAAGTTACTCAACCCGGAACGATCCAGGGTCTCCAGTCCTAAGACCTTCGACCCGGATGCCTCGACGAAGCGGCGCGCCTCCTCCTCGCTGACCGCGTCGAACTCTGTCGAATCCACGGTCATGGCGGCTGTAAGAATTTTGGCGCGATATCGCATAAACCGACTTACCTGGCACAGTTCGGTTACTGCGTGTTCGACACGTCAGCATCGTCTCCGGCCCCTCCGGATTTGCCATCCTTGCCATAGGACACAATGTCATAATCCATGTTCGGGTTGGCGCTCGGCGTCTTATAGACATAGGCGTTGCCCCATGGGTCTGCGGGGATCCCCTTTTTCAGGTAAGGACCGCGCCAATTACCCTCGTTTGCCGGCTGAGTGAAAAGTGCAGCAAGCCCTTGCTCTGTAGTGGGATAGTGCCCGGTATCGATTCGATACTGGTCAAGCGCCTTGTCAAACGCATCGATCTGAGCGCGGGCCACCTGGGCTTGCGACTTGCCGATCTGCGAGAAGTACTTCGGCCCGACAAATGCTGCCAGCAAGCCAATAATCAGCAGAACAACGAGCAGTTCAAGCAATGTAAAGCCACGTACCCTGTATTTCATTTTTTTCCCCTCTGCTTTTTACAACATCAATTCGATGATGATTGATAGATAAACCGCCAATCGCTATACGTTTTGGCGCTCGCAAAGCTTGCAAATTCGGTCGAGAAGCCGCCGGTCTTCATAGGCTTGCGCCCCGACAATGAATAGACGCCAATGATTTTCCCTTCGTCGTTGCGGACAAGACCCCATTCGGAGCTACCGGTCATAGGGTCCCGGTATAACTTTCGCAGTGGTCGACGCATCGTTGTGGTGCGATTATCGAGTAATAGATCTTCCAGGCTCGCAGGATAGCTCTTCGCCGTTCCAGGCGACATATCGTAGTATTCGCGAATCGCGTTGCGGTAAGCCGCACCAACAAACAGCAATTCAGCCTCCTTGGCACGCAGCTCCTTGGCATAAGTATGTTCAATGGCGCGGACGGACAGAATTGACAGCACGGCGACGGCAAACATCACAATCAAGTAGCTGTAGCCGCGTTCTTGCTTTTTCCAGCCCATGGATTACCAATCCTTAAACCACGTGCCATCTTTTGCCTGGTTTGGTGCGGCCGATTTGATGTCATAGACGGCACCTGCTGCACCGTCTGCCGGAGCAACGACAACCCAACTCTTCGAGCTTTGCGTGAATGGATCGACCGGAATACTCCGGATGTACTTTTTCGTGACCAGATCCTCCAAGCTATCCGGGTACTTGCCATTGTCCGAGTAGTACTTATCAATCGCGTCACGAAGGACATATAAGTCTTCTTTGAGGACACTCTCTTTTGCGGTGTCGAGATTGCCGAAGTATCGTGGCGCTGCAAGCGCGAGAATGGTTGCCAGGATCGCCAAAGCGACCATGAGCTCAATCATTGAAAAGCCACGTCGGTTCATTCTTACCATTCGCTGTAAAGAACGCCGTTCAGACCGGTGTCGGTCGACAGCGAATAGACATCAAATACATCATCGCCTTCTGCAGGCTTATCTGGTGGAGAGGCGAAGCTTCGTTTTCCCCACGTGTCAATGGCAGGAGTAGTCGTGTCAGGATAAAACGGGTCACGCGGAATCCGCCGTAGAAAATAGATCTTTTGACTAGTCGTACTGGTGGCGTCCGTCACGCCCATGACAAGGTCTGTCAACGTTGGTGGATAGCCACTGTGGCCGGGGATTACCGTAATTCGTCCACTAGCGGCCGCCGTCTTATAGGCATCGATCGCCTGCCGGATATCAATTAACGCGCGTCGTAACTCCTGTTCCTTTTGCCTTTTTACGGTCACTTCTGCAAGCGGCATTGCTACGGTCGCTAGCAAGCCAACGATCGCGACTGAGACCAACAGCTCGACCAAGCTAAAGCCACGGACGTCCGGTTGCGGCAATACCACTTGACCGTTCATGGTTCGACGGCGATCTGGTGGCTCACCGGCAGCACCGGTTTCGATACAGCCTGTGCGTTACCAACCGGTGTGATACCGATGACGCTCAATTCCGCGCCTGCAGCTGGCACCACCGGCTTCAGGTCAATGGAAATGAGCTTGCCCTTGCCGGCCGGGCTTGCAGTGTCGACGCCCGAAATTCCCACCGACACCCTGCCGCTTGCCTTATCGACGGCATAGCTGAAGTTGCTCTTGCCGGCCTTGGAAAAATAATTACCATCGTTTACGGCCACAATTTCAAACTGCGTCGGATCAAAGGCGAGTTGGAGCGGTGCGGCACGCAGCGCGTGCTGGCTGTCCAGTACCAATTCCAGCGACATGGTTTGTCCGACTTTGCCGGTTCGTGGACCATTCCACTGCAATTTAAGCCCGCTAGTGTCCGGCAGCGACACGGAGGCAGACGATGCATCCGTAGTAGGCGCTGCCATTGGAGCATTTGCCCACGCTTGGCTTGAGCTTGCTGTTGCGCCTGTATCCGCTTGGCGCAACTGGATGGGTCGCGTGCGCAATGCTGCTTCCGTACCTGACCAGAAGCTTTCGGCAGCTACGCTCTTCCTCTGGATGTTCCGAACCAGGCGCGGCGTAATTGCCATCACGATTTCCGATTTTTGGCGGTCATCTTTCTGACTCGAGAACAGGCGGCCCAGCACAGGGACATCTCCCAGGAGTGGAATTCGATTCGCATCGGATCGCTCCGAATCGCTAATCAGGCCAGCAATGACCTGGGTCTCACCATCCTTCAGTCGTAACGTGCTGCTGAAATTCCTCGTGCCGATCTGATAGGCCTGCGAGCCAGTCGATGTCTTGATCGCTCCGACAAGTGAGCTGACTTCCAGCCCGAGTTTCAGCGCAATCTCATCGCGTAGATGGATTTCCGGCTCCACGTCCAGCTTCAGGCCGACATCCAGGTACTGGATGTTCTCGGACAAGAATCCATTCGGCGTGGTGGTGGTGGTGACCACCGGGACCTTGTCACCAATCAGAATCTTTGCCTTCTCGCGATCTCGTACGCGAATACGCGGATTCGCCAAGAGGTTTGCGTCCCCATCAATTTTTTGCAGGCTCACCGTAGCGGTCGGTAAAGTAATCCCAAGTTTCGTGGAATTCAAATCTTTCAGGTCGTTCAGGCGCATTGTCTGGGTACTCGATCCAGTCCCGCCCGTTGTCGGCAACCCCGATTGAGACAGCGGCGACACCGTAAATTGGTTTGTCAGTTGAATGCCAAGGTTAAGAAGCCGAGTGCGGTTGATCTCGAGCACTTCTACTTCAAGCATCACTTCTGGCTCCTCGAGGTCTTGCAGCGCCAACAGCTTTTCTGCAAGCGCCAGTACTTCAGGAGATTCGCGCAAGACGAGCATGTGATAACGCTCGTCCACGTAGACGTCCTTAATCTTGAGGACAGTCTTGAGAAGATTGGCCGCGGTCTTGGCCTCGACGTTCGAAAGGTAGAACGCCTTGACCATCAGGTCCTGATATTCCTTGAGTTTGGCCGGTGTATTGGGATAAATCAGTACGCTGGTTGTATTGAGAATTTTCTTCTCGAGCTGGTTCGTCGCGAGAATGACGTCGATCGCGTCTTCCAGTGTCGTCTGCTTCAAGAAGACGGTGGTGCGCTGATCGCTGCGAACGTCACGGTCGAAAATAAAATTGATGCCCGTCGTGCGAGAGAGCGCCTCGAATACCATCTTGACACTGGCGTCACGAAACTCGAGGTTGATGGGCTTTTTATAAAGATTTGCGAGGCTCGGCACCGAAACGAGCTGTTTAGCCTGTTGGGCATCAATCTCTTTCTTGACGGCGCGAGCCTCTGGCTGATGCGGCACGCGCTCGAGTGCCCTTGAGACCCACTGCTCTGCTTCGGTCAGGTCGCCGCGCTTGAGCGCCGTGCGCGCTTGAGCCGCATCCGCGGCCGCGCGGGCGTCTGCAACCAGTGCTTCAAGTCCAGCCAGTGCACGTGCATTGTGACGATCAAATTGCAGGATAATCTTGTAGTGCTGCTCCGCTTCCGCGCCCTTCCCTTCCTTTTGGGCGGTGTCTGCCATGGACAGCAACTTGGCGGTCACGATCTCGCGATGGTGGAGCCAGTCTTGTTGGTAACGGACATCCTTGGCCGCCAATTCGGCTGCCTTTTGCAGTTCGAGAATCGCCTCCGCGTAGGCTCCGCGATCCAAGGCACTCAGGCCAGCCTGATGATGCATTGTGGCAGCGCATCCAAAGAATGCCCAAGGCAAGATGATGAGGGCCGCAATCTTGGTGATGCGGAAGTCAATCCAATGGTTCATGCAATCAGTTCTCGGCAGCCGGGAGCGAAAGAGTCTGCTTTTCACCTGTTGGCAGGTATTCGAACTCTAGGTGGTGTGGGTGGATCGTGGTGACTTTGTAGCTACTACCAATCAAGGTTCCTGTTCTAACAACGTGCATTTGATCGCCTTGGCTCAAGTACACAACTTCTTCCCCGCTATCCTGCATGCGGCCCATGAACTTGAATGGCAAAGGTGGTGCTGGCGCTGGCCCCGGTTGTTCAACAGGCGTACTGCTGGTAGCGATTACAATAGGCTGTGTGGGAGGCGGAGCTTGCCAGCCACGCGGACCAAACGGATCGATCTCAGGGAGCGCTTCCTGGGATGGAGCCGCAAAATCACGCTCAATCGAGCGCTCAGTGAAGGGGGACGGCGGTCTCATCGGATTAACCGATGCAACGACTTCGGCCTGATCGGGCGATTCAACTGGAAAGACGATCGCGGAAAGCGTCATCGCCAGTGCTGCGATCAAGAATATCCAACGTACTCGCTGAGCCTTAGACACCTTTTCCCCTCGCAGAAAAGACGCTTAAAGTGACCTCACACTTTACCTGCGACGCTGAGATGCTGCTTCGCGTACATGCGATATTGTCCAAAGAGACCATGCCAAGCTCTCGTTTCAAGTCACCTAATAAGGTACGTATCGGTCGATATCCGCCTGAGACTGTCAATGTTGCGCGGTACCGGAGATACGGAACGTTGCCACTCCGGTCTAGTTCAAATGCAATTTCTTCTATCGGGATTTGATGCGTTGCGGCTAGCGTGGCGAGCGCGTTAGTAAGTGCTTGATTTTGAAACTCTGACAGCCTGAGCGGAGACACGGCGGGGATCGCGGCAACTTTCTGATGCTGTGCTACGTTATCGGAGATGCGTATCAGCTCCTCATAGCGCTTTTGCACGCCAAGGTGGGCGTTCCAATAAGTGGCCGTGCAAATGAGCGAAATTGCCGAAATAACAATAAAAATGGAGATCGGCCACGGGTGATGGCTAAACCATCGTTGCGCAAAAAAGATCAGAAGACGGCCAGTTCTCATTTCGACACAGATTGCTTTTTACACCGGACTTCCTATACCGGACAGATAGCATGGGATTCAACCAAATATCAAAGATGCGATCTGCCGTGCTGCTTTCATTTAAATTTGAGCCTCTGCCACGGGAAGATTTTCAGAACAGGCTATCCGGCACACTTACGGAACTGTGCTTTAAAACTAGGCCATGGATATCATCCATATGTGAGCCCAGTTCTGATGTACGAGCTTCTTTGGGACTTTGAAGATTCAACCAGCGAATCATTTACTCTGGTCGCTTTACTCTTCCAGATCGAGCCTAGAACCAAATCGCGGCGCACAATGTGGGTGATTACTTCAATTGCGTGGCAATGCTGAACTCGATTAGTCGGCACGTGCAGCAGGACGCCGCGTCTTTGAAAAATTGGGACCCTTGCTCCCCTGCTTTTGAATAAACGGGGGATTATGGGGAACTATCGGTTCTTTGTCCATGCCATGAATTTGGGACGTCAATGTCTTGTGAATGGCATGTCTAAGGTCGCCATCAGCAAAAGGCTGCTTCACAATTGACGGAAGCGATTTATATGCAGAGGCGTATTCCGAGTCCAAGCGAGAGCTCAGCCGAAAAAGGCCTGCGCCAATTTGATAGCGACTGCTGGCGTCGAGCCTGTCAATAAGAGTTTCAATATCAGATGCAAGCTGAAACACGCGAAGCCGACTACCGACGATCCCTGGACAGGCGAGTGTTGAAATTCGCTATGCGTCAACCTTCAATCGCAGTTGCTCGCGTTCCGCTTCGTTTATGAACCCCAAGTTGTACAAATGCTCAACGAATGCAGAGTGCCCAAGCTGTAGTGCTTGCGCCGCCTCTTTCGTCCGATCTAAGCCGTACTCGTGGAAGACAGATCGTGTGGCAACGCGCGAAGCCAAAAACATTGCGGCAAAAGCATTCGCACGTTTCTCCGTGCGTGGTGCGGTCCATGGTCCGCTCACATGAGATAGTTTTCTTGCCCTCGTGCGGTCAAATAAGATATGGCAGAACTCATGGGCGAGTGTGAACTTACGCCCACCGACGGTCTTATTGAAAACGCTGTTTGTATTCACCAATATCGCAGGGGAAAAGCCTGGTCCTGCGACTGCGACCCCGCGCACCGAATCCGTGTCGAGGAAGATATCTTCAATTTTGATGCCCAAGTTACGCAAGATTGCATCTACATTGACGTTACGCTCTTCATCCGAAATCCCGAGTTCCTCCCGGATTTCTTCAGCAAGCTCGTAACCTTCTTCATATGGAGCCAACGCAAAATTCCAGTTGCGATCATCGACAAACCTCGCCAGTGTTTCGGTCTCGGGGTCGTTCTGGTGTGTTGAAATAAACTGAATCAGCCGGTTCGCATCTTGCTGACCGATCGACGGATTTAAGCCACCGAACATGAGGACTGCAGGATCCAACTCAGCAATTGCGGGAACATCGCTGACAAGAACACTTGTGCCTTGCAGCTTGACCGTATCTTTCGCCCTCCGCAACAGTGCTTCCAGCTCATTCCCGAGATATTCGAGCTCAAGGACCTTGAGCGGAGTTTTTTGCAATCTGGCGAAGCGTTCGCGCATGCCATTGATTGCAGCATGATCCATCGCTGTGATGCCTGGCGCGGTCTCCAGAGCCCACTCAAGAAATTGCCATAGCGGGGCTGCCACAGCCGCAACGTCGAATAATGCGTATCCGGGAGGCGAGGTGAGGGCAAACCCTTCTGGTGCATGCACTGGCTGCCTGCCAGTCCAAGAAATTTCAATAGCATCGCCCAGCCGCCGGAAGCACAAGTCCGGATACAAGGCGCTCGAGTCTGCTGCACGCAATGCGTGACGCAGCCACCAACTCTGTACTGCTTGGTATTGGTCTTGTTCCTCTTGATCCGACGAGGCGATGCTGCGCCCTAGCGCCGAATAGACTGCCAAAGCCGCTGGCGCACTGCCCTTCTCTGGCCATGCATAGGCTTCTTCATGAAATATTGACGTCCAATGAGTCAACAGCCATTCAATCAAAGGAGCGAGGTACCATGCGATATGTTTGGATTCCCTGCCGTTATAACGGCGCGCAGTCAACACCTGACGACCCACGGTAATTCTGATATCACCTGTGGCCCATCCGCCATCCTGTGGGAGACGGTCACGGGGTTCGGTATCAACCGTCCACCGTCCGGCAATTTCGAACCGCGCCGGATCGCCAAAACTCTTGAAAACGTTCATCGTGTCTCTGCCTCGATGGCCCAATGTAGATCGTCGTGGTCTTTCTTCCAGTATCTTTTGATCTGCGTCCGTGTAACCTTACCCTCTTCCATCCATTTTTTTACAACATCACACGGCACGGCCTCCCACGGTACTGGGTAGCCGTGCCAAGTACCATCTTCCGTAGGTTTGGCTTCGAAGGCGATACCCTGTGCGGTCGCGAAGCGTCGTCGACCGTTACCGTAAGGGAGTGCATTCTCGAATAGTTGTTGCGCCTTAGTGGACTGCCAGTCGTGTGTAAACGGATCGCTCCGATAACCTCCCCCTGCTGCGACATGCGTCCACTCCGGGCATAAGGTTCCCTTTCGCTCCGCCGTGGGACGATTCTTATGCTTCTGTGACCCGCGATACAGAGCCTGCGGCTTTGGCATGTCGCTCACAGTTTTTGAGGGCAAGTTTGGGACATCATGAGGTGAACTTACTGGGCGAATCACAGATGCAAGAGCTCATTTGCGACATGCCAAAGCGAATGAGCTTGTGATTATCGCATTAAACTTATCTAGGTCTGCCTATGGGTGGTGGACAGGAACCCAGCCTAACGCAATCCGCCACACTGATGTCCGCTTGGGGAAGAAGCTCTACTTCATCGGGTTCAGCAGAACTTCGGCCAACGGCTTTGATACGGCTCGTCAGCCGAGACGCCCCACCGCTTACTCACGGCGGTAGATTGCCCTTAGCTCAGCAAGAGACGGTCGACCTTCAGTGGCATTTCCCACCCATATCATTCCCTCGAGATTGTGGCCGTTCAGAAAAAGCAGTGCACATGCCAGCATGTCCCCTCCCCCTCGTCCAACGCCGCGTTGATTGCTACGAGGGCTTGTCCCGATACGTAGCCGCGCACTGACATCAGGGCATGTCGTCGTGCGCCAAGGCCCGCACGGGTAGATGTCGTCCCAAATCCTTCAGGAGGGTGGACGCCGAGATGCCCGCGTGTCGATCCGCCATGCCGATCACGTGCTTAGCCCATGGTGCGCGCGTATCAAGGTCGTTCACCCGGCCGAGCAGGTAGGTGTTGCGCAAGTCCGGGTGGTCCAGGTCCTCGAGGATGCCGCGGCTTACGAGATAGGATGACATGGCAGACACGAGTCCTGGTGGTAGCGGCCAGCGTGCGGTTCGATTGCGGCGCGTGACTTCCAGATTCCATTTCGTGTCGGTCCCCTGCCCCGGTTCAGCAAGCGGGTCCACACGCCGCAACTGTCCTAAGGTAATTCTCACAATGGCGGCAGCCCCCAGGCCTGTGATGCGCATAAGTTCGGCCGCAATCTGACGGCGTACGCCGGCGGACGATTCATCCTGTTGCCAGGATGGAAAGTCGACAACAGCCCTCCGTCCCCCTCCTGGCGCTGCCGGATTGGGTTGCTGGGGCACTGTGACGACCGCGCCTTCCCATGGGTTGGACGCAAGATAGCCGTGCGTATGCAGGTAGCAAAACAGGTTGCCGAGGATGACCCGCGCCTGGCGCTGCGCGGCAGGCGACAATGGCCCTTCGAAGGGGCGCCAGAGCGGCGACCACCTCCCGCGCGAGCGCGGCGCACACCATCGCTCCCGTGGCTGCGGGTCCTGCACGAAGGTGAGGTAGTCCTGACAATCGGATACTGTGAGGGACGATAGCGGCAGGTTGCGTTCGAGGACCGACCACAGGAGAAGGCGCTCGGCTTCCCGCAGGTAGGCGCGCTGGGTATGGGTCAGGGTCGTGGGCGCGTCGGCCCGTGACTGTCCGTCTCCCTGCCCTGTCCCACGTTCTAACTTGGCATACAGCCAGGCCAGGATAGCTGCCTTGTCGTCATTGGCGTCAAGCCGGCAGGATGCCCGCGCGCCACGATTGGCGCCGGCGCTCCCGTCCAGTGCTAGCGGGAGCTGCAGCTTGTCGATCGGGACAAGCGCAAGACCAGGCGTCACCAGACGCGCCAGCTCGGCGGGGGCGACATGCGTTCTCTTGCGGTCGACGTGGGGATGGACGACCACGCCAGTCGTTGCCGCGTGCTGGCGCATCCATTCCACGAGCCGGGTTGCCTTGCCAAGACCAAGCCCGCGAATGGCGCGCGACCAGTTCCGCCCGCCGCCGTTCATGCGCTCGCCGAGCTGGCGGATTGTCAGAATTCCAGCCTGTGACAGTCGACGTGCCAGTGTCGGCGCGATCCAGTCATGGAGCGGGTCGGCTGCGCGCGGGGGTGCTGCGACCTGATGTTCCAGCCAGTGGAGCGCCTCGAGCTGGCGGCGGATCAGGCGGGCACGGCGCGATTCCGATCGGGTCTGGCTGCCGAAGGCATCTTGATAGGCCTCGAGTTGTTCGGTTTCACTGAAGCCCTCCATTCCCCGCTCGGCCACAAAGTCTTCCAGCGACGGCAACTTGTGCACGCGCTCCCGGACGGTGTGAGCATCGAGTAAGACGAGGCGCGCCATGCCGTGGCGCTGGTGGCGCCTGGCAGCGGCGGCAAACTCGTCACGGATCCAGCTGATTGTCCGGTGTACTAGGCGCCGGTCATATCGCTCAGATTCGAAGGCTAAGTAACGGCTCCAGCAGTCCTGCGGGTCCATTCCCTGGACGAGCGCGCGCATGAACGCAAAGTGCCCAGCATGAAATTTCCGGGCCATCGGGCGGGAAGCCAGTACTGGCGCCGGGTCCAAGGTAGTTACATGTGGCATGGCGCAATTGTACACATGTTTTTGCATACCTTGATTACTACCAGAAGGAGGTTTCCCCGCCCCCCCGGCATGGCCGCCCGTGCCATTGGTGAGGACTTGTGCCGAGCTGACGCTAAGTGGACGCCACAGGAAAATCGGTAGCGTGCGGGTGTTCGGCTTCGCTCCCTTGCATCTGGGGCGCGCGGTGGTGGCGTGCAATGCGAGGTGCTTGCACCGGAAGGAGAATTCGAAGTCTCGGGCTTACCGGGCACAGTCACGAAAGAGCTGGTCGCAGCCGTGGATGCCGTGTGTGTCGTCGTTTGTTCTTCTCTGACAAGCCGGCAGCACGCTGGATGGACATCCTAATGACAGACCCGGTGGCGCAGCGTCGGACGGTGAGAGATTTTGGGACCTGCGATTTCGGCGCGGTGGTGCCTTGTGTGGCGTCCGGAGGGGTGAAGATCATGCAAAAGGTGAGAATCTTTGGGACCATCAGCAACCGGGATTGCTGCCGCAGTGCCGTGCACAGGAGAATATTAAGTGTTGTACGGTACAACACGTCGCTTAGCTGCCGTGTGTAGTTCCGGAATACAGCCGATGTCCCGGTGTTGTACCGTACAACGGCCGACTACATGCAGGCGTTCGTACCGTTTCCGTAAAGATTGCCGTCATGTTGGATTATTCAAGGTAGGTGTTGTACGGTACAACACCTGTACCGATCGGACGATTTCTGCTTCTAGGTCCTCTCTACATGGACACGCTCAGAAAGACAGGTGATTCATTTTGCGCGACCCTCTCACTTCTCCCCACAGATCGGATTTTGGTTGGTGCCGTTTAGGGTCTTTCCTTCCAGGTGTTGTACCGTACAACACCCGCTATACACGTTGCATGCAATTCCTTCTTGTTGCCTCAGTCACGTGCTCCACTGTGGCTGGCAAGCTATAAGTGTTGTACGGTACAACACCGCGCAGGTGCGCTTGCGATGTCATACCCCGCACCTTGCCCATCCGAGCGCCCCAATACAAAAAAAGGGGTGTTGTACCGTACAACACCCCTCTTTCCTACTTGCCGTCTCCCACACTTACTTCGAGAAGAAGCTCCTGAGCGCCTCAACGAAATCAGCCAGCCGCTCGGGCGCCAGCGCCCCTGCTGGCAGTTCGACCGTCGTGCCCTTGGGACTGATGACCACACGCCCACGCCCGTAACCATCCAGTGGGATCGCTGCCTCAAGGGGGTTCGACTGGGCCGACGTACCGACCAACTGCAGCAGGACTTCCTTGCCGCTGCGGGCCGGAATACCGGCGGCCGCGATATCGCGCGCACGCTGCAGGACGCCATCCGGTTCCTTCTGCAACGCGTCGTTCAACAGCTTCGCCCAGCGGTATTGCAGCTCGAGCGGGCTGCGAAATGCCGCCACCACTTCCTCAGGCAGGTCGGCCAAGGCCAAGGCCTTGCTCAGGTTTCCCTTGTCCACGCCCACCTGCCGGGCCAACTCGCTGATCGACGGGAACAATCCTTCCGCCAGGGCGCGGCGATACATGCGGCCCTGCTCCCATGGTGACAGGTTGTGGCGCAGCCGGTTCTCACGGTCCATGGCAGCAAACAAGTCCTGGTCGCTGACTTCCTCGACCATCGCCAGCACCGGTAGGCCAAGCTCGTCGCATGCGCGGAAACGCCGGTGACCAAAAACGATCTCGTACCGGCCGCCCTGCCCCTGCAGCGGTCGCACCTTGATCGGTTGCACATTGCCGCCAGCCTGCTGAATTTCGTCCTTAAGTTGCTGGAATTCCGGCCCCGCAAAGCTCTCCTCGATGCGATTGGCCCACCGCGACGGTACGATGGAAGCCGTCGGCAGCAGCCGTACGGGCAACGCGCCCTCGAATTGCTGCAGCCGCTCTTCTAGCTGCGCGATCTTCTGCGTGTTCTCCTTGGTCAGCGCATTGACCATCAGCATCTGCCCGGGGCTTGTGCGCAGCGGTCCAGCCGCCACCGGCTTGTCCGACTTTTTCTCGGGCACGGCGAGTCCCTCCATCTTCTTGGCCAGACGATCCTTGATCGACATGTCACACCTCCTCGCTCAGTTGGCGCGCCCACGCATTCTTGATCGAGACTTCGACCAGGTCGTTGACGCGGTCGTAGGCGTCGCGTGCGCGGCTATAGGTTTTCAGGCTGCCTTCATACTTGCTGATGTCATACACGGTGGCAAATTCAGCCGAGCTCGATGACGTCACGGCCGTTTTGGGGATTTCCACCGGTAGCACTTTTTCGGCATAGGTGGCCGAGATCCAGGAGCGCACGACATCACTGGCGACATCAGCCGAATCGACGCGCGCCAGGAGCACGTGGACGAAATCAAAGCTCTTGGTCACGCCGGCCGTCTCAACCAAGTTGGAGGCCAGGTCACTAAAGAGGCTCCAGAACTGGGCCGAACTGGCGAAGTCGAGCGCATTCGGCGGCAGGGGCACGATCAAGCCGTCTGCCGCCATAAAGGCATTGATCGTCACATACGATAGGGCAGGGGGGGTGTCGATCACAATCACGTCGTATTCGTCGCGCACGTCCTCCAATCCCATATTCAGTACATCCCAGAACTGGAATTCCGGGTCCTTCATCTGGCGCGAGGGCAGTACGAATTCGGCCGAGAAGAGGGTAGAGGAGGCAGCTACCAGATCGATGCCATCCCAGTAGGTTGACTGGATCGACGGGCGGATGGAATTGGTATCGCCATAGACAAGCGGGGCGATGGTTTGCTCTTCTGACACTTCGGCATCTGGCATAATCCCAAAGAGAGTCGTCAGGGAACCTTGCGGGTCTGCATCGATGACCAGCACGCGGTGGCCGCGCAGGCTTAATCCTTGCGCCAGCACCATGGCCGTCGTCGTCTTGCTCACGCCCCCCTTGAAGTTGCCAATAGCGATGGTGGTCGCGCGCGCGCCTTCCGGACGCAGGTGGGCAGCACGGTAGTGCCGTACCCACGTGCGCGCTTCGGCCAGTGAAAATTCCCGGCGCGATCCCTTGTCGTTGAGCTGGCCGATCGGAAGGTCCCCCTTGCTAATGCGGTAAGACACCTGGCCCTTGTCAATTCCGCACAGGGTCGCCAGCTGGGTCAGCGAGAATACCGGCGGACTCTTGACAGCGTTAGGTGCCAGCATCCGCGAGCGGATCTGGTTAACCATTTGCGACGCACGTTCGGCTTGCTCGACGATGTCACTGATATCGATGCGCTGCGGACTTGGAAGGGTAGGGGTAATCATGATTTCCGAAAAGTTTTTGGATCAATGAAATTTTACCTGAAGTCCTCCTCGATACTACTTTCGTAAATTTACAAAAATTAGAAAAATCCCCGATTTTTGTAAAACAACGGAGTAATTCAGGGCGAGGTTGTACGTTCGGTAGAGGACGCTAAAAAGAAAAATACAAACCCTTTAAACCCTTTAACATCTATAGGCACCAGAAATCCTTTTCGTATCAACACGTTAGCAGCCATGTGGTGAGCCCTTTTGGTAAGTAAGGTGCAGCTATTTGGGGTCCTGGGTGCTGTCTCTTGGGGGCAATGGTGAGAACTTCTGGGGCAGAAGGTGAGGGGATATGGGGAAGCCTGCCGAACCGGAGCTCACCCAGCGCTAGCACGTAAAGTGAGAAGTTTTGGGGACTCGGCACCATTCTGGATTGTCCAAAGAACGGTGAGATTGCTTTCGAACCGTGCTCACTATAGACTTGGCAACACTGATCCCACCCCCACCTGTGATGCCCGCCAAGACCGTGACCAGCCCGATGCAACCTGCCAGCGCGCGCCCTAAGGGGGAGGCCGAGCATGTCCTGCGCAAGCCGGTCAATACGCTGGCCATCGTGCCCAAGACGGAAAAGATTACCGTTACCGCCCGCAAGATCTACAACGTCATGCTGCAGTACGCGCAGCGCCAGGGCGTCGACCAACAGCGCTACCAGGTACGCTTAGCCGAGATCACGTCGGGCATCGACTTCAATTCCAACAATACCGAGATCATCAAGCAGTACTTTCGTCAGATGGCCACCACCGGTGTCGAGTGGCAGTCGCCGACAACAGGGGAGGGGAGCCGCTGGAGCATTTCCGCGCTGATCGCTCATGCCGACCTCTACCACCGCGGCAACGAGCTGATCCTCGAATGGAGCTATGCCCCCAATATCAAGCAAGAGCTCCTCGATCCACAGCGGTTTGCCCGTATGTCATTGCAGGTCCTGGCTGAACTGAACACGATGCCCTCGCTGGTGCTGTACGAGATCTGCTGCCGCTATGCCGACAACCCGAGCGGGCTGACCGCCCGACAACCGTGGGGCTGGTGGCGGCCTGTTCTGACCGGCACGCCCGACAGCCCAACGAGCGCCCACCAGCAGTACAAGATCTTCAACCGCGATGTCTTAAAGAAGGCGGTCAAGAAGGTCAACGAGGTGACCGACCTCGAGATCGAGCTTATCGAACACAAGATGGGGCGCGCGGTCCAGGATCTGCAATTCAAAGTGCGTCGCAAGGCTGCAGCCATCGCCCCGGAACAACGCCGCATCGAGCCAGTCGACCTCAAGTCGATCGGCGCGCTCATCAAGGCCGGCATCCCGCAGGATCGGGCCGAGCGTCTGCTGCTCAAGTTTGGTGCCGCTGCGATCGACGGGGCACTACAGACCATGCGCGAGCGCCAGTCGCGCACCACAATGGAGCCGGTGCGTAATCCCGAGAAATATCTGACCACCTTGTTGCAATCGGGGCAGTTCGGCCACCATCAGGAGCTACCGGCCACCCCGGCGAAGGTCTTCGACTCCAAGGCAGAGCGGCTCAAGCTGATCGAACGCTTCCTTGCCAACAAGCGCGCCGAGCTGCAGGCCATGTTCCAGGAAATGCCGGCCGCGGATCAGCAGCAGTGGATCGCGCGCTTCGAGCAGGAAGAGCTTCCCGACAAGGGGGCTTTGCGCACGACATACCAGAGCAAGGGCATTGCAAGCCCGATCGTGCGTCCGGCCTTCCTGAAATTTCTCGGCAACGCAGTCTGGGAAGAGGGCTGGGACAAGCCAACCGATAGCGATCTCGTCGAGATGGCCTTGCTCCTCAAACACGAGCAGACACGCGAACTCGAGATGCGCGCACCCAATCGCAAGCGAACGCTCGGCTGATTAACTGTCAAGGCTCGAATCCTCAATTCGCCTGAATGAGCTAGCAACCTTACTGTCTGCAGGTGCCACGATAGCGGTCCCGCGGCCAAGCAAGGACATAAAGGGCCATGTGTGGCCACGCAATAATGTCTCAAATAAAGAAAACTATCGTTGAGGAGCCCTTTCTTGATGGCAGGGTGAACCTTGTTCACTAGTCAAGTCCGCATGCGCTTCATCTCCGCCGTGCTAGGATGGAATGAATTTTATTTGAGACATTTATGGAAAAGAACCCCTGGGTTGACAATCCACTTGCTGCGTTCGAAGCATTCCTCGCTTCGCCGGACTGGCTCATGTATTCCCGCCGCCCGCAGGATATTCCCAAAGACCTGGCTGGGCCTAAGCCGCCGCGCCTACGGGAATCCACCCGGGACAGCTACCTGTACCTGTTTCACCAAATCCTCACGTGGCTCGACATACATCCGCGCGGCAGGTCGGCCCTTGTGTCACTGACTGCCAGCGACATCGAGTCCTTCCTCGAGAGTCGCGACGGCAACCGCCGCATCCGCAACGGCGCCACCGTTCGACGCCAGTACCTTGCCATCCTGGAGCGCATCTACCTGCACCTGGCCATCGAACCCAACCCGGCGCGTGAACTGGCCATCGCGATCGCGCGCAACCGTGCCGACCTGGCAGGTAGGCACGCCGAGACGGCATCGCTTGCACCGGACAGCCTCGTGCTCCTGTACGATTACTTGCGCCGGCCATCAGACACCCAGGGGAGAAAGTCGTGGACCGACTGCCGCGACCGCGCACTGGTCGCGATCCTCGCCGGGGGCGGCTTGAAGGTGAACGAAACCATTGGCCTGTACGTGGACAACGTCGGCAAACCTGATACTGCAGGCCTGTTGACCGTCCACGTGCCGTCCGCCGCAGCCGACGGCACATCGATCGACCACGACACCCAGCTACAGCCCCCCGCAACCGACCTGGTCAGCACATGGATCGCACACCGGGCTCAACTCGGGATCCCGGGCCAATTCCTGTTTCCCTCCACCGCCACCGGCAAGCAAATGACCCGCCGGACCGCCACCCGTATCGTCGCGGCAGCCATTGCCGGGGCCGGCATTGACATCCACCACAAGGGCGCGCGCACCCTTCGCAATACGTATGCAGTCAATGCTTTGCTGGCCGGCGACGATGTCGGCACCATCAAGGAGCGACTTGGCCTGCAGGAGCAAAGCGCCATGGCTACCTACACAACCGCGGCCGTGCAACTGCAGCAAAAACTTGCCGCCAGTGACAACACGGGTAGCTGAAGACGTCGATGCCACGCGGCGACACCTGGCAATCCGGTTCCCCCGCTACCCCGACTTGCGTACGACGATTCGTCTCATACGATGGTCTTCCCATCCCCAAGGAGAGACTATGAAGCACGAACCGCACGTGACCAACGCCACCATCTGGGAAATCGACTGGGCGCGTAATGACCGCCAGCGCTTCCTGGCGTCGATACCTCCCTATAAACCACGGCGTTCACGCGACATCGCCCCGGGGGTTCCTGCCTCGGCGGTCTGGATGCAAGACGTCTCCGGCATGGACCGCAGATCGGTCAAGGCCCAGCTTGCCGGCCGTGGCGATGGACGGGCACGCTGGTGGGCATGGAACGTCGGCGTGGATCGCCTGATGCATGGCGACGCGCCGCTGGAAGTCGTCATGGTGCGCTTTCACCGGCGCCACCAGCGCATGACCTGGGCATGGCTGTGCCTTGCCTCTCTCTTCCGGGCGGTCCGGGACGCGGTCGCAAAAGGGGGCGTGGAGGCAGGGTGGTCCGCCTGCGCGGCAGAAGAACAACGCCTTGCCGCACTCTGGCAGGCCGCGGACAGCGCGTGCGGCGAAGGAAAAAGCTAGGAGCGCAACATGCCACGGATCAGGTGTTCAACCAGCTTTTTGTCGCGCTCAGACAGGCTCGCAAAATCGCTCGTCAGCTTGTCGAGACGGCGCCGGTCACGCCCGGCCACCGGCGTCTCGGCGGCTGCTTCGCCATAGCGCAGCCACTGCACCGGGACGCACAACCACTGGGCAAGTACGGTCAGTTTTTCCTGTTGCGGAATGGCTTCACCAGAGAGCCATTTGTGGGCGGCCGTCTTGCCTACCGAGCTCAGGCGGGAGCGCCGGTTGAATTCCCGCGCAAGCACCGTTGCGCTCAAGAGCTCGGCGTCAAAATCGGCAATGGCACGCCGCAACCGCTCGCTGAAGGCGGCCTTCTCTGCCGCGGCGGTACGTTCGACAGGGTGTTTCATGACGTGCACCATACCGGTCGTCATGTACACTATCAGTGAACGATAGGTTACACTTTAACGGAACCACGCCACGCCAGGAAAGCCCGCGCTCGATAGGGTCAACGGCGCAGCAGCACTACAAAGTTAAGACGCGGCGCCAGATTAATAGCGCGCCACGCGCATACCAGCCAAAAAAGGGGGATCCATGAAAATCACATGCCCAACTTGCGGGAGCACGCAATTCAAAAGCTATGAAATCATTCATGCGGAAGGCACGCAGTCGATCACTACAGAAAAGAGATCGAGCACCAGCTATGGCGTGACATCACGCACGGAAGGAACTACCCAGACCGCCCTGGCGGCACGCTGCGCGCCACCGGCTAAGCTCCCGTATGTCGGACCAATAATTGCGATCTTCCTGTTCTTCGCACTGGTCTACCTGATTCCGGTAGTCGGCCCCTACTTGTCCATGCTTTGTACACCGGCACTCATCCTCTACGTTGTCTGGGCCGTGAAGACAAATATCAGGAACCACCCAGAACAGATGCGGGCCTGGCGCAGCACATGCCTGTGCCTTGGCTGCGGCACGTCGTTCTCCATAGCGCCCAACAAGTAGGAACGCCCGGGAGCACCGCAACCTACCGAAAACCTGGCCATGAAAAGGCACGATTTAACCGGAGCCGCAATCGAACCGGCCGTATACAACCAGGGGCGTACGCCCGGTACTATGAACGAATAACCTGGCTGATGCGACCCGGAGACATGATTGCACTACGTGATCCAGCCGAAATTTCTCAACGCCGCCGCATCCCACGGGCAGGCGCCATGAAAGGGACTTCATCATGCTCAAGCACCTATTTCGCTGCGGGCGTGCATTGGCCGGCAGCATACTCGCAGAGGTCAGGAATGAAATGCAGCAGGCATTTGTGCAGTTCGATGCCGCCGGGGGTAACGTCAGTCGCATGGTCGCAGCTGACATCAGGCTGTACTTCGCGCCTGTCACCGGAGTAGTAAGAGCACTACGCAGGTCCTGCTAGCTAGCAAATCAGCCGCACGCACGACCTGCGCGAAAGCGTAAGAAACTGGGTTACCGACCGAAATCATTGCCCACGTTAGGGGAATGCCATGACCGATTACATCCTGCTCACTATGGTGGCCGTCGTTGGGCTAGGTGGCGGCCTTTACGTTCTGCACGAAGCCAAAAAGCTCAAGGCGCGCGAGCAAAAGAAAAAGTCCGACTCGAGCGGACCCAGTTGCTCGGCAATACCACCGAAGGGTCGGCAAAGCAGCGCACCTCGCCCTTGACCATCGTGCATGTTGCAAGGAAACCAGTGCGCTCGTCACCAGTCTGTCCGACAACCGCGCGTCAATCTCCATGGGACTTGGCATCAATGCATGTCCACGCCGACCACGTCTTTGTGCGGACGTGTCTTGACATCGTGCAGGATGGCTGACGATTTGATCGCTTGCGCTCTCGAAAAGGCTTGCCACATCATCTTACGCGCCAACAACCAAGGCAACGCAAGCCGCCCAGCTTGTGCCCGGTTCGCGGTACCAGCGCGGCGCGACTATACGTTACCGCAGCACGGATTGTTCCATCGTGGTACGTGGGGCGGGCGGCCCCGGAACAGGAGAGTTCACGACGATGCAAGAGGTGCGCTGCATACACGCGACTTGCACTCCAAGAATTGCATGAGACAGTCATGTCGTTACCCACGCACGGAGACTCGCATGACCACACTTCATATCCATCCCATCCTGCTCGAGCTGGGCCTGCGACTGCCCATGGCTGTCGATACCGAATGGACGCTCGCGCCACTGGACGACGCACCGAGCCGGCCACGCTGCAGGCTGACCTTCACTGACGCGTTAGAACTGTACGTCGAATCCCGCGACCAGGACGACGCGGTACTGCGCGTCGGCTTTGACGAGAAAGGGCGGCTGATCAGCGTATCGCACACACGTCACCTGTGCGGCGCACCGTTTGACACGTTGCGACAAGTGCTGATTGAGCAGATCATGCGCGCCTGCCACGCCGCATCATGACGGCGGCAAGGGCTCAACAGACAGTGCCGGCCGCCTTGCCGCAACGAGGAGACGACACACTCGCGTCTTGGCATACTTGTGGTCGCGGACTTTGTCCGCGGGCCGCCTCCCGCACCGGCAGTACATCATGACGTCAATCAGTCAAAGAGCTACGGAGTGTACATTCGGCCTGCTGTCCCGAACACATGAGCGCGCCGGCATTGGCCGCCGTACCGCGCCACATTTCAAAGGACGCTCCGCTGGCAGGGTTTTCAGGCTGCGGGCAAGGTCTCGCTTGACCAGGACGCTCGGCGGATGGCGTCGCCGCGCCTGAAAGATTGCATGCAGACGCACCTCCTGGCCATGGGGCCGTTGCGTAGCAACGTCTCGACTTCCGCAGACCTTCCGGAAAAGCAGACGACGAGACGCCAACCACCACACGGGCCGGAAGCACGAACTGTACAGCTTACCAGCACAGCCACGCCGGCCGCGGAACACGAAAACGAGAGGAGGGCAGGATAGTGCACTGCATGAATGGGATCTTGATCCTGAATGATGACGACCGAAGGATCCTCACGCTTGACCTCGGAGAGCCGCCCAGCCCGTACGTCGCCGTGGTGCTAGACCAGCTCGAGGCCGCGGCCGATCGACGGGAGGCCGAAGGCAACCCGACATGGGCCAACATGATCCGGCGCACCCGTGACCTCGTCATCAGGTCACGCGTTGAGGCTGGCTGGACGTGTCAGGAAGGCGAGGGCGACGGCAAGTCGCGCGTTCTGCACACACCGTCATCCCGCATGCACTGATGTGTCACCGTGCCGGGACGGGGCGCGGTCGAAATCGCTCCTCGAACATCTTCTACCCAGCCCGCCATGAGCGAGGTGGCCACTGTATCGGCGACGCAGGTCACTCCAGCACCAAAGCAGGCACATGAGCTATACAGCCGCTAATTTGCTCAAATCGAAAACAAGGACAACTACCTTCTATCATGAAGAACTTGCACGCCGAACAAATCCGACGACGCGCGAAGCAATATGCCCGGCACCATCCTCTGTGTGCCAACCAGTACGGCATACAGTCATATCAGCTTTTCGAACAAGATGAAGTCCAGTCACTCTCGTGGTGGCATGACTTCTCGTTTGTGCTGAACGATTATCACGTCCATGTGGCCTGGGTTCATCCGCGAACGGCTTACCGCGAAAAGGTTCGCGATGAGGCCAGGCTGAAGGTCGCGTCGCTCTGGAGTGACGAAGGGTCGTTCAACGTCGTGGCAACCCAGTATTGCAGACGCGGGAATTCAAGGAAAGCGGCAGTCCTGCAGACCGTCGACCTGTCGTCCAACGACAGGTACTATGAGGCGCTGTTTGACGAAGAGGAGAAACTCGCGCGCGCGAGTGACGCCGAGGTTCGGCCATTCATCAGGACGCAATGGACAACGTACGGTCGATCGGTCGATTTATGCGTGCCGATGGAAATCCATGGTATGCCGGATCTCGGATGTCTTGCACGTCTCGCCAGGCGCTTGTTGAAGCGGGAAACGAGTCTGGACCACGAGTATCCGGAATATGTGTATTCACGGACGGGCTGGATAGAGGAAGAAGTCGCACACGTTCCAGGCATCTTGCCCAACGTGCGCAGGGTCTGGTGAGTCAACCGTACCCAGTACTAATGCAAATGCTGTCGCTTCATGCACACGAAAAATTGCATGGCGACAGACTCAACGAAGACACCGTCTTTAGTCTCTCTATATACGACAACCCATGAACTCCGATTCCGACCCTGCGTCGAACTACCGAGAAGTTCAGGATGCCGTGAACAAGCGGGTTCGCTGGGCTGGCATTGTCGCTTGTATCGTTAGCTTGTTGGGCATTCTCGCTGTCTTTGCCCGATAGATATTTACGACAACGAGGTTATTAGCGGAACAAGGCAAAAAGGTTTCGTCCTTGCTTTTGCTAACCGCCACGCCTGGCCTCACATGAGTCCTCGCTTGTTAGTCGGGCTGCCAATCCGACGGGCCAGTGTACATGGGTTACATCTGTCAATATTGCTCGCTTGCGCTGCCCAGTGAACGACCTTCGCGTCTGATCACAAGACGCGGAGGAGGTCATGCATAGTGACGAGTCTCGACCCAAAGCCGACGTAGCGATTTCCCCAAAGTGGCCGTTCGACGTTATAACTCACCAGAGCTGATTTCATAAACAGTGCCGCAGCAAGATCATAGAGCATGCGAGATGAACGAAGCCTGTATAACGCTCATGGCTGTACTCCCATCGCGTCAGAATGCGGCGGTACTTGTTGAGCCAGGCGAACAGCCGCTCGATCTTCCAGCGACGCTTGTATCGACGCAGCACCCGCCCGTCCTGGGTTGCCTTGCGTTTGCGATTGCTTCGATGCGGTGCGATCAGTTCGATGCCATCGGCAGCGAGCCGCGCATCGAGCGGATCACTGTCGTAGGCACGATCCCCGACAAGTCGCTCTGGCAGTCCAACGGTGACAGTCGCATCGATGGTAGCGTCGACAAGGGTGACTTCATGTGGGCGTGCAGAATCCGTGTGCACGGCGACTGGAAGACCTGCAGCGTCCGCAATTGCCATGAGCTTCGTACCTTTGCCGCGCTTGGTCTTTCCAACTTTGAGCCCCCCCTTTTTCGTCACCACGAACGTGCCGTCGATGAAGCATTCGGACAGATCGATCTTGCCGCGCAGTTCCAGATCTCTGGCCAGCGCCGTGAGCGGCTTCTCCAGCGTGCCATCCTAGACCCAGCGCGAGAAGCGGCGGAAGCAGGTCGCATACGCCGGATACCGGTCCGGCATGTCGGACCACGAAGCGCCGGTACGCAGCACCCAGAGGACGCCATCCATGACGGCACGATCGGAATGTTCGACTGGTCGACCGCGACTGTCTGCACGGCGTGATGGAGGCGGTATCACCAGGGTTTTTGAAATCAGTCCCAGTGTGTCGAAAGCGAGTCGGTTCTGAATGCCGCGTTGAGTGAGAAATCCAAATTCACCTTCTCATTGTGAATTGCCCATCGATGACGCAGATTCCATGTCGGCACGGACCACGACAGAGTCCACACCAGATGCCGGATATACGACTGCAAGCCTATCCCTCATGCCAGGTCTATCGATCAGTTCCTTGTGGTTCGGGGGAGTACATATAGGAATTGTTAGCCATAACCCGAGGCTATAGCCCGCATCCGGCGCGAAACTTCATAGCCGAAAATTCCCGAGCGATGCATCGGGCACAACGTATGCAAAATACTCCGAACCACTTGGATATACGTAGCCGTGCTCAGGCCCGCCTTGAGACCACTCAATCTTGTAGGGCCCGGCCTTAACAAGGAGCTCGCCGCCGACGTCCGTGATGAGACTAACGTCTCTTTGAGTCCGGGCGTACTGCTCAAACAGTTCGCCTGTTCCTGTTTCCTCCGGCCCACGTAGCTGCGGCGCAAAGCGCCACCTGTACTTTGCCCTGGGGCCTTTGAGTGGCTTTATTTCCACTACAGCAATGCCTTTGACTCCTTTGAGCACCAGCAGATCGCCTCGATGCACTGTTATGGAGGGCTGGTGACCGCCAAGCTCAGGCGGTAACTCGGCAGGCATGGGCACGGACGATCTAGGCTGGCTCGAGAATGTCACGGTCTGAGCGGGGCTCGATGAGGGCGAGACGTGCTCCTCCGCAGCAGCAGGTTGCAGCGGAACTAGGAATCCAGCCGCCAGAAGGACACCAGTGATGACGGGCTCAAAGCCTGGATCGAATGCAAACCACGCGACGCATAGACACACCGCTAGTGCGTTTGCTGCGCGGATTAGGAACGTCGATTGCGATGTCATCTGAAGTTGCGGCTTATGAATAGTGTTTATCTGTCGCTCCAGCGCATCAGGTCAAGCGCCGATTCGCCACAGCGGCAGATAAACGCTGTTGGACTGAACCGCCTCCGCCGGAGATGTAACGGGGATTGCAAGCCGGGACGATACTGCATTGGCAACGAATTGGCACCCGCACCTGGCCATCCCATGGACATGGGAGCCGTCGAGGTCAAATCGTTCTTGTCGCACCTGACCAACGAGCGGTAGTTCAGCGTCTCCACCTACAAGCAGGCGACATGCGCCTTGCTGTTCCTGTACAAGCAGGTTCTCGAGTTGGACTTCCCTTGGCTGGACGACGTCTATCGACAGAACCGGCCGCCGCGGCTTCCAACGTACTGACCGAATGGGAGGTGGCCGCCGTACTGGCAGAGACGAAGGGAACACAGGCACTGATGACCCGGCTGCTGTACGGGACCGGCATGCCACGCGGGTGACGACACACACGTTCCGAGCAGCAGAATACCATTCAGACTATAATCCTGCTGCGGCACTGTTTATGAAATCAGCTCTAACTAGCTGCAGGTTTATCCCGGCAGATCCTTACCCTGACGGAAAATACCCAACGTTTTGCCACGTCGCAGGGGCGGCAAATTGAGCCGCTTTCAGCATCACCTGTAACAGGCGATGCCGCACATATCACCATTGTGGACATTAGTGGCATTCAAAAGCCGATCAGTGATCGGAGCAGCTCCCGCATCGTGCGCTTGGTTTCAGGATCAGGCTACGACGCAGCCTTCCGGCACACCCCGGTGTGGATGGGAATGAGGCAGGCAAAAGAAAAAATGTCGCACTGTAAGTGCCACCACGGTGCCTGGCCTCACAGTGGATTTGCTGACAAACACTTTTCGTTACTCATCACGAAAATTCTTGATCGCCATACGCTGCCTGGCAGGGTGAAGTACATCCAAAATCCGGAACGCTCCATAAGAAGTACTCATCTGCCAAGACCGTTGAATATTCAATCAAGCGGGAAATCTCTAAATGAAGCCAAGTTGTCTCAAGCTTGCACTTCGGAGTTCAGGATATGTACGGATGCGCGGCACCCCATAGCGCCAGCACATCCGCTCACATCCCATATTTATGGGATATGATGAAGAGAACTATTCACTGGAGGAATCTTCATGCCCCGTCCAAAATCCGCAAAGCGCGCTGAAAAGCCCGGGAAGAAGCTCTTTATAAACGTCGAAGTTTCAAATGAAACTCGCGATGGACTGCACCAACTGAAAGAAGCGATGGGAGCTTCCAGCCAGTCCGAAGTAATCGAAAGACTTGTGAAAATGGGCGTTGCACTTCAAAGAGCGTTGCAAGAATAGGGGAGGGCAATCGTTCGCTTGCGAGACCGGCTTTGTGTCGAGCCCTGGTGACTTCTCATGACATCGTCGTATGTCATCGTCACACGTCATAGCTGATGCCTTGAATCGCAGCATGTCGTCACGCCGGCTTCTATGACTTTGCCGGCAGGTGATCCGGCAGTACCGCTTTTCCTAGAATTCAATGGCCCGCCCCCATTTGAAAATGCGCCAAGTCAATCCCTGTGCGCGACGCAATTGCAGACTTCCCAATACTCCAGGCATTGAAGCGCTTCACACTATACACATCGTGACTATTCTTGTGCCGGCAAAGTGCGGCAGGTAGCTGATGTGCCGGCTCGGTTATATCGATTATCCATTCCTGCTTACCTGGTGAGCGAAATGACGGGAGCAACGTACACGCTACAGCTGCCCACCGTTCACATCCAAACCAACACCGAGACATGGGCGCTCGCTATGCAGCAGGCAAACGCCTGCTTGCCGCCTTAATCTATCCCGCTCAGATCTCCGGACCAATCTCGGTGAGCCTGCCAGTGACTTGGTGGCGAAGTGCTGCCGCAGGCGATACTCGGAACCTGCGTTGGCGGCACTACATCTTGGCATGGATGCTTCTCCGCAGACCGTCTGTTGTAGATCCTTCTCTACTGTCTATTGCGGACGGTCTAGCCATGAGCGTTACACCGTCCAGAGAGTCATTCCACACGTCTGGAAAGTGCTGCATTGTCCACCATTAGTGATATTATTTATTCACCTATGGAGTACGTGGTGATTCATAGAAGATTGCTTACACCAGAAGGCAGGTGTCGCCACACTGATTTCTACATATTGGGGGGATATGACATGTACGCACGCCGGAAATCGCCGATTGTTTCGATACTCATCGCCGTGCCATTACTCGCATTGGCCGGATGCAGTGATTCATCGCTAGGCCAGTCTTCCACAAGCGGGCAAGCAAGTCCAGCTGCCTCGGGAGCCGCAACTCGCGGGATGCCACGCACATTGAAGTACTTCCATGAGCACTCGGAAGAGGCAACCAAGGTGGCTGCGAAATGCAAGGAGTTGGAGAAGAATGATCTGAGCACCATGACCCTGCAGCAGAGAATGGAATGGTCGGATACGCCAATAGGCATTGATTGCCGCAATGCACAGCAAGCAGTGGGTGACAATAAATGGAGGGATTATCAGGAGCGGCTTCGCAAGTCTGCCGAAACCCTCAAGTAAGTCGACCCGATTGTCATCCCGGCCCACTTCCCGAACGGGTCAAATACTGGCGCAAATGTTGCGCCTCTTATTTATACGACCGTCGCCTCCGCTTTCTCGGCGAGCCGACACGCCGCATTGGCAGCGGCTTCGAGCGCCGCGCGAATGCCCGTCGTCGGTGCGATCCACTCCGTTCCCCAACGCAGGGAGTGCAGCATCCACAGGGCATAGACCTCTTCGAGCAACAGCGATATCCCGCCCATGGCTGCCTCCACCATCAACTTGGCGCAATCCTCGAGCACTTCCGTGGGCGGTATCACCAGGTTGCCTGCCGCTGCCAAGGCTTTACGACCCTGGGCGATCGCATCCTGGAAGTGTGTCGGATTGATGTCAGCATTGCGCCGAGATTCTGATCCATAGTATGCCGAAGTGACACTTTCCCGGGAATGTCCCAGTGCCTCACTGACCACAAGCTTCTTGACCGTCAGGGACTCTTTGTCCATCTGCTTGGCAGTACCGCCCAGCGTTGGCGGTACGAAATCCTGTAGCAGTGCAGAATTTTCCGCATACTCTGCCCGTAATCCATGTCCCGTCACGCCGCTATCTATCAACGTCAGTCCAAGTCGTGCCATCAAGCTGGAATAGCGTTTCTCCTGATACTCAAACGTTGCGGCCTTTCCGCGAGGAGTTACCGGCCAGCCGAGTGCTTCAGTTTTCTTGGTGCGCCCTTGTATTTCCTTCAAGAGCGCACGCTGGACCTGCGTCTCAATAGGGATGTCTCGTGGACGGTTGCCCTTACCCTCGCCAGGATATACGCGGAGGACGTCGCCACGGTCAGCCACCCAAGGGCGGCACAGGAGTGCTTCCTTCCTGCGAAGTCCGAAGGCCAGCTGCATCCTCAGCATCATGCCCAGGCGCGGATTCATGGCATCCGCCTCACGAAGCTTTGCCAGCACGTCGATTCCGGCTGCGGCCCAGCTCTTGCTCTTCTCGGCGGTCGTCTTCACGACAAAGACCTTGGGATCGACTTCCGGGAAGAAGGCCGACACATGCGGCACCATCCCAGGCTTTCCCAGCCAGTGCTCGAAGACCACGCGTAAGCGGCTTAGGTACAGCTGCAGCGTCTTTGGGCTCAATTTTCTGACGAAGTACCAGTGCCTGACGGCCGCCTTGATATGGCGCTGGCCGACGTTCTTCGGCTCGTGGATCATCAAGTCGATTTCATGAAGTGTGCCGAAGAAGTTGTACAGCACTTCCTTTGTAGCCTTCTGCGTCTTATGGCTCGCCACCTTGCCATTGACGCGCTGACCGCCATGCTTGGTCATCAACTCGTTCACTTTGGTTTTCCAAGCCACCTCGTCCTCCTGTTTGTCTGGTTGTTGGTCCTTACTCACCTGAGCTCGGGCTTACCGCAGCCGGTGGCGACTGGGGTAAGCCGGGAAGGCCCAGGCACGGCTCATGCTACTTGCCGCACGTTCCGTGTGCGACTCCGGTCTCGCTTGGCGGGGTGAGGGCACCCGTTCTTAAGTATGGACTTCATCCCAACGCACCCTCAACACCACTGCAGTTGGAATGCCGACGGACTCACGACCGCCAGTCACTGTGCCAAGTCCCACGGCACAGATCCGCTCGTTCACGGAGAGGCTCCCGTCGTCCTTGCCGCCATAGCGACTTCTGGGTAGGACGATTACCCTAATGGCTCGAGACACTGACCTACGCCAGCGAGGCTCTCTCCAGTAGTGCAGGGCTCCATGCCCGGCTCCTGCCCGAAGCCCCTATCGATGGGGTCGCCTTCTTATGCAAATGTGATTTTGCGCCGTTCGGCGCTCGACTGTTCCGCGTTCGCGGTTCGATGTGGAATCCCGTTCTAGGCGCGGGATATGTCTCATACCGTGCGTTCGAGCCTGATGTAGCCTGGCATTGCTCGGCACTCTATGTCATGTGGAATTTTTGAATTGAAGGTCGAAAAAAAATCCCGAGACCGGGACCTGATGGCGTTGAAGCGACGAGGGTACTCTGTGCTTCTGGTGAGTGCCGTTACACGGCGGTTGAAATCTGGGGAGAGAAGTGCTCTCCGCAGATGGAAATGCTGGTGCTCCATGCCTCGAGTGAGACGGCTCGATTTTAACGGACGTTGGAACGAACGTGCAAGAGGAAATCACACTCCTGCAACGCAATTCGACGAAATGAACGCTAAGCGGCTCTTGTTCCCACTCATACGGCGTTTCTTTACGGCGTTTCTTTACGGCGTTTCTTTACGGCGTTTCTTTACGGCGTTTCTTTCGCCGTTTGATCAGAAATCAGATTTTGTTTCAGGCGTCCCTGACCGTCCGTAGGCGCTATCGTTATTCCCCCGTCACAAACCAATTGAAGGACCCATGAATGTGATGTCGACTTGCGCCAAACTGTCTATCGCCGTCGACGGCAGCACTCCGAATGGAAAATCCGCGCCGCCTCTGTCGGGAACAATACACACCGCCTGACCTTCCAAATCCCGACCGTGGTCATCGGCGACATTGAAATCGACGATGCGGAGACCCGCGCGTCTGCCGATGCCGACATGGTTGAGCACGACGGCGCGCAATACTATTTTGGCGCGCCATGCGCTCGCAGGGAACGAATGAATCGTTCATCGGACTGGAAGCGAATTGGGTCAACACGACAGAACATGACCTTTTGATGATCGCGGCGTGAATTCGAGTCATGTAGATCGCGGAGCAGTCGCCGATGGATCAATCCGATGGTCCTGGCTGAGCCAAATTCAAAATTTGGAGGCAGTTCTCATATTGTTGGTATGGACTTGGGCTAGCAGAATTCGTGTGCACGGCGGCTGGAAGACCTGCAGCGTCCGCAATTGCCGGAGTAGTCCAGTCCTCATATTGTTGGTATGGACTTTTAGTTATTCGATCGGCATAATACGCTGCGGAATTTTTCCTTTCCTCACTAAATTAGGCGCAATTGTGATTCACGTTTGCCCTCTAACCCGATCGGCTACATAGAAGGCAAAAAGGAAAAAAATTCTGATGAAATGTGTGCATTCATTTAGCTGCGCCTCTGCTGCTAAGTTGCTTTCATAGTAGGCGGGAAACACCTGTACATGCCGATTGAAGGTCCTTGTCATCACGGGAGCGAACACGACAGACTAGCGGTCGTAATTGGCATGGGAAATAAGACCTAAAAATAATTAGGTGCTCAGGGGACATCATTTGCTAGCCTTCATTTTGCGCGATTCCATTTGGAGTCCATGTATCTGCGCTCAACTAGTCGGTTGCGGCGCAGCTTCAATTCATCAGACTAACTTGCCTTCGTCCATAAGCGATTCGCTAACGGTCGGCCTGGCAGTGAAAACGCTTGTCATCTGAGCTCCCATCCCTCTTGCGTCGTACGCCACACCGGGTCGGTGTATGCGTTGCAGTTTCAAATTTGTGCCTTTAGTAAGTGGCTGTCGAGGAGCTTTATGAAGCTGGTGCGTAATATGACATTTTCCTTTGGCATTGCAACCTTAGAAAACTGGCTTAGGCATGTAATAAAGCGCCCTGGCGCTATCGCTGTATGGCTTGTTGCGGCTGGCCTACTTTGTATGACTAGTGTGGCGCATGCACAGGTCACATTTAGTTCGTCCAATGCGACGACTACTGGTGGTTCGGTGACCGCCGGTGGCACGCTTTCTGCCGGAATCAGCTTCACGGCTAATTCTGTTCCCGGCGACTCGATTAAGGAAATTGAACTTTTCGTCAACAGCGGCTTCGTTAGTAGAAGCACCTACAAGGTAATTTTCGATTCGAACGATGAACCGGTGAATGTGCAACGGAGCGGTACTTCGTACACCAATCTCGGGGTAGGCACACACCAACTGCATTTGGTTGCACATTCGTTTTACGGAATGACAGCCCAATCCCCGACCTTTACGGTTACCGTTACTTCGTCGTCTCCCCTCCCAAGTGTAAGCATGGAATCGCCTCTGGATGGGTCGACTTACACAACGGATCAGTCAATATTGCTATCAGGCGCTGCGTCAGCACCCTCTGGCACCAGTATTTCGAAAATCGATGTGTTCAATGGCGAGGCCTTGTTAGCTTCCGCCGTATCGTCAAGCATCAGCACCAGAGTTTTGCTCCCGGCTGGTGTACACCACATCAGTATGCGCGCTACGGATAATTTGGGTGGAACTGCTACCAGCAGTGTGGCGACTGTCACCGTAAGCCCACCGCGGCCGACGATCAATGTGACACACTCACCTGCCACATTTGTTGCCGGTGAGCCCTACACACTTACTTGGAGTAGTACAAACGCTAGCACGGTGTCTTATGCGTGCGCTGCAGATGGCTCAGGCCTGTCAGCGAATGCCACCGGTCTGGTCCCTAACGGTAGTGTTAGCGGGATCGCAGAAGCGGGATGGGTAGGCTTCCCGTCCACTTGCACCTGGACTGCTTCTGGCCCAGGAGGCAACCAAAGTTCGGTCGACATCCTTACGACGGCGGCCGTGGTGAATGGGGCGGAGTTTGTATCGCAGAGTGTCCCGTCGACGATGGTGGCCGGCCAGACAGTGAGTGTGTCGGTCACGATGCGCAATACTGGCAATACGACTTGGTCGGCAGGGAAGGCATACAAGCTGGGCTCGCAAAATCCCCAAGACAACGCCACCTGGGTGGCGGCTCAACGTGTCTTGCTCACAAGCGATGTGGCGCCGGGGCAG
>Ga0196981_1000217_pt1 | contig 38503 bp, 52 predicted proteins | sample S3_2013CmetaG_FD_155462 | JGI IMG/M metagenome (GOLD analysis project Ga0196981, IMG submission 155462) | Soil microbial communities from Anza Borrego desert, Southern California, United States - S3_20-13C | ecosystem: Environmental > Terrestrial > Soil > Desert | place: USA: California... | reverse complement strand
GCGCCCACCGTCCACGATCCACGCACCAATAATCGGGGTAGACGTCGAAATGCACCTTGAAGCGCTTGGGGGTAGCTGCGGCTTCTTTACGCATGGCGGCTTCGTGTTTGGCGCGGAGCATGCGGTCATACTCAATCTCTGCCTCTGCATCCTCTCGCTTCTTGAATTGGGCGAACACGGTATCGACCGGCTTGCCATCGTGCGTGATGACCCACTCTTTGCCCTGCTGCATTACACCGTAACCGTCGACCAATTCCTTGGTCGCTGGCTCGTTGAGTGACAGCTTCATCTGCGCTTGGTTGCTGCGTGCGGTCTTGCGATTCTTGATTGCCATAGTTCCTCCAGGTGGTGAGTGCTAGTAAGGGGAAAGGGCACCAAAAGCGGTGCCCCGTGATTGTCAGTCCCAGTATTGCTGACCATATTCGCGCGGCGGTCTGCCTTCGGCGCGGTCGATGTATTCGCGGCGGTAATCACTTGCGGCCGGGATGTTGTGACCTTGCGGATGAATCGGACGGTCGAAGCCCAAGAGCTTCGCCAACTCGGTGCGGTCCTCGATGCTCATCATGCCGAACTCGCCATCCCTAGGCGTCACGCCGTCATACTCGAACTTACGGCGGCTAGGTGGTGCGTCGATTTGTATCCAGCCCCAAGCGGTGCCGCGGCCGCCGGTGACGCTCCACTTCTTGCCGGATCGCGTTTCCAGTCCAGCCTTGATGCGCTTCATGGCTGCATTGCGGTCGGTGTCGGCGCTGGTGAGTTCCGGGTACACAATCTCTGGCGTTTCCGTCGCCGGCACCAGTGATAGTGCGGGCTGCTCGGACTGCTGCTGCTGTGCGCGCATGTCCGCCCATGCTTGTTCCTTCCATTCGTCGAAGTCAGGCATCTTATTCATTGAAAGCTCCTTTCTGATTTGGTGGGACCACGTAGCGCCACCGAACGAAACAAATGGTAGGTCTACGTAGGTCTACCGGTCAAATTAAATCGCGCTGATTTTCGATGCAAAAAGATCGGAGCACCAAATCTGGTGCCCCGTTGAGGAATTTTGAAATTGTCGGAACGCTACTTCTTAGTATGTTTTGGACAAATCGCGATGTAGTTGCCTGTCAGTTTCGCTTTGAGTCTAATGCCGCTGTTGGCGGGCGTGTTGCCGCGCTCGATACTCCATCCTTCACTGCGCAGTAGCGCATACGCTTCGCCTTCTGTTTTGGTTTCACCGTCATTGAACGCGTGACATTCATGGGCATCGCAATAGACATCGAACTGATAACGGCCAATCATTCCCATTGGAAATCCTCCAGGGCGCACGGACGTTGCATTTGTCCTTCGATCCAATTGCTCATAGCGTTGACGCACTGTGCATACGCGGACGAGTCACCGCTGAGCAAGTCTTCATTCGCTTTACGCAATGCCTCATTCAGCTTGCGCTCGACCTCATGCGGTTGCGTGCCATCGTAGGCCCGAACAGTTCCTAGCGGCGGATTCTGTTGTTCCAATCGCTTCAGCGCCTGGTCGACCAACGGTCCATGCTCACTCATCGTGCGTCATCCTTGCCGGTCTGCATGTAGTTCAAAGCACAATCCAGGTCTGCCAACGTGTTGGAGTCAGCCAGGGTGTAGACGGTTTCAGCAGCATTTACCAGCCGATTGATACGCCGCCCCAGTTCCTCGGCGGCATCATAACTCTTATCGCTCTCAACCACTGTAAGACCGAGCAGGTCCTCCGGTCCGAGATTCTCAAACTGACTCATTGTCACCTCCAAAGATGTCGACGTCACCGTCTATGGTAACAGCAGACGCTGAGCACTCATCCGACATCGCCGCGACCTGGTCGTCCCACAGACGCTGAACCGCCTGATTGACGAGCGCTGACCGCTGCCCTCGTGGTATCGCTGACAGTATCTCTCTTGTCGCTTCATCCGGGTAGAACGTGAACTCATCAATACCACTTCTTGCCATATCGCCCCCTAATGTACTGGTACCGCCTGCGGTGATTGTACTGGTACATTGCCAATTTGTGTACTGGTACAACCGGATATCTGTACTGGTACCAGCGCATGTACTGGTACGGTCGGAAAGCGCCTGAAAGCGTGGCGTGGTGCCGGTCTTGAGCCTTTGAGCTAATGTACTGGTACAGAGCGAGTCGACGCCCGGTGTGGTGCTATGTCCACGGCAACAGGCAAAATGCAAGAGCCGCATGAATAGCCAACTTCACCCGTGGACATGGGCAAAAAGTCCAAGGGTGTCCAAGGATGTCCAAGGGAACGCATAGCCATCAGATATGCAATCAGCGAGACCGGCATAAATAGCCCGTGGACACCGTGGACATCCATGGACATCCAGCCATGTCCATGGAAGAAAGTGCCACCAGTGCCTAAAGTGCTATCCATGGACATAGAAAACTCTCTCTCTCTCTCTCTCTGCTTCAAGAGCCCATGTACCAGTACACAGGCTCTTGATAATTTAAGGCCAAGATTAGGAATGTGGTCAGATGGCGGCTCGCTGGCATGCCATCACGGTTTCTTTGCCTATCTTCAGCTTGCTTGCAATGTCTCTGATACTGAATCCAAGGCTGGTTAGCTCCTTCACAGCCTTCTGATGTTTGCCTACTGTGCGGTTGCCCTTCGGTCTCCCAATGTGTTTACCACGGGCTCTGGCTGTAGCCATACCGCTCTTGGTGCGCTCTGATAGCAGGTTCGCTTCAAACTCAGCCAACACGGCCATGAAGCCAGCTATCATCTTGCCCTGTGCTGTCCCCAGATCGAACTGAACACCACGTTCAGCAACGATGGAGACTCCATACTCGTTCAGAGTCTGCAAGGTACTGAGCAGGTCCACTGTGTTACGTCCCCATCTCGTGAGCTCAGTCACCAGGATGACATCAATCTTGCGAGCTTGGGCTAGTTGGAGCACCAGATTGCGCACTTGTCTGGTCGTCTTCTTTCCGGAGGCGGTCTCTCTAAATATATGCGCGTCTATCACCTGGTACCCACAGCGTTGGGCGAAGGCGGTAAGGTCTCGGACCTGGCGCTCACAGTCTTGGTCGTCGGTGGATACACGGCAGTAGATAGCAGCCGTCTTGATGTCCTTGGAAATGTTTGCAGGTGTCACGATTCAATCTCCATGCGGGTGATACGAGAATCAGTGTACCTGCTATTCGCTCGCTTTAGAAGGACATCGAGATTAATTCCATCTCGCTGTAACCCGCACTGCGAGCCAGTTCTATCGCGAGAGCAGATCATATCTTATCGCGAAGTTACCAGAGAATTTCTCGCGAAACCACCCATAGGCACCCCCAAGGGGGTCTGTCTCCACTAGGGGGTTACCCTCTTTGGACCGCTAATAAAAAAACGAAACTGTTCACAGGAAGGGGCTGCCTGTTCACACAGGAGGCGGTATCGTTCACCAGAAGCGGTGCTGTGTTCATGGTGCCTCGTTCACAGATTGCAAATCGCGTTTACCAAAAAAAAACTCAGTTGACCCACAATTTAAATAGGGGGTAGACTTGCCACCATGAGTGAAGCCAGAGACAAAGTTCTAAACATGTTCCGTGACCGGTGCTTTTGCGCTGTGATACCAGAGCCGCATGCCCGGGCTGATTGCGGAAGCAAGTGCCCTCCCCATCGATTCGAACCGGATGACATACGATTGGTGCGCTCAGGGACGGGGCACACGATAGCTTGTCTCGATTGCGGAGTAGAGGTCAAATGAGCAAACGATTGAACCCGCTGCCGACTGATGGCAGTGATCCGATTGTGGAAGTAATGCCACCACCGGAGATGCCACGGCAGGTACTGGCACCGGATGGGTGTGAGCTGCATGTTGAGCGGCGGCATCTTGTCAGTAAGCCGCGAACAGAGGTGCTCGCGAGTATCTACGGTGAGAAGGGACGGACGCTATGGCACGCGTGGATTGGTGTTGATGCAATCATCAAGGGCGTGACCTACGACAGTGAGGGAGTGCCATCGATTCAGTTCGATAACGCCAAGCCGGTCCAAATGAACCGAGGACATTGGAGAGTCAAATGAGTGAGAACAAGCGGGCTGAGATGGTGAAGCAGTTTCAGGAGTGGCTTGGAACTCCTGAACAATCTCTCAGGGAACACGTGGAGCAAATCACTAAACCTATTGTCGAAATCGACTTCGACCCGCAGTTCACCTTCACTGATTCGCCTTGCAGCGGTCCGATGTACGTTGCCGGCGTCGACATGGGAAGTGGCGATCCGATGACCGAGGTTTACATCTGCGAAGACACCAAGCCGATTTGGCGCGCACCGATACCGGTCGGCGCCATCGTTGATGGTGTGTACGTTGACCTGGATGGAACCCCGGTGGTGAGACTCAAGGACGCTGAGCCCATTCGCATGAGGCGCTGCGGAGTATGAGACTACCCTTTGTTCCAAAGATAGTAGACATCCTGCCGGAAGGATTTTCCGCCGCGTTGCGCTCCATCGCGTCGACGGATCAGGCAGAGGTCGTCGTAACCTGTGAGCGTTGCAAGAAGAATTTTGTTCACGCGGTTGCCAGAGAAATCCGGTTGAAACAAGAAGTCATCCGGCATGAGTGCAAGGCTTCTTTCAATCCGATCTCTGATGAAGAGTTGGCCGCAGTTGATGCTGAGATGAACGCCAACTGGGATAGCTATCGGAATATGAGTCTGGGTGAGGCTTACATCTCTGCCTGGATGAAAGTCACCGCCAACAAGAAAGCATGAGGTGCTGGGGATGAACGAACAACGCAAGGTCAGTGGGACCGAGAGGTTTTACGATGAAGAGATTGCACCGGAGCTGAAGAAGCTCATGGAGAAGGCCAACGCTAAGGGGCTATCCTTCATCGCCGTTGTTGAGTACAACCCGGGCGAGCGTGGACGCACAACCGGGCTGTCTCCTGACGCCGGCATCGAGATGCTGATGCTCAACGCGTGCGCGAGAGCCGGTAACAACATTGACGGCTTCGTGCTGGGCATGGCGAAGTATTGCGCGGAGAATGGAATCGACACATCGCAGAGCATGGTGTTGAAGCCGTTCAACCAGAGCCGCATCATCACGCCGGGGCGGACACAGTGACCAAGTACCGCCAACCGCCGAATATTGTACTGGTACCAGAGCGATGAGCAAGAAAGCGAAGTTGCCGAAGCATGACGATTCGTTCTTCGGCTTGATGCAATGGCGTTTTGGAGAGCCTGAGACTTCCGGCTGGTACATAGCGCTTACCAAGATTCTGAAGCCGAGCGGAGAGCTGTCGCACTACACAACGGTTCAACTCTGGTTCAATCATTATCGTCTACTTGAGCCTTGGTGGGCTGGTGGCGGCTACACCGGAACCCAGGCTGTTGCATGGGACCAGCCCGTCGTCGCTTACATGCCGATGCCGGATGTCCCGGTCGGAATCATGCAGGCTGTCGAGTAGCCCCACGTAGGTTGACAGCAGATCGAGACGTGCTACTTTAACTAGTAATACTAGGGGGAGTAGTAACGTGGTTGACCTCAATAAAGCGCCGGATCATCTACGCCTGAAGTGGGTAGAGGAATGGCTCCAAGACCTTATTCCCCCCGATGCATCCCCGGGGCTGTGGGTGACTCCACCACCAAAGTGCCCGGACTGTGGGCGCACCGAAAAGCTGCTAGGCGATTTTTGCGAATGTGGGCGTCAGCGCAACAACAAGCCACTGGTTCGACTGAAGGAAAACGCCACATGCCAAAAGTGCGGTGTCACATTCAGGATTGCCCAAGAGTATTGGAATGGAGATCGTTTCTGCCAGCCGTGTTCCGGGCGCCCGCCTGAGCCAAAGGTAGGCGCGCGCCCGCCAGAAAAGCTCTCCGGTCGCGGCAAGGAAGAACGCCGGACCTGCACCCAATGTGGGGACGAGCGGGCGAAGCGTTGGTTCAAGAAGCCTGACGGATCGTATGGCGACGTGTGCAAGCCTTGTCGCATCATCGAGATAGCGCTACCCCCGGGCACGGAGGGCTACACGCGCACGAGACTTAGACCCACAGGCAAGCGACCATTCAAGGAGCAGTAATGGAGCCATTTACAGTCGATGAAGACGGCAAGGTGTTTATCAGCGAGTCCAAGCTGGGGCGCCTGTATGTCTACTTCGAAGAGTACAAGAACGACAACTTCCTGCACATCCGGTATTGGTTCAATTGCAAGAAGGAAGGCATCTACAAGCCAGGGCTCAAAGGCATAGCCATCCCTGAAGCCAACGTGCGCACCATTCTGCAGGCGTTGAAGATTGTTCTCGGATCGGCGAACGAGAAGCCGGCTGCGCCTGTGGAAGAGGACCCAGTAAGCATCTATGCCTGACGACGACGACATTTTTGCAGCGTTCGATATCGTTGATGAGTTGCTGGACATGGCACCGGCCGACGATCCGCCTGAGCATAAGCACGTGCCAAGCATCCCCGGTCGGACCAACCCGGCGCCGTTCAGTTTGCAGAAGCTTGCGAAGGACCACACCGAACAAGCCTTCAATGTCATTTTCGCAATCATGAACAACCCGGAAGCGGAATTTTCAACGCGCCTGGAGGCGGCAAAGCAAATCTTGGATCGCGGATGGGGCAAGCCCGCTCAGCAAATCAAGCAAGAGATGGTGAAGATTGAGCTCAAGGATGTGGAGGCGCGGCTCTTGCTTGGTCGCGAAGATATGGACGCGCGGATCGCAGAGGCAAAGCGGATAGAGGAGCAGGAGCTTGGGCGATACATTACAGTTGATCCAGAAGTCGTTACAGACGTTACCCCACGTAGCGAAAGCACACTACCGGATTACACCTAAAGGCGCCGGCATCACGACGCTGGACATGACGCCGATTCAGTTGCGGTTGCATTACCTCGTCCAGGCGCTGCTGGAGAAACGCGGGCGCGTCCGCATGCCAGTTGTGAAGCCGCGCCAGATTCGCTCGACCACGTACTTCAATGCGATGGAGTTCAAGCTATCGCAAGACATACCAGGGTTTAAAACCCTCATCCTGACTCACCGCGCGAAGATTACCACTGAAGTTTTCGAAAACCTGAAACGTTACCATGAGCAGATGGAACCTGAGTTGCAGCAGGAAGCGACTCAGAAAAACGATTACAAGCTGGCTTGGAAAAACCTTTCTGAAATCACCACCGGCACCGCAGGCACCGATAGCGGCCGTGGTTTCCCCTGCATGATTCTTCAGCCTTCAGAGATCGGACGATATAGAGATCGCCACGTCCGCGACATCCAAGAAGGCGCCATGCAGGCGCATGCATCAGCCGAAGAAGGCAGCATGCTTATCCCTGAGAGCACCAGCGGCGGTGAGGGTAACTACTTCCATGAGATAGCGAAGTCCGGGTATAGGAACCCCAGCTCATCATGGTTCACTGCGTTCTTCGCATGGTACGAAGAGCCGGATTATCGCTGGGACCCGCCTAAAAATTGGGTGCCGGATTCTGAAGAAGTCCGCATCATGAATTCCATCAATGCGGACTTGGCTAAGAGCGGCCGCTCACTGCGCGTCGGTCTTGACCAAATGTATTGGCGACACATGAAGCTGCACGACGAGTTGCGCGGCAACCTGACAGCTTTCCAGCGAGAGTATCCCGGCACCTTTGAAGAAGCCTTTTCATCGGTTGAAGGCAAGCTCATTGACTCCGTGGTGATGATCAATGCGCTCAATAGCAAAACACCAATCAACGCGTTTGACACCAAGATTCTGGGAGTAGACCCAGCAGGGCAGGGAGACCGCACGGCCATCGTTAAGCGTCAGGGCTTCGTGATTCCGAAGCATTGGGTCCACAACCGAATGGACGACGTGACGCTGGCCAACATCGTCAAGAAAATCATTGATGAAGACCGGATCGATTACTGCTTCATCGACATGGGATACGGGCACGGCACTTACAACATCCTGCGCTCGCTGGGATACGGGCACATGGTAATCGGTGTCTACTTCGGCGGCTCCCCTAACAACAAGCAGCTCTATTTCAACAAGCGTGCTGAGATGGCGGGACGCTTCCAGGACTGGATGGAAGAGGGACCGGACGGCATGGGCGGCACCGCTCGCATCCCGGATGATGAAGAATTCGTTCGTGACATTCGCCTGGTGCCAGACCTCGAATACTGCGGGCAATCCCAAAAGTTCAAGCTCGCCACCAAAGAAGACATCAAGGACTTGCTCGGTAAGTCACCGGATATCTTCGACGCGACGATCCTCACCTTCACTGAAGAAAACCTGCGGCCCCGTAACGTCATTTGGACGCCGAACTCTGGTGGAACCTTCGAGCAACAACAAAGCATGTTGTCAACAGAAAATACTTTTCGGACGTGGGATACCCAAGGGAATCCGCAGCAGAAGCAGTTTGACCCTCGGTACTACGGCTTCGGTCAGTAGCAGTTGCCAGTTGCGTACGATCTGTTATGGGCTATAGTATTGCCAGATTCGTACTACTCACACTAGGAGAGTTGGCATGACGGTAAACGGATTTATCCTCGCAGAATTTAGAGGGACATACAAAGCCCCGCATCCCGAAGGCTTCGACAAGTCACAGGTCGAAAAACCTTTTCACATCAAGGTGAAGATGAAGCGCGAAAGCCTCAACGCGCCTGGCTTGAATGGCTTGTTTCAAACATACTACGCCGGTTTCATGAAGAAAGCTTATCCCGATTACATCGAACTTTATCGCTTCGAAACTGTGCAAGCCACCAATCTTGATGGCACGGTCATCAGGAATCCCAAGGCTCTCAGCCATGAGGGGCTTCTCACTTACATGAAAGAAGAGAACATCCCCATCAACCCGCTGCTTTACGAGCCCTCTGAGCTTCGCAACCAAGTTTGCTTGTACATGGAAGACAAGAAAGGCCAGCAATTTCTGCAAGAGAAGTTGCAGAACAGCAAGGGTCAAATGCTCGCCACTGCCGCTGAATTGGCGGACATTGACGACATCTTGGTCCGCGCCGATCAGGAGCCAGCGCCGAAGGCAGCGCCTGCTGCCGAGGTCGAAGAATCGCCAATCGAAAAGGTTGACGAGCCGACCGAGCAAAAAGCTCCAGCCGCAGCCGCGAAGTCGGACAACTCGGTTGAAGCTCTGCTCGCCAAAAAAGGCGGCGGGAAGAAACCAGCCGCAGCCGCGAAGTAAGGAGAAATAGCGATGGCAAGACGTCCGCCGAGTGCTGACATGTTTACTCAGATGATGCTCATGCAGAACATGCAGAGGCAATCTCAGCTTGCTGCCGAGTCGGCCAGCTTTACCGCTGGTTTGCAGGCACAGCGCGCACAGGCAGAAGCCAATGTGAAAGCGCAGCAAGCGGGTATGGATGCTGGCATTCGGCGGTCTATTGCCAAGCCCGTCAAGTTGGGCACGCTTCTCACCACGCAGAATGGATTGCTCGGCAATCCGCTCCTGAGCTCAACTAGACTGTCGGGGTAACAGATGGCGGCACTGAACATCAAAGGTCTCTTGCAGAGACACGACTCGCTCAAGCGCCTGCGTCAGCCCTGGTACCCGCTGTACCAGGCGATCTCTCAGTTTGTGTTGTTGCGCAAGCAATACTTCACAAGCGAGCAGACCGACGGTCCGTTCTTACTCAATAACGTTTACGACTCCACCGCCCTACACGCTGTACACATGTTCGCGTGTAGCATCCTTGGTCAAATCTGGCCAAGCCCGTTTGAAAGTTTTGAGTTCGTTCCGCAGATCGCCGCAGATGAAGCGGCTTACAGCGATGCGTTCGAAATGATGACCACCGTCAATGAGGTAATGCCAATCAACCTCAGCCTGCCCGAAGCTGGCGTAATGATGGGAATGCTCGAAGCCATCATGGACCTGGCGGCATACGGAACGGCCGCAACCTTGACGATCCAGACGAATGACATCCGCTGCCCAATCAAGTTCAAGGCAATGGACGCCAAAACACTGGGCTTCAGCGAGAACGAAGAAGGCAACGTTGATAGCGTCTACATCGAGAAAAAATTTACCATTGCCAAGCTTGTTCAGCGTTATGGCTATCAGGCTGTGAGCGAGCGGTCCAGGAAGCTGTACGATACCGCCAAGCTGGAAGATGAGGTGAAAGTCCTTCACGTCATCGAGCCTCGCCGTGAGCGCAACCCGCTGCTCCTGGGGACGCTGGACATGCCCTATGCTTCCCTCCACATCGAGATGGATCAGCAACATCTCTTGCAGGAGAGCGGCTTCAACGAGATGCCGGTTAACGTCGTCCGCTTCTGGCGCAACGTCGGTGAGCTCCCGGGTCGCAGCCCTGCGATGGACGCCTTGCCGGATATTCGCGCCCTCAACAAGCTCGTCGAAATGTTCGAGAAGATGGGCGAGATGGCTCTCGATCCGCCGAAGATGATCTCGACCGAAGACGTGCTCGGCGCCGGCAAGATTCCGTGGTACCCGGGCGTCAACATTCCGGTGCACAGGACCAATCGCACTAATGGCGATATCGCGCCAATCACCCCAATTCATGTGGTGCAAAATCCCGGATGGGCTATCCAGCGCATCACGGACTTGCGCGATAACATCATGACTTATTTCATGCATGACAAGTTGAGCGATCTCAACAACCGCAGCCGCCAAACGCTTGGCGAAGCGCACATCCGTAACGAGATGAGAATGTTCATGACCGGACCGATCCTGTCTCGCATCCTCGTCGAGATGGTTTCACCGTTCCTGGATCGTGCTTTCAACATCTTGCTCGAAGCTGGCAACTTCGGCGTGATTCGAAACAGCAAGCAAGATTTCTTGTACCAAGCCAACGGCATTCAGCCAAAGTACATTTCGGAAGATTTCATCCGTTATCGCGGCGGCGGCCTGAAGGGCTACCGCATCAACTTCATTTCACCGGCCGCAAGGCTGATGAAGCTGGAAGAATCGCAAGGCGTGGAAGCTTTCACGGACTACGCAATCAAGGTCTCTGGTCTCGATCCGTCCGCGGTTCAGAGCACCATCAATTTCGAAGAGGCTTTGCGTGCGAAGCAGCGGCTCAGTGGCGCGAGCCAGAAAATCGTTTATTCGCCTGCCGAAACCGAACGGCGGAAACAGGCGCAGGCAGCGCAAGCAGCGGAAATGCAGGATATGCAGTCTGCTGTCGCTGGCGGTGCCGCTTTCAAAGACGTAGCAAAAGGAGTGAAGGACATTGGCGGAGCAGCAGCTTCCTGAGATAGACGACGCTTACGTTGAAAAATACAACATGATGCAGGAGGTGTGCAGGCACGACGCTGGCATTTCTCTGCTTCAGTATCTTCATCGAATATGCGGAGCCGGTAACCCCTGCATGGATATGGAGCAGGCGGCCAGGCGGGATATCTGGTTGACGCTTCAGCAGTTCATTCCGGTGGAGAAGCTGCCCTTGATTGAGTACCAGCAGCTTCGCCAGCGCCACCAGCAAGTCCGTGAGATGTTAGAGGCAATGCAAGTGATGGCGAATAGCCAGGGAGAAGACACAGATGAGTGATGCAGCAGTAAGCACGCCGACACAGACACCTGCAGGCGTGGCAATTGAGATCGACCTCAACAAGCCTACCGATCTGTCCAAGATGACGGCCGGGACAATCACCAATGATGGTGGCACGCCGGGTACACCCGCCGATGCCGGCGCAACCAAATCGTTCATCGATACACTGCCTGAAGAGTATCGCACCAAAGAGTGGGCGATGAATCTCAACAAGCGGCTTTCAACCGATCCGAATCTCAATCCGTTGCACGAACTCGTAAAAGAGCACGACAACCAACAGAGCCTGATCGGACGAAAAGCGGACGGGCTCAAGGTCCCTGGTGAAGGCGCGACCGCCGAAGAGTGGAAGGCTTTCTACAACTCCATCGGAGTTCCGGAGACGCCGGACAAGTACGAGTACACAGCGCCTGGCGAAGTGCCGGAGCATCTGAAGGAATACTTCTCGCCGGATGAAGGCTTGTTGTCCGCTATGAAAGAAGCGGCCATGAGGGCTGGCGTCCGTCCTGAAGGTTTCAAGTTGATGGCGGAAGCGCTGGACAAGTACACGCTGGACGTGTTGGAAAAGCAGCATAGCGAGATGGACGCCACGCTCACAAAGCTGGAGACCGACTTCAAGCAAAAGTATGGCGAGAAGAGCAACCAGGTTCTGGGTAGCTGGGAGAAGTCTCTTGCCACTTCGCTCGGCACCGAGAGAGCTGGGATTCTTGAGCAGCTCGATCCTCGCGTGAAGGTTGTCCTCGCAGAGCACTTCCATTCATTCGCGTCAAAGTACATCAGCGAAGACAGCTTGAGCTTGGACGTTCCGAATAGCGGAAGCGCCATGACGAAAGCCGAATACGAACACCGTTACGAAGAAGGTTTCGGAAAGGTGGTGGCTGCCAAGAAGAACCACGGCGAGGGAAGCGCCGAGCACCAGGCGGCAAAAGCTGAACTTCAAAAGCTCAAGGAGATCGGGGCTGAGGTCAAAAAATACTGGTAGTCTCGAGCTAACTACTGAACATCATACGAGGGGCGATAGTTGACAAAGGATCGCCCCTCTGTTATTTGTTTTGGCAGAACAGACAACCTTCGGGCCTGAACTCATGGCGGTGGTATTCCGCAAGGGGCATCCGAGCCATAGCCGGGGAGTGCTTCGAGAGACGTAGTTGACCTACTCGTTTTTCGAGGTAATTTGCCATGGCCGGAACCATTTATGAAACCCTCGATACTCAATTCACTGTTGAGTTCGGGAAAGAAGTTCACGTTCTTGCTCAAGAAACAATGAGCAAGTTGAGCCCGTTTGTGAAGCTCGTTGATTTTCAAGGCGAAGACTTTGCATATGATCGCTTCGGTTTGCTCGCCGATCAGGAAATCACTGAACGTTTCCAACCCATCCAACTCCAGGATGCCGCATGGGATCGCCGGTGGATGGCTCCTACCTTCTTCGCTGTCGCTGTCGGTGTTGACGGCAAGGACATCGAGAAGATGAAGCGCAACCCCAGCTCTGAGCTGGTCGAAGGTTGCGTGAACGCTCTCATGCGTCGTAAGGACAAAGTTATCTACTCGTCTGCGTTTGCTGACGTGCGTGTTGGTAAGTCCGCTGCTGCGACCTCTAACGTCACTTTCGCCAACGATGGTGGTATCACTATCGACGCGACCGGTGGCTTCGGTCTGAGCACGCTGCGCACCATCAAGCAAAACTTCGTTGATGCCGCTGTAGCGACTGACATCGAAGTCAACACCGCGCTCACCCTCGACGGTAAGCGCATGAACAACCTGTTGACTGAGACTCAACTCGTTAGCTTCGACTACAACACCGAGAAGCCGCTTGTGCGGGGCACCATCGGTCAAGCGTATGGAACCAAATTCATTCCGTATGCCTCTGCCGTTCAAGACCCGTTGCTTGCCGTTGCCGGTGGCGAGCGCAACCTCTTGGCTCTTGCCGAGGGTGGCATCGTGTTGGCGAAGGGCATCATCAACGTGCGCATTGAAAAGCGTATCGATATGCACAACACGCCAACTCAGATCGTTGCCGAGATGTGCATTGCTGCTCTCCGTACCGAAGGCGCTCGCATTCAGAAAGTCCGCGTAGCTGCTTAATCAGCGGCGTTGTAACCCAAGTTGTAACCCAACTGTTTTACCTTAAGGAGGTAAATTATGGCTGTTATCAATACCATTGATGATCGGCTCGTACATCCCAAAGCAGCCTCTGAAGTCACTGGAGCTCCGATTTATGAAGTCGTCTCCGTTATCGCAATTGCTGCCAATGACGACGACACTTCCAAGTTTTTCATTGCCGAAGTGCCCGCCGAGGCAGTTATCGATGAAATTACGCTGGAATCCCCTGCCATCACTGCAGGTACTGCCTACGACGTAGGTCTCTACGATACTGACGGCGTAGTTGTCTCCGGTAAGGTTGACTGCTTTGCTGCCAATTTGGACATGTCCAACGTCGCCGGTCTGCCGGTCGGACCGTTGGGCGATCCGATCCGACAAGCGATGACCGCCCTGGCATTGACCGACGCAAACAAGAAGGTCTATGAAATCGCCGGTCACGTCAACAAAGCTTTGCCGGCTTCTGGCGAAACCCAGAAGAAGACGAAGTATCGCATCGGCTTGACCGCTGACACCATCGGTACAGGCGCCGGCACAATCGTTGCTCGCGTCAAGTACCGCAAGATGACTGCGTAAGCGGAAGCACACCTAATATCGGGAGTAGGCAAAATGCGGAAGTTCCTTCAATCCATCTTTCTGGCTGTAATCCTCACGCTCAGCGCGGGGCTCGCGAATGCGGCGGACAGGAAGGACGGGCCGTATGTGAACTTTCCTGGTCAGGTGCAGGCTGGCATTGTCAGCTCGCGCCTGGCCTTTGCCAACACCGATGCAGAGATTGACTTGGGCGTTCCTTGCACGACCGTTTGTTTCTTCGTCGAATCCGGTCAGGATTTGCACGTTAATTGGGCTAATGGAACGGCAACCACTAGTAACGCCAAAATTGTTGGTGGCACCGGTTTTTGTTACCAGGGTCCACCGATCCAAAAAGTTCGACGTATCGGTTCAGGGAACGGAAACGTCAATGTAGTCGCTTGGTAAGGAGACCGGTATGTTTTCACGTTTTCAAAACTTCACGGCTGGCGAGACTGAGATTGATTTGGGACAGGATTGCAACACTGTCATCATTGAGAATCTGACGCCTGGCGATATTTTCCCCAGCTACACAGAGCAAAAGCCGACCTCCAGCCTCGCGAAGATCGCACCGCAAAAGTCGTTATCCATCGAGAAGATGGACAAGCCGATCAACACGTTGCGCATCCTTCTCAGTGCGCCTGGCAATTTGAACATCATTGCTTACAACATGCTTGCGTGGCTCATCGCTTTGTTGTTTGCAGTTCAGCCGAGTGTGGCTGCTGGATATTATGGCGGCGGTACAAACGCTCAAGGAGCGCAGGGCGGGACGCTTCCTGCGGCCGGAGCCTCCGGCAATGTGCTCACCAGCGATGGTACCAATTGGGCTTCGGCTGCCGCTGCGGCAGGCGGGCTAACTCCGCTAAACGGCTTCACCTACCAGGTCGATAAGGTTTCGGGTCAATATTACATTGGCACCAATGGCGCTACCACCTTTACGGCGCTCGGTTTCCCGGCGCTTACGATAACCAGTACAAGCGGCACCGTCGCGGCTGGTCAGGTGAATGATAGCCACATTATCAAGTACACCACGGGTACTACTGCCACCAATAATTGCAACGGGATTCAAGCCAGTACATGGCGACACAGAGGTTATGGTCCGGCTTTGCTTATCAGAGCGCGGGCAGCATCTAGTACCGATGTTAGATATTGGCTTGGATGGACTAATGGCTCATCTTGGACTGGTACAGCCACACCTGGGACTTCTGCACTGTCGGGGGCTGCGTTCAGATTTGACACCAGTGTCGGTGACGCGACATGGAAAGCTGTTACTTTCAATGGGGCTACTCAGACGGTGGCTGATACTGGTATTGCGCTAGACACGGCTAATTTAGTCAACTTTGTGATCAAGCTCGGAGATGGTGGGGCGGGTTCGAACGACGCCAAGTTTTACATCAACAACGTTTTGGTCCAAACGATCAGTGCGACGTTGCCCGGGAACGGTACTAACATTCAAGCCGGGTTCGCCGTAACGAATTTGAACGTAAGCGCCAACGTGCTTGACGTTATGAAAATTGCGGGCGAGGCGAACTAAAGTCCCTGGAAGAGCTGAGAGATTCGACCGCCCGCTTTGCAAAGAGCGGGCGGTTTCTTTATACTACGAACTATCATAGTACGATGGGATGTAGTGAATGACCGACAAAGTAACTGTCATCAATCGGGGACTGCGCTTCATCGGGGAGAGACCGATCTCCAATCCGGACTCACCGGACACGGACGCGGGCAAGCATTTCGTCGAAATCTTTGACCAGTGTCGGCGAGAGGTCCAGCGCATATATCCTTGGAACTTCGGTGAAGTTTGGGATGAGGTTGATAAAACCACCCCGCCGAAGTTTGGGTACAGCGATGCATACGCTTTGCCAGAATCATTCCTACGGCTGCTCTGGGTTCAGGACCCGGAATATGACACGCTGAAATTTCGGCTTCTCTATCAGCCGGCACCGGATAATCGCCGTGTAATTGCTCTGGATAATGGCGGTGAGTCCAAGCTGAAGATCGGTTTCGCGGCAGACGTGGAGGTGCTCTCTCATTGGGACCCGCTGGCGCTGAAAGCCCTTGCTCTCTGGATGGCGCTTGATGCAGTGAAAGGCATCACCGGTCGTGAGAAGCATGTCGAAATCGTCAATGAGCTGCTAGCCGAGACTCTGAAGGATGCTTTTGGCGTCGACGGATCGGAGCAAAGCATTCAGCGACATCTTGAGTCGTACACGCAGAACGCGCGGAACCAGGCGCAGTTCGGTGGTTCCTTTACCAATGTGCAGGGATACTACTAATGGGACTCGGTAACACCGTACTGCTCAACGTTTCCGGTGGTGAGGTTTCACCCGATCTCTATGCGCGCCTGGACCTACCCTTGTACCAGCGTGGCAATGAGCGCGTCCAAAACTACATCGTGCTCCCCCAAGGCGGCTTACACTTCCGCAATGGGAACAAGCACGTAGCCCCAACGCAGAGCCTGAAAATCGCCCGATTGATTTCGTTCACGTTCAGCGACCAGGACACCTATGTCATTTGCCTGACCGACAAGAAGATGCGCGTGTTCCGCAGCTTCGGTCAGGTCTTGAACGCGACCACGAAGAACATCACGGGCATCACGAAGGCTAGTCCGGGCGTGATCTCGTCGACGGCTCACGGTTATGCAAACGGCGATGAAGTCTACATTGACGGCATCGCTGGCATGAAGCAGCTCAACGGGCAGTTCTTCACTGTGGCCAACGCCAACGCTAATGACTTCACGCTGAAGAACGTTTTCGGTGACAACATCGATACCACCACGTTCGACACATACGTTTCTGGCGGCACCATCAACAGTGTCTACAGCATCAACACTCCGTATCAAGAGATTCACATCTTTGACCTGCACGTCAAGCAAAGCGCCGATACCATCTACATCACGCACCAGTGGTATGCTCCGCATAAGCTGACGCGCACCGGGCACACGAATTGGACGATTGCTCACTTCGTCCGGACGAACGATCCGTTTGACCAGTGGGTTATTTCTAGCGCTACTGAAGCCAACCCCGGTGTTTTTACAACAAGTGTTGCGCATGGCTTTGTCGTCAATGATGAAGTAGTCGTTCACGGCATGGCGGGTGGAACCTGGCCAACGCTAAACGACCAGCACTATCTGATTAACAGTGTGCCGGCTGGCACGACTTTCACGCTGAAAACCCTGGCTGGCGTGGCGGTCAGTACGGTCGGGTTTGGTGTTGAAACGGCTAGCGTTGGAATGGTCATGAAGTCCAACAATTGCCCCAAGACGATCTGCTTCATCGACTCGACCCGGGCGGTGTACGCCAACACGATTGCCAACCCGTCTAGCTTGGAGTTCAGCCGAGCGCCTGACTCGACAACCGGCGCCACCAGATTTGATGATTTTACGACCGGCGCCAATGCGACGGATGCGCTCCGGTTTACGCTGGGTCCCATCTTTGACAAGATGGATTCCATTCAGTGGCTGTGCAACACGAACAAGACTGTAATCATCGGGGCGGTGTCTTCTGTCCGGAGAATCCACGGAGACACTATCGACGATCCGATCAGCCCGTCAAGCGTCCAATGTAAGCCAATCAACAACGTTGGAGCATCGAGCGTCCAGCCGTTTTCTAACGGTCAAACATTGTTTTACACAGACACGACCGGTCGCCACGTGATTAGCTTCTTGTTTTCCATCCAGTCCGATGACTTTGTAACTGGTGACCAGAACATTGCCGCCGCGCACTTGGGCTTGTCGCGGTTCGATGTGATGGCTCAGCAACGCGGCTTCTCAAACGTTCTTTGGGTCTTGCGTGAAGACGGCGTGCTGCTCGGTCTGACGTTCAATGAAGTTGAAAGTATTTTTGGTTGGCACCGGCATTTTATTGGCGGTGAGTCAATCGTCGATGGTGCCAACTTCAATCGTGCCAAGGTGCTCTCAATTGCCGTGGAGCCCCGCATCAACGAAGACCCAGTGCTCTGGATGGTGGTTGAGCGGCAGGTTGGTAACCGCACTTATCGCGCAGTTGAGTACATGACAGCGCCGGTCCGCTTTGTTGAGCCGGATGATTTCTTTACTGGTCAAGGGCAGCAGGCAGCCGACGAGGCGCGGTACCAATCCGCCAGCTTCGAGCAACTGAAGGACTCCATTCACGTTGACAGCGCCGTCACCTACGATGGTAGCGCGTTGTCCAGCACAATCTCGATGACACCATCGGGTACATCTGGAGCCATCTTCATCACGGCAAGTGCCGCCTTCTTTGACACTTCCATGATCGGCAAGGAAATCTGGAAAAAGTATGACTTGCAGGGCGGTGGTGGAGGACGGGCCAGAATCACTGGCATTTCCAGTACGACCGAAGCAAGCGCAGAAGTCCTATCCAGTTTCGATACCACCAGCGCCATTGCGGCCGGTTCGTGGCTTCTCACCACGGATAAGGTCTATGGCTTGCTGCACCTGGTCGGTGAAGAACTCACCATCCAGGTTGATGGAGCTCCTGGCGGTAAGGCCACGGTGCAATCGGATGGCTCAATGCAACTGCCATCACAGAGCAGCAAGGCGCACGTGGGCTACTTCAGTCCCGGCTTTGCCTCAACGCTTAACCTCGACGTTGCCGGTGAGCGCGGATCGGCTCAAGCGAAAATCCGGAAAATCCGCGAAGTGCTGCCACGGTTCCACAACACCATTGGAGCCAAGATTGGCACCACGCCGTGGAATTGTGAAGCGGTCGTGTTCAAGAAAGTCACGGACCCAACGGATCGACCGACGCCGTTGTTTAGAGGCGTGCCTGATCCGATTCGGCCGCCGGATAGCTGGCATCGTTCTAAGAAGCAGGTGGTGCTGATTCAAGACATCCCGTCACCGCAGACCCTGCTGAGCCTTGACATAATGGTGGAGACGGCAGACCCGGCATGAGAAAACTGAGAGAAGTAATTTGCAAGCCATTTCGTGAAGGGCACGCCGACATCTTCCAGTGCAATCCCGAAGACTTGCAGCAGTTCCGCAACATGCTTCCAATGATGTCCGGGCTGGGCCAGCGTGAGCAGTGCGGTTCTCACATCGTCGATGGTCGCATCATTTACATTGGCGGCTGGTATGACACCGCGCCTGGTGTCGCCGAGTTGTTCATCTATCCTTCGATCTACACGAAGGAATATCTCAGGGAATACCTGACTGATGCGAAGTGGTGGGTCCAAGATTTGAAGTCGAAATATCATCGCGTCCAGTGTTGGGGTGATGACACCGAAGTCTCAAAACGGTGGCTCAGCCATCTCGGATTTGTTTACGAGGGGACGCTTCGGTCATATACTATGGACGGTCGTAGCATGTTGATTTGGGGGCTCGTATGACGGCAGCGCTTACAGGACTTATCGGTGGGGCGGGCGGTCTCATGGGGATGATCGGCGGTATGCGCGGTGCCAAATCCGTGGCAAGCGGTGGCGGTCTCTCTGCATTGATGTACCAGATCGCTGGGCAGGAGCAGCAAGGCGCCTATCGCGACGAGGCCGCTATGCTTGGGCGGCAAGCCGGTCTGGCTTACGAACAGTCGCTTGTTGAAGCCGCGCAGTTGGAGCGCCAGACGAAAGCTTTCAGAGAAGAGCAAGCGCTTCGGTTTGCCAGCTCTGGTATCACGCTGGCCGGCTCGCCGCTGGGAGTGTTGGAAGAGACGAGAGCCTTGGGTGCTCAGTCCGCAGATGCGATCCGCACGCGCGGGCGAGAGGTCTCCAACCTCTACGAAATGCAAGGCTTGCAGATGCTGCGGCAAGGTTCAGCGGCCGCTTTCGCTGGAGTTGCGCAAGGATTGACTTCCAAGTACAACGCACAGATGCAGGCTTGGCAGTTGAGCCAGGGCGCTGCGCAAGCAGGATTTGCCGGGGCTGGTGCTCTGGTCCAGGGCGGTGGAGCCTTGTTCGGTAAAGGTGGTCCATTCCGTGGTGGTGGTGGCTTCGGTGCTGCTCCTGCATACGCTCCACAGATGGTGCCATAGTCAGCGAGGTGAAAGATGCCGCCACGGTACAATCAGGGACAAATCGCTTCGCCGGTTGTCGGTACGCCTGGAGTAGATCCAAGCGCAGGTAAGGGCGCGGAAATTGCTGCGCAGTCGATTGATCGGATGCGTGAGGCGGAAACAGCCGCTGCCATTGGGCAGTTCCGTCAAGCCGAGCAAAGCTTCAACGCTGCTCGTGGCTCGTTCTTCTATGCACAGCAACAGAACTTCTACAACGCGCGTCAGAAGAAGCTCGAAGAAGACGAGCAAAGGCGCTTGCAGGTTCAATTTGATTTGCTCGATGAGCATGACCGGGTGGCTGGGGTCGTGGCAGATTTGCAGTCCCGCCACAAAGAAAATCCCTTTGAGGCTGTCAAGGAATTTCAAACCAAGTCGCCCCAGATGCGCGAAGAGTTTCAGCAGAAGTATGGCGGCGATCCGCTCCGCTTGCGTATGCTGATGCCGGCACAGCGTCAGAAAGAATCCGCAGCGGTGGAGTCTTTGCGTTCATGGGCAACGCAGACCGTCAATGACAATCTGAATCGTCGGTTGTCCCTGCTGCCAGAGCAGCTCTCTCAGAAAATCGACAACCTCTCCGGATCGTTCGTCGAGCAGTTGACCACCTTCCGGCAACAACTGGAGAACACGAACGGCATCTACACCACGATGCGGGAATCTGCGGTTACTCAAGCTCATTCGGATCAAGTTGCGACCAAGCAAATCAATCTGAACCACGAGGCCGCGCGCCAATTCAAAGACCATTTACTCGCTCAGATTCCAGTCAGTGAGGATGGTTTAAATCAGCTCGGCTTCTTGGAAGAGATTGCAAAGACGCCGCACAAGTTTGGCATCCCTCTTGAATCGAAAGATCACAAGACTTTCGTCGGTGAGATTCAGACTGCTCGCACGCACTTCGAGAAGCAAATCACCACGAACATCCAGACCGATGGCTTCATCAAGGTGGCGGATGCGAAGATTATGCGCCTTGCGCTCGATGATGCGCAGAGCGACCCCATTGCGATGTCGCGGATCGACAAACAGATAAAGGACCAGGCGCGAGCGGTTGGTCAGCAAATCAAACTCGCGGAGCGTGAGCCCAACGAGACCATCCGCAAAGCGAAAGTCTTGGCGCTCAAGCAAGAATTGTCTGAGCTGGTCGGTGGCGCCGAGAAGGAAACGTCTGCTCAGCGCGCTCTTGAATCCATCGAGCGCTCTAGGCGTGGTGAGGCTCGTGCCATTCAGGGCATGGCTATGTCAATCATCCGTTTCCAGCAGGGGCAAGAAGACCGCACCAAGCGTGTGGAAGAAGGCAAGATCGTTGAAGAGTTCAACGGCCGTTGGACCAACTTCCTAACAGCTTCTCAGCGTGTACTGGGGCAGGGCTCCGGTCCGGAGCAGCAATTGGCGATGGAGAAGGTCGCGCGAAATGCGGTCCAAGTGTTGGATGATGCGGTTGCCACTGGTGCCATCACGAGCAAGGAATATGGCACCCGCATGAACCAGGTGAAGGCCCAAATGAACTTGGTTTCTGGTGGAACCAAAACCGTTGATGACAAGTTCTTGGGAATGATTCCGACAGGCGGCAAGCGTTTGGTGCCTTTGACCGACAAGGAGAAGAAGGTAAAAGCCGCTGAGCTGCAGACACAATTTGGGCAACTGGTGACGTCGGAAGTGGGGCGTCTCAATGTGATGAAGTCCAGCGTCGGCATGCTTAAGACGTTGACCCGGGACGCCAGTGAGCATGCCTTTCTTGAGTCGTATCTCTACACGAATCTACCACGCGTGCTGGAAGCTCAGAGCTACCAGAAGTTGCCGCAGGAGAAGAAAGATGCTTTCCGCGCCAACTTCATCAGGAATGCCGTTACGCGCTTCAGAGCGGGGAATCTTGAATGAGCGATTTCGTTGACGAAATGCTTGGGACGCTGGAGCCGCAACAGCCAGCCGGACAGGCACAGCAGCCTCAAATGGCGCCGGTCTCCGGTGGTGGCGGTAGCCTTGCCGACGAAATGCTTTCTTCCCTGGACGCGCCAGAGCCGACCCAGCCAACGCAGGGCAAAGGTACGCCTGACGATCCGTTTCGTGGTGTCATTGAATTCGGGCAGAAGCTTCAAGAGGCTCGCCAGCTAGGTCAATATTCCTTCCGTGATGCTGCTCTGGGGCACGCTGTAAGGTCCGGCAACATGACGCTGGAAGAAGCAGAGGCGAAGATTGCTGCTGATGACGAGCAAGCGCATTTGTCCGCAGATTTGGACCAATACGTGAAAGATTCTCAGGTGCCTTGGCTCAGTGCCATCGCAGTTGAAACCACGAAGTCGCTGCCAATGTTTGAAGCGAGCCTGGCTCCGTTTACGGCCGGTGCTGCAATCGGCGGTGGCGCCACCGCTGCTACTGGAGTTGGCGCAGTTGTCGCGGTGCCCTTTGGCGCATTGACTGGAAGCGCTACGGCTGCCGGGTGGACCGCAGACATTATCACCGGTCAGGAGTATCTGAATCGGCGACGTGGTGGCATGGGGCATGAAGCCGCGTCCGCAGCCAGCACAATCAGCGGACTCATTCAGGGCACGTTGTCTGGTGTCCAATTCGGTCAGGCAGCAAAGGTCCCAATCAATGCCGCCAAGTCGATGCTTGAGCAGCATGCCATCAATCTTGGCAAGTTCCTCATGGAAGGTATCAAGTTTGAATTCGGGCAGCTCGCCCTGGCGGAAGCTCAGACAATCACACGGCTTATCACTGATGCCATCTCTGGCACGGTTGCAGATGCACCGGGAGTAGTGCCGACGCTGGAGCGGGCGGCGGAAGAGTTCTGGAAGACCGCACAGACGACACTTACAGCCGGTGCCGGCTTCTTCGTTGGTGGCAAGATTGTGGGTGCCGGCACCGGCATGGCTCTACGATCCGGCCGCGATGTGGTCAATCATGTCCAGCAGGTGAAGGATGCCCACCTGAAGAACCAGGCTGCCAAAATCGAGCGCATGCAGGCGAAGATCAACCCCGATGAGGCAGACGCCGAGCCAGCGACAAGTCAGCCAGCCGAGAAGTCGAAGAACGCACAAACCAAGGAACGACGGACGGCAGAGCGGCTTGATAAGCGCGAAGCGGCTGAGCGTGAGGTCCGCAGAATCTTCGACGCCGCGAAGTCATTGTTTACCGTCGATACGCCGGAAACAAAAATGCAAGAGGCTAATCGTGTTCAGCGTCTGCTGAAGCGCATGGTCACCAATTCCGACAAGCTTGATGATGCGATGAAGACCCGGCTGCTTTCTCGCGTTATCGAGATTGACAGCGTGTCCGATCTGCTGCGTGAAGGCGACCGGTTCATCGAAGACCAGCGCGGTCGTGAGCACGCCAATGAAGTGAAGGCGGCAGAGAAAAAACTGTACGGCGCCATCGAGTCCGGTCAGCAGAAAGACAAGAAGGCGAAGCTACCGGCGCCGGTTCAGCAGTCGTTGAAGTGGTACAAGGAGTTCTTCACCGAGCCTGAGCCTACCAACACCGGCCGTAAGTCTGAGCCGGGTGCCGGTGATATGGGCGAGCAGAAACCGAAGGGTGAGCCCGCGGCTAAGGGTGAACCGGGCGCCGACAAGATGAACGAGCCGACGGCGGCAGAGTCGCGGCAGAAGTCGGAAACAAAGGACCTTGCCCTCAAGAAAGCTCTTGATTATATAGACAAGGGCATCGAGGAAGAGCGCAAAAAGCTCGAGCAGCAGATCGACAAATTGGAATCCGGAGAACTGTCGGAACTCTTCACCCAGCCCGCAGAATTGGCTGAGAAGAAGCGGATCGCCATGCAGGCGGTTCAATATTGGTCCGGTAATTTGGATCCAAAAAAGGTGCTCGAACTGGCCGGCGAAATCGAGGCGATGGTCAAGGAGGGCAAGTCTGACTTCTTCGAGCGCAAGCAAGCCGAAAGTGAAAACCTGCTGACCGCACGTGCCGAGGTTGTTGAAGCGGTCCAGGGCATCAAGCCAGTGACGCCGAGCATCGAGAAGTCGACGCCGAAACAGATCGGCGCATTCGGCAAGGTGCTCCACAGCCTGACAAAAACGTCAACTTCATTGTGGGATGAGCTTCTGCAAGACGTGCCCGCAGACGAGCGTCAAAAGCTGGTAGCAAAGCATCTCGACTTCACCGATGTGGAAAATCGCGAAGCGAAAATCGTCATCGATGCATCGCAGAAAATTCACAAGCTCTATGTCGAGGCAGCCGGTTCCATCAAGGAAGCTCGTCGCGTAATCCAGAAGGGCGATGACCCGCGCAACCGGGTGGAGATTCAGTACACCGATACGACCGGCAACTCAGCAGTTGAAATGCACAGGCCGGTTGATCTGGCCTATCTCTACATGGCGATGGATGACCCGGGCGCAGTGCCCGGTCTCACCCACGGCAACAAATACACGCTTGAGGGTATGGTCGAAGACGGGCACACCTCGACGCAGGAAGCGATCCGCGACGCGCTATCTAAGTTCGAAGGCGGCAAGCTGCTTCAACTCGCTGACGCGGTGAAGGATGCATATCGCTGGTTCGCGCCACAGGTCGGCAATCACTACCTCAAAGAGTATGGTGTCGCCCTGCCGATGGACGACAACTACTCCGGACAGATTCAGCACCGGCATCTTGAGCGCATCAAATCTGCTGGCGATCTGATGGAAGACGTTCACAACTTCGCTCGCCGCTCGCTGGACCCGGGCTCAACCAAACTGCGGACAAATAGCAAGCTCCCAGTCAAGCCATACAACCCGTTTCAGCAGCTTGAGCGTCATGTGTCAGACATGGCATTCTGGATTGCTAATAGCGAGAAGGCCCGAGAACTGTCGTTCATCTTCTCCGATTCATCCAAGGACGGTTTGCGCGACATCATCCAGCACAAGCGCGGTGAGGAATACACCGGGCTCATTGATTCTCGAATCGCTTTCCAATTCCATCTGAAGCCCGGCTTGATGGACATTGGTGATGGTCCTTTCCGGAACGTCAAAGGCAACATGGCCACCGGCTTGCTGTACGCCCGAATCGACCAGGGTCCGAAGCAGTTGACCAGCATCCTCGCCACGCTTTCCACAAGTACGCCAGCGGAGTTTATAGACGGCTTCGTGGGCGCGTTTGATAAGAAGCGAATGGATGAGTATCTGTCTCGGTCGGAGCTCTATCGTGACCGGCAAGACCAGATTCGTGCACAGGTCCAGAACGTCACGAAGCAACCAGATTTTGGCGACATTATCACCGCTGGCAACAAGCTGACAATCAATCAGTTCTTCGGCATTCCCATGGTGAAGTGGGGAGATGGAGTTGGCGCCGCTATTGGTGGCTTCATCGAATTCAATCGTGTTCTCAAAAGTGGTGGCACCATGGAAGAGGCGGTGCTTGCCGGTGACGGCATGGTTGACCGCACGGCGTCTTCTTCCCGTGATTCTCAGAAGGTGCCCGCAGAGATGAAGGGCGGCATCGCTTCGTGGTCACTGGCTTTCCAGAAGGAAGGCATCCAGGCAATGAATCGTGAGTCGGGAGCGATCCGCGATTTTCTGGTTCACAAGGACGATAAGCACCTGGCGCGCATGGCCCGCACCATCGTCAGCATCCACTTGGCTCAGACGATTTTCCAGACCTTGAACAATATGCCGGCGTTCGTCGTAGGCGATGAGAAGGAGCAAGAGCAAGCAGCATTGCGGATCGGTGGCGCCGCTATCGGCGGTTCTTTCGCTCAATTGCCGTTGATTGGCTGGGACGTTATGGCTGGTGCTCTCTCCGGATTCAAGGGCGAGCAGGAGCCCCGCACCGTGATTGGTGGTCTTGCCGGTGACTCGGCAAAGTTGGTGAAACGTACTTGGAACTTGGTCAAGAAGTCCGCGACCGGCGATGAGATCACCTTCGAGGATTGGGCGAAAGAATTCAAGTCTATGGCAGCGGTGGCCAGTGTCGCCAGCGGTCTACCATTCTGGGGACTGTTCAAGTATGCTGACCTCGGACGTAAGGTAGTAGAGAAAGGACAAGAGCAATGACGGTTTCGACGACACATATCGAAAACACGTTTACAGGTAACGGCAGTCAGCTTGTCTTCAACTTCACCTTCCAGGCGCTGCATAAAGACCATGTGATCGTGAGTCTCGCCGGAGTTGACCAGTCGCTCGGCTTCACCACAACGCTGAACTCAGACCAGCAGCAATCGCCTGGCGGCACCGTTACTTTTTCCGTGGCTCCTGGACTGAGCGTCGCCGTGAAAGCTCGCCGATCTACGCCCCGCACACAGCTCATAGATTTCACGCACGAAGCGCGCCTGGACATGGACGCCATGGAAGCGGCGATGGACAAGTTTGTCATGATTGCGCAGGAGATTGCCGCCGGTGCTGTCGGTCCCGCTGGACCTGCCGGCCCGCAAGGTCTGCCTGGCGATATTGTGGGTCCCGCGTCGTCAACCGACAAAGCCGTTGCAATCTGGGATGGTGTCTCAGGCGCATTGCTCAAGGATGGACCGGTGCCCGCAGTTAACGGGCATGTGATGACAGTCGTGAGTAATGCATGGGCCGCGGCGGCTCCCTCCACAGTAACGTTTCCCAGTGGCAGTATCATGTTTTGGGACACCACGTATGGTGCGATCCCTGCTGGCTGGGCCGCAATGGATGGCAGCGTTGTCACCATCAATGGTTCCCCGTACACTACGCCAGATACGCGCGGCAAATACCTGCTGTGCGCTGCGGTCGCTGATGCCGGATCGTCTGGCTTCACCGGTTCCACCGTCAGACCGGGCGTGATCTCTGGAAGCAAAACGCACCAGCACACGAATGCTGGCAGTGTGAGTATAAGCAGCGTCGTGGTTACTGGTTCCGTTGCTACCAGTGGCTTTGGTGTTCAAGGCGGCTCCAGTGGCATTGGCGCAATCCACGGGACATATCCCATTACAGCAAATGCTCACAATCACACGGGCACCCTCGCAGGTTCTACTGCGGCTAATACGGAAGCTTCTCGTCCGATCCACGTTTCCCTAATTGCAATCATCAAGGTGGACTAACCATGACGGTCAGCACGACTCATTCTTACAACGAGTTCACAGGCGACGGGGTGACCAAGACCTTCAATTTCACGTTCTCAGTTAATGAGACCGCTCACGGCATCGTCGTGAAGCTTGACGGTGTAACGCAGGTTGCTGGCGTCTCAGTTCTGCCAAACGATGATCAGGAAACCAATCCTGGCGGGCAGATTACTTTTGACGTCGCGCCTGGCGCTGCCGTCAAAGTTCTCGCCGACCGGCAAACGCCACGCACGCAGCTGCTCAATATTCCGCTTGAGGCAAAGTTCAACACCGCCGCTCTTGGCGCCGCACTGGACAAGGCGATCCTCATCATTCAGGAGCTCTGGACATTACTTGCCGAGAAGGGCATCAATTGGCGTGGTGCATGGAGTAGCACCACGGCTTATGTCTTCGGTGATGCCGTCCAGCACAATGGCAGCGCGTACTATGCAATTGCTTCCAGCACGAACAGCGCTCCACCTTCGGCTAACTGGGACCTGGTGGCTTCTGCTGGTCCTGTCGCAACCGTGAGCGGCACCGCTAATCAGATTGCGGCTGGCACCGTTGGCAGTGCCGTAACTGTAGGTCTCGCGTCCAATCCAGTCGTACCCGGCACTGGCGGCATGGTTCCGCCAGCCGGGACCACCGCGCAGCGTGTAGCCACCACCGGCAACATGCGGTTCAACTCTGATACCGGGTTTCACGAAGGCTTCAACGGATCGCTTTGGACTGTCATGGGACCAGGGTCCTTGTTCGCTGGTGGTGGAGACGCTTCACTAGGCAATGGTACGCGCCCGCTACTCACGACACCAGCGGCTCCGACCGTCACCCCGCAAGGAACCACTGGCGCAACCACATACGCTTACAAGGTGGTTGCCAAGGATAGGGGCGGCACCATCACCGCAGGCAGTGCCAATGGTCAAACGACCACGGGGAACGCCACACTTAGCGGTGCAAACTTCAACCGAATCACGTGGACGGCAATCACGGGCGCCACTGATTACGACATCTATCGCGTTACCGGCGGGGCGACTCAGGGCAAGATTGGCACAACGACAGGGGCTCAGCTTGACGATACCGGACTTGTCGGTGATGCCACCTCGGCACCAGCAGTCTCTACCTTTGTTGGTGAACATTTCCACAACGGCAATTGGACGTCGCAAAACGCCTTCACGGTTACTCGTGGCCGTTGGTATGTCAACGGGAGCGTCAGCGTGGAAGCAACCCATGCCGTTACCGTCTCGGCTGAAGCCAGTGGCGGCAGTGGTGGGACTGGAACTGGTGGAAGTGGACGACGTGGACAGGGCGAAGGCGGGGGCGACGGAGGGATCAGTACCGGGTCCGGCAATGGTGTTGGTGGTGGTGGCGGCGCTAATGGCGGTGCCGGTGGTGATGGCAATCCGCGCACCATAAGCGCCAAAGCCAAGGCTGGCCAAGTCTATGACTTCATGATGTTTCTTGGTGGCAGTGGTGGCGGTGGCGGCGCCTGCGGAAATTCTGCCGGTGCTGCCGGTGGTGCCGGTGGTGGCTGCTGGCTGATTAATGCCACTGGTGATATCACAATCAGCGCCAACGTTACGGCAACCGGCACTGCTGGCTCAAACTCTAGTGGTGGCGGTGACGGCGGCGGTGGTGGCGGTGCCGGCGGTACAGTCGCAGCGATCGCGCGAGGAAATGTGATCTTTTCAAATGGTATCACCGTCAACGTGAGCGGCGGCAATGGCGGCACTGCTCCGGGCACGGCTGCTGATGGTGGTGGCGGCGGCGGCGGCAAGGTCATTGGCTGGGCTGGCAACACTTGCACTATAACTGGTGCCACATTCACGATTGCTGGCGGAACCAGTGGCGGTAATGCAGGCTCTGCTGGCACCACAAGTTTTATCAGCGGTTACCGACCGGGCATGAGAAGCGCGTCCTAATTCGCTTGTCAGGTATGGATCGACCTAGTACGATTGCACATAGTTGATCCGACCACACACAAGAAAGCGAGCCCATCATGCTAGATAAAAGTAACCACCTGGACAAGAAGGCGCTATTGAGCCGTGCGCCCTTAGCCGTCAAAGCCATTGCCGGTCCGGCTATCGACTGGATCAATGACCTCGATGCCAACCACGATGGCAAAGATGACATCGTTCAGATGGCACCGAAAGTCTTGGCCGCCATGCCGTTGATTGAAGCGCTTGCTCCCCTCATCAACTGGGAAGCTGTACTTGAAACCGTCCTTACCCGATTCGTCAAGGATCGCAAACAGGCGGAAGAGATCGTTGACGGACTGAAAGCGACCGTCGCTAAGCCAGCAGCCTAACGTGATGATTATTTTCCAAGCACTGCGATTCTACACCCGTCTGCTGGGCGGCTTGTTTACAGGACAGACTTATCGCTGTCAGCGGTGCAGTGCTTGGAATCATTACGCTTTTTGGCATAAGTGCATTTCAAACTAGGGTGTCTCGTTTGGGAGCTTGAGGGAAGTGGAGCATGGGACTGGAACATCTACTGAATCAGGATTGGTCGAAGTACGTGATAGCGCTGTCAATGCTCTTGGGCATGAAAGCACTTCACTGGTTAGCGAGCGAGCTGACTCACCAATAGTCTCAGAGAAGGCCGTCAACACCGCCGTCATTATTGTGGCGAGCGGGTTGGCGGTCGCTCTCAACTTGTTTGTCGTGCTGTCGTTCGCCAAACCGGACGCGGCCAACATTCTCATCCCGGTGATGTTCGCTGCTCTGGCAAGACTCACCTGGAAAATTCACCCGCGAGGTAAGAAGAAACATGCCAGCAAAACCAATCATCTGGACTGAAGTCAAAGGTGACTACGAGAAGCTGTTTGACACTTGCAAGGTTCATGAGAATCGCAAATCGCTGGCAGATGCGAAAGCCAAACAGATCGCCGTATCCCAAGACCGCTATGAAGCAATCGCCAAACGAGTGAACTCGACAATGCCCTGGTGGTTCGTCGGCGTGATTCATTTGATGGAGTGTGGGCTTGACTTCAAGAAGCACCTGCACAATGGCGATCCGCTCACCGCGCGTACGAAAATGGTCCCTGCCGGCCATCCGAAAATCGGCAACCCACCATTCACCTTTGAAGATAGTGCTATCGATGCGCTGAAGCTCACAGGCATGCACAAGCAAGTTGATTGGTCGCTTCCCCGCATCTTGTACCTGCTCGAAGGTTACAACGGCTACGGCTATCGGCAGTATCACCCAGAAGTGAAATCGCCCTATCTGTGGTCATTCACAAACCACTACACCAAGGGCAAGTATGTGGCTGATGGCAAGTACGATCCGAACGCTGTCAGTCAGCAGCTAGGTATCGCGGCCGTAATTAAACGTGGTTTTGAACTGAAGTTGTTCTCGTGATCATTCATTGCACCTGGATGAGCAAGACGGAAGGCCGCTGCACTGAAGCGGCTACCAAAGACCAACTCGGTCAAGATGGTGTCAGGTGGGCTTCTCTCTGCGACAAACATGATGCCGCCCTCGACAAATACATCGAGAGCGGCGATCCAAAGAAAATAATGGGCGCTTGGGTTGCCGCCAAGGGTGGTCCCTCAGCGGCAGCCCGCAGCATGTTTTAAACTACGCCCTTAAACGTGATGGCCGTGTTGGCCAACATGCGTGCGTCGGTCAAGCAGTTGAGCGCTCGTGTGCGAGACGGGCTCGGCGGAACGTGCTTGATGATTGCCTTGTAGGCATCTGCAAGCGTTTCGCGTACTCGCTTCCCGCCTTCAATCATCTCCGGCGTCCATGCGTGAAACGCGAACAGTTCCTCCACCAGCTCTGCGGTTTCTTCATGCAAGAGACCTTGACGTGGCAGAGAGCCTAAGTCTTCCGATGGAAAGTACTCTTCCACTGCCGTCGTTTCAATCGCTTGTGTTGTATTTTCAGACATCAATTTTCTCCTTTGTCATGTGTGTACCAAATCTGCCAGACCATTTGTTCGAGTATTGACCCGGTGGATCGTCTGGACTCCACGCGAACCCGGAGCAACTGAAGCACCACGTATCTGATGGTTGCTTCGATTGCCCGCAGATTCTACACCTGTATTTCTTATTGAAGAGATACTCTTCGTGCCACCAGCCGAAGGTACCGGCAAGCACAAATGAGGCGATTAACCAAACGCCTAGCCCACCTTCCATCTACCAGCCCTCCATGTAGGCAGCCGAAAGCCGCTTGATTGCTGCGTGATAGTCTTGTGCGTGAGCCTCTGAACAGAAGTGCTGGTTGGTCATTCCGTTGAGAATGAAGCCCGGGTCTTTGTCCAGCGTGTCTCGATAGATAACCTCTTCGCAGGTCGCAAGCGAGCAGCGGACGGTGGCAATCGGATCGTGTCTTGTAATGGTCGCAGTCATGGTCTGTCCTTCTGGTTTCCATGCACTTCTCATTGCAAGCAATATGCCGCTCTCGCGTTTGATGAGTACATGGCAGGTGTAGCAGTAAACGTTGAAGCCGAGCTGCACATAGAACGATGTGTAGTCTCCACAGTTGCGGCAGGTCTTTCGGTCCAGCGGCATTAAATCCCCCAGATTGAGACAATGGCGCCGCGTAATTGGCGCACGAGGTTTTCAGTCTCGCGCCTGGACATCTCCAGAAACGCGAGCGGCAAGCCGTCGGTGTTGAGCAGTTGAAACGCACAGCGGATCTGACCGTCAGGTCCAACCGCTTTGCCTAATACCACGGAACCTGCGCCACCTTTCATGGGCTCGTTGCCTTTGGCTTGCTTGCCGCGCTTAATAACCACGTCGGCATGTGCATTGCCCAAGCGGCTAGCTTCATCAGCGGCGGCTTTGATTACTGCCATTGCATCTGGTGGCAAGTCTTTCTTGCTCAAGACGGCCATAGCTTGTTCATACACTTCCTTCCTGGCGTACATTGCCCAGTAGTCTTCGCGCCAGTAGTCGGCTTGTTGCTGGAAGTGTGCTGATTGGTCGCGTGCTGGTCCGGTGCTCATTTCTTAACCTCCAATCCATTCGCACAGTGCAAACCCAAGCGCTACATAGAACAGCGCTGTTAGTGTTGCCAGCGGCTTCCACGTCACGAGGCCGTTAAATAGTTTGATTTCCATAGTTACTCCTTTGTTTTAGCCCCAGATAACCCCGCAACGGCGGCACTTACGCAAGCCGTTGCGGAGCCAAGTCCAGATGTGTCGATTACACGGTGGCATTAATACATTGATCCCATCGAAGCCAGCAGAACAAGCAGCTTCCGTCGGTCGACTGGCGGCATCTTCTCGAACATTGCCACCGTCTCTTCCGGTAGATCTGACTCGCACCACTGACCAAGAATCCATTCATAGCTGACGGCGTAGACTTCACTGAACGCTGTCAGCTCCAAGACGCCACACTCACGCTTGCCCTTCTCAATCAGGCTGATTTTTTCCTGATTGAGTCCGAGCAAACGAGCGGCTTGACCTTGCGTCAGACCGGCTCTCACGCGGGCTTCCTTCAACCGCGAGCCGATCTGTTCATGCGTGGTGTACGGCCCGACCTGTTGAAGCTCTGCGACCTGGCAGCTCACCATGCGCACTTGTGATTCAAGGTATTCGCGGGTCAACCGCTGCCCGCTTGCCTCGCCCCACTTCGAAAGCCAGCAGTCGGTATAGGGCTTCATGGTGTAATCACCGCCCTTGATGGCTGTGAATGTTTTGCCGACTGCCGCTCTGGCACAGGCGAGCATCGATTCAACGGTCACGTTTTCGGCGGGCTCGAAGGCTAGCTCGTCGTACCAGCCCCGATAGCAATGAGGGTTAGCGAAGCCGTGCGGCAGTACAAGCTGTGGGTCCAGCATCTTGAGGTATTCAATCAGTTGGTTGAGGTCTAGGTTTGTCTCGTCCATTGGTCACGGTCCTTCTAGTTTGTGTGAATGAGAGAGCGGCGCCCGCTGCGCTTCTCGCGGTTGTACATGACTTTCTCGACGTAGCCGCCGATTGCTTTCGGCAGGCTGTGACCAACCACCGAAGTCATCCAGATGCCATCGTCTCCCTGGTCCCAACTGTTTTCGCCCTTGCCGGGGAATCGGGGAACATCGCCAGTAATCTCGATTTTTGTGAATTTGCGCACGCGTGGGAACCAGCGTGGACGCTTCCATGTACTTGTTTCAAAAGTCATGGTTGCTTTGTAGTTGCCTTCGGGCAGAGGGATCACAACGTTTTCAAATTTCTCGCCGTCTACGTCGCTGTACTTTGCACGACCGAGAAGCAAGTCAGGGAAATTCAGGTGATGCATTCTCATCCACCGCGGATCGTTCCAATTCGATTCGTAGTCATTGCCCCAAAGTTGAAGCCACAACCCCAGATCATGCCAGTAGAACCGGAATGACCTTTGCAACAGTTTCCACGATCTCTTCTCGCCAACGTTGCCGATGAGCCGGTCAATTGCTTGGGACAGTCTAGGGCTGTCGAGGTGCCAGAAGATACCACAGAAGTCTCCGTGCAACGTATGCTCTCCGCCGTTGTCGATGCCGAAGCCGACATGGAAATGTGTCGGTATAGCTAACTGCAAGTGGAAGCAATTTGATTCCCAGTGCCACCACCAGCGAAGCTCGTCCTTTGCCTTATGCATCCAGAAACGTCTTTCCATTTAGTCTCTCCTTTGCTCGCTCAGAGCATCGTAGGCACCATCCAGCCGCTCGCTGAACGTGAGCCCGCTTGTGTCGGTGTCGCGCATAATCACGTCCAGGTGCCGGTCTATTTCGTCACCACCTGGCGGGAAACATTCAGGGCGTGGTTTCTCTCTGATGAGTTCGAAGAATCGGCAGATTGCGGCCGCTGTAAAAAGCGCAAGCACTGCGATTGCGAACAGGATGTATCGCATCTAGCCTCCTATGCGGTCTAAGTCGCCCAATGATTTGCGCTGCTTCGCGCCGGGCACCGCAACGCAAGAGACGCCTATAACTTGATAGGCGTCTACGATGAACTGGATGTCGTCTTCGAGTTTCACTCCCGTGCCTCCAGCACGCTTCAAGCCAAGCGATTCCAAATGTTGAACGACCAATTGGCGCACTTCATCCGATTCCAATACCACTGTTGTTCTCATCGTTTTCTCCTACAATCCAAAATCTGCAAATACGTCGATCTCTTCTGGTTTTTCGACTGGCACCGGCACCCGGTTACCAACCAATTCATCCCAAGTCTTTGACAGCAGCTCGAACACTTCGCACGCCCAAGCAGCTCTCATCGGCGTGGGGTTGGTGCATTCCTTGGCGCGATCAAGCCACCACTTCTTCAACTTCGGGTGCTGCGCATCGCCTTTCGTTTCCTCAAGCAGCTTGATTAGTTTTTCGCGGCAGGTTTCTTCTGTCGGCAGCTTGAGCAACTCGCGCTTCTCGGAGACATAGGCAACCTTGCCGTCTCGTTCGACTCGTACAAAATCGGTCATGCGTTCACCCTCCGGTCCCAACAGAGCGCTGATATTTCTTCCAAGTAGACCGGCGCATCCTCGTATTGAGTGAGCAGCTTCATTAGCCGCGGAGTGTAGATGGAAGAAATCACGGATCGCTCTTCCAGGGTCCAGCCGCCAGCGGCGGAAAATCCTGCAAGCACTTGCCGGAAGTCATCTATCGTCTGGCATTTAAAGATACGCACAACCCAGTATCTAAGCTCTGTCATGATTCACCTCCAGCCAGAAGCAACTCCGGTACCCGCTCAGTGAGTGTGAATTGGAGCGGTTTGAACTTGGTGTCAGTCGTGGATGTGTCTTCCATCTTGGTTGCGTAACCGCTGTCAACGAGACCGCCCACAATTCGTGTGGCGTGTCTTAGTGAGCAGCCATTGAGCGGCGTCCTTGCAGCTTCGTAGGTAAAGGGTTGTTCTCTGAACTGACCGTATAGCGAAATCAAAGTTTTCCGGCGGGCATCCTGCCGAGCGTCACCATCAAGCGTCCACTTCGAAGTTTCTTTATCGAAGGTTGCGGACAGTTGGATTTCGTCCACGTCTCGACCGGTGATGAGCATGGTGCCAGTGCTTTCGGTGCGAGCTCGTTTCAGTACCCAGATCGCATCGGCGGCACCGGTGAAGCCGGCACTACCGGAGACCTCATCCAGCACATCAGTGGCCTTCATCTTTCGCACGTGGTGCACTACCACCAGGGCGATTCCATGTTTCAGCGCAAGCTTCTGAAGTCTGCCTAGCGCTTGGTAATCAGCCTGGTAAGCATTCGCCTTGTTGTCGCTCGGTGGCAGGAATTTAGCCAAGGTATCGATGATGACCAGGCGGCAATCAGGATGGTTATCCAGCCATTGCTCAAGCGCAACGATGCCACCTTCGGACATGTTTGGAATCTCGGTGCACAGGTGGAGCTTGGTGTTATTGGATGTCTTCGCGTAGTCAGGGGAAATTTGATTAACGCGTTGCTGCAGTCGGCGGTTGTTATCTTCCAGCGACAGATACAACGCTTCGCCTTGGCTGGTTTGGTAGTGGCCAAGAACAGGGTCACCCGCCGACAGTGATATTGAGATGTCCAAGGCCATGTAACTTTTGCCGATCTTTGGAGCTCCGGCCAGAATGGTCAGACCTTCGGGGAGCATGTCTTCGATTGCCCAGCGGGGAGCCGGGAAGCGAGACTTCATCAGATCCGAGAGCTGAAGCGTCGGCAACTGGTAGCGCGGTTCTTCCTGCTCCGGAGAGAAGTCCATCACTTCGGATCGCTGCTTCTTCTCTGGTTGTTTCGGCTTGAAGCCATCAGCAGCCAGTTGTTTAGCGGCTTTCTGGAAGTTGCCCTCGTGGTGGAGCATTGCATAGGTTGCAAATTTGCTGACGGCTTGCTCGAAGGGCAGCTCTCCGACGCTGCTGGAGAAGCACCACAGCTTCTTGCCACCAAGGATTTCCATAGCGCTGTCACGCTTGCCGCCTGGTCTTACCCATCTGCCCGGTGCGCTCTGTCGCCAGCCTTTAGGTTGAAGTATCTGCGCCCAGGTCGCCTTTGCTTCAAACAGATCGCCGGGCTGGTCGCCTTTGGCGGTGGTCTCCGGCTGTGGCTCAGCGTATGCCTTTGCAAACCATTCATTTAATGAGCGGGCCGCATCCAGGAGAACCTCACGCTCAGCCATCGTGATTTTGTTTATGGCTTCATGGGTGCCCTGGACCACCTTGTATGGAATCTTCTTCGGGTGCGTCTCCGGTGGCGAGCCAGGCGCTGCTACAAAGCCACGGTCCCCGCGTGTTTCGATGAGTTTGTAGTACTTCAGCTCCGGCTTGGCTGCCAGCTCTGCCTCAGTCGCAGGGCGCCGGGCTAAGTCTTTGTTCCGTCCGGGCTCGTCGCACCGGTAATAGGCATGGAATCCTTTTGGAGTTTTCACCACCAGCAGGCGCTTGAGCAAAGCCTCACCGCCAGCTTCTTTGACTCGCTGCTGCCAGGCTTTGGCTATCTCGATGCTTTCCAGGTCAATGATTTCCAGTCCGCCGCTCACTGGTCCGCCAATGATGCCGATGCCGTGGTTGCCATCACGAAACCAATCAGTGATCTCTCGCTCCGTTGCCAGCTTGGCCGTGTATGGGTCCCATGTGCGGAGGGCCGGTTTTCTTGAGCCGTCAAGTTCAAGCGGAATGACGCTTAACCCACAGGCTCGATAGTTCAGCGCGGTGCTCAATACTTCGTGCATTAGGCTTCCCAGATGGTAACGGTGGCGCCGGGCAACTCGCCCAGATTGCAATAACGTTTTTCTTCTGCGCGACTGCATACCAGCGCATCGTCAGTCCATACGATGCCGGTCAGCGCGTCACTTGTTGAGCGGACTATCTTGTCCAAGTCTGGTGTGATGGTGTGAAAGCGCGGCGCATCGGGCTTGAGTTCGCCGTTCTTTCTGAAGTGGTGTTTTGGGCGAGCAAAGCGAAAATGAAAGCGGCAACTGACAGGACCGTCGAGCAGCTCACCCCAGTATTGAGCGTTGGCAGCGTCGGCCACCTCGGCTTTCCAGACAGCAGTCAAAGGATTGGCATCGCGGACAAACAGCTTGCCGGACTTAGTTTTGCCCGGTGTTTTGCTTCCGCCTGGTCGCGGTGTTCCTTCGACTACTATCTGGATTGCCATTGGTGGTTAGTCCCAGCCGATTACAGCGTCGGCAGAGTCGTCAGCAAACGGATCGTAGTCATCTGCTGGCGGAGCGTCGTTGGTCTGGGTGTTCTCGGAACTGCCGCCATCGCCCTTGGGCTGCATCAGCTTCAAGGTCTGGGCGTTAACAACAAGCTTCGAGCGCTTCTGCCCGTTGCTCTCCCACGACTCTTGGCGCAGCTCTCCAACCACGCCAAAGAGATGCCCCGTCCTGATGTACTCCTGGGCAACATCAGCGCTCTTGCCCCAGAGTTTGATTTGGACCCAATCTGTGAGGTCCTGCTCCTTGACACGGCGCTTCAACGCCATGCTGATGGACACCACTTTATTGCCGTTGTTAAAGACCGTTGCTTCCGGGTCTCCACCGGCCCTGCCAACTAGCGTTACTGAATTGATCACGTTCGTTTCTCCTTGTTGTGGTGCGGGTTACATCCCGGCTTTTACCTGGCAATAAGTGATGAAGCCATCCTTGACCCACTTGAGACCGCGCACGATTTTCGGATGCAGCACCATCTGATGCCGCGTCCCGTCGTATGCCATCTCTGGGTACTTGATGAGCAGGCGACCGGTTGCCGCCAGCACACGCCTAACCCGGCTCTTTGGCTTCAGGATGTAGACGGTGGTGCCGTCTTCCTTCACCGCCGGGATGAGGTCATACTTCTTGCGAATTGTCGGATCGATGGCGGTTTTGCCATCAACGGTAGTCACCGGCTCAGCGGCACTGACTGGCACCACTGCCAATGTCAGCACCACCAGCAGTACCGCTGCCAGCTTGCGCGACAACTCAGCGATTGCTCGCTCAACCGTCTCTTCCCAGATTGTCCGCTCAAGCGGAGTCGCCTGTGGACCAAAGGGAAACGCTTTACGGATCGCTGGCTTGAAGTGTTTCATGATGACTGAGTCCTTCGTGCGGTTTATGACCTGGTTGATAGCGGCGTTGGCTTCGGCCGCTATTTGCTTGTCTGGCTTAGCCATCGGTTTCGCCCTCGGACTCAGACCCGCTGTCCTTCGGTGATTTGAAAGCCACTTTAGCGAAGCGGTCTTCTGGTGCTTTCTTGGTGCCAGGAAACGGCTTGAGTTCGACTTTGCCAGGTTCAACCTCAACCTCTGTCTCCAGCGCGCCCTTCTTCGCAAGTGCGCTGAACTTTGGATAGTCCACGGATACCGTAGGCTCGACTATTCCCTTGAACTGGTCCGGCACGGTGTAGAAAGCCATCAAGGTATCGCTCACGAATTGCTCAACCTCGTCATCACTGACGCCCCACGACTGCGCAACATTTCGCAGAGCTGTCTTGCGAGCTTCAGCGACCTTGTTTGTCAGTTCTTGCTTCGCCAGTTCATAGTCGCCGAATCCCCAGCCACCAGCTTTGGTGAATGAGATACGACCGCTAGGCAGCTTCATCCTTTGCGCTT
>Ga0196981_1000216_pt1 | contig 38627 bp, 40 predicted proteins | sample S3_2013CmetaG_FD_155462 | JGI IMG/M metagenome (GOLD analysis project Ga0196981, IMG submission 155462) | Soil microbial communities from Anza Borrego desert, Southern California, United States - S3_20-13C | ecosystem: Environmental > Terrestrial > Soil > Desert | place: USA: California... | reverse complement strand
CCCACGGGCAGGACAAGTCCGTCCCACGGCCGGTCCGCAAGGACGACGGGCCGGCGAGTCGAGGAGGTCCGAGAAGGGCCGGCAATCGACGGGCGGGTGGAAAACGGCCACGCGGGGCGGCCTGTCTCGTCGAAACGGTAAAACAAACTCATAGCCGGGCGAGGCCCGGCCGCCCCGCACCCTCCCCCCACCGCCTCGCATGAGGCGGCGAAGACCCATGTCCGAAGAGAAAACCCATGCGTCACGACGGTTCATTGTCCCCGAACGCCCGTCCGCCTATCTTGGCCCGATGAGTACGCGCTGGACACCCGAGAGCTGGAGACAGAAACCCGTCGTGCAGATGCCGACGGACTATCCGGACATGGCCGTCCTGCATCGCGTCGAGGACGAACTGCGCGCCATGCCGCCGCTGGTCTTCGCGGGCGAGGCGCGCCGCCTGACCGCCAAACTGGCCCAGGTCGAGGCCGGAGAGGCCTTCCTGCTGCAGGGCGGCGACTGCGCCGAGAGCTTCAAGGAGTTCTCGACCGACAACATCCGCGACACCTTCCGCCTGATCCTGCAGATGGCCGTCGTCCTGACCTTCGCGGGCCGCAAGCCGGTGGTGAAGGTCGGCCGCATCGCCGGCCAGTTCGCCAAGCCGCGCTCCTCCTCGGTCGAGCAGATCGACGGCGTCGAACTGCCCAGCTACCGCGGCGACATCATCAACGGCATGGCCTTCACGCCCGAAGAGCGCGTGCCCGATCCGCAGCGCCTGATCCGGGCCTACAACCAGTCGGCCTCGACGCTGAACCTGCTGCGCGCCTTCGCCGGCGGCGGCTACGCCGACCTGTACAACATCCACCGCTGGACCATGGGCTTCGCGGCCGACACGGCCTACGGCGCCAGATATCGCGAACTGGCCGACAAGATCACCGAGGCCCTGGCCTTCATGGAGGCTGTCGGCGTCACGCCCGAGACCCATCCGGACCTCAGCCGGGTCGAGGTGTTCACCAGCCACGAGGCCCTGCTGCTCAATCTCGAGAGCGCCCTGACCCGCCTCGACGGCGCCACCGGCGAATGGTTCGACACCTCCGCCCACATGGTCTGGATCGGCGAGCGCACCCGCCAGCTGGACGGCGCCCACGTCGAATTCGCCCGCGGCATCAAGAATCCGATCGGCCTCAAGTGCGGCCCGACCATGGAGCCGGACGACCTGTTGCCGCTGATCGACGTGCTCAACCCGGACAACACGCCCGGCCGACTGACCCTGATCGGCCGCTTCGGGGTGGACAAGGTCGGCGAGCGCCTGCCGCGCCTGATGAAGGCGGTGAAGGACAACGGCAAGCGGGTCATCTGGTCGATCGATCCGATGCACGGCAACACGCTCAAGGCCGGCAACGGCTACAAGACCCGGCCGTTCGAACGCATCCTCGGCGAGGTGAAGGGCTTTATCGACGTGGCCGAGGCCGAGGGCGTCCATCCCGGCGGCGTGCACCTCGAGATGACCGGCCAGAACGTCACCGAATGCCTGGGCGGGGCCCAGGCCCTCACCGAGGACGACCTGTCCAGCCGTTACCACACCCATTGCGATCCGCGCCTCAACGCCGACCAGGCCCTGGAGCTGGCCTTCCTCGTCGCCGAGCGGCTCAAGGCCGGACGGCGTCCGCAGTCCGAGGCGGCGTAGAGGTGGAGGGCGTCGGCCGCCCTGCCGATGACGAACTGCCCGGCCGCTGCGCCTACCAGGGCGCGCCGGGCGCCTTCAGCCACGAGGCCGTCATCGATCTTCGTCCCTGGGACGAACCCGTCGCCTGCGACACCTTCGAGGCGGCCATCGACGCCCTGAAATCGGGCGAGGTCGGCTGCGCCCTGATCCCGGTCGAGAACACCACCATCGGCCGCGTCGAGCCGGCCGCGTCCCTTGTCGAGAAGGCGGGCCTGAGGGTGGTGTCGGAGGTCTGGCGGCCCATCCGTCTGGCCCTGATGGGCACCCCCGGCGCGCGGCTCGGCGACGTCCGGACCGCCGAGAGCCATCCCGCCGCCCTGGGCCAGTGCAAGGGCGTCCTGGCCAGTCTGGGCATCGAGCCGGTCGAGGCCTTCGATACGGCGGGGGCGGCCCGCGCCGTCGCCGAGGCCGGGGATCCCACCCGCGCCGCCGTGGCGCCCCTGCGGGCAGCCGAGGTCTATGAACTGTCGATTCTGCGCAACGACATTCAGGATTCAGCCGACAACCGCACGCGATTTGTCCTGTTGAGCGTCTGAACGGGTTGACGGCGCACGATCCATGCGGCCAATGAGCCCCATGGTCCGCTCGCAAGCCATCGCTGCGACTGCATTCGCCCGCTTCAACGCGGCCGCGGACCTGTATTTCTACGGCTTTCGATACGCCGGCTGAGGCGTTGGGCATCGCGTCCTGACCGCCTCGCCGGCGACCGCTCCGCGACGGAGCGGCGGCTCGCAAAACGCCTCACAAAGCCCATCGAAATCTGAAAGTCCTCCCCGTGTCCCAGTCCATTACCAAGCCCGCCCTCCAGCAAGCCTGGCCGTCCGTCGAACTCTCCGCCGAACAGATGGCCCTGGCCGTCCTGCGCCATGAGATCGACGACCTGGACGACCAGCTGCTGGCCCTGTTCGAACGCCGCCTCGCCATCGCCGCCCTTGTCGGCCAGGCCAAGGACGCGCCGTCCGGCCCCCACGTGAAGCTGCGTCCCGACCGCGAACAGACCGTGCTCGACCGCGTCCTGGCCCAGGCCGAGCCCGACAACCGCGAGGCGGTCGAATCCCTCTGGCGCCAGATCGTCGGCTGGGGCCTGGCCCGTCAGGGCCGGATGCAGGTCCAGGTCTGGTCCCCGGTCGAGCCGACCCGCGCCTTCGACGGCGCCCGTCTCCGCTTCGGCGCCGCCGCCGACATGCGGGCGGTGCGCGATCCCCAGGCCGCGCTCGCCTGGGCCGCCGAGGGTCACGGCGTGGCGGTGCTGGCCGTGAACGCCGGCGATCCGTGGTGGATGGGCCTGCGCCGGGAGTGGGCGTCGCTGAGCGTCTTCGACGGCTTCGGCGGCGAGACGCCCACGGCGCTGGCGGTCGGCAAGATCGATCCGGCGGCCCTGCCCAGCGGCCGGCGCGTGCTGGTCACCGCCGGCGGCGACGCCGGCGACGGCTCGGGCATCCGGCGTCGCGGCCTCGACACCCACCACGGCTGGACCCTGTCCCTGACCGACTCCGTCCTGCCGGTCGGCGGCGACGAGGGCTGCGTGGGCTCGATCGGCTAGAGCGAAATCGGTTCTGATGGACGCAGTCCATCAGGGCTCAGATTTCGCTCCGCTGCGAATCTGGACCATTTTTTGGGTTCAGGTCGATTCGACCTGAAACAAAAATGGTCCAGGGCGGGCGGTCAGATCGCCATATTGTCGATCAGCCGGGTCTTGCCCAGCCAGGCGGCGGCCAGGACCCGGCCCGGGCCGTCGACGGCTCCGGCCTCGAACACCCCCAGATTCTCCGCCCGCCGCACCGCCACATAGTCCACGTGGCTGAAGCCCGCTCGCAGCAGGGCGTCGCGAGCCCCGGCCTCGATGGCGGAGAGGGGGCCTCCCGCCGCCGCCTTCGCCCCGGCCTCGGCCAGCACGCCGTTCAGCCGCCGGGCGACGTCCAGCTGGTCCTCGGACAGGTAGGCGTTGCGCGACGACAGGGCGAGGCCGTGGCCGTCGCGGATGGTCGGCGAGCCGACGATCTCGACGGGGATATCCAGGTCGCGCACCATTCGGCGAACGACGATCAACTGTTGATAATCCTTCTCTCCGAACACCGCGACATCCGGCTGGACCTGGTTCAGCAGTTTGGCGACCACCAGGGCGACGCCGCCGAACATCTGCGGCCGGAACGCGCCTTCCAGCCCCTCGGCCGGCGCGCCGACGGAGATCGTGGTCGTGGCGTCCGCCGGATACATCTCCTCGACCGCGGGGGCGTACATCAGCGCGCACCCCGCGCCGGCCAGCAAGTCCGCGTCCCGGGCCTCGTTCCTCGGATACGACCCGAGATCCTCGTGCGCCGCGAACTGGGTCGGATTGACGAACACGCTGGCCAACACCCGGTCGGCTCGCCGTCCGGCCTCGCGCACCAGGGTCAGGTGGCCGTCATGCAAGGCCCCCATGGTCGGCACGAAGCCGACGGTGAACCCCTGGCGTTTCCACGCGCTTATAGTGGTGCGCAGGGTGGTGACGCCGCGAACAGTGGCCATGAGTGGTGTTTCGGCCATGGTGAACGAATTAACCCTTCGCCTTAAGCGTGCTTGTGAACCGCGCCTCAAAGCCAGGCGTGCAATGTGCCGCTTATGACGCCGAGCCTCATCATCCGTCCAGTGCTGGCCTGTCTGGCCGCCGCCACCCTGTCGGCGTGCGGTCTGGTGGACAGCGATCCGGACCGCTTCGAAAACCTCGCCGAGTCCGTCGCCGCGATCCCGCTGGACGGGTCGGCCGCCCGGACCCCGACGCGCGGCGCCGGGGCTGAAGCCGGTCTGCGGCCCGCGCTCCGGGTCGAGGTGATGGATCCGCACGCCCTGTGGGACGCCCGCGACGGGGACCTTCGCGCCGTGGCCGGCCAACAGGCTCCGCGCCTGATCGCCGCCGCCGCGCCCCCGGTCGTCGAGGCCGTCGTCCACAAGGTTTCGACCCGCATCGACGGCGCCGCGGTCCAGGCCGGATTGCGCCCGGCCCAGCCATCCCGCGCTACCGGCGGCCTGGTCCAGATCGGAGCCTACTCCAGCGAGGCCGCCGCCCGCGCCGCCTGGGCGGAGCTCAGGGACGGCGATGCGGCCCGGGCCCTCGACGGCCTGACGCCGGTGTTCGAGGGGGTCGAGATCGGCGGTCGTCGCCTGACCCGGCTGAAAGTCCGGGCTCCGGCGGCCGGCGCGGCCGCCGTCTGCGCCGCGGCCGGCATCGATGATCCATGGTGCCGCCGCGCGGCGTGATGCGCCGGCGCCTCACATCCACAGTCCGTTGATCGCCGCTCGTTGACGGCGCGCCCCCGCCCGGCGATTCTGGCGTTTCAGGGCTGCGCGTCGAGTCGGCGGCCGGGCAGAGGCATCGAGAGTTCATGGCTGACCCCACGGTCATCGTCGTCGGCAACGAGAAGGGCGGGGCGGGCAAGTCCACGCTCGCCATCCACATCGTCTGCGGCCTGCTGCATGCCGGCAAGACGGTGGCGATCATCGATCTGGACCTGCGCCAGCGGTCCATGGCCAAATTCTTCGCCAATCGCGCCGCCTGGATGGCCGGCAACGATCAGCGCCTGCCCATGCCGGTCGAGCCCGACATGGGCGACGGCAAGGCCCTGGCCAAGGCCGACGAGGCGACCCAGCTGGCCCGCTTCGACGCCGCCTTCGCCGAGGCCCGCGCCGTGGCCGAGGTCATCCTGATCGACACGCCCGGGGGCGACACCCTGCTGTCGCGCACCGCCCATGGCCTCGCCGACCAGATCGTCACACCGATGAACGACAGCTTCGTCGACTTCGACCTACTGGGCCAGGTCGATCCGGTCACCCTCGATCTGCTCAAGCCGTCGATCTATTCCGAAAGCGTCTGGGAGGCGCGCAAGCACCGCGCGGTCACCGAAGGCCGCGCCGCCGCCATCGACTGGATCGTGGTCACCAACCGCCTCGCCGTCGCCGCCGCCCGCAACCGCCAGCGGCTCGAGGAGCGAATGGAGAAGCTGGCCCGCCGGGTCGGCTTCCGCATGGGCCCCGGCCTGCGCGACCGGGTCATCTACCGCGAGCTGTTCCCGTTCGGCCTGACCGTCGCCGACCTGTCCAACGAGGTGCGGCCGGTGGCCGTGTCGCTGGCCCACGTCGCGGCCAGGCAGGAGTTGCGCAACCTGATGCTGGCGCTGGGGCTTGACGGCGGCCAGCTCGACGCGCCGCTGGACGAAGCGGCGTGAGGTCTTGAGCCTGGTCTGGCTGGCGCTGGCGGCGATCGCCGTCTGGGCGCTGGTTCGGCTGGGCCGTCAGACGGAAAGCCCCGGCCGCGGCCACTGGCGCGTCGCCGCCACCCTGTTCAGCGCCGTGCTGATCGCCGGCGCGGTGCTGCTGGCCGCGCGGGGCGCCTGGCTGCCGGCGATCGCGCTCGGCGGCGCGGGCCTGTGGCTGACCCTGTCCTCGCGCCAGCGCGTCGCGCCGCCCCGCACCGAAGCCATGACCGCCGCCGAGGCGCGCTCGCTGCTCGGCGTCGGCGCCGACGCCACGCCGCAACAGATCAACACGGCCTGGAAGCGGCTGATGGCCCGAGCCCACCCCGACCAGGGCGGCACGGAAGGCCTCGCCTCCCGCCTCAACGCGGCGCGGGACCGGCTGCTCAAGCCCTGATCAGGTCGCGGCCTTCTTCGCGGCCGGCTTCCTGGCCGCGGCCTTCTTCGGAGCGGCCTTCTTCGCCGCCGGCTTCTTGGCTGTCGCGGCCTTCTTCGCCGGCGCCTTCTTCCCCTTGGATGGCGCCGCCAGAGCGCGTGCGGCCAGCAGCGGCAGGGCGTCCTCCAGCGTCAGATCCTCCGGCGCCGTGCCCTTGGGCAGGGTGGCGTTGATCTTGCCGGACTTCACATAGGGCCCGAACCGGCCCGCCATGACGTGGATCGGCTCGCCCGTCTCCGGGTGGGCGCCCAGATCCTTCAGCGGCGCGGCCGCGGCTCCGCGCCCGGCGAACTTCCCGGCCCGCTTCTCGGCCAGCAGCACCACCGCCCGGTTCAGCCCGACCTCGAACACCTCGTCGATGTCGGCGACGTTGGCGTAGGTGCCGGCGTGCTGCACGAACGGGCCGTAGCGCCCCAATCCGGCCGTGATCGGCTTGCCGTCCTCCGGGTGCATCCCGACCTCGCGCGGCAGGGCCAGCAGCCGCAGCGCCTGCTCAAGCGACAGCGACGCCGGGGACCAGCCCTTGGGCAGGGAGGAGCGTTTCGGCTTCTCCTCGCCCGGCGGCGTCGTCTCCACATAGGGCCCGAACCGCCCGATCTTCAGGTTGACCGGCTGTCCGGTGACCGGATCGACGCCCAACTCGCGGTCGCCGCCGTCGGCGCCCCCCTCGGCCGCGTCAGGCGACGCCACCGGCCGGGTGTATTTGCAGTCCGGATAGCGCGAGCAGCCGATGAAGGCGCCGAACCGGCTGGTCTTCAGGCTCAGTTGTCCCTGATGGCACAGCGGGCATTCGCGCGGGTCGGAGCCGTCCTCCTTCTGCGGGAAGATGTGCGGGCCCAGCGACTCATTCAGGGCGTCGAGAATGGCCGTGGTGCGCAGTTCGCCGGCGGCCTGGGTGGCGAGGTGGAAGTCGCTCCAGAACTCGCGCAGCAGCACCTTCCAGTTCAGGTTCCCCGCCGACACCTCGTCGAGCCGGGTCTCCAGCGCCGCGGTGAAGTCGTACTCAACCCATTTGCGGAAGAACTGTTCGAGGAAGGCCGTGACCAGCCGTCCCTTGTCCTCGGGATAGAACCGCCCCTTGTCGGCGCGGACGTATTCGCGGTCGCGCAGCGTGGTCAGGATCGAGGCGTAGGTCGACGGCCGGCCGATGCCCAGCTCTTCCAGTTTCTTGACCAGGGTCGCTTCCGAGTAGCGCGGCGGCGGCTCGGTGAAATGCTGTTCGGTGCGGATGGCCTCGACCCTGGCGGCCGCGCCTTCCTTCAGCGCCGGCAGGCGGGTGGTGTCGTCCTCGTCGTCGGCCCCGTCTTTCGGCTTGTCGTCGCGACCCTCTTCATAGACCGCCATGAAGCCGTCGAAGGCGACCACCTGGCCGGTGGCGCGCAGGCCGGTCAGGCCGTCCGGCGTCTCGACCTCGACCGTGGTCCGGTCCAGCCGCGCCGACTCCATCTGGCTGGCGACCATCCGCTTCCAGATCAGCTCGTACAGCCGCGCCAGATCGCTCTCCAGCCGCAGCGTCTCGGGCGCGCGGGCGAGGTTGGTCGGCCGGATGGCCTCGTGCGCCTCCTGGGCGTTCTTGGCCTTGGTCTTGTAGTAGCGCGGCTGCTCGGGAACGTAGGCCGGTCCGAAGCGGCTGCCGATGATCTCGCGCGCCTGGGCGACGCCTTCGGGGCTGACCGACAGGCCGTCGGTCCGCATATAGGTGATCAGGCCGCCCTGGTCGTCGACGCCCTCGTACAGCTTCTGCGCCGCCTGCATCGTCCGCTGCGCCGTGAAGCCGAGCTTGCGCGCCGCTTCCTGCTGCAGGGTCGAGGTCATGAAGGGCGGGGCGGGCGCGCGCTTGACCGGCTTCTTCTCGATCGACCGGATCGTGAACGGCCCGGCCTCGATCGCCTCGCGCGCCGCCGTCGCCATGGCTTCCGAGACGATGTCCAGCCGCTGCACCCGCTTGCCGGCGTGCTTGACCAGACGGGTCGTGAACGGCGGGCTCCCGGCGGTCAGGTCGGCCTCGACCGACCAGTATTCCTGCGCCTTGAACCGCTCGATCTCCATCTCGCGATCGACCACGATGCGCAGCGCTACCGACTGCACCCGGCCGGCCGAGCGCGCGCCCGGCAGCTTGCGCCACAGCACCGGCGACAGGGTGAAACCGACCAGATAGTCCAGCGCCCGGCGGGCCAGATAGGCTTCGACCAGCTCCATGTCGAGCTGGCGCGGATTGGCCATCGCCTCCAGCACGGCGGTCTTGGTGATGGCGTTGAAGGTGACCCGCTCGACGTGGGTGTCCTTGAGCGCCTTCTTCTTGGTCAGGATCTCCAGTACGTGCCAGCTGATCGCCTCGCCCTCGCGGTCCGGGTCGGTGGCGAGGATGACGCGGTCGGCCTTCTTCGCCGCCTCGGCGATCTCCGACATCCGCTTGGAGGCCTTGGCGTCGATCTCCCACGACATGGCGAAATCGTCGTCGGGCAGGACCGAACCGTCCTTCGACGGCAGGTCGCGGACGTGCCCGTAGGACGCCAGGACGGTGAAGTCCGGGCCCAGGTATTTATTGATGGTCTTGGCCTTTGCGGGGCTCTCGACGACGACGAGGTTCATGCGGGGAGGGGGCCTTGAAGGGGGCTCGAAAGGGGGCGGAACGTGGTTGGCGCGGGCGTCGCTGTCAATCGCCGCCGGAATTCGGAGGTTCGATCAGAGGGAAACCAGCCCTCCCGGCAGCAGGCTCGCCCGGCCGGCCAGGCTCAGTTCCAGCAGGGCCGCGGCGACCAGCCCGACCGGCGCGGACAGCGCCCGGGCCAGTTCGTCGCGCGGCGTCGGCGTCGGCGACAGCAGGGCGGCGACACGCTCGAGGAAGGCGTCGTCCACGTCGTCCGGCGCCCCGGCGAACGGGTTGTCGGCTGGCGGCTCGCGCAGAGTGCGCAGGGTCGAGAAGGCGCGCTCGACGTCCTCCAGCCCCTCGCACAGGATCGCGCCCTGCCGCAGCAGTTCGTTCGGGCCGCGCGATCTGGGGTCCAGCGGCGAGCCCGGCACGGCGAACACGTCGCGCCCCTGTTCGCCTGCCAGCCGGGCCGTGATCAGCGAACCGGAGCGCAGTTCCGCCTCGACCACGATGACGCCGCGCGACAGGCCCGAGATGATGCGGTTGCGGCGCGGGAAATCCTTGGCCTGCGCCCGCGCCCCGACAGGGCTCTCCGAGACGATGCAGCCCTGTTCGGCGATCTGGCGGTACAGGTCGGCGTTGTCCGGCGGATAGACATCGTCGACGCCGCCGCCCAGCACCGCCACCGTCCCGGTCGGCAGGGCCCCGGCGTGGGCCGCGCCGTCAATGCCGCGCGCCAGCCCCGACACCACCACGTGGCCGGCTTCGCCCAGCTGCTGCGACAGGCCCCGGGCGATGCGCTGCCCGCCCGCCGAGGCGATCCGCGCCCCGACCACGGCGATGCAGGGGCGGCCCATCAGGGCGGCGTCGCCCAGCGTCCACAGCAACGGCGGTGCCGGATCGACGGCGGCCAGCATCCCGGGATAGGCCGCGTCGCCCAGCACGATCAGCCGCGCCCCGATCCGGGCGCCGGCTTCGATCTCCGCTTCGATATCCGCGATGGGGGGCACATCATGCCCATGCCCGCCGCCGCGCCGGAGCAGGTCGGGCAGGGCCGCGATGGCCCGTTCGGCTGTGCCGAACCGGTCCAGCAACTGTTTGAAGGTGACCGGCCCGACCCGGTCGGTCCGGGCCAGTCGCAATCGGGCGAACCGCTCCGTCTCCGGCAGCGGCGCCCGGCCGGTCACGCCTTCCCGGCGCCGATGCGGGGCTCGGTCCCCTTGAGCAGGCGGGTGATGTTCTGATGATGCCGCACCCAGATCAGCGCCGCGGTGAAGGCGGCCAGCACCAGGACCGGCGCGGGTGTCGGCAGGCCCAGCGCCGCCAGCGGAAGCAGGGCGTAGAGCGGGGCGGCGGCGGAAGAGACGAGGGCCGCCAGCGAGGATATCCGGAACAGGGCGGCGACCAGCAGCCAGGTGGCCCCCGCCAGCAGGCCCAGCGGCCAGGCCGCCGCCAGCATCAGGCCGAAGAAGGTGGCCACCCCCTTGCCGCCCTTGAACCCGAGCCAGACGGGGAACAGGTGGCCGAGGAAGGCCGCGCCGCCCGCCACCGCGGCCATCGCCGGAACGCCGGGGAACAGGTATCGCGCCAGCAGCAGCGCCGCCGCGCCCTTGCCGGCGTCGAGCAGCAGGGTGGCGATGGCCAGGTCCTTGCGGCCGGTCCTCAGCACATTGGTCGCGCCGATGTTGCCCGAGCCGATCTGGCGCACGTCCCCGGCGCCGGCGGCGCGGGTCAGGATCACTCCGAACGGAATGGAGCCCAGCAAATAGCCGCCCACAGCCACGAGGGCGAGCGTGCCGAGCGCCGGGCCGACCAGATCCTGCAAGTGATTCGCTCCCCTTTAACGTGCGTCGTGGACGATGCGTCCGCCGACGACGGTGAGCAAGACCTTCCCTTGCAGGCGGCGGCCGTCGAACGGCGAGTTCTTCGACTTGGACTTCAGGGCGTCGGCGTCGATCACCACTGGCGCGCCCGGGTCGAACAGCATCAGGTCGGCGGGCGCGCCGGCCTTCAGCACCCCGGCCTCCAGCCCCAGCAGCGTGGCGGGGCCGCAGGTCAGGGGGCGCAGCACATCCAGCAGGTCCAGCCCGTCCTCGTGGTGCAGCGACAGCGCCGCCGGCAGCAGCGTCTCCAGACCCACGGCGCCCGGCGTCGCCTCGGCGAACGGGCGGCGCTTGTCCTCGGCCGGGGCGGGGGCGTGGGCCGAGGTGATGGCGTCGATCAGCCCGTCGCGCACCGCCTCGATCAGCGCCTGCCGGTCGCTCTCGGGCCGCAGCGGCGGGTCCATCCGGTAGAAGGTCCGGTAGTCGCCGATGTCGATCTCGTTGAAGCACAGGTGGTTGATCGAAACCGAGGCCGCGACCTCCAGTCCCCGGGCCCGGGCCCGCGCCAGCGTCTCCAGCGCGCCTTCGGTTGAGATCTGGTCGACAAGGAAGCGCGCGCCGGTCTGTTCGACCAGGGCCAGATCCCGCTCCAGCTGGATGCGTTCGGCGATGGCCGGCGCCGAGGCCAGCCCCAGCCGCGTCGCCAGCTCGCCCGAGGTGGCCACCGCCCCCTCGCTCAGCCAGGGATCTGCCGGGCGGCACGAGATCAGGGCGTTGAACGCCGCCGCATAGCCCATCACCCGCAACAGCATCCGGCTGTTGGCGATCACCCGGTCGACATCGGTGAAATAGAGCGCCCCGGCCTCGTCCATCAGGCCGATCTCGGCCATGCGGACGCCGTCTCGACCCTTGGTCGCCGCGCCCGCCGCCCGCACATTGACCAGTCCCAGCGCCGCGCCGCGTCGCTGGATGAACTCGATCATGGCGGGATCGTCGATCGACGGGTCGGTGTCCGGCTGGATGACGATGGTGGTCACCCCGCCCGCGGCCGCCGACAGCGAGGCCGATTTCAGCGTTTCCTTCGGTTCCGCCCCCGGCTCGCCGGTCTTGACCCGGATGTCGATCAGGCCGGGCGACAGGCACAGGCCGCCCGCATCGACGGCCTCGACTCCCTGCGGCGCCGCCGCGCCATGGCCGTGGATGACCTCGACGATCCGCCCGTCCTCGACCAGCACCGCGCCCGGGCCGTCGTAGTCGGAGGCCGCGTCCAGCAGCCGTGCGTTCAGGACAGCGAGCGCACTCATGCCCCGGCTCCCTCGCGCCGCACGGACAGGGCGGCCAGCACCGCCATCCGCGCCGCCACGCCCATCTCGACCTGATCCTGGATCAGCGACACGGTCAGGTCGTCGGCCACGTCGGAATCGATCTCCACGCCCCGATTCATCGGGCCCGGGTGCATCACCTTCGCCCCCGGGTTCGCCCAGGCCAGTTTCTCGCGATCCAGACCCCAGAAGCGGAAATACTCGCGGGTCGAGGGCACCAGCGCGCCCTCCATCCGCTCCAGCTGCAGCCGCAGCATCATCACCACGTCCACGCCCTGCAGGCCCTCGCGCATGTCGTGGAACACCTCGCAGCCCCAGCGGTCGGCGTCGCCCGGCACCAGCGTCGGCGGCCCGATCAGCCGCACCCGCGCGCCCATCATCGACAGCAGCGCCACATTCGAGCGCGCCACCCGGCTGTGGGCGATGTCGCCGCAGATCGCCACGCTCAGCCCGCCCACGTCGCCAAAGGCCCGGCGCAGGCTCAGCAGGTCCAGCAGCGCCTGGGTCGGATGCTCGTGCCGCCCGTCGCCGGCGTTGACCACCGCGCAGCCGACCTTCTGCGACAGCAGGGCCGCGGCGCCCGAGGCCGAGTGGCGGACCACCAGCACGTCCGGCTTCATGGCGTTCAGCGTCGCCGCCGTGTCGATCAGGGTTTCGCCCTTGGTCAGGGACGAGGTGCGGGGGGACAGCGCGGTCACGTCCGCCCCCAGCCGCTTGGCCGCGATCTCGAACGAGGCGCTGGTCCGGGTCGAGCTTTCGAAAAACAGGTTCATCACCGTGCGGCCGCGCATCAGGTCCAGCGACTTCGACGATTGCCGGTTGAAGTCGACGAAGGCGTCGGCCAGGTCCAGCAGCGGCGGCACGGTGGCGGCGTTCAGGTCGCCTGCGGACAGGAAATGATCGCGCGGGAACGGCGCCAGCCGCTCGTGGATCAGGTCGGTGACGGCGGCGGGCTGGGTCATCGAAGCCGGGCTATAGGGCGGACTCACGCCAGATGGAATAGGGCCAGAAGAACCGGGATGCTGATCGCGCTCCCTACGGTCGTTAAAGCCACGATTCCCGCCATCAGCGGCGCGTCCCCGCCCATCTGCCGCGCGAGGATGTAGCTGGCCGCAGCCCCGGGCGCCGCGCCGCACAGCAGGGCGATGCCCTGGGCCGTCTGGTCGCCGCCGTAGAGCACGCACAGGCCCCACATCAGCGGCGGCGTGACGACCAGTTTGACGAAGGAGACCAGGCCGATGGTGATTTTGCGCCGCGCCACCTCGGCGAAGCTCAGACCCGCGCCGGCCACGATCAGCCCCAGCGGCAAGGCCGCCCCGCCGAGCAACTCCAGCGTCTCCGAGATCCCCGACAGCCTCGGAACGCCCGCCAGATTCAGGCCCAGCCCGATCAGACAGGCCAGCAGGATCGGGTTCGACAGAATCGCTCTCGCCAGCGACAGCGGCGACATCGCCCGCTGGTCCGCGCCCCAGCGCACCAGCACGATGACGCACAGGATGTTGGTCACCGGGATCATCGCCGCGATCACCACCGCCGCCAGCGCCAGCCCGTCGGTCCCGTAGACCGCCTGGATCACCGGCAGGAAGACGAAGCTGTTCCAGCGGATCGCCCCCTGGAACACGCTGGTGAAAGCCGGGCCATCGAGCTTCATCAGCGGCTTCAGCGCCAGCGTCAGGGTGGCGATGATCACCACCGAGGTCACCGCCGCGGCCCCCGCCGCGCCCGCACCCCCGCCCGATATGTCGGCGTTCCAGATCGCCGGGATCAGGAAGCCCGGATAGAGGATGTGGATCGACAGCTTCTCGACCGGCCGCCACGTCGCATCGGGCAGAAAGTCGGACCGGCGCAGGCCGTAGCCGATGGCGATGAGCACGAAGACCGGGACGACCCCGGCGAACAGCGCGCCCATCAGCCCCTCAACCGGTCCAGCGCGCCCTGCAGGATCCAGGCGGCGGCGGTGCGGTCGACCACATTGGCCCGCCGCTTGCGGTTCAGGTCCAGCTCCCCGATCAGGAACCGCTCGACCGCGCTCGTCGACAGCCGCTCGTCCTGGAAGGCCACGGGCACCTCGCGCAGCCGCTGCAGATTGCGCGCGAAGGCCCGGCACGACTGCGCCCGCGGCCCCTCGCTGCCGTCCATGTTCAGCGGCAGGCCGATGACCAGCCCCGACGCCTTGCGCCCGTCCATCACCTTCAGCACCGCATTGGCGTCGTCGGTGAACTTCGTCTTGCGGATCAGCACCAGCGGGCTGGCGATCATCCGCGTCGCGTCCGACGCCGCCACCCCGATGGTCTTCTCGCCGAGGTCCAGCCCCAGCCACGGCGTGCCGGGCGGGGTCGAGGCGGCGAGCTCTTCGAGGGTCATGACGGTCACGGCCTGCCGGTAGGACTGGCGCGGGCCCGTGTCAAAGTGCAAAGCTCCGGCCACGTTTGACGGGGAGGGTCATCCAATGAAGCCGCTTCTGTTCCTTACCGCCCTGATCGGGCTGGCCGCCTGTGATACCGGCGTCGAAAGCCGCAAGGAGGCGGTGCCGCCGGCCGAGCGGGCCGCTCCGGCCGCCGCCGAACCCCCCGAGGCCCGTCCGTCCGGCCCGTCGCAGACCGTGCGGCCCTCGACCGACGCCGGTCTCGCGATGGCCGCCTCCGTCGATTTCGTCCAGCCTCTGAACGACCATGGCTACAGCGCCAAGCTGATCAGCCTGTCCGGCGGCGATCCGGCGGCCAACGGCAATCACCTGTATCTGGTCTTCTTCAAGGGCCCGGCCGAGGGCCACGCCGTGTTCCCGCTGGGCGATTTCGCCAGCTGGGAAGTCGAGCAGCAGGAGGTCCAGCTGGTGCTCAAGGTTTCGCAGGACGTGGTTGGCCCCGACGGCGCCGTGACCCGCGGCCCCGAGCGCCGGATCATCGTCGGCTATGCGCCCGGCGGTCCCGAGGCGACGGCCCCTGACACCGTGACCATCACGCCGGCCCGGTGAGCGGTTCCGGAGATCTGGCCCGCAACCGGGCGACCGTCGCGGGCTACGACGCCACCGCCGCGGATTATGCGGCCGAAACCGATCACGCTCCCACGGCGGATCATGTCGAGGCCCTGGACCGCCTCGCCGCCTCGGTCGGGCCCGGCGGCCGGGTGCTGGAGGTCGCTTCGGGTCCCGGCTGGGACGCCGACCGGCTGGAGAACCTCGGCGTGCAGGTCCGGCGGACGGACCTGTCGAAGGGCTTCATCGCCGTCCAGCGCGAGCGCGGCCGGACCGTGGATCAACTGGACCTGATCACCGGCGATCTGGGCGGCCCCTGGGACGGCATCGTCGCCCTCTATGTCATCCAGCATGTCGGCCGCGAGCTTGTAGACGGGGTCATCGGCCGGATCGCGGCGGCGCTCCGTCCTGGCGGCGCGCTGCTGATGTCCTTTCAGGAGGGCGAGGGCGAGGAGACCATCGTCGCGCCGGAAGGGACGTATCAGGAGGTGCGCTGGCGCGAGGCCGAGATGACCGACTGCCTGTCGCGGCATGGCCTCGCCGTCGACTGGCGATCCACCTTCGACGGCCGAAGGGCCGTCTGGATCACGGTAATCGCGCGCCGTTCTTGAGATTTGGGGACCGGCCCGCTAATCCCGCCCCTTCACGTTCGCCGCTGGAGCCCCGATGGCTATCGACGCAGAGACGGTGAGGAGGGTCGCCCACCTCGCCCGCATCAAGACCCCGGAAGACCGCCTGGAGCCGCTGGCGCAGGAGCTGAACGGCATCCTCGCCTGGATCGAGCAGCTCAACGAGGTCGACGTCGACGGCGTCGAGCCGATGACCTCCAACGTGGCCCAGCCGCTGCGTCTCCGCGACGACGTCGTCACCGACGGCGGCAAGGTCGAGGCCGTGCTGTCCAACGCCCCGAAATCCGCCGACGGCTTCTTCGTGGTCCCGAAGGTGGTCGAATAGAATGTCCGACCTCACCAGACTCACGCTGAAAGCCGCGCTCGACGGCCTGAAGGCGAAATCTTTCTCCTCCGAGGAGCTGACCCGCGCCTTCGTCGCCAACATCGACGCCGCCAATCCGGCCCTCAACGCCTACGTCATCCAGACCACGGACAAGGCCCTCGACATGGCCCGCGCCGCCGACGCCCGCATCGCGCGCGGCGAAGGCGGAGCCCTCGAAGGCGCGCCGCTCGGCATCAAGGACCTGTTCTGCACCGACGGCGTCCAGACCACGGCCGGCTCCAACATCCTGCGCGGTTTCGTCCCGCCCTATGAGTCCACCGTCACGTCCAACCTGTGGCGCGACGGCGCGGTCATGCTCGGCAAGCTGAACATGGATGAGTTCGCCATGGGCTCGTCGAACGAGACCAGCGCCTTCGGTCCGGTGGTCAATCCGTGGAAGTCGCGCGCCTCCAACGCCGACCTGACCCCGGGCGGCTCCTCGGGCGGTTCGGCCTCGGCCGTGGCCGGCGACCTGTGCCTGGCCGCGACCGCCTCCGACACCGGCGGCTCGATCCGCCAGCCCGCCGCCTTCACCGGCACGGTCGGCATGAAGCCCACCTACGGCCGCGCAAGCCGCTTCGGCATGGTCGCCTTCGCCAGTTCGCTGGATCAGGCCGGCCCGATCGCGAAAACGGTCGAGGACGCCGCCATCCTGCTGCGTTCGATGTGCTCCTTCGATCCGAAGGACTCGACCAGCCTCGACGTCGAAACCCCCGACTGGACGCAATCGCTCGGCAAGGGCGTCAGGGGCCTGCGCATCGGCGTGCCCAAGGAGTACGTCGTCGACGGCATGCCCGCCGAAATCCAGGCGCTGTGGGACCAGGGCGTCCAGTGGCTCAAGGCCGCCGGCGCCGAGATCGTCGAGATCAGCCTGCCGCACACCAGATACGCCCTGCCGGCCTACTACATCATCGCCCCGGCCGAGGCCTCGTCCAACCTCGCCCGCTACGACGGCATGCGCTTCGGCCACCGGGCGGAGACGGCGTCCAGCCTGACCGACCTGTATGAGACGACCCGCGCCGAGGGCTTCGGCAAGGAGGTCCAGCGCCGCCTGACCATCGGCGCCTATGTCCTGTCGGCCGGATTCTATGACGCCTACTACGTCCGCGCGCTGAAGGTCCGCCGCCGCATCGCCATGGATTTCGACGCCGTCTGGGACAAGGTCGACGCCATCCTGACCCCGTCCACCCCTTCGGCCGCCTTCGCCCTCGGCGACAAGCAGATCGACCCGCTGCAGATGTATCTGAACGACATCTTCACCGTCACCGCCAACCTCGCCGGCCTGCCGGGCATCTCGGTGCCCGCCGGCGTCGACAAGGGCGGCCTCCCGCTCGGTCTGCAGGTCATCGGCAAGGCGCTGGACGAGGCGACGGTGTTCCAGGTCGCGGACGTGCTGGAGCAGTCGGCGGGCTTCACAGCCCGGCCGGAGAAGTGGTGGTGATGAAGCGTTTCGTCAGCACGGGCTTCATGGCGATCTACTGGATCGCCCTGCCGGTTACCGCGCTGGCCATGGTCGGGCTGGGTTACGCTGTGCTGGTGCCCGGCGCTGTCTTCACTCCTGGTGCGCGCCCCGGTTTCTGGATGTCCTTCCTCCTGTCGACGGTGCTTACACTGCTGATCGTCTGGCGGCTCTGGACTCACGACCGCGCGCGCAGATGCGCCAATGAACACGCCTCATCGATTGAGGACTCGAGAAGCGACAATGACTGAGACCACCACCAAAACCATCCAGGGCCGCACTGGCCCGTGGGAGCTCGTCATGGGGCTGGAGATCCACGCCCAGGTGGCGTCGAAGGCCAAGTTGTTCTCCGGGGCCGCGGTCGGCTTCGGCGCGGGTCCGAACGAGCAGGTGTCGCTGGTCGACGCCGGCTTCCCCGGCATGCTGCCCGTGCTCAACAAATTCTGCGTCGAACAGGCGGTCCGCACCGGCCTCGGCCTCAATGCGCGGATCAACAGGCGCAGCCAGTTCGACCGGAAGAACTATTTCTACCCCGACCTGCCGACCGGCTATCAGATCAGCCAGCTCTACTTCCCGATCGTCGGCGAGGGGGTCGTCGAGGTGGAGGCCGAGGACGGCTCCTTCTTCAACGTCGGCATCGAGCGCCTGCATCTGGAACAGGACGCGGGCAAGCTGATCCACGACCTGTCGCCGACCGAGTCCTACGTCGACCTCAACCGCGCCGGCACGGCCCTGATGGAGATCGTCTCCAGGCCGGACATCCGCTCGCCCGAAGAGGCCGTCGCCTACGTCAAGAAGATCCGGACCATCCTGATCTATCTGGGCACCTGCGATGGCGACATGGAGAAGGGCAATCTGCGCGCCGACGTCAACGTCTCGGTCTGCCGCCCGGGCCAGTACGAGAAGTTCAAGGCGACCGGCGACTTCAGCCATCTGGGCACGCGCTGCGAGATCAAGAACGTCAACTCGTTCCGCTTCATCAGCCAGGCCATCAACTACGAGGCCCGGCGCCAGATCGAGATCCTCGAGGACGGCGGCTCCATCACCCAGGAGACCCGCCTCTACGATCCGACGGCGGGCGAGACCCGGTCGATGCGCTCCAAGGAAGAGGCGATGGACTATCGCTACTTCCCCGACCCCGACCTGCTGCCGCTCGAAATCGAGCAGGCGTGGATCGACGAGATCAAGGCCTCGCTGCCCGAGTTGCCCGACGAGAAGCGCCGTCGTCTGATGAGCCAGTACGGCCTGTCGCAATACGACGCCGTGGTGCTGACCTCTGATCAGGCCAAGGCTGACTATTTCGAGGCCGCCGCCGAGGGCCGTGACGCCAAGCTCGTCGCCAACTGGGTCACCAACGAGCTGTCGGCGCGTCTGGCCGCGCGGGGCGAGGACTTCGCCGGCTGCTGGATGCCGCCGTCGCAGGTCGCCGAACTGGTGGCCCTGATCGAGGAGGGGGTCATCTCCTCGAAGATGGCCAAGGAGGTCTTCGAACACGTCTGCGCCGGCGAGGGCTCGCCGCGTCAGGTGGTCGAGGCGCGCGGCCTGGTCCAGGTGACCGACACCGGCGCCATCGAAAAGGCTGTCGACGAGATCATCGCCGCCAACCCCGACAAGGCCGCCGCCGTCGCCGAAAAGCCCCAGGCCATCGGCTGGTTCGTCGGCCAGGTCATGAAGGCCACCGGCGGCAAGGCCAACCCGGCCGCGGTCAACGACATCCTGAAGGCGAAGCTGGGGTTGTAGACGCCGTCCTGGATGAAACGCCCGCCCCGGCATTCCGGAGCGGGCGCGTTCATTAATCCAGCAGCGACAGGATCACCCCCGTCGCGATCGCGGCCAGCACGATGTCGCCGGTATCGGTCCGGTAGTAGCCGTAGCCGCGCGGCGGAGGGGCCCAGCCGTAGCGGCGGTAATCGCGGACGTACCAGTCGCGGCGATAGTCGTAGGGGATCACCGCGCCGCGATACCAGCGGCGGTGATGGCCCCAGGCGTTGCCGTAGGGCGGCCCGTGGTAGCGGCGGCTGTCGCGCCACTGGTCGCGCTGGCCGCGTCGCCAGTCACGATAGCGTTCGCGTTCGGTATAGCGGCGGCCGTCCCAGCGGTTCTGGTCGGCCCGGCGCTCCCAGCGCTCGTAGCGGCCATCGCGATCGCGGTCGCCGCCGCGCCAGGACTGGGCCGAGGCGACGGTGGGCGCGGCCATGGCCAGTGTCAGGGCGCCGATCAGCAGGGGTTTGATCATCTGAACGTCTCCTTCATCTGGAGCCGCGGTCGCCTTCCCTCGGAGCCCGCGACATGAGACCCGACAAGGCTGGAATTTTGTTCGCGCCGTCCTGAACCGACGCTGAACGGTCCGTTAAGGGACGTCTTCGGACCGGCGGTCGAACAACTCCCCGCTTTCGTCCGCGCCCTCCACCACCTCCCGCGCCAGCGCCCGCGTCACCGGCCGGTGCGCGGCGTCCAGACGGTCGACCACCGCCACCGCGGCGGCCGCCGATCGGTCTATGCGGCGCAGCAGCCAGGGGATGACGTCCTTCGCCGGCCGGATGCCGCGCTCGGCGAAGCGCGCCTCGAGCATGGCCGCCAGCACCGCGTCATCCGGCGCCTCCACCGCGACGGTCCGGATCGCGTCCAGCCGGGAGCGCAGGTCGGGAAGGGCGGCCGACCACGTCGACGGCGGCTCGGGTGAAACCAGGAGCAAGGCCCCTCCGGGGGCCTGCGCCAGGTTGATCAGATGGAACAGGGTCTCGTCGTCCACATCCACCGCGTCGTCGAGCAGCACCGGGCGGCCTTCCAGCTCCAGCGGATCGATCAGCGCGGCCTCGGCCCCGTGCAGCGCCACTGCGCCGACGCGCTCGGCCCAGATTTGCCCCAGGCGGCTCTTGCCGCTGCCGGCCGGCCCGCAAACCGCCATCACGCCGCCGATCACGTTGGGCCAGTCCGCCAGCGCCTGATGGGCGGCCCGGTTGCAGTCCGAGACCACGAACCCCTCGGCCCCCTCGGGCAGGTCGCGCTGAAGCGCCAGGCGCATCTGGTCGGGAGGCGAGGGGCGGGCTGTCATTGCGTTCACCATAGCAGACCCGCGCTTGAGTTCCGCCCCCGCCGGTGGACAAGCCGCCGCGCCTGTGGACGCCGCGGACCCTGCCATCCCGACACTCCCGTACCCTGTCATCCCGGTCAAAGGCTGTCATTCCGACCCTGCGGCGGGCGCCCGAAGAAGCGCTGCAGCCCCGGGATCGAGCGCCATGGCCGTGCGCCGGGAGGTCCGGGGCTTCGCCCGCCCGCCTGGCAATCCTCAGTCCGGCCAAGGACTTGCCAGTTTCCACCGCGCACGCGGGCCGGATGCGACCGAAGTTGACGGGGGCGGCGGCTACAGTTTCCAGGTAACGGCGACCGGTCTTTGACATCATGAAATGAACGGGTTTGCATTTTTCGGGCGTCAACCCTGCCATCCCGTGCGTCCGGGCCGGTGAACCTTGACTTTCGGAGACGATAATGCGCCCTTCCGGCCTCCCGATTTGAGGCCTCCCCCGGCCCGTATTCCAAGACGAACCGACCATGCACGCCTACCGCTCCCACACCTGCGGCGCCCTCCGTTTGGCCGACGCCGGATCGACCGTCCGCCTGTCCGGCTGGGTGCACCGCAAGCGCGACCACGGCGGCCTTCTGTTCGTCGACCTGCGCGACCACTACGGCCTGACCCAGCTGGTCCTGCACCCCGGGACGCCGGGCTTCGAGGCCGTGGAGCGCATCCGCGCCGAGAGCGTCATCCGCATCGACGGCGAAGTCATCGCCCGCGAGGCCTCGGTGGTGAACCCGAACCTGCCGACCGGCGAGATCGAGATCCGCGTCACCGGCGTCGAGGTGCTGTCGGAAGCCGCCGAACTGCCGCTGCCGGTCTTCGGCGAGCCGGAGTATCCCGAGGACATCCGCCTCAAGCACCGCTACCTCGACCTGCGCCGCGAGACCCTGCACAGGAACATCGTCCTGCGCTCGAAGGTCATCTCCTCGATCCGCCAGCGCATGGTCGGCCAGGGCTTCCTCGAGTACCAGACCCCGATCCTGACGGCGTCCTCGCCGGAAGGGGCCCGGGACTTCCTGGTCCCGTCGCGCCTGCACCCGGGCAAGTTCTACGCCCTGCCGCAGGCCCCGCAGCAGTTCAAGCAGCTGCTGATGGTCTCGGGCTTCGACCGCTACTTCCAGATCGCTCCGTGCTTCCGCGACGAGGACCTGCGCGCCGACCGTTCGCTGGAGTTCTACCAGCTCGACGTCGAGATGAGCTTCGTCACGCAAGAGGATGTTTTCGCTGCGATCGAGCCCGTCATGCATGGCGTGTTCGAGGAGTTCGCCGACGGCAAGACGGTCGACCCCTATCCGTTCGTCCGCATCCCCTATCGCGACAGCATCGCCAAATACGGCACCGACAAGCCGGACCTGCGCAACCCGATCGAGATGCAGGACGTCTCGGTGCATTTCCGCGACGGCGGCTTCGGCCTGTTCAGCAAGATCCTCGCGGCCGACACGAAGAACGCCGTATGGGGCATCCCGGCGCCCAAGGGCGGTTCGCGCGCCTTCTGCGACCGCATGAACTCCTGGGCCCAGGGCGAGGGCCAGCCGGGCCTCGGCTACATCTTCTGGTCCGAGGACCAGGGGGCCTGGGGCGGCCCGATCGCCAAGAACCTCGGGGCCGAGGCGACCGACGGCCTGATGAAGGCGCTGGGCATGGGGCAGGGCGACGCCGCCTTCTTCGCCGCTGGCGATCCCGGCGTGTTCCACAAGTTCGCCGCCAACGCCCGCATCAAGCTGGGCCAGGACCTGAACCTGATCTCCGACGACGAATTCCGTTTCTGCTGGATCGTCGACTTCCCGATGTTCGAGTGGTCGGAAGAGGAGAAGAGGGTCGACTTCTCCCACAACCCCTTCTCCATGCCGCAGGGCGAGCTGGAGGCGCTTGAGACCAAAAACCCGCTCGATATCCTCGCCTATCAGTACGACATCGTCTGCAACGGCTATGAGCTGTGCTCGGGCGCGATCCGGAACCACAAGGCCGAGATCATGCTCAAGGCCTTCGAGATCGCCGGCTACGACGCCTCGGTGGTCGAGGACCAGTTCGGCGGCATGCTCAACGCCTTCCGCTACGGCGCGCCTCCGCACGGCGGCCTCGCCCCGGGCATCGACCGCATCGTCATGCTGCTGGCCAACCAGACCGCCATCCGCGAGGTCATCGCCTTCCCGCTGAATCAGCAGGGCCAGGACCTGCTGATGAGCGCGCCGTCGGACGCGGCCGAACGTCAGTACAAGGAACTGCACATCCGGCCGGCCCTGCCGCTCAAGGGCTGATGCGAAAAGGGCCCCGCCGGAGCGGGGCCCTGATCAGCGGCCGCTGCTGGCGACCACCAGGTTGCGACTGCGGGGCGGCACAGGTGGGGCCGGGGGCCGGGGCGGCGCCGGCGGCGCGGCCCGGACGCCGCTGATGCCCCGGCAGGCCCGGGCGGTCAGATCGCCCGGCAGGCGGGTGTTGGCGTCGCCGCAGGCCCGTCCGACCTGTTCCTGGGTCAGGTTGCGCGCGCGGGAAAGGTCTGCGCCGCGAATGTCGGTGCGGTTCATCCCGGCGTCCTCGAAGTCCGCGCCGACGAAGTTTCCGCCGGTCAGCCGCGCCCCGTTCAGCGTCGTTTCCGAGAAGTCGGCTCCACGGAAGTCGCCGTTGGAGAGGTTGGACATGCTGATGTCCGAGTTCGAAAAGTCCGTGCCCCGGGCGCTGACGTTGGCCAGGGTCACGGCGACCATCTCCGCGCCGCTCATGTCCGCGCCGCCGAGGACCGCGCCGTTCAGGTTGACGCTGACCAGTTCCGCGCCCGACAGGTCGGCGTTGCTGAACCGGGCGCGCACCAGGGTGGCCCCGGAGGCGTCGACGCCGGACAGGCTGGCGTTGCTGAAGTTCGCGCCGGTAAAGTTCGCGCCCACCAGGGTGGCGCCGTCCAGATCGGCCCGGCTGAAGTCGCTGCCGGAGAAGTTGGAGCCCATCAGTTCGGCCCCCCGCAGGTCGGATCCGACCAGGGTGGCGTTGATGAAGGTCGCGCCGTGGAAGGCGGCGCCGGTCAGGTCGCGGCCGGACAGTTCGCAGCGGTTGCAGGAGCCTCCCAGCGAAACCATCCGCGCTATGTCACGATCCTGCACGCCGTACTGCAGGCGGACCTCCGCGGCGGCCGGGCTCGCGGCCATGGCGGCCATGGCGGCGCCGGCGGCCAGGGTGGCGGTTGTGAGGCGGCGGATCAGGGGCGAAGCGATCTGGGTCACGTTGTGGTTTTGCCCTCAAAGCCCGGCAAACCCTACTTAAATCGCCGTAAGGTGCATGGCGGGGACCTGTCCGATCAGCAGCGCGGGATGCTCAGGCCGGGCGGCAGCAGGGTCGCCTCGTCACCACAGGCCTGATTGAGGCGGCCCTGGCTCAGCCCCGTGGCCCGCTCGAGGGACGCTCCGGCGAAATTCGTTCCGCTCAGCGTCGCCCCGCTGAAATTCGCGCCATCCAGATAGGCTCCGACGAAGCTGGCGTTGGTCAGGTTGGCGCCGGCGAAGCTGGAGCTGGAGAAGACGCCGCCATAGGCTTCCACATCGCGCAGGTCCGCATTCGAGAACCGCGTCCGGTTCATCACGCTGAGGCTCAGGTCCGCCTGCCGCAGCCGCGCCCCGCTCAGGTTCAGTCCCCGCGCTTCAAGACCGGAGAGGTCACCCTGAAACAGGTTGCAGCCGGCGCAGCTGGCGCCGCCGCGCACACGGGCGATCTGGCCCGCGTTCTGGGCGGAAGCGGGCAGGGCCGCCGTGGCGGCGGCCACGACGAGAATGGCGGTGAGGATCGGCTTCATGGCGGGCTCCGTGTCTCGCACCCGGCGATGCAAATCCCACGCCACATTGGGAGGCAATGGTTGATTATCCCTGCATGGAGGGCGCGGCGCCGCAGGTGTCGCAAATCCAGCCCGCGCCGCGCAGCTGGAGCGTGAAGTCGCCGCAGGCGGGGCAGGCCGTTGCCTCGGTGGTGGAGGTCGCCGCCGCCGGGGGCTCGCGCCTCTGCCCGAATGGCAGGACGACCAGATTGTCCGGAGCCGCGCCCCGGGCGAATCCCTTGGAGATGAATCGCGCCGCCGGCACGGTTTCGGGCGCGCTGTCGTCGCCGGCTCCCCCGCCCAGCCCGTCGGCGTTCAGCCCCTCCGGATCGGCGTTGGCGAGTTCATGCCGGTCCAGATACGACACGCCCAGCTCGCGGAAGATGTAGTCGAGGATCGAGGTCGCCGAACGGATCGAATCGTTGCCGGTGACCCGTCCCGCCGGCTCGAACCGGGTGAAGACGAAGGCGTCGACGAACTCGTCCAGCGGCACGCCGTATTGCAGTCCGATCGAGATCGCGATGGCGAAATTGTTCATCAACGAGCGGAAGGCGGCGCCTTCCTTGTGCATGTCGATGAAAATCTCGCCCAGTTCGCCGTCGTCGTACTCGCCGGTGTGGATGTAGACCTTGTGACCGCCGACCGCGGCCTTCTGGATGTAGCCCTTGCGGCGATCCGGCAGCTTGCGGCGGGTGCGGTCGCGCTCGATGACCTTTTCCACGACGCGTTCCACGGCCCGGTTTTCGGGCTCCCGGCGGCGCTCGCGCGGACCGTCGGCTTCGGGCAGGTCCAGCAACCGGCCCGCTGGCGCGGGTCCGCGCATCAGCCGCACGGCCCGTGATCCGGCGCGCGCCGCGCCACCGAGCAGCCGGACGGCCTCCGCGGGCGTGGCGCGCCAATCAAGGGGCAACGGCGTGATGTCCGGGGCGACACTGCGGTGTTCGAGAATTCCGCGGAGCCGCGCTTCAAGAACAGCGGGATCCGCCAGCACCGGCCGCAGCTTTTCCGGAGCCTCCGGCCAGGCCGACAGGTCGGGATGTCCGAAGGCCCAGGTCTGGGCTTCGGCCACGGCCTCCGGGGTGAAGCCGAGGCGAATCAGCAGGTCGCCCTCGTCGCTGTTTTCGACGCCGAGTACATCCCGCAGGAAACCCGCATCCAGGACGGGCACGCGGAAGGCGTCCTCCAGGCGCTGCACCTGGGCGAGCGCGATTTCGACCGCCTCCAGTTCCAGGTCGGTCAGGCCGCGCGTGCGAAGAGCCGCATGATCGATGCCCGGCGCCCCGGCCAGGGTCCGCCGTCCCAGCAGGTGGCGTTCGGCGGATTCGACGTCGCCGCCGGCTCTCGCGATCGCCGCGGCCAGCGAAGGCCTCAGGCGCCGCCTCACGTCACCGTCGCGGGTCTCGAACACATCGGCCGCCGCCAGGGGCGTCAGGCCCAGGCGCAGGTTCGCTTCGGGGTCGTCAACGAAGAGACCGGAGGGAGCTCCATGGGCCGTCACGAGGCCGGCCAGATCGGCGGCAAGCGCCGCCGCCTCGTCAAGGTCGCCGCCCAGCGCCACATCGGCCAGACCGCCGAGGCCGAAGGCGGGTGCGGCGTCGGCGTATGCCTGCGACCACAGTTCGACGAGGGCGGAGAGCGCCGCCCCGAACTGCTCGTCCGCGAGGGCGTGCAGCGTGGGCAGGGACAGCAAAACGGCCGGTCCGGCCGAGGTCTCGGCGAGGGCGTCGGCGACCTCGGCGTCGAAGGTCAGGATCAGGTCCCCGTCCATCGCCGCCTCGGCGGCGATCAGGGCGACCGGCGCACCCGAAGCGATCAGATCGCGGCTGGCGACACCGACCATCGGCGTGAAGGCCGGTATGGCGAGCGGTCCGACCTCGAACGGCTCGCCGGAAATGGCGCGGAGGATGTCGGCGTCCGTCGCGCCGGCCCGGCGCGCGGCGAGGGCGGCACGAGCCAGGGCCGGGTTTCGGGCCGGGTCTGCGCAATCGCCGGACGGTCCCTCACAGCGGCGGACGGCGTCGCCGACCGCATGGAGCGAGGTCGCGGCCGCTTCGACGGCGGTCGCCGCCAGCCTGGCGGCGCGCCGGCGGGCCATTTCGGCCCCGAGCCGCCTCCCGGCGTCGGGCTCGGAGAGATCCAGGCGCCGGGGCAGGGCGGCTACCGCGGCGGCCGGCGTGGCAAGGCCGAGCAACAGGGTCGCCGCGAGTTCGTTGGCCGCCGGGCCGGTCAGCCCCAGCCGTTCGGCGAACCCTGTGGCTGCGTCGGCCAGCGGGTCATCGCCATCGAGATCAAAAGCCTGCGCGTCGGCCCAGTCCAGCCACGCTTCGACCTGGGCGTCGGGCCAGTTCTCGGGCGCGCGCACCATCGTGAGGCGGTCCGGACGCTCGATCTCCCGCCGGGGACGGCGGGCGAGGGCGGCAAGCAGGGCGAAGCGGAACGGCGGGCGCATGCGACGATCTCGGCGGAGCTGGGCCGATGCTAACCGGCATTGCGACTTTCGCAATAAATCTGGCGTCCGCAGGCCGGGTTACCCCCAAGATGTTGAGTCGGAGCGACGCCGCGCCGCGCTGGACGGACCGCGCCGAGGTTTCTATGATCGCGTCGATGTCGCCAGCCTTCCGCGCGACCCGAAAGAGTGGATTCCCGACGTGCTAGGCAAGATCTTCGGCTGGACCAGCGGCGCGACCATCGGCACGCTGTTCACGATCGCCAAGCGTGGCGAGCTCGTCGGCACGGACGAATTCGGCAACCGCTATTACCGGTCGCGCGACACCACCAGCTATGACGGTCGCCGTCGCCGCTGGGTGGTCTACAACGGCTATGCCGATGCGTCGAAAGTCCCGCCGGACTGGCACGGCTGGCTGCACTACACGTTTGACGAACTCCCAACCGAGCATCCCTTGCCGCGCCGGTCGTGGGAGAAGGACCACCTTCCCAACCTGACCGGTACGCCCATGGCCTGGCGGCCGCAGGGATCACTCGCCGCCGAGGGCCGGCGTCCGGCCGCCACCGGCGACTATGAGGCATGGCGTCCCGAATGAACCGCAGGTGGGCGATCCTGGCTGGCGCGACCGCGCTGGCGCTGCTGACGTCCGGCGCCGTCGTTGCGTCGGCGCTGAACGACGTGCCTCAGGATGCCCAGCCGGCGCCGCAGAATCCCACCGCCGACCTGAACCGCCAGCCGACTCCACCGGTGCCTCAGGAGCCGGCCCCGGAGGCCGCGCCCGCACCCGCCGCTCCCGTTGCGATCACGCCGCCGGCTCCGGTGATTGTGGTTGCGGGAGAAGCGCCTGAGGACGAGGGCGAGGCGGAGGACGCCGACGACGCGGAAGAGGAGCGCGTCGAGGTTCCGACCCAACCGGCGGCCGTGCCCGGACGCCGCCAGCGCCGTCGCGTCGCTGTCGTGGAGGCCGTCGACAAGGTCACGGCCGAGAGGATGCGGTTCGAGGTCGAGGTCGGCGGTCGCCCGGTGCGCTTCCAGAAGACGCTGATCTTCACAGCGCGGGCTTGCGAAGTTTCCGCGCCGGACGAGCTGGTCGAGGATTCGATCGCCTATCTGGAAATCAGTCTCCAGCCTCGCGGCGTCCTGCAGGCGTCGGAACCGCGGCAGATATTCCGCGGCTGGATGTTCGCCTCGGCGCCGGCCGTCAACGGTCTGCAGCACCCGATCTACGACGCCTGGGTGGTGGACTGCAAGGCGTAGAGGACGGCCTCCGTACCGCTCATCGGCTCCAGCAGAGCCCGGAGGTCGGGGCGAACGGCGCGCGCGGCTTTCAACAGTCCGAGGTAGGCCGCCTGCGGCATTTCCATGGCCCCGAACTGGCTCAGATGCGGGGTCATGAATTGGGCGTCCAGCAGCCGCCATCCGCCGCGCTTCAGCCGCGCCACAAGGTGCACCAGCGCCACCTTGGACGCGTCGCGCTCGCGGCTGAACATGCTTTCGCCGAAGAAGGCTCCGCCCAAGGTTACGCCGTACAGGCCTCCGACGAGGCGCTCGTCCAACCAGCATTCCACCGAATGGGCGTGGCCGCGGGCGTGCAGTTCGGCGTAGAGGCGGCGGATCGGTCCATTGATCCAGCTGTCTTCGCGGCCCGGAGCAGGTGCGGCGCAGGCATCGAGCACGGCGGCGAAGGCGGTATCGACCCGGACTTCTATCGCCCCGGTCCGCACGGTGCGCTTGAGTCGGCTCGGGATACGGAACCCGTCGAGCGGGATCACCCCGCGCTGCTCGGGCTCCACGAGGAAGACGCGGGGATCGTCGCGGGCCTCGCCCATTGGAAAGACGCCGGTGGCGTAGCAGTTCAGAAGTTCGTCGGGGCCGAAACCGCCGAACGGGCCGCTGGCGCTGAAACCGGGCTCATCCACCGGATCTAGGCGTCGCCCTTCTGGCGTTTCGCCCACTGCTCCAGCCAGTGGATGTCGTAGTCGCCGGACAGGATGTCGGGCTCCTGCAGCAGCTTCTGGAACAGGGGGATGGTGGTGTCGATGCCGCCCACGACCATCTCGCCCAGCGAGCGCTTCAGGCGCGCGATGCATTCCTCGCGGTCGCGGCCGTGCACGATCAGCTTGCCGATCAGGCTGTCATAGTAGGGCGGGATCGAATAGCCCGTGTAGATGGCGCTATCCAGCCGCACGCCCAGCCCGCCCGGAGCGTGGAAATCGGTGATGGTGCCGGGCGACGGCGTGAAGGTCTCCGCGTTCTCGGCGTTGATGCGGCACTCGATGGCGTGGCCCTCGAAATGCACATCCTCCTGCGTGAACGACAGCGGCAGGCCGGCGGCGATGCGGATCTGCTCACGCACCAGATCGACGCCCGTGATCATTTCCGTAACCGGATGCTCGACTTGCAGCCGGGTATTCATCTCGATGAAGAAGAACTCGCCGTCTTCCCAGAGGAATTCGATCGTGCCGACGCCGAGGTAGCCGATCTTGCCGATGGCCTCGTTGACGGTGCGGCCGATCTGGGCGCGCTCGACCGCCGAGAGGGCCGGCGAGGGGGCCTCTTCCATGACCTTCTGGTGGCGGCGCTGCAGCGAACAGTCACGCTCGCCGAGGTGAACGACGTTGCCGTGGCTGTCGGCGATGACCTGAAGTTCGATGTGACGCGGTTTCTGGAGGTAGCGTTCCATGTAGACGGCGCCGTTGCCGAAGGCGGCGGCGGCCTCCGACTGGGCCGTTTGCACCGCCTCGACCAGATCGTCGGCTGTCAGGGCCACCTTCATGCCGCGCCCGCCGCCGCCGGCGGCCGCCTTGACGATCAGGGGGAAGCCAATGGTCCTGGACGCTTCTATGGCCGCTTCGACCGTCTCGACCTCGCCGTCCGAACCGGGCACGCAAGGGATGCCGGCCTCAAGCACCGTCTGCTTGGCGGTGATCTTGTCGCCCATGATGCGGATGTGCTCGGGCTTGGGCCCGATGAAGGTCATGCCGTGGGCCTCGACAATCTCGGCGAAGCGGGCGTTCTCGGACAGGAAGCCGTAGCCGGGATGGATCGCCTGGGCGCCGGTGATCTCGGCCGCCGCGATGATCGAGGGGATGTTCAGATAGGATTTGGCCGCCGGGGCCGGCCCTATGCAGACGCTTTCGTCGGCCAGCCGGACCCACATGGCGCCGCGATCCGCTTCCGAATGCACGGCGACGGTGGAGATGCCCATCTCCTTGCAGGCGCGGTGAATCCGCAGGGCGATTTCGCCGCGGTTGGCGATCAGGACCTTGGTGAACATGGGCTTACGCCTCGAGCAGGACGAGGGGCTCGCCGAACTCGACCGGCTGGGCGTCGCCGACCAGGACTTCCTTCACGACGCCATCGCGCGGGGCCTGGATCGGGTTCATGGTCTTCATGGCCTCGACAATCAGCAGGGTCTGGCCCTTCTTGACCGTGTCGCCCGGCGCGATGAACGGCGGCGCTTCGGGCGAGGCCTGCAGATAAGCCGTGCCGACCATCGGTGATTTCACCTCTTCGCCCGAGCGGGCGACAATGGTGGCGGGGTCGGAGGGCATTGAGGCCTGGGCCGCGGCGGCGGGAGCGGCCGCTGCAGCGGCGGGGCCGGTGGCGGGCGCGGGCGCGTACTGCACCGGCGCGGCCATGGTCACTTCGCGGGCGACGCGGATCTTCAGATCGCCGCGCTCGACCTCGATCTCGGTCAGGTCGGTGTCGTTCAGGATATCGGCGAGCGAGCGCACCAGGGCGGTGTCGATCTCGTCGTTCTTGAGCTTGGGCGCGGACGTCTTGGGATCGGCCATGGGAGCCTCTTGTTACCTTCTAAACCGAACGGCCGGCAGCGGCGCGCTGTTCCTGCGCCAGCCGGAGAGCGGCCTTGACGGCCAGTTCGTAGCTGAACGGGCCGAAGCCCGAAACCACGCCGGCGGCGACCGGCGAAACATAGGAGCGGTGGCGGAAGCGTTCGCGCGCCGCCGGGTTGGACAGATGACATTCAACGACCGGAATGCCCAGGGTCTTCAAAGCGTCCAGCAGGGCCACAGAGGTGTGGCCGTAGCCCGCGGGGTTGATGACGACCGCCGAGGCCTTCCCGCGAGCCTCGTGGATCCAGTCGATCAGTTCGCCCTCGTGGTTGGTCTGGCGGAAAACCACGGCGGCGCCGTCGGCGGCCCGCTCGCACAGCACCCGTATGTCGTCGAGTGTCTCGCGCCCATAGATGTCGGGCTCGCGCACCCCAAGCAGGTTGAGGTTCGGGCCGTTCAGGACGTAGAGGACGGGGGTGTCGGGCATTCGCTCGAGGTTATGACATCCGGCCGCGCGGATTCGGAGCGGCCTTTTAGCTGAGGCGTCGCGGTAATCAAACCGTCCGCCGCAAGAGATTGACGTAGCGTCATGCGTATTCAGGTCAATGGCGAACCCCGGGAGGTTGTCGCCGCCACCGTTCTGGCCCTGGTCGAGGAACTGGGGCTGGATGTGCGCAAGGTGGCGGTCGAGCGCAATCTGGAGATTGTACCAAGGTCCCTGCACGGCGCCACGGCGATCGCGGACGGGGACCGGATCGAGGTGGTCCAGTTCGTCGGTGGCGGCTGACGCGTCGTCAGCGCGGATCCTCCAGATCGCGGAGGTCGCGGCCACGGGTTTCACGGCCGAGCACCGCGATGAGGCCGAGAGCGGCGACCGTCAGGGCGCCGACGGCGGCTGCCGCGGCTCCCAGCGGAGGCGCGATCGCCAGCACGCTCAAACCCTGCGCCGCGAGGCCGCCCAGCTTGCTGCAGCCGGCGATCCAGCCGGTGGCGCGGCCGCGAATGCGCAACGGATAGTTCTCGGCCGTGTAAGGCAGAATGATCGCGATCACGCCGCTGGAACCGACGATCAGCAGGGCCAGCGGAATCATCGGGTTGGCGAGAACCTCCACGCCCATGCTGCGGAACAGCAGGCCGAACAGGCCCGTCGCCGTGACGCCCAGCATCAGGGCCAGCGCGCCGCGCGTGCTCCAGGCGCTGTAGAGCCAGACGGACAGCAGGATGGTCGGGGCGGCGATCAGGGTCGATTTGGCGATCAGGGCCGAGGCGGCCTCGACGCTGCGGCCCTCGGCGACCAGGGCGCTGGGCAACCACAGCAGGACGCCGAAATTGACCAGGCCCCAAGACAGGGCGGCGAGGGTCAGGGCGAGTGTGATGGCCAGATGGCGGCGGTCGACCGGGGGGAGGTGCGAGTGGCTTTCGGCCACGGGCGGGGTCATGACGGTCTGCACACGGGCTCCGAAGCGGGCCATCATGGCGCGGGCCTCTTCGCCGCGTCCCACGTGCTGGAGGAACCGCGCCGATTCCGGCAGCAGGGGGCTGAGGGCGATCAGCAGCAGGCCCGTCGGCATGTTCAGGAACCACATGATCCGCCAGCTCCAGAAGGGCTGCAGCCAGGCGGACAGGGCGCTGGCGGCGAAATAGCCGCCGACGGCGCCGATGCCGCCGACCAGGACCAGCGCCCAGCCGCGGTGCCGGGTCGGCATGATCTCGGCCAGCAGGGCGTAGGCCACGGGCAGCATGCCGCCAGCCGCCGCCCCCATCAGGAAGCACATGCCGACATTCCACCAGAACTCGGGCATGGCGCCGCAGATCGATGTGCCGACGAACATCACCGACGACAGCAGGATCGAGGCGCGGCGGCCGTAGATGTCGGCGAGCCAGCCCCAGACGAACGAGCCGACCACGGTGCCGCTCAGGGCCGCGAACGGGAACAGGGCGACGACGGCGCCGGACACCCCGTATTCAGCGCGCATGCCCGGCAGCACGAAGCCGAGGCTGGCCGGCTTCATGATGTCCACGATCAGGGCGACGGAGAGCAGCGCGCACATGGCCCAGTGGGCGCTGGTCAGCGGCGCGTCCTCGGGCGGGGCCAGCACCTCGAGCGGCGTGTCGTCCCCGTTGTGCGCCGGCAGCAGGCCGAAGGCGGCGAGGACGAGGCCGACGAGGATCAGGGCCATGCCCCACATCATCCCGGCGTCCATCGGCATGCCGACGAGGCGGAAACCCATGTCACGGCCCATCCAGTACATGGGCAGATGCAGGGCCACGCCGGCGGTCACGACGAGGCAACCGAGCCAGAAGGCCCACGCGTGGCGGCGATCGCCGAAGATCTTCGAGATGGTCAAGATGGTCCCCCGTCCGGACGGGCCGGATAGCGGTACCTATCGCGCGCCCGCGCAGTCGTCGAGGGGACGAGCCGGCGTGATGGAATATCCTTTGCGCCCGTGCGGCGAGTACGCTCTAGATGACATCGAAGGGGGGCGCCGATGGACCGCGAGATCAAGACCGCCCTGGCCGTGGCCGCCGGCATAGCCGGACTGGTGATCGCCTTCATCTTCCTGGTCCGCTATGCCGTGCCGGCGATCCTGGAAGCCCATTTCGCGGGCAGTCTGATCACGGCGTCGATCGTCGGCATCGCGGGCATCCTGTTCCTGGTCTGGTGCGGGTGGCGGCTGTGGGCGTGGGCCGTGAAGTCATTGAAACGTTGAGGGGCCGGTAGCGAATGTCGAATTTCGGGTCGGGAATGCCGAACATGAGGCTGCCCATCGGCGACAGCGGCGGGGGATCGGTGCGGCGCACGGTCGGCCTGGTCGTTCTGGTCATCGCGCTGATCCTCATCTCGACGATCTCCGTGAGCTCCTGCAGCGTCACGGTCGAGAGCGGCTACATGGGCATCAAGACCACCAAATTCGGGCCCAACCCCGGCGTCCAGCGTCAGGAGCTCGGCCCCGGCTTCCACTGGGAAGGCATCGGCGAGAAGATCCGCACCTACCAGACGCTGCAGCGCACCTACAGCTACACCCGCGAGGCCAACAGCGACGGGCGCGAGAACGAGGAGATCACCTTCTCGGACGTGCTGGGCCTGCCGATGACGGCGGACGTCGCCCTGACCTTCCGGATCCGCGAGGACAAGGCGGCGGACCTGTACGCGACCTGGCGGCAGGAGTTCGACGCCTTCATCGACGGGCCGCTGCGGACCTCGGTGCGGGCGGCCATCGCGCGGGAGACCGAGAAGCTGCCGGTGGCGTGCAACGCCCAGCAGTCGGCGACGCCCAACGTCCAGCCGATCGCGCCCGGCGCCGTGGCGCAGTCGGGCACGCCCGACGCCGCCGACTGCCCCGGCCAGCTGATCGGCCCGGGGCGACAGATCGTCCTGCAGCGGGCGATGCAGGCGCTGCAGCGCGAATGGACGCCGCAGGGGCTGGAGATCATCCGCATGGAGTGGGTCGGCTCGATCCGCTATCCGGAGACGGTGCTGGCGGCGATCCAGTCGCGCACCACGGCCGAGCAGAACACCCGGGCCGCTCTGGAGCGGGTCAATCTGGAGCGGGCCAACGCCGAGGCGCGCATCGCCCAGGCGCGGGGCCAGGCCGAGGCCAACCGGCTGCTGGCCGAATCCATCCGCTCGAACCCCGAGGTGGTGCGGCTGCGCGAGATCGAGCGGACGCTGGGCATCTGCCCGCTGAGCTCCAGCACCTGCGTGGTGGGATCGGACATCAACGTCTCGGCCCTGGTCGAGGCCCGGGACCGGCGGACCGCGGGCGGCGGATAAAGTCGGCGAGGGGGTTCGACTCGGGCGGGCGACGGGCTAAACCCCGCCCATGACCACGCCTCAGGACACCTGGACCGTCGCCGGACGGACGTTCAGCAGCCGGCTGATCGTCGGCACTGGCAAATACGCCGACTACGCCCAGAACGCGGCGGCAGCCGAGGCCGCGGGGGCGGAGATCGTCACCGTGGCCCTGCGCCGGGTGAACCTCAGCGATCCGTCGCAGCCCATGCTGGTCGACCACGTCAAGCCGGACCGCTTCACCTTCCTGCCCAACACCGCCGGCTGTTTCACGGGCGAGGACGCGGTCAGGACGCTGCGGCTGGCCCGTGAGGCGGGCGGCTGGAGCCTGGTCAAGCTGGAGGTGCTGTCGGACACGGCGCACCTGTATCCGGACATGGTCGAGACGCTTCGGGCCCTGGACCTGCTGGTCGCCGACGGCTTCGACGTCATGGTCTACTGTACCGACGACGTGGTCATGGCGAAGCGGCTGGAGGAGGCGGGGGCCGCCGCCATCATGCCGGCCGCCGCGCCGATCGGGTCCGGACTGGGCATCCAGAACCGGGTCAACATCCGGCTGATCGTCGAACAGGCGAAGGTGCCGGTGCTGGTCGACGCGGGGGTGGGCACCGCCTCGGACGCGACCATCGCCATGGAGCTGGGCTGCGACGCGGTGCTGATGAACACCGCCATCGCCGGGGCCAGGGATCCGATCCTGATGGCCTCGGCGATGAAGCACGCGGTGATCGCCGGGCGGGAGGCCTATCTGGCCGGGCGGATGCCGCGGCGGATGTACGCCAGCGCCAGTTCGCCGATGGCGGGGCTGATCTAGGGGCCTGCCGCCGGCGGCATTTCACCCGGGCAACGAGCGAAAAAACACGGTCTGAATCGTCTGAACCGTCTGAATCGTCTGAAGCGAGCCCGGCGCGCTTCGGGCGGTGCGGTGAGGATGCGATTGTCAAAGACCAGCGGGACAACAGCGCATTGTGAACCGGTCGGCCGCTGCGGCGGGAAGATCGGGTCGAGAAAAGGCGATGTATCTGGAAATTCGGGAGGTTTTCCGCCGAACCCGACTATAATTCCGGGGATTGCCAGCACAGCGTCACGGGCCGCCGGTCGTGGGATGGCCGGACGGCGAAGGGGATCGTAAGGTGACCGGCCGTTCGCTTCACGGAATGACGATGCCGGATATCAGTCGACGCCTTCTCATCGCCTCGGGGGTCGCGCTGGGCCTGGGCGGAACCGCCGCGGCGCAGGCGCGGGGGAGCCGCGCGCTGGCGGTGTACAAGTCGCCGACCTGCGCCTGTTGCGAGGGCTGGATCGCCCATATGCGGGAGGCCGGCTTCACGGCGGCGGTGCATATCACCTCCGACCTGCGGGCCCTTCGCCAGAGCCGGGGGCTGCCCGACGCGCTGGCGTCGTGCCACACCGGCGTGATCGACGGCTATCTGGTCGAGGGCCATGTGCCGGCGGCCGACGTGATCCGCCTGCTGGCGGAGCGGCCCGACGCGCTGGGACTGACGGCGCCGGGGATGCCGCCGGGGTCGCCGGGGATGGAGACGCCGGACGGGCGGAAACAGCCGTTCGATACGCTGCTGGTGCTCCGCTCCGGGCAGACGCGGGTGTTCGCGCGGCATGGGCGGGGCTGAGTAGCGCCCCTCCTTTCGTCATCCTCCGGCAAGCCGCAAGGCGGCGCAGACCGGGGGACCCAGCGGCGCGCGTGAGCGCGAACCTGCCGAGAGCGCCGCTGTTCGCGACAGCCTGCCGGAACAGATCGCCTTCGGCGCCGCTGGGTCCCCCGGTCTCGCTGCGCTCGCCGGAGGATGACGAAAGCAGAGGGAGCCCCGTCCCGGGTTGGCGGAATCCGCGACCGGGGTTAGAGCAGGCGCTCCCCGAACCGAGACCGACCATGCACGACATCCGCGCCATTCGAGACAATCCCGCCGCCTTTGTGGCCGGGTGGTCGTCGCGCGGGGTCGAGGAGGCCGACGGGCTGGTGGCGGACCTGCTGCGGCTGGATCGGGAGCTGCGCACCGCCCAGACGACGGGGCAGGAGGCGCTGGCGAAACGCAATGCGGCGTCGAAGCTGATCGGCGCGGCCATGGCGAAGAAGGACATGGCCGAGGCCGACCGACTGAAGGCCGAGGTCGAGGCCCTGAAGACCGACATCGCGGCGGCCGAAAAGGTCGAGGCGGAGGTCGGGAAAGAGCTGCGCGACCTGCTGGCGGCGCAGAAGAACCTGGCGGCGGACGATGTGCCGGACGGCGAGGACGAGGCGGGGAACGTGCTGGTCGGGACGCCGTGGGGCGAGCCGCGCAAGACAGGCCCGGCCAAGGATCACGCCGATCTGGGCGAGGCGATGGGGCTGCTGGACTTCGAGGCGGCGGCGCGGATGTCGGGGGCGCGGTTCGCGGTGCTGAAGGGCGGGCTGGCGCGGCTGGAACGCGCGGTTGGGCAGTTCATGCTCGACGTGCAGACGGCCGAGCACGGCTATCTGGAGGTCAATCCGCCGTATCTGGTGCGCGACGAGGCGATGTTCGGGACGGGGCAGCTGCCGAAGTTTGGCGACGATTTGTTTTTCGCTACCTCCACTCATATTCCAAATGAGATCGGCGCAGCTGCCAACTCAGGCGTCTATTATGAGCGAGGCGAGGGCGTAGACGTCTTCGTTGATGAGAAGGGCAACTTCCAGTTTGAGCACGTCCCCGCGTCAGAAGCGCGTTTGGTAGCTCGGCGGCATTTCCTCATCCCCACCGCCGAAGTCTCCCTGACCAATCTCGTGCGCGAGCAGATCCTGCCGGAGGAGCAGCTCGCCGAGCCGATGCGGCTGACGGCGCTGACGCCGTGTTTCCGGGCCGAGGCGGGGTCGGCGGGGCGGGATACGCGGGGGCTGATCCGGCAGCACCAGTTCCACAAGGTCGAACTGGTCTCGATCGCGCGGCCGGAGGACTCCGAGGCCGAGCATGAGCGGATGGTGCGCTGCGCCGAGGTGGTGCTGGAGAAGCTGGGGCTGCCGTACCGGCGCATGCTGCTGTGCAAGGGCGACATGGGCTTTTCGGCGAAGAAGACCTTCGATCTGGAGGTGTGGCTGCCGTCGCAGGGGACCTATCGCGAGATCAGCTCGTGCTCGAACTGCGGCGACTTCCAGGCCCGGCGCATGGACGCGCGCTTCAAGCGGGCGGGCGAGAAGAAGACCGAGTTCGTGCATACCCTGAACGGCTCGGGGCTGGCGGTCGGCCGCACCCTGGTCGCGATCATGGAGAACTATCAGGACGAGGCGGGGCGTATCGCCGTGCCGGACGTTCTGAAGCGGTACATGCCGGAGGGCGTGACCCATGTGGGTGGAACTCAATGATCCGCTCATCCCGGCGAAAGCCGGGACCCAGTGCTGTCGCTGCGTACTGGTGGGTGGGATAAGCCTTGGGCCTGATCTGGATGGACCGGATCGCCCAGAGAACTGGGTCCCGGCTTTCGCCGGGATGAGCGGAAGAGAGGGAGTTTCGAAATGAAGATCGTAGTTGCCCTTGCAGCCGTTGCCCTGACCGCCTGCGCCTCGATCCCTGAACCGGCCGCCTTCGATCCGGCGGCGACGAGCTTCACCGGCTATGTTCGCTTCACCGAGGGCGAGTTCCAGCTGTACGAGCGTGAGGCCCAGGTGCAGGCGCCGTTCGCGCGGCCGTGCGTGTCCGGAGCCCTGCCGCGCGACGCCCAGCGGTCGGCTGCGGAAATGTCGGGTCAGAAGGTGACCTTCACCGGACGGGCCGTGGCCTGGCCTGCCGGCGGGGTCGGGCTGGAGCACGAAGGCTCGACCATCCGCAACACCTGCGGCGTGGATCATGTCATCCTTGCCCAGACCGTTTCCGTGATCCGCTAGGAGCCGAATGCGCATTCTCCTGACCAACGACGACGGGATCGAGGCCGAGGGGCTGGAATGCCTGGAGCGGATCGCCCGGACCCTGTCGGACGATATCTGGGTGTGCGCGCCGCAGGTCGAGCAGTCGGGCAAGGGGCGGGGCATCACCCTGACCGAGCCGCTGCGGGTCAACTCCATCGGCGAGAAGCGGTTCGCGGTGACCGGGACGCCGACCGACTGCGTGGTGCTGGCGGTCAACGACCTGATGCCGGCGCGGCCCGATCTTGTGCTGTCGGGGGTCAACCGGGGACATAACGTCGGCGAGGACTGGTCGTATTCGGGGACGGTCGCCT
>Ga0196981_1000215_pt1 | contig 39012 bp, 30 predicted proteins | sample S3_2013CmetaG_FD_155462 | JGI IMG/M metagenome (GOLD analysis project Ga0196981, IMG submission 155462) | Soil microbial communities from Anza Borrego desert, Southern California, United States - S3_20-13C | ecosystem: Environmental > Terrestrial > Soil > Desert | place: USA: California... | reverse complement strand
TGCCGAGCATCCGGTCAATCGGATCGACGAGCTCTTACCCTGGAACCTGGCCGATCACATCACAGCGCTGACACCATCTCTCGCCGCGTGAGGCCGTCACCACGGTAAGGCTAGGACGCTTACGGCGTGAAGGATAGACCATAAGGTTCTTATTATTTAACATAATATACATTATGCGCTATTGTGTTTTGGCTCTTGCTCTGGCCTTGGTTGCATGGAAGTTTGCCGAATATCACAATCCGCCACGCCGCGCCGTGATGTAGTTCACTGCGGGCCTAATTCGCCATCCCGTACCCAATTCCCATGCCAAGAAAACGAAAATCCGACTTTTACCGGCTGCGCCGGTATTTATCCCTCGATATCCCGAGCGCCGCGCGCTGATTCGAGGTCACGGAGCGAACCATCCGGAATTGGGGCCGGAAAGGCGCGTCGGCTGTCCAGTTGCAGCCTGACTGGAAAGGCTTCCGGATCGGACGCGACGGGAAGCTTTTAAGCGAGTCCCACGAAAATGCTATACCTAGAGCGTGTTATGAACTTTTTGCTGGAGAAGTGGTTATTACGAGCATGATGACTCGTAAACCTTATCCTAGCGATGTGTCGGACGACGAATGGACGTTCGTCGTGCCTTATTTAAACCTTGATGAAGGCGGACGCGCCCCAACGCCAGCACGCTTTGCGTGAGATCTTCAATGGCCTGCGCTGGTTGGTGCGGGCCGGTGCGCCCTGGCGGCGGCTGCCGCATGACCTGCCGTCGTGGGAAGCCGTCTATCAGCAGACCCAGCGTTGGCTTTCGGCGGGCGGCTTCGAGGGGATCGTCCACGATCCCCGAGAACTGCTGCGCCAGGCCCAAGGCCGGAAAATAAAGCCCGGTGCCGCCATCTTCGATGGGCGAACGCTGCAATCCACATGCGGGAGCGGGCCACGCGCCGGCTATGACAGCTACAAGCGCAAGAAGGACAGCAAGGTATAGGGCGGTCGATACCTTGGGCCACCTGCCGGCCCTCCTGGTCACGCCGGCCAACGAGCAGGAGCGTGCCTAGGTGGCGGAACGGGCTCGGTCTGTTCAACCGGTCACCGGGCAGCGTGTGGACGCGGCGTTTGTCGATCAGGGCTAAACGGGCGACGAGGCGGCCCGCCAGCACGGCATTCGACAAGCAACCCGCCCGAGTACGCTCGTATTTCAAAGCCAACTCGATCCGTTATGTCGCCTGACACACTGCCCGGTATTTTGCTGCCGGGAGAATAAGATCGTGCAGTTGTTGCAGAATGAGTGCCCTTAATACTGCATGCAAATCCTTGTTGCCTCGCCCTTGAGTCGTCAAAAAGTTTGAAGCGAGTTCCGCGACGGGCAGGTGTTTGAGCAAGTGGTCGCGAAAAACACCCGCCCATGAGCGCGCCAGAGCCTGCCGTTTGGGTTTGCAGAAGTTCGAACAAATCGGCAGTGACATGATCTCTGACGGTCAACATCGGCGAACCATTCCCGAAAAAACAAAGCATCTATTTTACCCGTTATCACCACCTCCGGGACATTTTGCCGGCTCGTCAACCTTCGAGCATAACTCATTCAAATACTTAGCATCTTACTTAAGCCTTTTTTATTTCCGGTGTTTGCCGCACCAACAAGCTAAACTCAAGAGCTTCCCGCAGATGATGATGGAGAAGTCTCATGTTTCGTCGGCCAGCGCTATTGCTCTTTTCTCTGCTGTTTTTCACGATTGCCGCTCTGGCCGACCCGTTGCCGCCAGGCTCCGTTCCCGATCCCCTCAAGCCCTGGACCGGCTGGGTGTTGCACGGCCGGGAAAATCGGCTTTGTCCGCAAGTGCACGGCAATCCGGAAGAGCGGCGCTGCGTTTGGCCGACGGGTCTCGATCTGGAGTTGGACGATCATATCGGCCGCTTCGCTTTGAAGGCTCGCGTTTACGCGGAGAGTTGGCTGCCGCTTCCGGGCGATGTCGACCACTGGCCGCAGCAGGTCGAGGTCGACGGGAGGTCGGCCGTTGTCGCAACGGTAGAGAATAGTCCCGGAATCCGCCTCGCTCCGGGCGAGCATACGATCAAGGGCAGGTTTGCTTGGGATCGCCTGCCGGAAAATCTCGCGGTTCCCGCCGATGCCGGCATCATTGCCCTGACGGTCAAGGGGCAATCCGTCCCCTTCCCCGCCTTCAACGAACAGGGACAACTGTGGCTCTACCGCGAGGCGCCCGACGATACGGTACTTTCGGAGAGAGCCGAGACCGTTGACGTCCAGGTTTACCGCCGCGTCATCGACGACACGCCGCTCCGCGTGGTGACGCATATCGATCTGGATGCGTCCGGCAAACCGCGCGAAATCGTTCTCGACGGCGCTCTACCGCCCGATTCGATTCCCCTCCAAGTCTCGTCGCCCCTGCCCGTCCGTCTGGAGCCGGACGGCAAGCTGCGTTTGCAGCTTCGTCCGGGGCATTGGAGCGTACAACTCGCCGCCCGCTTTCCGGGGCCGGTCGATTCGCTCCGTCGTCCTCGGAGCGCCGATCCCTGGCCACCTGAAGAAATCTGGGTTTTCGACGCCAGGCCGCAATTGCGCGCGGTCGAAGTCGAGGGCGTTCCCGCCATCGATCCGCGCCAGACCAATCTTCCGGAAGAATGGAAATCGCTTCCTGCCTACCGGATGGAATCCGGCGCCGCGATGTCTCTGAAGCTCATCCGGCGCGGCGATCCGGAACCCGAACCCGACACCCTCACGCTGCATCGTCGCATTTGGCTGGATTTCGACGGCGGCGGCTATACGGTGAACGACGCCATCGGCGGGCACATGACCCGCGATTGGCGGCTGAACGTTCGGCCGGGCGTCGCCCTCGGCCGGGTCGCCATCGACGGGGAGCCGCAATCCATCACCCGCGAGGACGAAACCGGAGCGGCCGGCGTCGAGGTCCGGCGCGGAACCGTCGATCTTTCCGCCGACAGCCGGGTCGAAGGCGTCCGAACGCTCTCCGCGACCGGTTGGGACAAGGATTTCGTAAGCGCGAGCGCCGAACTCAATCTTCCTCCGGGATGGCGTCTGTTCGCCGCGACCGGGGTCGATCGTGCGCCGGGTACCTGGATCGCGAGGTGGACGCTGCTCGATCTGTTCGTGGTGCTGATTACCGCCATGGCGGCGGCGCGGCTCTGGTCCTGGTCGCATGCCGCCTTTACGCTGGTCGCCCTGGCGCTGCTCTGGCACGAGCCGGGCGCGCCGCGCCATGTCTGGCTCAACATCCTGGCGGCGGCCGCCTTGTTGACGGTATTGCCGGAAGGACGGATCGCTTCGGCCGTTCGCCTCTACCGGAATCTGGCCGTGCTGGCGCTGATTCTGATCGCCATTCCGTTCATGGTCGATCAGGCCCGATTCGCGCTATATCCGCAACTGGAGCAGCCTTGGATCGCGATGCCGCCGGCGCCCGCCGAACTTCGGAAACAGGCGGAAGCACCCGTTCAAGCACCGGAGCCCATGGAATCGTATGCGCCCCGGCCAAAGCTTTATGAGCGGGGGGCGCCCCCCGCCGCCCCCTCCGTGGCGGACCTGAGCGGCAGGGCTTTCAGAGAGACCGATCCCAACGCGATCACTCAAACCGGCCCGGGGCTCCCGGAGTGGCATTGGAAATCGATTCCGCTCGGCTGGAACGGCCCCGTTCTCCGCAGCCAGGAAATCAGCCTGGTGCTGCTCTCCCCGACGGTCAATTTATTGCTCAATTTTCTGCGCATCGCGCTCTTGATCGGCTTGGCCGTGCTGTTCCTGGACGGACGGCCGCGCTTACGCCCCTTTGCCCCGCGCGCGGTGCTGCCGCTATTGTTGCTTCCGCTACTCTTGTCCATACCGGATGCCAAGGCGGATTTTCCCGATCCGGCCTTGCTGGAAGAGCTCAAGACGCGCCTGCTCGCACCCTCCGATTGTTTGCCGCAATGCGCCGAGATCCCGCTGCTCAGGATCGAGGCCAAGGGTTCGGAATTGCGGCAAACTCTCGAAATCCACGCGCAGGAACTGATCGCCCTCCCCCTGCCGGTGAACGCCGCGCAGTGGGCGCCGTCCAACGTCGAGGTCGATAATGCGCCGGCGGAGGGCTTGTTCCGCCGCCAAGACGGCGGGCTCTGGCTGGCCCTGAGGCCGGGCCGTCATGTCGTGACGGTTTCCGGAATCGCGCCGGCGCGCGATCGGATGCAAATTCCCCTGCCGCTCAAGCCCCGGCGAGTCGAAGCCTCCGGCGAAGGCTGGCGGATCGAAGGGGTTCGCGAGAACGGCGTTCCCGATGTCCAGTTGCAGCTCGTCCGGGTTTCGAACGGCGATCGGCCCTCGGCCGAATTGCCGGCGCTGGAATCCCGGCCCTTGCCGCCGTTCCTGGAGGTCGAGCGCACGCTCAAGATCGGCCTGGATTGGCGCGTGGTCACGGTGGTGCGCCGGGCTTCGCCGCCCGACCGCCCGGTCGTCGTCGGCATTCCTCTCGTCGCGGGCGAATCGGTCGTCACGCCGGGGCTGCAAGTCGATGGCGGCAAGGCGATGGTCAATCTGTTGCCGGGCCAGCACGTAACAAGTTGGGAGTCGGTCCTCGCAAAAGGGCCTGCCATCGGGCTCGCGGCTCCGGAGACCACCGAGTGGATCGAGATTTGGCGCGCCGACGTCAGCCCGATCTGGCATATGCGCCCCGAAGGGCTCATGGTCATCCATCATCAGGATGCCGAGGGCAATTGGCTGCCGGAATGGCGTCCCTGGCCCGGCGAATCCGTCACGCTTCATTTCACGCGGCCCCAGGGCGTGCCCGGCAATACGCTGACCATAGACCGCAGCCGCTTGGAACTGAATCCGGGCGCACACGCGACCGACGCCACCCTGACGCTGAGCTTGCGAAGCTCTCAGGGCGGGCAGCATACGGTAAAACTTCCCGAAAACGCCGAACTGCAATCGGTCGCCATCGACGGCGCCACGCAGCCGGTCCGGCCGCAAGGGCGGCTGGTCGCGCTGCCGATTCATCCGGGCGAACAGACCGCGACCTTGGTGTGGCGCGACGGAACCGGGATTCGAAGCCGCCTGGTCTCCCCCGAAATCGACCTCGGCGCCTCCAGCGTAAACAGCGCCATCACCTTTTCGCTGGGGCAGGACCGCTGGGTGCTGCTGACGGGTGGCCCCCGCCTCGGCCCCGCGGTGTTGTTCTGGGGCGTTCTCATCGTGGTCGCCCTGCTCTCGGTCGCATTGGGAAGACTGCCATCGACGCCGATCAAGGCTTGGCAGTGGTTCCTGCTGTTGACTGGCCTCAGCCAGATTCCGGTGCTCGGCGGCATCGTCGTGGCCGGCTGGCTGCTGGCCTTGGGATGGCGGGCGAGCGCCGGACCAAGGCTCGACGATACGCGCTTCAACCTGCTCCAGGCGGGACTCGCCGTGCTCACCCTGGCCGCTCTCGGCCTCTTGCTGGAGGCGGTCCGCCACGGCTTGCTGGGCTTGCCGGACATGCAGATCGCCGGCAACGGCTCGGGTCCGTACAACCTCAACTGGTATCAGGACCGCAGCGGCCCGACGCTTCCCCGTCCCTGGATCGTATCGGCGCCACTCTGGACGTATCGCGTGCTGATGCTGGCCTGGGCCTTGTGGTTGGCCTACTCGCTGCTGGACTGGCTGCGCTGGGGGTGGAATTGCTACGCCTCGGGCGGCCTGTGGCGCCCGCGTAAAAGAAAGGAAAACGCCGAGGCGGCGAAGCCGGCGGAACCGGGCCTGCCCGGTTGATGCCGCCAACAGGCTCATCCCGGCCTACCGAAGCTTGCAGGCCGGATCGCCACGAACGATAACTCTCCCGTTTCCCGCAAGTCCAATACGCATGCGAATCCAAGAGTCTCGGCTCCGCTGCTCGCTCTTGGGCCATTAGCGAGGAAAGCGAACGATGAACTTTACTAGCATCAACCCGACGACGGGCGAGACGATCAAGCATTACGCCTCGTGGACCGACGACGAACTTGAAAAGGCGCTTCAGTTGACGGCGGACGCATTGCCCGAATGGCAATCGACCCGCATCGCCGAACGCTCCGCACGGCTGGAAAAAGTCGCCGGCGAGTTGCGAAACCGTTCGGATGCCTATGCCGCAAAAATCACCCAGGAAATGGGAAAACCGATTCGGGAGGCGCGCGCGGAAGTCGAAAAATGCGCGTGGGTGTCCGAGTTCTTCGCCCAAAATGCCGAAGGCTTCTTACGGGACGAATCGGTCGAGACCGACGCGAGCCGCAGCTACGTGGCGTTTCAGCCGATCGGAACGGTCATGGGCGTCATGCCCTGGAATTTTCCGTTTTGGCAGGTGTTCCGGTTTGCCGTGCCGGTATTGGCGGCGGGCAACTGCGCCTTGCTCAAGCATGCTTCGAACGTGCCTCAGTGCGCCGAAGCGATCGAGGAGGTTTTCCTGCAATCGGGATTTCCGCTGGGCGTGTTTCAATGGCTCAGGATTTCGCACGCGCAAAGCGAAAAGCTCATCGAGGATGCGCGCGTCCATGCGGTCAGCCTGACGGGCAGCGAACAGGCGGGCCGGCGGATAGCGGAGCTGGCCGGGAAAAGCCTCAAGAAAACGGTACTGGAACTCGGCGGCTCGGACCCCTTCGTCGTTCTCGCCGACGCCGATCTGGAACTCGCCGCGACCGCCGCGGCAGCCGCGCGGTTCCAGAACGGCGGCCAAAGCTGCATCGCCGCCAAGCGGTTCATTTTGGTCGACTCCATCGCCGAGGAATTCCTGGCGCTGTTCAAACCGAAAGTCGAAGCGCTCGCGACCGGCGATCCTTCGCGGGAGGAGACCCGAATCGGTCCCATGGCCCGGAGCGATCTCCGCGACAATGTCCATCGCATCGTCGTCGAATCGGTTCGCCAGGGGGCGGTTCCTCTCTTGGGTTGCAAGCCGATGGAAGGGCCGGGCTATTTTTACGAACCCTCGATCCTGGACCGGGTACGGCCCGGCATGCCGGCCTACGAGGAAGAGCTGTTCGGCCCGGTCGCGGCGATCGTCCGCGCGAGCGGCGAACGGGAAGCGCTGAACGCGGCCAATCGGCACCGCTACGGTCTCGGAGGATCGGTGTGGACGCGCGCCCCGGCGAAAGGCGAGAACTTCGCCCGGCGACTCCAATGCGGGGCGGCTTTCGTCAACGGCATGGTGAAAAGCGATCCGAGGATGCCCTTCGGCGGCGTGAAGGATTCGGGCTACGGGCGGGAGCTGGGTATCTACGGATTGCGCGAGTTCACGAACATCAAGACCATATGGATCGGATGATTCCGGATCGGTTTGCCGAACTTACGCGGAATCGCCTTTAGGAAGCTCTGAACAAGCGGATTCCATTCATGGTTCGACACGCTCACCACGAACGGAGTCCATCCGTTGCCGTTCGTCCTGAGCCCGTCGAAGGACTTAATCAGAGTTTCCTTTAGTCTCCTCTCCTTCTGCCGAGAGAGGAGCTAATGGAGGGCGTTTTGTTTCTCTGCCGTCGCCATCGCGCCCGTAGGCCGAGAAAAAGCCGTTCTGCATCGTCTGCCAAAGCTTCAGGTTTTGCCGGGCCAGCTCGGTGAATACCGACAAGGGCGCGGTTTTGATCAGGCTTGCCATCTGCGCTTGCATCAGCTGTTGCTGCTTCAGGAAAACCTCCATGCTTTCCTTGAGGTAGGCCGTCATGAAGCCCTGCATCGCGTTGCCGTAGGTCCGGATGATTTGTTCCAGAATTTCGGTGGTGAAGATCGGCTGGCCTTTTTCTTCTTCTTCCAGGATCAACTGCAAGAGAATGCTCCGGGTGATGTCCTCGTCGGTCTTGGCATCCACCACCCGGAACTTGATCGCGTCTTTTACGAGATCCCGAATGTCCCCAAAGGTGACGTATTTGCTGACAGCCGTATCGTAAAGGCGCCGATTGGGATATTTCTTGATGATGCGTTCGCTAGTGCTCATATACCGGGGTTGGAATGCGGCCTACCCCATGTGTTGGCCGCCGTTGATCGAGATATCGGCTCCCGTGATGAATCCGGCCTCGTCGGCCGCTAAAAAGGTGATCAGCCGGGCGACTTCCGACGGCCGGCCGAACCGGCCGACCGGAATTTCCGCCAGGATTTTGGCGCGATGCTCTTCCGGGACGCTCATGATCATCGGCGATTCGATATAACCCGGCGACACCGTGTTCACGGTGATTCCCTTTCGGGCGACTTCGCGAGCGACGGACATCGTGAAACCGTGGATTCCGGCCTTGCTGGCGGCATAGTTGGCCTGCCCGAACTGGCCCTTCTGGCCGTTCACCGAAGAAATGTTGACGATGCGGCCGAAGCCGCGGTCCAACATGCCCTCGATGATGCAGCGCGTGGTGTTGAACACGCCGTCGAGATTGGTGCGAAGCACCGCTTGCCACTGCTCGGGCGTCATCTTGCGCAAGGTTGCGTCGCTGGTGACGCCGGCCGCGTTGACGAGAACGTCCACTTGGCCGAACTTTTGCGCAATGTCCCCGAACACGGCGGCAGTATGTCCGAAATCCGTGACATCGCACTCCATGGCTTGCATGTCGTAACCTTCATCCCGGCGCGCTGCGGTCCATTCCACGGTGCGACAGTCTACCGCCCGCGGACGGCAAAGGGCAACGACGTGGCAGGGCATCCCTGCCAAGTGTCTGCATATTTCAGTGCCGATGGTTCCGGTTCCCCCGGTTACGACGGCCACTCGTCCATTCATGAGAAAATCCTCCGTGTAATGCGTAAAGCCGAATTGGCTTACCAACCTCCAAAGTCCGCCTAGCGCTCGACGGCGACGGCAATGCCCTGCCCTCCGCCGATGCAAAGCGTGGCGGCGCCTTTGCGTACGTTGCGACGGCGCATTTCGTGCAACAGGGTGACCAGGATCCTGGCGCCGGAAGCGCCGATCGGGTGCCCGAGCGCTATGGCGCCGCCGTTGACGTTGAGCCTGTCGGTATCCCAGCCCAGTTCGCAATTCACCGCGATCGCCTGGGCGGCGAAGGCCTCGTTCGCTTCGATCAAATCCAAATCGTCGATGCTCCATCCGGCCCGGTTGAGGCAACGGCGTGTCGCCGCGATGGGGCCGGTTCCCATGATCGCCGGCTCGACCCCCGCGCTGCCGAAAGCCGCGATGCGCGCCAAGGGTTTCAAGCCGTAGCGCTCGGCCATGTGCGCGGACATCACCAGCAGCGCGGCGGCGCCGTCGTTGATGCCCGAGGCATTGCCGGGGGTCACGGTGCCATTCGGCCGAAACGCGGGTTTCAGTTTCGCCAGGGACTCCGCCGTGGTGCCCGGACGCGGATATTCGTCGGTATCGAAGACGATGGCCGGCCCCTTGGGCTGCGGAATTTCGATCGGCACGATCTCGTCCCGGAACTTCCCGGCCTTTTGAGCGGCTTCCGTCTTTTGCTGGGAGGCGGCCGCGAAAGCGTCCTGTTCCTCGCGAGAGATGCCGTACCGGTCGACGATGTTCTCCGCGGTGCAGCCCATGTGGCAGTCGTGAAAGGCGTCCCAGAGTCCGTCCACGATCATGCTGTCGATGAGCGTCCAATCGCCCATGCGATTGCCGTTGCGCGAGTTCGGCAACAGGTGCGGCGCCGCGCTCATGTTCTCCTGTCCGCCCGCGATCACGATCTCCGCATCGCCGCACCGGATCGCCTGAGCCGCCAGTTGCACCGCCTTGAGGCCGCTTCCGCAGACCTTATTGACCGTGGTGGCCGGCACTTCGACCGGGAGATTGGCCTTGATCGCCGTTTGCCGGGCCGAATTTTGCCCTGTGCCGGCCGTCAACACCTGTCCCATGATGACCTCGTCGATCTGACGCGGCTCCAGCCCGGTCTTGGAAAGCAGATCCAGAATCAGCCTGGCTCCGAGATGCGCCGCCGGAATATTGGCCAGCGCGCCGCCGAATTTGCCGATCGCCGTTCGCACGGCGCCTGCGATTACCACTTCTTGCATGGATTAACCTCTGTTGGGAGTGAATTCTGAAATAGGAAAGGGCCGGTGTCTCGGGGCGGACGACCGGCCCATCGCTTTACGGCCAGTTGAAAAGGAACTCAGTCCGGGCGGTCATTCATCCTTTCTGCGCCCCCCGCTGCGCCTGCTGCGTTCCGGCCCCGGCTTTCGCCGCCGCCTCGCCTCCCGGCGCCGTCGCCCCTTCGGCCGCGCGCGCCGCTCTCTCCGCGGTCTCTCTCGCCGTCTGATTGGCCCATTCGTTCAACGCATCCTGGGTTTCCTTGGCCACCCTCAGATAATCTCCGGCATGGTCCGCGATCTTTTGCCCGAATTCGGATATCAGTTTTCGTTCTTCGTCTTTCCATTTTTCGGGATCTCTCGTTTCGGAATTCAATTGCGCCTGGCGCGTTCCCATCTCCAGGTAATCCTGGGCCATGGCCAGGTTGCATTTAGCCACCTTCTCGGCAGCCTGCAGCGCAATCTCGTTCCAGCGCATCAGCGGATCGATCGCCACGCGGTTCATCTCGAACCATTGATCGTACACTTGCCGGTTACCGGCCATCCTTTCGGCCGCCTGAAGGGCCATTTCGTTCCAGCGCATAAACGGATCGATCGCCGCGCGGTTCATCTCGAACCATTGATCGCACATTTGACGAGTGTTCATTACAACCTCCTTCGGAAGATCTTCGACGCACTTGGACATCCGGCAGCATTTGTGGTGCACTGCACCATACCGAAGCCATGTATCCGGATCAATAGGCCCAACTACTTAGATTCGGCAAGGGCTTTGACATGTCATAAATAATCGTCCCGAATGCGAGGAACCGAAGCCTAAAAATGCGGGTCGGATAAGTCTGAATGACAAACTTCGCGTATTTCCATATCGACAGGCGACCGCTCCGATGTCCGCGCCCGTATCGAAAACGGATCGCCATGATGTCGTTTTCATCACGGCGAAACGAGCGATTTACCTCGGGTTTACAATGCTGCATCGCAGCATTATGATTTGGTATAGTACCGATATCGCGTCATCCGCAACAAGCCCGATCAAGGGAGACTCGAATGAGTGACAAATCATCATCCCCGGTGGATGCCTGGGTCCGCCTCTGGCTGGACACGCAGCGCAAGTATTGGGATTCGTGGTCCGATCTTTCCCGCACGGTGATCGAAGAAACCCGGGCGGCATCCGAGGCCGCGCCCCCGGAAAACCCGGAGGCTCCGCGCGGTCCGCGCGATTGGGCCGATTTCTGGGCCGCTGCGCAGCGGAAGAATTGGGACCGCTGGCTCGAACTGTCGCGGCAATCTTTCGGATCGCAAACCGAAACCGCGAGTGAAAAAGCGCCCGCCGATCCGTGGTCGCGCCTGCTCGATCTTTGGAGCACCTTCTGGATACCCCTGGTTCCGGGACAGTCGCGCGAGACGATCGGAAGACTGCTGAATGTCAACAAGGCCTATTTCCGCATGGGCGAAGGATTGTGGAAGATCCTCGCGGCGAACTACGGGGCCGCACAAGACCCGGCGAGCCGATGGGAGACGCTCAGCCGCGGCGTCAGGCAGATGCACGAGCAGTTCGGCGAACAGCTTCGATCCGCCGGGGACCCCTGGTCCGGATTCGCCACCTTCTGGGGCATGCCGCTGGACAACTGGCGCCGCGTCTGCTCCGCGTTCTCGATCATGCCGGGCGACATGGAAAAGGCGGTGCGCGGATTCGGCTCGCCTTACGGTCCGGAAACCCTGCACCAGGGCATGGTCGGCCTGCTGTCGATGCCGACTATCGGCTACACCCGCGAATGGCAGGAAGAGCTGCAACGCTGGGGACTGTTATGGCTCGATCATTATCGGGCGCTCCAGGAGTACGTGCTGTCCCTTTCGGGAATGACCGCGAAAGCCATCGATCTGTTTGCCAACGAGCTTTACGAACGAGGCAAAAAGGGCGAGGCGCTCGAAAGCCTCCGCGCCCTTTACAACTTGTGGATCGATTGCAGCGAACAAGCCTACACGGACCTATCGACCTCGGATGAATTCACGCAGGCTCAAACCCTGTTGACGAACTCGGTTTTCGCCATTAAGCGCCAGGAGCAGAAGATGGTCGAGGAGGTCCTCAGCGCCTTCAATATGCCGACCCGGCGCGAACTGGATACCAGCCATCGCCGCGTTCACCAGTTGCAGCGGCGCGTTTGGCGGCTGGAGCAGACGCTGGAGGAATCGGGCGTCATGGAGCTTCGGGCCGAAGTCTCCGCCTTGCGGCGCGAACTGGAAAGCCTGCGCGGCCGATCGCGGGAAGAAGGGGCGGAAACGCCGGGCGCGCCCCGAAAGACGAGACTCAAGACATCCACCTGACTTATCGAGGAGCAAGCGATCATGCTGCGCCCGGAACAGATCACCCAAGAACTTTTCGATTTCAACCGCCGGATCGCCAATGGCATGGCGACGCTCAGCAAGATCGGCCGGGTCGAGGTGGAAGCGAGTCCGAAGGACCCGGTTTACCGGGAAGACAAGCTCGTTCTTTACCGCTACCGTCCGCGCCGGGAGCCAAGCTCCGCGGTTCCGCTGCTGATCGTCTACGCCTTGGTGAACCGCCCCTACATGACGGATCTTCAGGAAGACCGCTCCATCATCCGCGGATTGCTCGATCAGGGCGTCGACGTTTACCTGATCGACTGGGGTTATCCCGACGGAGCCGACCGGTTCCTCGATCTTGACGATTACGTCAACCGCTACATTCGCCGGTGCGTCGATTTCGTCTGCAAACAGCACGCTCTGCCCAGCATCAATGTACTCGGGATCTGCCAGGGCGGCACCCTGAGCCTGTGCTATACGGCCCTGCACCCCGAACGCGTGCGCAACTTGATTACCATGGTCACCCCGGTCGACTTTCACACGCCGGACAATACGCTGAGCCAGTGGTATCGCGACCTCGATGTGGACCTGATGGTCGATGCGCTGGGAAATATTCCCGGCGAATTGCTCAACTGGAGCTTCCTGTCCCTCAAGCCGTTCCGCCTGACGGGCCAGAAATACATCGACATGGCCGACATACTGGAAGACGAGGACAAGCTCCGGAATTTCCTGCGCATGGAAAAATGGATTTTCGACAGCCCGGACCAGCCCGGCGAACTGTTCCGGCAGTTCATCAAGTTCTTCTACCAGGAAAACCGGTTGATCAAAGGGACCTTGAATATCGGCGGACGGATCGTCGATCTCAAGCAACTCAAGATGCCGGTGCTGAATGTCTATGCCACCGAGGATCATCTAGTGCCGCCGTCGGCTTCCATTCCCTTGGAGCAATACGTCGGCGCCGAAGATTACTCAACGGTGGTGTTCAAAGGCGGTCACATCGGGATTTACGTCAGTAGCCGGTCGCAGAAAGACATCCCGCCGGCGATCGCCGAATGGGTCAAAGCACGCTCCCGGGAATGAATCGCGATCCGGCGCATCCCCCGCTCCGCAAGACGTTCGATATCTCAAATCCAGTATTTCGCGAAAAGAACCAAATGCCCCAGAAACCGCTGCCATAACGGCCGGTTCGGGTAAGCCGAGGGCGATATTTCGTCGGAGCGCTTCAAATCCTTCAGAAACTCCGACGCCAGGGCCGCCTTGGTACCGGGTTGGCTCAGCACGTAATCGATTTCCAGATCGTGGCGGAGGCTTCGCGAATTCATGTTGCTCGACCCCACCGTCATCCAATCGTCGACGATGATGGTCTTGGCGTGCAGAACGCCCGGCTGGTACTCGTAAATTTTCACGCCGTGGTCCAGCAGACTTCCGTAGAACGCCGCCGAGGTCCACGGCATGAAAAAAATATCGGATGTCGACGGCAGAATGATACGAACGTCGACTCCCCGTTTCGCGGCGCGGTTGATCTCGTGCAGAAGGCGCTCGTCCGGGACGAAGTAGGCATTGGTGATCCAGATTCGCCGCTTGCTACGGCCGATCCGCCTAAGGAGATCCCGCATGCGCGCGCGGCGCTGGCGCCGTGCGTCGTTCAGGCGAAACGGCGATCTCGGCGGCGTCCGATACCCCAGCGGGCGCCAGCGCCAGGGATTCCAGGCGCGCCGAAACGCCTGTTCGAGCGGACGGGTATCGACGTTTTCGGCGCGAACCGCCGTGTCCCGCCACGCTTCTCCGCCATGGGCGACCGGCAGGTGCAGCGCGCAAAGATTGAAACTGCCGATCCAGGCGATCCTTCGGTCTATCGTGCACACCTTCCGGTGGTTGCGGTTGTTCAGCCGGGTCAGCAATTGCAAAAACCGGGAAGGCGCCGCCCGGCCTCCGGCCATGTGCCGCCAATGCCGGAAGAACCACGGAATCGGATGGAATATCCGGAAAGGGAATCCGGCCTCCTCGAGCGCCGCGAGCAGGCGCCCTCCGGCAAGCGGCAGGCCGACGCCGTCCACCAGGAGGCGCACTCTGACGCCCCGTCGATGGGCATGGCTTAGAGCGGCGATGAAGGCGCGCCCGACGGCGTCCAGTTCGAAAATATACGTCTCGAGCAGGATCTCCCGGACGGCCGAATTGATGTCTCTAATGAGATCGATGAAAAACTCGTCGCCGCGGACATAAAGCCGTTCCTTCACCGGCGGCGTCTCCGGGCCGGACCGAACGACCGGCGAGAACGCCGCTTTCGCTCCGCCGATCGAAGAACCGGCGCGGAAATGAGTCCCGATTTCCTTCACCCGGCGCACGAGGATCACCCTAAGGCCCTGAGCTCCGCCAAAGTCCGTATGGGCGCGAGGCACGTCATACCGGAGCACACATAGGCGATTTCTCCGGATTCCGCCTTGCGCTCGGCCAAAATTCCGGGCAAGGATTTTTCCTCGGAGGGTATGGCGAACGCCAGGCGTCGAATGCCCGTGGCCGGCACGTCGCGAAGCGCATCGATCCAGGGCCGAAGAGATTCGGGCCGCCCCCGAAGCACGACGAACTCCGGCGGATAAAGCCACTCCAGCACGGCGTTCAGCAAGGCGCCGTGGGCATGGGGATATTGGCGCAGCGACGGCATGGCGGCGCTCAGCGTGCGTTCCGCGGCCTCGGTGTAGCGGTGGTCGCCCACCAAATGGCCGAGCCTCGGCAAAACCGACGCGGCAACGCCGTTACCCGACGGCATCGACTCGTCCATGAGCGTTTTCGGCCGTTGGATCAGTGCTTCATGGTCGTCGGACGTAAAGAAAAATCCGCCGCGCTCAGGGTCTTCGAACCGGGCAAGAAGCTGGTCGGCCAATTGCAAAAGCCACTCGAGGCGGTCCGTTCGCCACCGGCACTGCAACAGCTCCAAACCGGCGTCGAGCAGGAACGCATAGTCGTCCAGATACGCATTCAGATGGGCCTTGCCGTCCTTGTAGGTGGCGAGCAGGCGGGCTTCCTCGATGCAAAGCGTTCGGCGCAGAAACTCGAAGGCCCGGTCCGCCGCTTCGACCCAATCCTCGCGCTCCAGCAACCGGCCCGCCGATGCCAAGCCCTTGATCATCAGGCCGTTCCAGGCCGTCAGCACCTTGTCGTCGCGTCCCGGCCTGGTTCGTTTTTCGCGGGCCTCGAATAGAGCGGCGCGAGCCGATGCCAGCCGGCGTTCGGCTTCCGCGGGTTCGATGCCCAGACGGGCGGCTGTCTCCCACAGCGGCATCTCGGCGTGCAGATGCCAGCGTCCCTCGAAATTGGGCGCCAGATTCAAGCCGTAATGGAGTTCGGCCACGGCGTATTCCTCGGGCGAGAGGAGGTTTTTCACTTCCCTCCGGTCCCAAACGTAGTACTTGCCTTCCTCGCCCTCGGAGTCCGCATCCAGGCTCGAATAGAAGCCGCCTTCCGGCGACTGCATCTCCCGCATGGCCCATCCCGCCGTCTCCTCGACGACCTTGCGGAACAAGGGATCCTGGGTCGTTCGCCAGACCTCGGCGTACAACGACAGAAAAACGCCGTTGTCGTAGAGCATTTTCTCGAAGTGGGGGATTTCCCACGCGGCGTCCACCGAGTAGCGGCTGAAGCCGCCGCCGATGTGGTCGTAAATCCCGCCCTCCGCCATCTTGGCGAGGGTCGTCGTCGCCATGCGAAGCGCGGACGCATGCTCATCCGGGCTTTGGCGCCATAAACGCAGCAAGAATTCGAGATTGGACGCTTGCGGGAACTTCGGCGCATCGCCGAATCCGCCATTGACGCCGTCGAAATTGGCCTCCAGCACGCGCTTCGCCTGAATCGCGACATTGGCGTCCGGAGCTTCCGGGCCTCCTTCTTGTCTAATCGATTGCAGGATGTCGGCAAAAGCCTTGTTGTGATCTATCAGATCGTGTTGGTTATGGCGGTAGTATCCGGCCACCTGTTCCAGCAGGGAACGGAACGCCGGCAGCGGATAACGGGCGGTCTTAGGAAAGTAGGTGCCGCCGAAGAACGGTAATTGATTGTGCGGATTCAGAAACAGGGTCAGCGGCCAGCCGCCGGGACGGCGGGTGAGAATTTGATGGGCCAGTTGATAGATCTTGTCTAAATCCGGCCGTTCCTCGCGATCTACCTTGACGTTGACGAACAGCTCGTTCATCGCCTCAGCGGTTGCCTCATCCTCGAACGATTCATGGGCCATGACGTGGCACCAGTGACAAGCCGAATATCCGATGGACAGCAAGATCGGCTTGTCTTCCCTTCGGGCTTTTTCGAGCGCCTCGTCGCCCCAGGGGTACCAGTCGACCGGATTGTCGGCATGTTGCAGCAAATAGGGACTGGTCTCGGAACTCAAACGGTTTCTGTGAATGGAGTCCATGAAACTGCACCTTCTCGCACCGGGATATACGGCGGGTTGATCGTTATCGGCAGCGGCGGTCGCCGGACTGTCGCCTGGGCCTATGGCAGGCTTATCGCCCTAATAGTAGTTTGACACTCGATTAGCGGAAGAATCATCGTGGCCACGACATCGTTTCCTTCCTGCGGAAAATCGCCATTGTTCGTTGCCCATCCGGCGAAACGATCATGGCCCGCCGTTCCGTTATCCACGCCTTTCGACTTCATCGGGAATTTGCGGACTGCCGAGGGGGCGACCATCCGTTACGGTATCGCCCGCCCCTCCGATGCCGTCAAGCGGGGTTCCGTGCTGCTGCTTCAGGGCCGCGCCGAATGTCTGGAGAAATATCGCGAAATCGTCGAAGGCCTGACCGCCAGGGGTCTTTACGTCTATTCCTTCGACTGGCACGGGCAAGGGCTGTCCGAGCGCTTCTCGAAGGGCCGGAAAAAGGTCGACGTGAAATCCTTCGACGATTATCTCGAAGATATCGGCTTGTTCATTCGGGAAGTGTGGTGCCTTCCGGAGGCAAACCGGTATGTCATCGCCCACTCCACCGGCGGGCATGTCGCTCTGCGATTCATGGCGGAACGGCGCTTGAAAGTCGACGGCGCCTTGCTTTGCGCGCCCATGATCGATCTCAAAACCAAGGGCTGGCCGCGCCGGTTCGCGCCGATCGTGGTCGGCGCCGCCGCGGGCCTCGGGTTCGCCGAATGCCAGATTCCGGGAGAACGGGATCATCTTCCGTCGGTACGCCGGTTCGAGGGCAATTCCCTGACCAGCGATCCCGAGCGTTTCAGGATCTTGCCGGGCCTTGTCAAGTCCAATCCGCAACTCGAACGCCGCGGCGCGACGTTTCGCTGGGTGCGGTCGGCATTCGCTTCGATCGCAAGGCTGAATGCGCCGGGAATCGCCGAGTCCATCGCGGCGCCGGTGACGATCCTGATCGGCGACGACGACCGGATCGTCGATGCCGAAGCGGCGGAACGCTTCGCGCGCCGGCTGCCGAATGGCCGGTTGCAGCTATTGGAAGGAGCGCGTCACGAAATCATGATGGAAAACGACGCCATCCTGAACCGGTTCTGGGGCGCCGTGGACGCGATGACCGGAATGGACCGTATCGATCTGCAAACGGCCGCCGGGCTGTGACGGCCGTTCAGCCCATCAGATAAAGGCGCTGTCGATCTGCATTCCGACAATCCGGCCGACTGAATCGAACTGTACCGTGGTAAAGCGGCTGAGCCGGCAATGATGCAGTTCGCTCTCTTCCACGCCGAAGCTTCGGCTCAGTTCGGGCAGCGAGACCGGCACCTGCTCGATGCTCCGGTTCCTGCGCCGCTGCCGCCGCGCGCCGTTGTACAAGGCCCAGGCGCACCACACGGCCACGAGACTGGCGATGGTTTTTCCGTAAACATAGAGGAGTTCTTGCAAGCTCAGGTACCCTCCCGACAGGTTCACCCACTCCGAGCATACCCTGATGTCCAAAAACCAACCGCACAAGGTAACGAAAGGAAATGAAAAATAAGCCCAAAGCAGCCAGCCGAACACCAGGAGCGCCAGAGTGCTCATGCGTTGCCCGGTGGATTGAAGGTGCGGTGCGTTAATGACCAATTCGGTCACGTTTCGATACTCCTCTGTCTAAAGTCACCCAAATCGCCCGTTGTCCGCGCTCCTTCCGGACTGCGCGGAAAAAGCCCGCGACAGTGGTTCCGACGTTGATCAGCCAATACACCAGGGGATACCAGATCATCCAGTAGTAGTAGCGTCCGATGTCCCCGTTTTTCGATTCGTAGCGGGAATCGATGGCGAGGCTCACGACAAACTGGGCCAGGCAGGTCACGCTGAGCAGCATGCCCGTCCAGCTCGGCACAAAGCTCGCCATCGGATGCTGATGCGCGCCAAAAAGGCCGGTTCCCATCCCGACGGCAAGCGCGGCCACCATCAGATAAGCCCACAGAATACTGATCAGGCATTCGGCGTAGATCGGCCACATCCGGCGAGAGGACCAGCTGAACATCCGCCGCCCGTAGCGCAGCACGACTTCCGCTCCGCCCTGCGCCCAGCGCACGCGCTGCCGCCAAAGCCCCTTGAGGGTTTCGGGCATCAAAACCCAGCACAAGGCATTGGGCTCGAAACGGATGTGCCAGCCGTCCAGTTGCAGTTTCCAACTGATGTCGATGTCTTCCGTCACCATGTCGGTGCTCCAATAACCGACGCGGTGCAGCGCGCTTCGCCGAAACGCGGCGATCACTCCGGACACCGTGAAAATTCGGCCGTAGACGCGCTGCGCCCGCTTGATCAGCCCCACGATGGCGGAAAATTCGCCCACCTGGATTTTACCCAGCAAGGTGGATCGGGTTCTTATGCGGGGATTGCCGGTGACCGCCCCGACCTCGCGGTCGTTCAAGAAGTGACGCACCAGCCATGCCGTGGCTTCCGGAGCCAGCAAGGCATCGCCGTCGATACAGACGAGGTATTCGCTCTTGGCCAACAGCGCGCCGGTTCTTAGCGCCATGGCCTTGCCCTGGTTGGACGCCAAGTTCACGACCCGGACCCTGTCGTATTTTTCGGCGAGGGCGCGCAAGATCCCCAGCGTGTTGTCCCGGCTGCCGTCGTTGATGGCGATGATTTCGAAGTCGGGATATTTCTGCATCAGCAGGTATTCGACGGTCTCGCGGATATTCTCGGCTTCGTTGTAGCAGGGAATCAGGATGGAAACGGGCGGATATTCCGGCAGCGCCGGCATGCCGTCGGCCGTACCGCCGTCGCGGCGCTCCCAGCGCAGATAGTAAATCCCCGCGCCGATCATCCACGCGTAAGCCATGAACAGCGGATAGTAAAAAACGAAGCCGGAAACGGCTTCTCCAATGGCGCGCCAGGGCAGAACGGACAGCCACTCCATGAACCCGGTCCAGACTTCGCGGATCTGGTCGAGCAGCCAGCACGCCTGCCGGGCTAATGAATTAGACAAATGACTGACGGAAAGACCGGAAAAATGGGAGAAGCTTGCTGCAACGCGGTCCATGGAAAAGGGGGTAGCAGGTCGTATGGCTGTTCGATCGGCTTCAGGGAAGTTTCGGCAGTGCAAACGCATCCCTGAGATCGGCCGCCTTGGGCTGGTCGTGGAACACGTTGTCCGGGTAATAGCCGATGTGCAGGGCTCCCGCGGACTGCACCAGCCGGACCTGCTTCATGAACGTTTCCATCGGGATGTCGGATTGGGTGTTCCAGTCGACGCTTTGCAGTTCGAACACGGTCTTGCGCAAGCCGTCGGGGTGCAACGCCGCCCGCTTGACCAGTTCGGTCAGCCAGACGTCGGGATCATCCGCTTTTTCCATGAACGGCATGGCCTCGATCGCGACATAATCGTAGTGCTTCAGAAAGTCCGGGAAGGATTGGGCGTACCATTCTTCGGCGTACGGCTTGAGCAAGGGCAAGGCGTAAAAATTGCGGGCGGTCTTGATGTCCGGACGGTAATAGCGCACGCGTTCCGCCAGGAAGTCGGTCAATTCGAGCAGGGCCCGGGTTTTATGCCTGGCCCAGCGGAGCCGCATTTCCGACGTGCCGTGGAGCTGCTCGAAATCCTCGGGCAAATCGCGAGCCTTCTTCAGATCGGCCAAGGCCGCCGGGCTCACGTCCTCATAATCCGACAGCAAGGCATCGTCGTGAAAGAGCAGTCCGGCGAAGCTGCAATGCTTCGCCAAATCTTCGTAAATTTCGCCGATGACGCGGCGCGCTTCCGCATTGAACGGCGAAAGGCGTTTATAGATGTGGCTGGCGGGTTGCGGCTTTCCATCCCGCCATTCATGGACGAACCAGTCGTCCGGAGCCGCGATGCGATAGGCCAGAACCGGCAGCCAAGCGTAAACCTTTACCCGGAGCCGGGTCTTTAGCTGCCACGCCGCGCGGTTGAAAAGGTCCGCACGCATCGGCAAATGCCGGTTCGGGAAATAAAGCGCTTCCGCATTGCCATCCCCATCGGGATCGGCATAAGCCTGAAGGTACACCGTGTTGGCCCCCAGGTCTTTGAGCCGATCCAGCATCGCCCCGAGGTTCCGCTCGGTTTGCGCGGGATCGGGATCGTAGATGTAATCGAGATCGACATGAGCCACCCTGACCGGCCGATCGGCGCGCAGCTCCGTCAGCACCTTGGCGAAATCGTCCGCGCCCGGATTTTCGGCAATCAGCAGGCGCTTCACCGCAGACAGATCGCCGAGCGTGTTGCGGCCGTCCATCAATCCCATGGTGACGGACATGCCCGCCGCCTTGGCCGCTTCGATCAGCGGCCGGTTGAATTCGCCGTAAGGCCACACCATGACCCTGGGGCGAATCCCGGTGTGCTCGAAGATATCGGCGGCGCTCTGCCTCATTTCGCCGGCAATGCGCGCGAGATAGGCCTCGTCGTTTTCGTAAGTTCTCGTTTCGGAGCGATAGGCGCGCGTCACCGCCGCGGGCTGAAGGTTTCCGTGCGGATTGCCGGGAATCCCATGGTGCGAATCGTGGCTGTGAGACGCCACTTCCACCAGCCCCGAACGAGTCATTTCGTTAACCTGCTCCCAGCTCATGAATTCGCTACGGGACCAGCGTTCCCGCTCGCCGTAGGCTACCTCGCCGCCGGCCTCCGTGTTCATCCAGCTCCCCACCAGGGCGATCAGCGCCGGATATCGGTATCGCTTAAGAAGCGGAAAGACCCTCTCGTAAAAGCTGACATAGCCGTCGTCGAAGGTCAGCAGCACCGCTTTGTCCGGCAGTTTTTTCCTGCGCGCCTGGGCGTCCAGGATGTCCTGCACGCTCACCACGCGATAGCCTTTCCGCTTGAGCCAGTCGAAATGTTCCTTGAGATTCTGCGTACTGACGACCGTCTGGCCGGGCGCATATTCCTTTGCCACCTCGTCTCTAACGTCATGGTAGGACAACACGACGAACGAATCGGCCGCATGCGCGGCATGGGCCGCCAGCAGGAAAAAAAGACCGCTTAAAAAGCGTAGCGAAGCGCGAATTATCGGCATGCGGGAACAAGCCATCGGGCGATCACAAGTACCTTGTCGCATGCGTGAGTTTCGGTTCCGGTCAGATAATGAGAGATCTGGATGGGGCAGTCAGCCCGCCGGAAAATGGCGGGCTGAAATTCTAGTGCATTGGATGGCGATAACAAAAAAGACTTTCGGTGAAATCCGCTGCGCCGGCCGCTTACTGGACCAGCGCCAGAAGAACGCCGGCCGCTACCGCCGAGCCGATGACCCCGGCGACGTTCGGCCCCATGGCGTGCATGAGCAGGAAGTTGTACGGATTGCTCTCCTGCCCGACCTTGTTGGCCACGCGGGCGGACATCGGCACCGCGGAAACCCCGGCCGCGCCGATCAGCGGATTGACCTTGTTCTCGCTGAACCGGTTCATCAGCTTCGCCATGAGCACGCCGGCCGCCGTGCCGAAACTGAAAGCAATCGCCCCGAGCACCAGAATGCCCAGCGTCTCCGCCCGCAAAAACTGGCCGGCGCTGAGTTTCGATCCGACCGAGAGGCCGAGAAAGATCGTGACGATATTGATCAGCTCGTTCTGCGCCGTTTTGCTCAAGCGCTCGACGACGCCGCATTCGCGCATCAGATTGCCCAGGCAGAACATGCCGATCAAGGGGGCCGCCGACGGCAGCAACAGGGCCGTGAGGATCAACAGGACCACCGGGAAAATGATCTTTTCCTTGCGGCTGACGATCCGAAGCTGGGCCATCTCGATCAAGCGTTCCTCGGGCGTCGTCAAGGCGCGCATGATCGGCGGCTGAATCAGCGGCACCAACGCCATGTAGGAATAAGCCGCCACCGCGATGGCGCCCAATAGCTCCGGCGCCAGCTTGGAGGCGACGTAAATCGCCGTGGGGCCGTCCGCCCCGCCGATAATCGCGATGGCCGCGGCATCCTTGAAGGTGAAGTTTAGCCCCGGAACGAAGTTCAGCGCCAAGGCTCCGAACAAGGTGCCGAAAATGCCGAATTGCGCGGCGGCGCCCAAAAGCAGTGTCTTGGGATTCGCCAGCATGGGGCCGAAATCGGTCATCGCCCCGACGCCCATGAAGATGAGCAGAGGAAAAATTCCCGCCTTGATCCCATAGTAAAGATAGGACAGCAGCCCTCCCTCTTCGGCGATCCCGGCTACCGGGATATTGCTCAGCACCGCGCCGAAACCGATGGGGAGCAGGAGCAGCGGCTCGAAACCCTTGCGGATGGCCAGGAAAATCAAGAGAAAGCCGACGCCCATCATGAGCACCTGCCCCATCTGGAAATTGGACAGCCCGGTGCTCTGCCACAACTGGATGAAACCCTCCATCGGCTACCTCACCCCAGGGTCAGCAAAACGTCGTTGGCCGCGACGGTATCTCCGACCTTGACCGCAATGTGGGCCACCGTTCCGCCCGTGCGGGTACGAACCTCGGTTTCCATCTTCATGGCCTCCATTACCACCACGACCTCGCTTTCCGCTACGGTTTGGCCTTCCTTGACGTTGATCCGGAGAATATGCCCGGCCATCGGCGCCTTCACCGCTTCGCCGGCGCCGGTACGGATGGCGGGCTGCAAAACCGGGCTCGAGGCGGGTTGCACCGACGTGATGGCTCCGCCCGGAGCGACTTCGACGTGATAGAGCCTGCCGTTGACCGTGACCGTGTAAGCCTTGGCGCCGTCCGCCGATGCCGCCGTCTGAACGACCTCCGCCTTGGGAGTCTCTTCCGTTCCCGGTGCCGGCTCGAAAGCCGAAGGATTGCCGCGGTTTTGAAGGAAGCGCCAGCCGATCTGGGGGAAAAGCGCATAGGTCAGCACGTCTTCCAGTTCGTTTTCCGCCAGCTTGACCTTGTTCTCGGCGGCCATCTTCTTGAGTTCCGCCGTCAGCTTGTCCATTTCGGACTCCAGGAGATCCGCCGGCCGGCAAGCAATCGGCTCGGAACCTTTGAGCACGCGCTGTTGCAACGCCTTGTCGACCGGAGAGGGCGTCGCCCCGTATTCACCCCTGAGCACGCCCGCGGTTTCCTTGGCGATCGTCTTGTAGCGCTCGCCGGACAGCACGTTGATGACGGCCTGGGTTCCGACGATCTGCGAGGTCGGCGTCACCAGCGGAATGAAGCCCAAGTCTTCCCGAACCCTTGGAATCTCTTCCAGCACCTCGTCGAACCGGTCCAGGGCCCCCTGCTCTTTCAACTGGCTTTCCATGTTGGTCAGCATGCCGCCGGGGACTTGCGCCACCAGGATGCGGCTGTCGACGCCTTTCAGGCTGCCTTCGAACTTGGCGTATTTCTTACGGACCTCGCGGAAATACGCGGCAATCTCTTCTAGAAGGCGCAGATCCAGGCCGGTGTCCCGCTTATGCCCTTGATAGGTCGCCACGATGGCTTCGGTGGGACTGTGACCGTAGGTCATGCTCATCGACGAGATCGCGGTGTCAACATTATCGATACCGGCTTCTACCGCCTTGACGATCGTCGCGGTGCTGAGTCCGGTCGTGGCATGGCATTGCATGTGAATCGGAGCCTTGACGGCTTTCTTCAGCTTCTTGATCAGCTCCTCCGCCACGTATGGCTTCAGAAGCCCCGCCATATCCTTGATGCAGATGGAGTGCGCGCCCATGTCTTCCAGACGCTTCGCCAGATCGATCCACATCGGGATGGTATGCACCGGGCTCACGGTGTAGGAAATCGTACCTTGGGCATGCTTGCCGGCAGCGATCGTTGCTTTGATGGCTCTCTCGAAATTGCGCGGATCGTTCAACGCATCGAAGATGCGGAACACATCCACGCCGTTTTCCGCCGCCCGCTCGACGAACTTGTCCACCACGTCGTCGGCGTAATGGCGATAGCCGAGCAGGTTCTGTCCGCGCAGCAGCATTTGGAGGCGTGTGCGGGGCAGCGCCTTCTTGAGCGCGCGCAGCCGCTCCCACGGATCTTCGCCCAAATAGCGGATGCAGGCGTCGAAGGTCGCTCCCCCCCAGCTTTCGAGCGACCAGAAACCGACTTGATCCAGCTTGTCGCAAATCGGCAGCATGTCCTCGATCCGCAGCCGGGTAGCCAACAGGGACTGATGCGCGTCGCGCAGAACGACATCGGTTATGCCTAAGGGGTTAGCCATGGAACAAACTCCTAAGTTATTCTTTATAGTAGTGTTATTGATTCTGGTACCGGTGAATGGCTGCCGTTATGGCGGCTACGATTTCGGTTTGATCCGACTCGACATCCGGAGCCTGGGCAGAAGCGCCTGGAGTGTGTTCCGGTTCAGGAATGTAGCGATTGAGCAATTTCGATGTGATACCGATCACCCAGACCAGCAACACTAAAAAGAGATACACGATCGTCATGCCGATCAGCATGAGCTTGATACCGGAAAGCAGCAATTCGGCTATTGAATATTCCATGTCTCGCAAAAGCTTTGAACAAACGGACGAATGATAATGTGCAAACCGTCGAAAGTCGAACGGGATTGCCGCGCACGCCGATCACCCGACAGCGCCTGTTTACAAAGAACTGACGGAGATCGAAAATGAACAAAAGCGCTCGCTGGAGAACATGGAGCAAGCGGGCAAGTCGAGCCCCCCGGAACTCCGAGCGCCGGATGGATTGCCGAAGGGCGGCGTGTCAACGCCGGTCGAAAGCCAACTGTTAGACATCGCGATCGGGCATCGAGCCATTGTGGAGCCAGACCTCGATTCCGCATGGGGCGGCCGGTCTAACGCAGGACGACGTTTGCGATCCGAGCGGCCTGGGGACCCGAAGGTCGTCACCCGTAGTCCTTTGGCGACTTTGGGCTCCCAAAAAGGTTTCGCAAATAAAGGCGGCGCAATCAGTTTGATCTCCATCTCGTCTAAATCCGTGAACGATGACGACAACACAGGCTTGATTCCGTGGGCCAAGACCATGTTCGACTACTTCATACCGGTTGGCTAACGATTAATGACGAGCCGTCGTGTAAAGGCGTTCATCATCGCTACAGTCTTGGTCGCGTCAACCGCCAGAACCATCGGTTACTGCATGCCAATAGCGGGCGGAGACACCGATAGCGAGCAATCGATTACTCCTCTTGCTGGAAGACGGGCCGCCATAACCGACCCGTACAATCCTGCACTGGACATAAACGATATCTTGGCGTGCGTGAACACGGCCGACAGTTTCGGTGTCGTTTCGCCGTTTTCTCTCGGCAAAACGAGTCCTAATAGTTCATCTTTCTTTAAGAAGGCTTACCGGTCCGAGTTGCATGACCGGCAACCGGCAATTATCGATCGGGGCGTGGAGGCCCGAAGCGGGACGCCATTTGCTCGCGTAGCGATCGATTTCGGAGATTATTCCAATCCCACGGAAGTCGGCGGATATCGGGCTGCCGCAGAAATCGCTCCCGATAATCAAGACGAGGATGATATTCAACTTGGTCCGCTGCTGACCGCCACTCTGGATTCGTTATTATCGAAAATCTTCATTCTCGATCTGAACAGTGAAGGCCAACTAGGATTTACGATTTTCGGGTTGGGATTTTTTAGACCGGATTTCGATGCATCGTCGCAATATTATTATCTCAAGTATCTTAGGACCGTAACGACAAGTCGCATGAGCGACCTTTCGGATACGGACCGCTTCTTGATCTTTTCGCCGCCGCCCGATGGCCGAAATACCTTAGGCAGCGATTTGGCCGCGCCCCCCCCTTTTTCTATTCAAGAGTTTATCCGCACGATAATCATCGAGATCCTCAAACAACCTGCTTTTTATATTATCCTCTTGTGTTTTGGGACCACGTTCGCCGCCCGCTGGCTTTTACGAAAGGTTCGCCAAAATACAACCGGCGGGAAACCCTTCGGACAAGGCTGACTCGATCAGGCAGTCCTCCGCCCCCGGCAGTTCCGAGTGTATATCCGTCAAAGAACGCAACTCGACTCACTCCCCGATGAGCTCGGCGGAGCCCGTTTCATCATCCGATGAGAACGCTGGAAACTTAATCCCGGGACGACGAAGATCATGCGGGAAGGTCTTAGCTTACGTTTTCGCCTGAACCTGATGATCGTGCTGACCCTGTCGGCGATACTCGGTCTGGGCGCTTTATTTGCCGTTCATAACGCCCGCCGGTCGGTAGCGGAGGAAGTCGATTCCACGGTCAATCTGGCGCTGCAACTGATCGAAGCCAGCCTGTCCGAAAGCCGGAACTCCACGGATTCGCACGGCAACTGGATGTCTCAATTGAGCAGGCTGGACAAGACGCGGCATCTCCGCATTCAGATCCGGCAAACGCCGCACAAACCCTTCGGCAACCCGTTTGGACAACCGGAAGCCGGTCCGAACAGCGAGCGCACCCTCATCGACTTCGCTGCGCCTCCGGATGCGCGCACGAGCGCTGTACCCGGCTGGTTTGCCTGGGCGGTCAAACCCCGTTCCATTGTTGCCGAAAAACGGGTGGAAACCGGCGGCAACGATGTCATCGGCATCCTTATCGAAGCCAACCCGGAGGATGAAATCGCCGAAGCGTGGCATGAGGCCCAGGGCTTTTTCACGCTGACAGCCATCCTGGCGGTGACGATCTCCGCTCTCGTGCACGTTACGGCGGGCAGGGCGCTCCGATGCGTCGGCGTCATCCTGGAAGGGCTCGAAGACATCGAGCGGGGCGATTACGGCAAGCGCCTGCCCGGTTTTTCCCTCCCCGAATTCGGGCGGATTTCCCGATCGTTCAACCACATGGCTTCCGCCCTCGAGAAAGCTCGCGACGAAAAACGCGCGCTCACCCAGCAATCCCTGGCCTTCCAGGAAGAAGAGCGGCGCTATCTGGCCCAGGAACTGCACGACGAACTTGGGCAATCCCTGAGCGCGATCAAGGTACTGGCCGCGTCGCTGCGCAAGCGGGACAACGGCCCTCGGGACGATGAAGCGATCGAGCGCATCATGGCCGTTTGCGACCGGCTGTTCGGCGTGGTGCGCGGAATGATGCGCCGTCTGCGCCCTCTCATGCTGGACGAACTGGGGCTTATCGCCTCGCTGGAAGACTTGATCGAGAGTTGGCGCAGCCGCAACCCCGGCATCCGTTTGTATTTCGATTGCGAGGACGCCATCGAGGATCATGCCGGCGCCGCGAAAATCCATTTATTCCGCATCGTTCAGGAATGCCTTACGAATATCGTTAAACACGCCGAGGCCGACGGCGTTCGGATAGAACTTCGGTTAAAGAGGAGCAGGACGACGGACAAGCCGCGCCAAAGAGGGATTCAGCTCAAGATCAGCGACAACGGACGCGGATTCGATCCCGGCCAGCCAAGGCGAGGCTTCGGCTTGCTCGGCATTCGCGAGCGTGTCGCCAGCCTCGGCGGACAATTCGCGCTGAATACCCGTCCGGGCGAAGGCGTATCGCTCGAAGTCTGCGTACCCTTTGGAGAAGCGTCCCAATGATTCCGAAAATTACCGTGATGCTGGTCGACGACCATGCCGTGGTCCGCGCGGGCTATCGCCTCCTGCTGTCGCAAAGCGAAAATATCCGGATCGTCCGCGAAGCCGAACGCGGCGAAGAGGCCTGCCAATACTGCTCGGAATCGCAGCCCGACGTGATCGTCATGGATCTGAGCCTGCCAGGGATAGGCGGACTGGCTTCGATTCGCCGCATTTTAAGCCGCGATCCAGAGGCCAAAATACTCGTATTCAGCATTCATGACGAACCGGTCTATGTCCTCAGGGCCTTGGAAGCCGGTGCAAAGGGTTTCATCACCAAGAGCAGCGCGCCGGAGACCTTGGTCGAGGCCGTGAAAAAAGTGGCCGGCGGCGAGACCTACGTGGAACCGGAAATCGCTCGGAAACTTCAGCTTCAAACCATGGGCGGAAAAGACGCCTCCGCCGACGATTTGAATTCGCTTTCGGCCCGCGAATTCGATGTATTTTGCCTGCTGGCCAAAGGCTACACGACACGGCAGGTCGCGGACGAACTCCGTCTCAGCTATAAGACCGTCGGCAATTACACCACGCTCATCAAGAACAAGCTCAACGTGAGTACCACCGCGGAGATGGCTCGCCTCGCCTTTCGATACGGGCTGCTGAAAGCTTGAATTTCGGGAATTTTTCCCATATTCGCCTGCGTCAAACTTCCTTAACATTCGCGGTTCTGCTGAATGTGGGGGCTTTTCATGTTTAAAAGAAGAATAGGCCGTACGGGAACTTCTCTATTGATTCTCGTGGGCACCGAGTTGAGCTTTGCTTCGGAAAACACCGACGACGGCGTCAACCTCGGCACGGTGGAAATCGTGGGGGAAACGCCGCTGATGGCTTCGGGCGTGCCGGCGGAAAAAATCCCTTCTCCCGTGCAAACGGCGACGTCCGAGCAACTTGATCTCCATCAGAGCTTTTCGCTCGCGGATTACATGCGCTGGAACTTCGGCAGCGTCAACGTCAACGACGCTCAAAACAATCCCTTCCAGCCCGACGTTCAATTCAGGGGATTTACCGCGTCTCCGCTGCTCGGATTGCCCCAGGGTCTGTCCGTCTATGTCAACGGCATTCGCTTCAACGAACCGTTCGCCGATACCGTCAACTGGGATTTGATTCCCGAAGGCGCGATCGACCGAATGACGCTGCACTCCGGCTCGAATCCGGTTTACGGCCTGAACTCCTTGGGCGGCGCCATTTCCATGCGCACCAAGACCGGTTTCACCGCGCCCGGCCACACCGTCGAGGTGGCCGGCGGTTCTTGGGGGCGGCACTGGGAAGAGGTCACGAGCGGGTGGAATAACGGCACCTTCGGCTATTTCGTCGATCTCAAGAGCTTTAACGAAGACGGTTGGCGCGATTTCTCGCCGACCGATGTCAAGCAGGGATTCGGCACTTTGAGCTGGCAGGACGAGCGGTCGAAGCTGAATCTCACCCTGGCGTCCAACGACAACCGGCTGATCGGCAACGGCGCCGTGCCGGTCCAATTGTTCAGGCACGATTCCGAAGCCATCTTCACCCATCCCGATCGCACCGTCACCCGGTTGTTCCTGGCTTCGCTCGACGGCAGCACCTGGCTCACCGATCGCGTCGAGCTGTCCGCTAACGCTTATTTCCGGCAAAACCGGATCAAAACGTTCAATGGCGACGATTCCAATTTTACCGACTGCGAGGATCCGTCTAACGACGGGCTATTGTGCGAGCAGGAAGACGACGGCGAAACCGTCGTCAAGGATGTCAACGGCAATGACGTCCCGGCCGGCGATGCCGTCGAGAGCGCGACCAACAATATCAGCCAAACCCATCAGCGCAGCTTCGGCGGCAGTTTGCAGGGAGCCTTCGAGCACGATCTTTTCGCCATGCACAATCGGGTCGTCGCCGGCGGCAGCTATGACGAAGGACGCATTCACTTCAGTTCGGATACCGAGCTCGCATCGCTCACCGAAGATCGCGGCACCGTGGGAAGCGGAATCCTGGTGGACGAGGCGCGGGTGAGGCTGCATGGCCAAGTTCGCCACCACGGCATTTACCTTAGCGATACCTTGTCGGTCACCGATCGGCTGACTTTGACGGCGGCCGGCCGCTACAACCTGTCGTTCGTCCGGCTGGACGACCGGTACGGCGAGGAGCTGAACGGCTTTCACAAGTTCGAACGGTTCAACCCGTCCGCCGGGCTGACTTATGCATTTCTGCCGGAATTCACTGCCTACGGCAGCTACAGCGAATCGAACCGGGCGCCCACTCCGGTGGAGCTGACCTGCGCCAATCCCGAAGCCCCCTGCAAGCTGCCGAACGCATTTCTGTCCGACCCACCCTTGGATCAGGTGGTGGCCAAAACCTGGGAGGCCGGTTTCCGCGGCGAGTTCGCCAACTTCCACGGCGGAAACGTCAGTTGGAATGCCGGCGTGTTCCAAACCGAGAATCACGACGACATTCTGTTCATCAGCAGCGGCAATCTCACCAATCAGGGCTATTTCGACAACGTCGGAACCACAAGGCGGCGGGGTATCGAGCTGGGACTTTCGGGAGCGTTCGAGCGGGTTCGGTTCGGCGTCAATTACACCCTGCTCGATGCCACCTTTCGCACGCCGTTTCTCGCCAACAGCCCGAACAATCCGTCCGCCGACGAGGATGGGCGCATCCAGGTGGAAAAAGGCGACCGGATTCCCGGCCTTCCGCGCCACATGCTGAAAGTCTCGACGGATGTCGATATCGTCAAGGGGCTGACGGTCGGCGTGAACATGATTTACAACAGCGGTCAGTACTTCCGCGGCGACGAAGCCAATCTCAACCAGCCGCTGGACGAGTACGCCGTATTCAACCTGCACGGCGAATACCGGTTCAACAAGCACCTGGCCTTGTTCAGCCGTATCGACAACCTGTTCGACAAACGCTACTACACTTTCGGATTATACGGCGAAGCCGACGATGTGCTCGGCGACGGTTTTACCGATCCGCGTTTCGTAGGCGTCGGCTCTCCGAGAGCCGGCTGGGTGGGGCTGAAGCTGTCCCTGTGAATTCAGGCATTTACCATCCGTTGTTTTACATATTGTTTTCCGGACGGTAATAACCGACAGCTATTTGACTCATAAGAATATCTTATTATTGAAATGAGTATAAGCGTGTATACTTTATATCAACCTCAACTGAACTTGGTGGCAAGCTGATCCGATCTCTCGGGTGCGTCCAGCCGAAAGTTCTCCTCCTCTTGGCGACCCTAGTGGTCGCTTTTTTTTGTCCGAGCAAAAAAAAGCCCGCATTAAGCGGGCAATATCGTTATTGTTGTTGTTGTAGCTTAAGTACGCCGCATATTCAGCGCGGCGTATCTATCAGAGCTTTTATAGTAGTGATACGACCCTCAAAGGGTCTTTCCTCCTCTTTGACGACTCTATGTTTTCGCGCTTCCTCCATAAAGCTGCGCACAGTCTAAAGAAAAAAATTTTTGTGTCCACACTTTTTTGATCTTTATCAATTTCGTGAACAACCTTTCCACTTTTCTGTTAAAAATCTGAAACATACCTCATTTAGAACAGAAGCCCGTTCTAATATCCAACTGTTTTACTCGGATTTAGAGCGCAATTAAGTGTCGTCTATGTTTCCTAAAACGATCGCCCCGATACGGTTTCCGTTCGACAGACCTGTCGCATTTTGAGGCACGGGACGAAGCGCTCCGTCCGGTGGCCGAGGTATCGATGCCGTGCGCCGCGTCGCCGAAAAACCGCTCAACGGGGTCCCGTAACGGGCTCATGCGCGGCATTCATCCCTTCTATCCAAAGCCGGACCGCGGTTATGGATTCATCGGCCAAATCCGCCAAGGACGTCACCGCTCCGGCGGCGTCGGCGCCAGGCGAAATTTTGTCGAGTTCGAACGTTCGTTCGGCCAAACGTCTGTTGCGGCCCGGATCGTGAACCGATGCGCGAAAACGGATCAGCGCCTTGGCTTGGCCGGGGCGCTCGAAAATCTGTTCGAACTCCTGGAGTTCGATCCGAATCCGGAGCGGTCCGCCATCGCCGGACAGGGCGAAACGTTGCGCCAGCAATTCGGGCGGCGATGCGATCCAGCGATCCAAGCTGTAGACCCCCACCCGTGTGGGGTCGGAATACACGAGTCGATAGCGAATCCGATCGTTCTTCAGCCACTCCGGCGCGGCCACGTCCACCGCGGACCACGGCGCGGGCAACCGGTCCGAACGGCCCGGCAGCGGTCCCAGATCGTGGAGCCTCGGCGGAGGCGATTTTTCAGGCGTGAAGGTGCAACTCGAAATGATCAGCGCCGCAAGAAACAGCCTTGCAAAAAGAAATCTCTTCATTTCGGCTCCCGAAAGCCCGGCTCCCCCGGCCCCGGTATCGGTTTAGGCGGCCCCAGCAACAGAATCCGGGGGTCGTCGTTCAGCCTGTCGGACAGGGTTCGTATGTTGACGGCGATCGAACGGGTCTCGTCGAGCAATGCGTTTAGCTTGGGCAGAGTGGTTTGGACGACCACGTCTCCCGCCGAGTTACCGGCGGCGATCAAGTTTTCCGTGGTCTTGGCGAGTCTCCGGATTTCCCCGACGGTCGTCTCCAAGTCGCCGGTAAGCCGAGTAATTCCCGCCATCATCCGCTGCGCTTCTCCGGTCAAAGCGGGCACTTCCGCAAGCATTTCGTCCATGCTTTCTTCCAACGTGGCCAATTGTTCCGCAGCGACGGCAACCGATTCCAGAATGCGCTGGATCCGCTCGCGGTTGCCGTCGTTCAGCACGCTGTTGAGCCGGGTCGCCAACATGCCCAACTGGGTGAGAATGTCCTGTCCCGATTCGGTGAGTTTATCGAACAGCGAGGGCCTGAGCGGAATGCGCGCCGGCTCGTCGGGGTCCGTCGGCAATAGCTCCGGTCGATCGCCGGTATCGTACAGCTCGACTTGCGCCAGGCCGGTCAAGGCCTGGACGCGCAGCATGGCGTAAGTCCCTCGGGTAATCGGAAGATCTTTGTCCAGCTCGACCCGGACCAGAATATTTCGCCGATCTTGAGGATCGAAACCGATCGAGGAGACTTTGCCGGCATTCACACCGCGAAAAAGAACGGTCGATTCGGGATTGAGCCCAGAGACCGATCCCTGGGTGACGACGTAGTAGCTTTTGTACTCTTCGCCGTAATTACCCAGCCATAGGGCGGCGACCAGCGACGCTGCCCCCAAAACCATGACGAACAATCCCGTCAGAAACGCATAGGTCTCTCTGCCCATGTCAGCCGAACCGCTCGAAGACGCGGTGACCGCGCTTCCCATGAAAATAATGCCGGGCAAAAGGATGTTCGGAAGCCAGCGCGTCCCGAACCGGTCCGCATACAACCAGGCTCTGATCGGCCAGCACGCCGACCTTGGTGCACAAATCGTTTACCGTGTCCAAATCATGGGTCACCATGACCACCGTAAATCCGAGTTCCCGATGCAATCCCCCCAGGAGATCGACGAATTCTTCGCTCAACACGGGGTCGAGTCCCGATGTCGGCTCGTCGAGAAACAGCAGTTCCGGCTCCATGACCAGCGCCCTTGCCAAAGCGACACGCTTGATCATGCCGCCGGACAATTCGGCCGGCATCAGCAAACCGGCGTTCTCGCTCAATCCCACCATGGCGAGCTTCATGCGTACCAAATGGCCGATGAGCTCTTCGTCGAAAAGACGAATTTCACGCAGCGGGAATGCGATGTTATCGAAAACGCTCAGGGCGCTGAACAGCGCCCCGCCCTGGAAAAGCACGCCGCAACGGTTACGGAGCTGCTGATGGCGGTCGGCCGCGACATCCTGAAGACATTCGCCGAAGAGATAGACTTTGCCCTGGGTCGGCTCTTGAAGCCCGATCATTTCGCGCATCAGCACTGTTTTTCCGCTTCCCGAACCGCCGACCAGGCCGAAAATTTCCCCTTTGTCCAAGGACAAGCCGATATCCCGATGGACCACGTTTTTTCCGAAGCAGGTCCAAATCCGTTCCATTCGGATGACAGGATCGTTCATTACTAAAGTCCCACCTCGCGGAAAAGAATGGCGAAAACGGCATCGATCAAGATAACCAGGGTAATGGATGCAACCACGGAACGCGTGGTTTCGTTACCCAGGCTCTCGGTGTTCGGTTCTATGCGCAACCCGAAATGACAAGCCAAGAGCGCGATAAACAATCCGAATACCGCTCCCTTGCCGAATCCGATCGCGAAATTGGCCGCCGGCACCGCGTCCGGCAGCTTCGTGAAGAACTGATAATAACCGACCCCCAGCTCGAAATGAGCCGCTATCGCCCCGCCGATCAAGGCGACCGCATCGGTCCAGACGACCAGGAGCGGCAAGGCGACCGTCAGGGCGACGACTTTGGGAAAAATCAGGCGCAACGAACGGGAAATGCCCATGGCTTCAAGCGCATCCAATTCCTGGGTGACTCGCATCACGCCGATGCGCGCGGTCATGGCCGACCCCGACCGTCCCGCCACGAGAATGGCCGCGAGCAGCGGACCGAGTTCCCGGATGATGCTCAGTCCGAGGATGTTGACGATGTAAATTTGGGCGCCGAAGGTTTGCAGTTGCAGCGACGAGAGATAGCTGACGACGATTCCGATGAGAAATCCGACCAGGGCGGTAATGCCCAGGGCGCGTCCGCCGGTTTCATGAATCGCCGCCGAAATTTCCCGCCACGGCACGTCTCCGGGATGGCGCAGCACATGCCCCACGTCCAGTATCAATCGCCCGAGTATTGTAACGAGCGCCCTGAAATGCTCGCCCACGAACGAGAAAACGGCGCGAATGCGCTCGCCGATGGGCTTTGCAGGCCGGGTTACCGGTTCGACGGATGTTGCAGACCGGTTCCGCAACCGGGTGAAAGCCGGTTCCTGTTCGGGGCGCAAATGCAGCTTGTCGGGCAGCCGCCCGCCCCAGGCTCGCCAAAGCAAAAAGGCGCCGGCGCTGTCCAAGGCAGTCACTTCGCGGATGTCCCACTCACTCGCATCATCGCGGGCATAGTCCTGAAGCCGTTCACGAAGGCGCGGTCCCCCTGCCGCCAAACCGCGCAAATTCCAACTGCCCTTCAGCGCAAGCACGTAACGGCCGGATAACGCCGTTTGTTCGATAGACGGCATGAATGCCTTATCCGGCGATGGCGCTGCCATGATCGGTATTCAATGGCCGCAGTCGGCTTTTCCCGGCCGAATCGGGATCGCTTGGGTTTTCGGAAGCGATCGTCAGAACGCGCAAACTTTCTTCAGTGCCCCGCGGGCTGTGCCGGTTTGTCGCCGAATACCCGCATCAAACTCGCGATAATGGCGAGCGTTGCGAGATAAAAAAGGATTTGGACGCCATCCGGACGGGATACGTAACCGATCAGAGTATGCAAGACCTGGCCTGTCAAACTGTCCTCCGACAGCCAGTCGGACGTATTCCACACTTCGCGGCCCAAAGGCGGAAGCAGATCGGCCTGCACCAGATAGGCCGCTCCCTGCGAAGCCAGGCCGGCCGCCAAAAAAAGAATGAGCCAGCTGGTCACCTTGAACAGGTGACGCGCGGGAATGCGCAGCAAGCCATAATACATTGCCAAGCCCATGACGGTGCCTAGCGAGATGCCGACCGCTCCGCCCGTCAACATGGATCCCGTATGGTTTTCGTCCGCTGACGCGATGCCATATAAAAAAAGAACGACTTCCGAACCTTCACGCAACACCGCGAGTCCCACGACAGCCGCCAGAGCATAGAGAGGCCGGTCGCCCGACAGTACGGCTTTTCCCACCTGGTTCATCTCCCGGGCGAGTTCCCGCCCGTGACGCTGCATCCAGATGTTGTGCCAGCCGAGCATGGCAACTGCCACGAATAACACGGCCGCGTTGAAAAGATCCTGTCCGACGCCCGATACCGCTTCGGCAAGCGTGTCGGCAAACGCCGCCACCACGCAGGCGCTGACCAGTCCGCCTCCGACCCCTCCCCATATCCACCAGCCGCGAGCAGCAACGCCGCGGCTGGCCGCCATGACGATGCCGATCACGAGCGCCGCCTCGATGACCTCTCGGAATACGATAATTGCCGTGGCTAACATGTTCTGGGTGACGCCGCGTTATTTTGCAACGATGCGCCCTTTGGCGGATTCTTCATGAAACTCCCCAAAAAAATCGTACGTACCCGGATCGAGTGGACCGATCGATACGGTTGCTTGGCTTTTGCCGGGAATCACCTTTTCCCTTTTTAGCGATCGGCTTTCGAATTCCTCGGGAGTCGAGTCTTCATTTTTAACGACCAGCTTGATCTTCTTGCCTGCGGGTACTTCGAGCTCTGCCGGTTCGAAACGATGCTCCCTGATCGTCAGCGTATAGGCGTCGGCCGCCGAAACGGAGCCGCAAACCGCGAAGAAAATGCCTAATACGGTAAACCGGGCCGAGTAAGTCCTGTTCTGCATCATGTTTGGTTCTCGCGAGTTTTTGAGGAATACGCCGATGGCATAACCGTAACGGTCGCGCCACAAGCATAAATGATAATTCTTATCAATTGATTAGGCAAACCGGAACGGGCTACCTATCGCGCCGGTTTCAACCGGAAAAATGGTTGCCCACAACACTGCCAGGACTTCCCTTGAACCGGCCTCTCTTATTCGCGATTGCGGCTCAGCACGCTTGCGAATTCTCCTTGCCCGAATCGCCGGGCAGTGATAGGTAGGCAGTGACGGGATACACCAAGACCATATCCCGATAATCCTACATTTTTCTGTAATTGACGCCATGCCCCGTTACATCGTCGTCATCGATCAAGGCACCACCAGTACCCGCTGCATTCTCTTCGATCATACCGGACGTGCCGGAGCGATAGCTCAGGCCGAACACCGGCAGTTCTATCCGAAGCCCGGCTGGGTCGAGCACGATCCACTGGAAATTTGGCGGAACGCTCAAGCCGTGGTCGCCGAAGCGTTGCGGAGAGCGGAGATCGAAGCCGGGGAAATCGCGGCTCTCGGAGTGGCCAACCAGCGCGAAACGCTCGTGGTTTGGAATAAAGCCACCGGGAATCCGATATATCCCGCCATCGTCTGGCAAGACACGCGCAGCGCCGAAATCTGCGAGCGGCTTTCCATGGAAGGCGGACAGGATAGATTCCGCGCAAGAACCGGGCTGCCGATCGCCACCTATTTTTCCGGGCCCAAACTTCAATGGCTGCTGGACAATGTAAAGGAGGCCAGAACACAAGCCGAGCGCAGCGAGTTGCTATGCGGGACGATCGATACTTGGCTGATTTGGAATCTGACCGGCGGCAAGGACGGCGGCATACATGTCACCGACGCAACCAATGCCTCGCGCACGCTGTTGATGAATCTCGAAACCCTGGCCTGGGACGAGGACTTGCTCGCTACCATGAACGTGCCCTCTTCCATCCTGCCGACGATCCGTTCCTCGTCGGAAATTTACGGCATCGCCAAAGGAATTCTCGCCGGCGTACCCGTCGCTGCCGATTTGGGCGATCAGCAGGCCGCGCTGCTCGGACAAGCCTGCTTCGACGCGGGAGACGCAAAAAACACCTATGGAACCGGATGCTTCATGCTGCTGAATACCGGCCCAAGACCGGTACAGTCCCGCCATGGACTCATCACGACGGTGGCCTACCGGTTCGGCAGCGCAGCCCCTGTCTTCGCCCTTGAAGGTTCCATCGCTGTCACCGGAGCACTCGTTCAATGGCTCAGGGATAATCTGGGGTTGATTCGGACCTCGGCCGAGGTCGAGTCTCTGGCCAATACCGTCGAGGATAATGGCGGCATCTATATCGTCCCGGCCTTCTCCGGCCTGTTCGCGCCCTATTGGCGCAGCGATGCGAGGGGGATCGTCGTCGGGCTGACCCGTTATGTAAACAAGGGCCACTTTGCCCGGGCCGCGCTCGAAGCGACTGCCTATCAGACCCGTGACATCGTCGAAGCGATGCGCCAGGAAACGGGCCTGGATCTGGATGGGCTCAAAGTGGACGGCGGCATGGTCGTCAACGAGACCCTCATGCAATTTCAAGCAGACATCCTCGACATCCCGGTCAGCCGCCCGATCGTAACCGAAACGACCGCGCTCGGAGCGGCTTACGCAGCCGGTCTCGCCGTTGGCTTTTGGAGCGATATCGGGGAACTCCGCGGCTTGTGGAAAAACGACAAGGAATGGCGTCCACGAATGTCGCCGGCAACCCGGGAGCAACTCTATGCCGGCTGGAAAAAGGCCATTATGCGAACCTTTGACTGGCTTGGTTAGACGAAAGCATCGGCATCGCTCTTAACCAGCCCCATAGTTCGGACTCGCCGCCGCGTTCAGTCTCCGTTCAGGAAACCGCAATGATACTAATCGTGCCTCGTCAAAAAAGGAGCGAACGCCGTGAACACACTAAGAAACAGGTTAATGGTACTGGCCTTTACGACTGCACTAGCCGGATGCGCCTCTACGGGATACCACAGCCATAATGAACACCCGTATCGCAACACGCTTACCGGTGCCGCAATTGGTGCCGCCGGTGGCGCCTTGCTCGGACATACCGCCGACGATGGCGGACGAGGCGCGCTCGTGGGCGGCGCCGTCGGCGCCATGGTCGGAGGCGCCGCCGGCTATTACATCGATCAAAAGAAAAAACGCGAGCCGTACTACGACCATCGGCCCAATGACAGCTATCGCAATGATCCGTATCGCCCGTCACCCTATGGAGAAAGGGAGCCACGCACGTATCCTTACCCGTACTGAACCAGCGGGATCATCCTTGCCGGGGAAAACTCACGCGTTCCATCTTCGGGGTTCGAATTTAAAGCGTCCGACAGCAAATGGTGAAATATCCGCGATTGCGTCGCCATTTTTGGCAAAACCTTTTGGGACCTCCGAGTCACCAAAAGGAGCCAAAAATTGGCGACGAGTAGTGCCTTCGGCGGCCCGCGTTCGTCCTGCGTCCGCCACGCCGGCGTACTCCG
>Ga0196981_1000214_pt1 | contig 39405 bp, 36 predicted proteins | sample S3_2013CmetaG_FD_155462 | JGI IMG/M metagenome (GOLD analysis project Ga0196981, IMG submission 155462) | Soil microbial communities from Anza Borrego desert, Southern California, United States - S3_20-13C | ecosystem: Environmental > Terrestrial > Soil > Desert | place: USA: California... | reverse complement strand
TGATGAGCTGGAAGCCGCCGTGCGCGCGTGCTGCGAGCCGATTTTCGACCGCCCGCTGCGCGATATCTCGTTCGGCCAGGTGCTGCTGCGCCTGTTCCAGACCTCGCGCCGCTTCAACGTAGAGGTGCAGCCGCAACTGGTGCTGCTGCAAAAAACACTGCTCAATATCGAAGGACTCGGCCGCCAGCTGGATCCCGACCTCGACCTGTGGAAGACCGCCAAGCCTTACCTCGAACGCTGGATGGACGAGCAGGTCGGCTGGCGCGGCATGATCAGCCGTTTCAAGGAAGAAGCGACCCACTACAACAAGATCATCCCCGAAATCCCGCGCCTGCTGCACACGGCACTGACGACACAGGCGGAGGAGCCCCGCCACAACGCGGAACTGCTCAAGGAACTCGTCGCCGAACAGCGGCGCACGAACAGGTTGCTCGGCTTCATCGTATTCTTCGGCGGCGGCCTCGCCGGGGGCGTCATCCTCGCGCAGGTGATGCTGCGCTGGTACAAACTCATCCATTGGTGGTAAAGCCATGTCTTCCACGCCCAGCTTCGAAACCCGTGATCCGACCGCGCCAGGCTTCTGGTCGGAGCGCTTCAAGCAGGGCTTCATGCCGTGGGACAAAGGCGGCGTTCCGGCGCGCCTGCTGAAATTTGTTGCGGAGGCGGGCCGTCCCTATGTAACGCTGATTCCTGGCTGCGGGACCGGCTACGAGGTGGCTTGCTTGTCGGAGGCGGGCTGGGACGTCACCGCGATCGATTTTTCCGCGGAAGCTGTCGAGACGGCGCAGAAAACCCTGGGGACGTGGGGCGGTCGGGTCGTGCAGGCAGATTTCTTCACGTACGAACCCGCGGTACCAGTGGAGCTGATCTACGAGCGCGCATTCTTTTGTGCGCTGCCGCCCCGTATGCGCGCGGACATCGTCGCCCGCTGGGCAGCCTTGCTGCCACCGGACGGCTTGCTCGCCGGGTTCTTCTTTTTCGACGACGCACCCAAAGGACCGCCGTTCGGCATTTCTCCCGGCGAGCTGGATGCCTTGCTCGCGCCATTCTTCGAACGCATCGCCGACGAGGCGGTCGCCGATTCCCTGCCTGTTTTCGCGGGAAAAGAGCGCTGGCAGGTGTGGCGCCGGCGCAATGGTGCGTAGTTCGCACAGACATTGCTTTTTTCCCTTGGATTGGCAATCCGGCAGATTTCTGCGGATATAATCGCGAAAAATTTGCCGGGGAGCTGTGCAAACCTGCACTAATTCAGTGCCTGCCGCACCCCAGCCGACTTCATCCTCATTCAACAGGCCGTTTATCGTCCGGAGCAGACATTCATGGACTACACACTGATTACCTTCGTCGTGCTGTACTTGCTGGGCACGCTCGCGTTGGGTGTATGGGCGGGCACGCGCATCAAGAGCACCACCGACTTCGCCGTGGCCGGACGCAGCCTGCCGTTGATCATGGTGATAACGACGACGTTCGCCACCTGGTTCGGCGCCGAGACGGTGATGGGGATTCCCGCGAAGTTCGTGCAAGGTGGCCTGAATGCGATCGTGGAAGATCCCTTCGGCGCGGGCACCTGCCTGATCCTGGTAGGCATGTTCTTCGCAACCAAGCTCTACAAGCAGAACCTGCTGACGATCGGCGACTTCTACCGCAATCGCTACGGCAAGGGCATTGAAGTGTTCTGCTCGGTCGCCATCATCCTGAGCTACCTCGGCTGGGTGGCGGCGCAGATCACCGCGCTCGGCCTCGTGTTCTCGGTGCTGACGAACGGCGCGATGTCGGAGACGGCAGGCATGATCGTCGGCACGCTGGCCGTGCTGATTTATGTGGTCATCGGCGGCTTCCTCGCGGTCGCGTGGACGGACTTCATCCAGATGATTGTGCTGGTGGTCGGGCTGAGCATCATTGCGCTCTTCTCGGCGGACCTCGCCGGCGGCTCCGACAAGGTGTTCGCGGTGGCGGCGCAAGCCGACCTGTGGCGATTCTTCCCCGAGCCGACCTTCACCGAGATCGCGTTCTTCATCGGCGCCGGCCTGACCATGATGCTCGGCAGCATTCCGCAGCAGGACGTGTTCCAGCGCGTGATGTCGGCCAAGGATGCGCCTACCGCCCGCGCCGGCGCTATCATCGGCGGCGCAAGCTATATCCTGTTTGCCTTCGTGCCGATGTTCATCGTCACCAGCGCCGTGGTGGTGATGGGCGAGAGCGCGCTTACTATCGCCAAGGATGACTACCAGCGCCTGCTGCCGACCTTCATCATGACGAAGATGCCGATGATCATGCAGATCCTCTTCTTCGGCGCACTCGTGTCCGCAATCAAGAGCACGTCATCGGCGACGCTGCTCGCGCCGTCGACCAGCTTCGTGGAAAACATCCTGAAGAACCTGCGCCCCCACATGAGCGATCGTCAGCAACTGTTCGCGATGCGCTGCACGCTGGTCGTGTTCGCCGCGCTGGTGCTGTCCTACGCGATCGCAATGCAGGGCACCTCGATCTATGAACTCGTGTCGACGGCTTACCAGGTAACCCTGGTCGGCGCCTTCGTGCCGCTCGTTACAGGCTTGTACTGGAAGCGCGCCACCACCCAAGGCGCAATCTTTTCGGTTGGCGCCGGGATCGCCACCTGGGTCCTGTTTTTTCCCCAGCTAACCACGCTGGGTGAACACTTCCCGGGCCAGCTCGCTGGCCTGATCGCCGCGTTTGCCGGCATGATTGTCGGTTCGCTCATGCCGCAAATTTTCCGCAACCGTCACGAGCCGCATCATTCCGTCCATGGCGCGCACGGTTGATCGTTGACCAGATTGCAACAATAGGCGGCCGGCTCCGGTTATCGGGGGGGCCGTTGCGCTTTCCGGCAACGGGCTTTCCTGCACTCACGCAAAATTGGCCTGAAAACCTTTATAATTCAGGGTTTTGGATGATTTTTGCGAGAGGTTTCCCATGCCGATTTATGCTTATCGCTGCGAGACATGCGGTTTCGCCAAGGATGTACTGCAAAAAGTGTCCGACGCGCCGCTCACGGACTGCCCGTCCTGCGGGAAGAGCAGCTTCAAGAAGCAATTGACCGCGGCCGGTTTCCAGTTGAAGGGAACGGGCTGGTATGCAACCGATTTCCGCAACGGCGGTACGGCGGCACCGGCAACAAAGACCGCTGCGGCGGAAAGCTGCCCTGCCGCGGAAGGTTGCGGCGCCGGAGGGTGCGCGGCCAATGCAGGCACGACTTCCGCAGCGTAACGACGACCAAGCACGCTCCCAGGCTGAAAATACATGCGCAAATATTTCGTCACCGGCCTGCTGGTCCTGGTTCCCCTGGCGATCACCCTCTGGGTGCTGAACCTGATCATCGGCACCCTGGACCAGTCTGTCCTGCTGCTGCCGGCGCGTTGGCGGCCAGCGGTGCTGATCGGCCTGGACATCCCCGGTGTGGGCGCGCTCATCACCGTGCTGTTCGTATTCCTGGTCGGTCTGCTGACACGCAACTTCATCGGCAACCAGGTCGTGCTGTTGTGGGAGAAGGCGCTCACGCGTATCCCCATCGTCAGCTCGATCTACTCGAGCGTGAAACAGGTGTCCGATACGCTGTTTTCGTCTTCGGGCAATGCGTTCCGCAAGGCGGTACTGGTGCAGTATCCGCGTGAGGGTTCCTGGACGATCGCCTTCCTGACCGGCGTGCCCGGTGGCGACGTCAAGAACCATCTCACCGGTGACTACATCAGCGTCTATGTGCCGACCACGCCGAACCCGACTTCCGGCTTTTTCCTGATGATGCCGCGCGCCGATGCCATCGAGCTCGACATGTCGGTGGATGAAGCCCTCAAGTACATCGTCTCCATGGGCGTCGTCGCGCCCGAATATGTCGTTGCCGCTTCGAAGAACCTGAAGGCTGTTCCTCCTCCGATCTGAGAACGGCCCTCATTCACCAGGGCCCCGACCTGGACCAGATGCAGGCAACGGGGTCATCACAAAGAATCTGAAACTGGAATCCATCATGTCTATGCGAACTCACTATTGCGGCCTCACCACTGAGGCGCTTCTCGGTCAAACCGTCAGCCTGTGCGGCTGGGTGCACCGTCGCCGCGACCACGGCGGCGTGATCTTCATCGACCTGCGCGACCGCGAAGGTCTGGTGCAGGTGGTGTGCGATCCGGACCGTGCCGACGTGTTCAAGACCGCCGAAGCCGTGCGCAATGAATTCTGCGTTCGCATCACCGGCGTCGTGCGCAACCGTCCGGAAGGCACGACCAACGCCAACCTGAAGTCGGGCAAGATCGAAGTGCTCGCGCACGAGTTCGAAGTGCTCAACGCCTCCGTCACGCCGCCGTTCCAGCTCGACGACGACAACCTGTCCGAGACGACCCGCCTGACGCACCGCGTGCTCGACCTGCGCCGTCCGCAGATGCAGAACAACCTGCGCCTGCGCTACAAGGTAACGATGGAAGTGCGCAAGTTCCTCGACGCCAACGGTTTCATCGATATTGAAACCCCGATGCTGACCAAGTCCACGCCGGAAGGCGCGCGCGACTACCTGGTGCCGTCGCGTGTCAACGCCGGCAACTTCTTCGCGCTGCCGCAGTCGCCGCAGCTGTTCAAGCAGCTGCTGATGGTCGCCAACTTCGACCGTTACTACCAGATCACCAAGTGCTTCCGCGACGAAGACCTGCGCGCTGACCGCCAGCCGGAATTCACCCAGATCGACTGCGAAACCTCGTTCATGAACGAGCAGGAAATCCGCGACATGTTCGAAGGCATGATCCGTGGCGTGTTCAAGAATGCGCTCGACATCGACCTGCCGAACCCGTTCCCGGTCATGCAGTATTCCGAGGCGATGGGCCTGTATGGTTCCGACAAGCCGGACATGCGCGTCAAGCTGCAGTTCACCGACCTGACCGCCGTCATGAAGGATGTCGACTTCAAGGTGTTCTCCGGCGCTGCCAACATGGAAGGCGGCCGCGTGGTCGGCCTGCGCGTTCCCGGCGGCGGCGCAATGCCGCGTTCGGAAATCGACGCCTACACCCAGTTTGTCGCCATCTATGGCGCCAAGGGCCTAGCCTACATCAAGGTCAACGAGAAGGCGAAGGGCCGCGACGGCCTGCAATCGCCGATCGTCAAGAACATCCATGACGCCGCACTGGCTGCCATCATCGAGCAGACCGGCGCGCAGGACGGTGACCTGATTTTCTTCGGTGCCGACAAGGCGAAGGTCGTCAACGACGCGATCGGCGCGCTGCGCGTGAAGATCGGCCACAGCGATTTCGGCAAGAAGAACGGCCTGTTCGAAGACACCTGGAAGCCGCTGTGGGTGATCGACTTCCCGATGTTCGAGTACGACGAGGAAGGCCAGCGCTACGTCGCTGCCCACCATCCGTTCACCTCGCCGAAGGATGGCCACGAAGACCTGCTCGAAACCGATCCGGGCAAGGCGCTGGCCAAGGCCTACGACATGGTGCTCAACGGCTGGGAACTGGGCGGCGGTTCGGTCCGTATCCATCGCGCCGACGTGCAGAGCAAGGTGTTCCGCGCGCTGAAGATCGGTGCGGAAGAGGCACAGCTCAAGTTCGGCTTCCTGCTGGACGCGCTGCAGTACGGCGCGCCTCCGCACGGCGGCCTGGCATTCGGCCTCGACCGTATCGTCACCATGATGACCGGCGCCGAGTCGATCCGCGACGTGATCGCCTTCCCGAAGACGCAGCGTGCGCAGTGCCTGCTGACGCAAGCACCTTCGGAAGTCGACGAGAAGCAGCTGCGCGAGCTGCACATCCGCCTGCGCAACGTGGAGCCGGCAGTCAAGGCCTGAGGCGTTTGCGAATGAACAGGGAAGGGCGCGGTTTTCCGCGCCCTTTTTTGTTTGGCCCGGGGCATTCGGCTATCATGTCCGTGCACTCCGCATTGCAGCCGGCCCATGAACAAACCCTACAAGATTCCCGAATCGGTCCTGGTCGTCATCCATACTGCGGACCTCGACGTCCTGCTGATCGAACGCGCCGACAAGCCGGACTACTGGCAATCCGTCACCGGTTCGAAGGATGCGCTCGATGAGCCTCTGGCCGTTACCGCTGTGCGGGAGGTGTTCGAGGAAACCGGCATTGTCGTTTCCGACGACCTCGAACGCATCGATCGCGCCGTCCCGATGCGCAACCTGACGGACTGGCATCTGTCGAACATCTACGAAATCTATCCAGTCTGGCGGCACCGTTACGCGCCGGGCGTAACACAGAACACTGAACATGTCTTCGGCCTGCTGGTCCCGCGCGATATCCCAATCACGCTGGCGCCGCGCGAGCACGTTGACTTCATCTGGCTGCCCTATCGCGAGGCGGCCGACAAATGCTTTTCGCCCTCGAATGCGGAGGCGGTCCTGCAGCTCCCGAAATATCTGCAGAAGGCCTGAAACTTATCCTGCGACAATCTTCTCAGAGACAGTGTTCTCACTATGAAAGCGCGCCTTCCGCAACTGTTGCGCAGCGTCTAGAATGAATTCATGAAACTTCGCATCGCGACGTATAACATCCATAAAGGCGTCAGCTCCCTGCGCAGCATGCCGCGTATCCACGCATTGAAGCAGGCACTTGCCTCGATGGAGGCGGACATCCTGTTCCTGCAGGAAGTGCAGGGACGGCATGATAAGTATGCAATGAAGCATGCCAATCTCTGGCCGGAACAGGCGCAGCACCAGTTCCTCGCCGGCGATTCCCACCAGGCGGTGTACGGGATGAATGCGGTCTATGACCACGGCCATCACGGCAATGCGCTGCTCAGCCGTTATCCCGTCCTGTCGTCCAGCAACCGCGATGTGTCCGACCATGCGTACGAAGCGCGCGGGATCCTGCATTGCGTGGTACAGACGCCGGCTTGCGACCTGCACTGCTACGTGATCCACCTCGGGCTGTTTGCGCGCAGCCGCAAGCGGCAGACCGAGGCATTGATCGAGGCGGTCACCACGTCATCGCCGCCCGACGCCCCGCTGATCATTGCGGGCGACTTCAATGACTGGACCAACCAGCTGAGCGACTCCCTGCGAAACGAACTGGGCGTGACCGAGGTGTTCGACGAAAACCTCTCATCGCGCGGCTTCGGTACCTACCTGCGCATGCTCGGCGGACGCGGGCCGAAACTGAAACCCGCCCGGACCTTCCCGGCGGCATTGCCTTGGCTGCGGCTTGACCGGATCTATGTCCGGGGATTCCAGATCGAGAGTGCGCAAGTCCTGCACGGCCCGATGTGGGCCAAGCTGTCCGACCATGCGCCGATCGTGGCTTCGCTCCACATGAAAGCGCAGGCGCTCGCAGCGGCAATGTAGAATTGGCAGCTTCACCTTCGTCGGAGTGTGCTCCCGGTTATGCGTCCGGTAACGTTTACCGCCCACAATCACGTCACGCTTCTGCATTGCGGCGCCGAATTCTTTCCGGCGCTGATTGCCGCCATTGACGCGGCGCGCTTTGAAATCTATCTCGAAACCTACATCTTCACGCTCGACATGACCGGCGAGGCGGTGAAGGACGCGCTCATCCGCGCGGCCCAACGCGGTGTCATGGTCAACGTCATTACGGATTGGCTCGGCACCGGTCATCGTCAATCCGTCATCCTGAACCAGGCGTTGACGGAAGGCCGCGTCAATCACCGCGTATTCAATTCCTGGTTCCGGCGCGGCGTGGCGCGCAGCCATCGCAAGATCTGCGTGGTGGACCGCCAGGTGGCCTTCCTTGGCGGGCTCAACATCAACCACGATTACATCTCCGACGACGGCTTCAACGAACCGCTGCCGGCGCCGCGATGGGACATCGCCGTTCGCATCCGCGGCCCGCTGGTATCGTCGATCTACCAGGACGTGCAGTCGCAGTGGTTGATGCTCAAAGGGCTCAGCCTGCGGCATCGCTGGGAACTGTTCCGGGAACGCCGCAGGACCGGCCACACCCTGGGCGAAGGGCCGGCGATGGCCGCGTACGTTGTGCGCGACAACTTGCGCAACCGGCGCACGATCCAGAAAACCTATCTCAAGGCGCTCGGCGGCGCGCGCAGGACGGCGATGCTGGCCAACCCGTATTTCGCGCCGGGCCGCAAACTGCGCGACGGGCTGGCCGCTGCGGCGGCGCGCGGCGTGCAGGTAACCCTGCTGATCGGCGTCGGGCAATTTCGCATCCAGGACGCGGTTGCGCATTCGTTCTATCCCAAGCTGCTCAAAAGCGGCGTGCGGATCGTCGAGTACCGCAAGACGCAGCTGCACGGCAAAGTGGCCGTGATCGACGATGAATGGTCGACGGTCGGCTCCAGCAACTGGGACGGCTTGAGCCTGCTGATCAACCATGAGGCGAATGTCGTGGTGAAGGATGCCGCGTTTGCCCGCACGCTGCGCGGCAAGATCGAGGACGCCATCGCCGAGGGCGTGACCGTCCGTATGGAAGACTACGTCAACATTCCCTGGTACGAGCGCGTGTGGTACGGCGCGGCATCGATGCTGTACAAGGGCATCCTGCGCATCGTGACGCTGGGCCGCTACACCGAATAACTACAGAATCCTGGCAAGGGACCGGATGCCCTCGCGTATCGCGGTCGGCGTCAGCGCGCTGTAGCCCATCACGAATCCGTTCCGCTTGTCCATACCAAGGTAAAGCCGCGACAGACGCGGCAGGTCGATCCCGGCATCCGCTGCCAATCCCGCAAGGCGCTGGTCCGATTGCCTCTGGTCGGCCAGCAGGCAGGACGTCTGCAGCCCGCCTTGCGCCGCAAGGGGCACCAGCCGGTCGCGCAGGTGCCGGTCGGTTTCCTCCATGAAGATGTCGCGCCGCGCGCGGTACAGCTCGCGCATGCGGCGCACGTGCGCCATGAAATGTCCGTCGCGCATGAAGTCCGCCAGCACGGCCTGCATCAGGGGCGAAGCATGGCCGTCGACCTGGCTGCGCGCCGTGACGAAGGCTGGGACCATCTGTCTCGGCACGACAAGGTAGGCGAGGCGAAGGCCGGGGAAGAGCACCTTGGAAAAGGTGCCCACGTACAGCACGCATTCGTGCTGGTCCAGTCCATGGATGGCGGACACCGGGCGGCTGTCGTAGTGGAACTCGCTGTCGTAGTCATCCTCCACGATCCACGCGCTCGACTGCCGTGCCCATTCAATCAGCTGCAGCCGGCGGGACAGGCTCAGGGTGACCCCAAGCGGATACTGATGCGACGGCGTGACATAGGCGAGACGCGCGCGCGGCTGCAGATGGATGCCTTCGTCCACGCGCAGCCCGTCGGCGTCGACGGGTACCGGGACGATACTTGCGCCGGCACCAGAAAAGGCGGTTTGCGCACCGCGGTAGCCGGGTTCCTCCAGCCACACCGGGTCGCCGTCATCCAGCATCATCATCGCGATCAGTCCGAGCGCCTGCTGCGAACTCGTCAGCACGATCACCTGTGAGGCATCGCAGTTCACGCCGCGCGAGAGCGAGAGATATTGCGCGATCGCCTCGCGCAAGGCCGGAAGCCCCTGCTGGTCGCCGTACATCATCCACTGCGGCGCATCGTGCCTGGCATGGCGTGCAAGCAATTTGTGCCATGTCTCGGCAGGGAAGGATTCCAGTGCAGGCATGCCCGCGGAGAAGGCGCGGACCACGCGGGCATCGACGCAGCCGCCCATGCGGGCGATCTGTGCACCGCGCTTTGACAGGGTGACGGAAGCCAGGCTGCTCGTGTGCGATTTCCTTGCCTGTCGGCCGGTCGCCGCGTGTGCGCTCACATAGCTGCCGCTGCCCACGCCGCGGGTCAGGTAACCCTCATCTTCGAGCTGGGCATAGGCGGCTTCCGCCGTGCTGCGCGAAATGGACAGATCCGTAGCGAGCGTGCGCGTGGAGGGCAGGCGATCGCCGGCTTTGAGTGTGGAATCGAGGATTGTGGAGCGGATGGCGCGATAGACGCGTGTCGAAAGGGTTCCTGGAAGCCCCCCGTCCTGCTCCAGCAGGGTCAGCAGTGCACCGGTGAACGTGCGGGTCGAGGTATTCATGAATGGTCTGTTTAACCTGCCGTAAATGGTCTGCTCCGGCAAACCATTTAACGATACCATCCTTCTTGCCTGTTTGATCACTTTGGATGAAAAGGAAGACACGATGCAAGCGCAACTCCAGCATTACCTCGACAAGCTCGCGTACGAAACCGATCCCTCGGACCTGAAGGCGGCGCTGACGGCCAACGAGAATATTGTCGTGATCGACGCCCGCTCCGCAGAGGCGTACGCGATCGAACATATTCCCGGGGCGATCAACGTCCCGCACCGGACGATGAGCGAGGAAACGACCGGGCACGTCGACCGCAACGCCCTCGTCGTCACCTACTGCGACGGCATCGGCTGCAACGCGTCCACCAAGGGCGCGCTGAACATGACAAGGCTGGGATTCAAGGTCAAGGAACTGATGGGCGGACTCGACTGGTGGAAGCGCGACGGATACCCGACGGCGGGCGAGAAGGGCAGTCAGGGCAACAGCGAGATCCTGTGTGGCTGCTGATTGCATCCTTCGCAGGGCGCGGCCGGAGGACGTGGAAGCGCTGGCCGCACTTTGCGTTGAACATGCTGCTTTCGAAGGCGTGACGCTTGAGAGGGCGCCGGATGTTCCAGCCTTGTGCACGGCGATGCTTGGCGGCAGTGCCGCTTTGACCTGCTGGGTGGCGGAGATTGGGGGCGCCCTTGCTGGCTATGCCACGGCTACGCGCGAATTCTCCACCTGGCAGGCGGACTATTACCTTCACATGGATTGCCTCTACCTCCGCCCAGCTGCAAGGAACCGCGGGCTGGGCGAAGCGCTGGTCAGCATGATGGCTGCCGAATCAGTGCGCCTGCGCTGCGGCGGCATGCAATGGCAGACGCCCGCGACCAATCTGCGCGCGGTGGGGTTCTATCGGCGCATTGGTGCGCAATCGAAAGACAAGCTGCGTTTCTACCTGTCCGCGGACGCGACAAAGGCCTTAGCGGGAAACGTGCGGAGTTAGGCGGGTGACGGCGGAACGAGGATGTTATCCTCATGCGCGTTATCGAATTTTCATCGTTTGTGCCGATACGCCATGTCTGACTTGATGAAGAAAATGAAGTTCCGCCTCGCCATATCCGTCACCGCCGCGGCTTCGCTGCTCGGATGCGCAAGCACGCCGACCCGACCTTCGTCCGTCGCACGAGGCGACTACGACGCCGCGAAGGAATATGTCACCCGGTTGATCCAGCACCGGATGAAAGCGCACTCGCTTGTCGGACTCAGCATCGTTCTGGTGGACGACCAGAAAGTGGTCTGGGCCGAAGGTTTTGGTCATGCGGACAAGGAACGAAATATTCCCGCCACGGCAGACACGGCCTATCGCGTGGGGTCGATTTCCAAGCTGTTTACGGCCACGGCCGCCATGCAACTCGCAGAGCAGGGCAGGATGGATATCGACAAGCCCTTGCAGACCTACCTGCCCGCCTTTTCAATCAAGTCGCGCTTTCCCGATTCCGCACCGGTCACCCCGCGCCATCTCATGACACATCACTCCGGCCTCCCCGGAGACGTCATCAGGGGCATGTGGAATCCGAACCCGGAATCCTTTACCGGCGTCGTCGAGAAGATTCGCGATGAGTACACTGCCAATCCACCCGGCTATGTCTGGGCGTATTCGAATGTTGGCGTCACGCTGCTTGGACATGCCATTCAGAACGTGTACGGCGAGAATTTCAGCACAGGGATGGCGCGCCGCGTCCTGCGTCCCCTGGGCATGCGGGACGCGTCATTCTCCGCCCGACCGGAAGGGTCGCAGATGGCACGCGCCTACAGGGACGGCGTCGCAAGCGACGACCCGCCATTGCGTGACGTGCCGGCGGGCGGGCTGAATGCAAGTGCGGCAGACCTGGGCCTTTTCTGCAGATGGTGTTCGCCGGTGGTAAGTCCGGAGAGCACCAGATTCTGCGCTCTGAAACCGTCGCGGAAATGCTGCGTCCGCAGAATACCGGCGTTGTGCTCGACGGGAGCTTCAAGGTCGGGCTGGCCTGGATGCTTGGCGGTCTGGGAGATATCGATATCCGCAATGCCGGGCCGGTCGCTCACCGTGGCGGCGCGACCCTGATGCATAACAGCCAATTGATTGCGCTCCCGAACCACAAGCTGGGCGTGGTCGTGCTCGCCAATTCTGCCAATGCCAGACCGGTCGTCGATGAAGTTGCGACCGAGACGCTCAAGCTGGCGCTTGAAGCCAAGACAGGCATCCGGCAGCCGGACAAGACCAAGGATGATGGACGCGAGCCGTCCCTGTCGGAGGAGATGCTGTCACTCTACCCGGGACACTATGAAACCATCGCCGGCACGGCAAAGGTCACGCGCAGCGGCGACAGGCTGAACGCCGAACTGTTCGGCAAACGCTTCGACCTCATTGCGCGAGGCGATGGGCAGCTCGGCCTGCGCTACAGGCTGCTCGGCATGCTGCCGGTTTCTCTTGGCGCCCTGTCGGAAGTCGGTCTGTCACGCACTCGGATCCATGGTCGCGATGTCCTGTATGCGACGACCGGATCGCAGAACATGCTCGTGGGCGAGAAGGTCATGCCTACGCCGATCCCTAACGTATGGAAGGCGCGCCTCGGTGACTACGATGTGGTGAACGGCGACGGCGACTTCACGCTCCCGGAACGTGTTCGCTTGTTCGAACGGGATGGATTCCTGGTGCTGGAGGCAACGGCGCTGAAGCTCAGCCCAGTCCCGCTCACGCTCATCGCCAACGCAATCGACGACGCCGAACTGCGCATCCTCGGCGTCGGGCGGGGCAAGGGCGAGACGATACGCGTGGTGCGGGTCGACGGAAGGGAATACCTTGCCTTTTCGGGCTATCTCATGCGGAAGAAGTCCGGTCTATGATGTGACTTTCCTTCCATGCACCCATGGCGCAGCGCATCCGAATGTGAGATAAACGTGTACAAGAACCAGTACGCGTCCAACGCACACTCCAGGAGGAAGCCATGTCCGCTCTATTGACGACCGAGTTTTCCGGCACCATTCGCCGCCCCATCGACACTGTCAGCCGCCAGTTTGGGGACGTCCACCATCACAGCACGCACCACGTGCATCCCGACCTGACGTTCACTATCCTGTCGGAGCAGGACGAGGTCTGCCGCTTCAGGCAGGAAGTGCGTCTCATGGGGCTGAAGCAGGCGGACGAGATCGTGCAGACGCGCCTGCCGGACGGCAGCATCGACAGCGAGGTCGTTGCCGGCACCAACCAGGGCATGCGGATGCTGCAAACGTTCCGGCAGGAGGGGCCGGAAGCGACGACCGTCAAAATCCGTATCGAAGTGCCGGTGAGCGGCGTGAAGAAATGGTTCAAGCCGCTGTTCAAGGCGGCCGTGGACAGCACACTGAAAAAAGCATTCGAGGAAGATCGGGTCGACCTCGAGCAGCGCGGTTATCCGCGCGGCTGATCACTGCATGTGCGAAGCCGCACGCGCTTCCGCCTTGATCCAGTCGCAGAATGCCTTCACCGCGGGACGTGCCTCGGCATCGGGCAGGCGCAGCAGGTGGAAGCGGTAGGGGCCGAGCACGCGCTGCGGCAGTGCGCGGACCAGCCGGCCGCTGCGCAGGTCTTCCTCGATGAATGGCTCCGCCGCGATCGCCACCCCCTGGCCATTGGCTGCCGCTTCCAGTGTCAGGTAGGTATGCGAGAAGCTGGGGCGGGCCGGGCCGTTGTAATGCACGCCGAACGCCGCCAGCCAGCGTGACCAACTGATTTCGTCGGGGATGCGCATCTCCACTTCATCGTGCAGCAGCGGGTGGCGCAGCAGGTCGGCGGGCTCGCGCAGGTCTTGTGCGGCTGCCTTGAAGGCAGGACTGCACACTGCGGAGAACCATTCTTCGAGCAGCACATCCGCCTTGAGTCCTGGATAGGGGCCGGTCCCCATGCGGATCGCCACATCCACGCCTTCCCGAACAAAATCTGCCGGGTGCAGCGATGCCAGTACGCGCATGTCGATCTCCGGATGCTGTTCGCGCAGGCGGCCGAGCCGCGGCATCAGCCAGCGCGCAACGAGCGAGGGGACGGAGGTGACGGTCACCACGCGTTCGTCGCCGTGGCGCTTCACCGCTTCCGATGCTTCCGCCAGGCCGTTCAGCAAGGGACGCAATGCTTCAGCGTATTGCCTGCCGGCGGGCGTCAGCACGACGCCGCGTGCCAGGCGCTGGAAGAGGGTGACACCGAGCCAGTTTTCGAGTTGTTTCACCTGGTGAGCGACGGCACCTGCCGAGACATGCAGCTCTTCGCCCGCACTCTGGAAGCCGCCGTGGCGCGCGGCAGCCTCAAAGGCGCGGACGGCAGGGAGCGGCGGCAGGCGAAACGGTGTCATGGCTCAAAAATATTGGGGCTATCCGTCAAGAATATTGATTTGTTCCCTTGAAGGCAAGGAAATACACTGGCTTTACCCTCAATCCGTTTTGCTCTCGCCGCCATGACGATCTCCCGCCGCGCCGCCATTGCCCTCGTGTTGCTGTCTGCCCTCGGCTTCGGCAGCATGGCGCTCTTTGCGAAAGTGGCCTATGCGTCCGGCCTCACGCCGAGCATGCTGCTGACGCTGCGTTTCGTGCTGGCAGTGACGATGCTCGCACCGGTGATCTGGTTGAAGCGATTGCGCCTGCCGCGCGGCAGGACGCTGGCCGGATTCGCACTGATGGGCGCGCTCTATACCGCACAGTCGCAGAGCTATTTCACGGCACTCATGCATGCGAGCAGCGGTCTGGTCGGGCTGCTCCTGTATGTATATCCCGTCCTGGTCACGCTGCTGGCAGTGGCGTTCGGCTGGGAAAGGCTCGACCGGCGCACTTTCGCCCTGCTGGCACTGGCGATCGCCGGCATGGCCGTGATGCTGGGCGGCGACCTGCAGGGCACGCCGCTGGGCATTACGCTCGGCCTGGCGGCGGCTGCGATCTACGCCGTCTACATCACGATCGGCAGCCGGCTGACCGGCGGCACTGATCCGCTTTCGGCCACGCTGGTCGTGATGACGGCCGCAGCCATCGGCAACGGCGGGTTTGCGCTTGCCGCCGGTGCCGCATTGCCGGTCGACGCGACGACCTGGCTGGCGGTCCTTGCCATTGCCTTCGCCTCGCTGGTTGCGGTTGCCTGCTTCCTCGTCGGCATCCAGCATATAGGCGGTTCGCAGGCCTCCATCATTTCCACGCTTGAACCGGTCATCACGCTTTGCCTGGGCATCGCGTTGCTCGGCGAATCGGCAAGTGCCGGCCAGCTGATCGGCGGCGCCATGGTCCTGGCTGCAGTCATCCTGCTCGCGAGGAAACCGAAGCAACAAACTATCTCGGATCAAGGCTGCGCCCAACCCGCTTCCTGAGTGAGCGCTTCCGTGGCAAGATCACTGCTCATCACGCTTGCCAGGGAAAGCAATGAACACAATCACCATCGTCGTGGGCGCGGCCGCATTCGCGTTCGGCCTCTACAACATCATCATGCGCCGCAACGGACCGCAGAAGCTGTCCAGGCTGCAGGCGATGAAAGACCTGTTCGGCGAAAAGACCGGCGACACCGTGCATCTGCTGGCCTATGCGATCACACCGCTGCTGGCGGGCGCGGTATTCATGTTCGCCGGCACCCAGGGCGTTTCGCTTTTCTGACCGGCGCCTATACTAAGAAACTGTTCCCCGCCGCGACGCATCGACATGGACTTCGCTCCCGATCTGCTGGATATCCTGCGCAACGCCCGCCACATCGCGACGTTCACGGGCGCGGGCGTGTCGGCGGAAAGCGGCATTCCGACATTTCGTGACGCCCAGACCGGGCTGTGGGCGAAATACCGCGCGGAAGACCTCGCGACGCCGGAAGCGTTCCGCCGCGACCCCGTCACCGTCTGGGACTGGTACGCATGGCGGCGTGACCTGATGCGCGCGGTCGGACCGAACCCCGGCCATCTTGCCATCGCCGCGATGGAGCGACTGGTCCAGCGCGTCACGGTGATCACGCAAAACGTGGACGGACTGCATATGCAGGCGGGCAGCAGCGAAGTCATCGAATTGCACGGCAATATCTGGCACAACTTGTGTGCGGATTGCTCCGCCAGCGTCCCCGAATCCGAACTCACTGCGGATATCCCGCCTGTCTGCCCTCATTGCCAGGGAAAGGTCCGTCCTGGCGTGGTCTGGTTCGGCGAAGCATTGCCGGCGCAGGCATGGACCCGTGCGGCGGAAGTCCTGGAAACGGCGGACGTGTTTTTCTGCATCGGCACTTCCAGCCTGGTCGAACCGGCGGCCAGCCTGCCCCGTGACGCCCGCGCATGCGGACGCACTGTGATTCAGATCAATCCGGAAGTCACCAGTCATGATGAGATTGCGCAGTATGTCTTGCGCGGGAAGGCGGGCGAGGTCATGCCCGCGCTGGTAAAGGCTGCATGGCCGCAGGTCGCCTGACCTGGGCGCATCAACGTTGCTCCAGAGGGAGGTTCTTCCATGCAAAACGATGAACAGGTGATCCGCATGCTGGTCAACGAATGGCAGACCGCGTCCGCCGAAGGCAACGTGCAGCGACTGGCCGAACTGATGGCCGAAGACGTTATCTTCCTCACTCCGGGGCAGGCACCGATGCGCGGCAAGCAGGCCTACATGGATGCCTTCCGGGAAGGCATGAAACATTACCGTATTGAATCCCAGGGCGAGATCAAGGAGCTGCAGATTGCCGACGATCTTGCGTATTGCTGGACCCAGCTCACCGTTACCGTAACCCCGCATCGGGAAGGATTGCCGATGCGGCGCTCGGGCAATGCACTCTCCATTCTGCGCAAGTCGCCCGAATCGGGCTGGGTCATCGTACGCGACGCCAACATGCTGACGCCCGAACCTGTTTCCATGCTTTCATAACTCCCTTCCGGAACTTTCCTCGTCGTCTTTCCTCCTTCCTTCACGCGCCGCGCGCCTGGCGCGGCATCCGTCATTTCGACACAGGAGGAATCATGGACGTGCAGGAACAGACATTCGACCAATTGCAGAAAGTCGCGGACCTCGTCAAGGAAATCAAGTTCGCGATGCTGACCACCGAGGAACCCGATGGCACCTTGCGCAGCCGGCCGATGGCGACGATGCAGATGGATGCATCGGGCGTCCTTTGGTTCTTCACCGCATTGTCGTCACCCAAGATTGAAGAGGCGGAACAGCATCGGCAGGTCAACCTCAGCTATGCGCGCATCGACAAGCAGGATTACCTGTCCGTGTCCGGCACCTGCGAGATCGTGCGCGACAAGGACAAGATGCTCGCGCTGTGGACGCCATGGGTCAAGCCGTGGTTCCCGCGCGGCGTGGACGACCCGGATCTTGTGCTGCTGAAAGTGACGATCAACGAAGCCGAATACTGGACGGCTCCCGGCAGCGCGGTGGTGCGTCTCTACGGGTTGGCCAAGGGTATGTTGACCGGGAATACCGACGCACTGGGCGATAACCGGAAGGTCTTCATGTGAAGACGCGAGGGCTGTAAGGCTTACCTCGCACATGTAAGAAAGTGTGTCGCCATCCTTCGCCGATGGCCTGCAGCTGCCGCTTTCGACCGGCACGAAATTTGCGGCAGGTGCCCATTCGCGCCCCTTGCCGGGCGATCCCCTACCTGAAATGAACACGCCACTTGCGTGGCATGAAAGGAGTACCGCAATGTCCCTCGATCTATTCAGTGCGAAAGGCTGCGCGCTCGAGCAGCAGCGCTTCACCTGGCGCGACATGGTCGGCAAGCCGATCAGCAAGCTCGACGACGATGCCTTCACGCGCGTCCGCATCATCCTCATGAACGGCATCGAACTCGAGTCGCTGCGCTTCCAGCACATGGCCGCGCGCATGAGCCGCGACCTGCGCCTGAAACTGGCGCAGATCCGCCGTACCGAGCAGCACCAGGCAACGATGGTGAACTGGCTTCTCGGCCCCGATCATTCGCCATTGGAAACCACGATTGCCTATGAGCAGGTCGCGATCGAAGTGACGGCTGCCGTTGCACAGCGCGAGCCGGATCCCTATTTCGCGCAGGCATACCGCTTCGGCCTGCTGGAGGACTTCGACCACCTGTACCGCTATTCCGCGCTGCTGGACCGGCTGGAAGGCAAGGACGCCAACAACATCCTGCAGAACTACACCGATATCCTGCCGGGTCGCCCGACGGTGGACGAGCACCGCCACCCGCAGGACGATGTGCGCGAATCCTACGACCGCAAGACCGCTGCGCCGCTAACCAAGCTGCACGCATTGATGATTACCGCGGCGGAATTCCAGACGCATGACTATTACATGAACGTCGGCCCGCTGTTTGCCGATCCGGTCGCGCGCCAGCTGTACGCGGAAATCGCCTCCATCGAGGAGCAGCACGTCACGCAATACGGTTCGCTGATCAGCCCGGATGAAACGGTGCTGGAGCAATGGCTGATGCACGAGGCTGTCGAGTGCTACAACTACTACAGCTGCGTGCAGCAGGAAACCAATCCGCGCATCAAGGCGATCTGGGAACGCTTCCTCGATTACGAGCTGGGTCATTTCCACACCGTTGCCGAACTGTTCAAGCAGCATGAGCAGCGCGATCCCGCCGAGCTCTTCCCGACTGCGCTGCCCGAGCCGGTGCAGTTCGCCAGCCAGCGCGATTTCGTGCGCCAGGTGTTGGCGCAGGAAGTGGACATGCGCGCCCTCGGCACGCAGTTCGTCAACAAGTCGCAGGAAAGCCAGGCCTCGATCGACTATCGCACGCATATCAACTCCGACGGTTCCCCGAGCGAATCCGTCGCCGGCGGCTACGTGTGGAACCCCGGCACCGAGCTCAACCGCAAAGTGGCCGTCGCGGTCTGACGCGGCGTAACGGAAACGAACACAAGGAGCAGCAATGAAAGAGCAGACCCCCATGGGCATGAACCGCACCGGCATGCAGATGTCGCCGTTCGACGCCAGCGCAATGACGGGTGCGCCCGCATCGATGACGCCGGCCACGCCGGGTGACGACAGCGCATTGGCCCAGATGCGCAGCACCTATATCGCCGAATCCGACCCAATCGGTTCCGTGCCCATACCCGGCACGGTGAAGGGCGCCCTGACGACGGGCGTATCCATGCTGACCGGCGACCAGCCGCAACTGCTGCTGGACAAGCTGGGCGAGCGCCTCGCCTTCGAACGGACCGGCACGCGCCTCTACGATGCGCTGGTCACCAAGTTCGAAACCATGCAGGACCAGTCGACCAGCATGACCCTGGCCGACCTGCAGAAGATCCGTCAGGACGAAGCGCGGCACTTCGCGATCGTGGCCGATGCAATCGAGACGCTGGGCGGCGACCCGACCTCGCAGACGCCCTGTGCCGACCTGGTGGGCGTGGAATCGATGGGACTGATGCAGGTGGTGACGGATCCGCGGACCACGATCGCGCAGTCGTTGCACGCCGTCCTCGTTGCCGAGATGACCGACAACGCCGGTTGGGAACTGTTGATCGCCCTCGCGGAAGACCAGAACCAGAATTCGCTGATCTCCGACTTCACGGTTGCGCTGGATGAAGAGCGCGCCCACTTGCAGCAGGTGAATGCGTGGTTCCAGGAAGCGACCCTGGGCGAGGTGATTTCGAACGGTGCCATCGTTGATGACATCGGCGACGCCAATCCCTCGCAGCTGCACTGATCAGGCACCGGTCGCCGGCTGGTTCGCCGTTCCTGCTCCCGTCAGGTAGGCAACCAGCTGGCGCCCTTGCGCGGATAAACCTTCGAGCGTGCGCACGCAGAGGCGCAGCTCGCGTGTCGCCCAGCCGTCGTCGAGCGTCACGATGGCGACAGGAAGCGTCCCGCTGTGGCGCTGCGCCGCCGCTTCGGGCAATACCGCCACGCCCACGTCCTGCGCGACCAGCTGGGCGATGGCAAAGAAGCTCGGCGCACGTACGCGCACCGTGAGCGGCTTGCCGAGCACCGTTGCCATCTCTTCCACGAAACGCTGCATGGCTCGTTCTTCGGGCATGCCGACGAATGCAAAGCCCAGCGCACCGCGGAACAGGCAATGTCCCCGCGCAGCCAGCGCGTGTGCTTGCGGCACCAGCAGCACGAGACGGTCGCGCCGGAAGGGCAGCGAAACGACGTCCTGCATTGCCAGGTTGCCGTCGAGGACGCCGATGTCGATGTCGCCCGCCTGCACCGCCTGCAGGATGTCCCGGCTGGAACGCTCCTCCACCTGCAGGTCGACTTCCGGGAAATCGTTGAGGAAAGGCCCGAGCGCCGGCGGGAGGAAGGTGCTGTTGGCGACCGTGTTCGCCGCCAGCCTGACGCTGACCCGCTGCCGGCCGGCCAATCCGTCGAGCGCCTGGGTCAGCTGCTGCGCTTCGGCAATCACCCGCCGCGCATGATCGAGGGCGATGCGGCCGGCAGGGGTGGGCAGCATGCCGTCCGCGTGGCGCTCGAACAGTTTCATCCCCAGGCGCTGTTCCAGCAGCCGCAGGCGGTTGCTGGCGGCGGACAGCGCAATCGGGAAATCCGCAGCCGCCCGGCTCAGGCTTCCAGCATCGGCAACGGCAACGATCAGCCGTAAATCGGTGAGGTCGAAGTGCAAGGTTTCTCCAATCGCGAAGGCCGGGTACAGAAAATAAGCATTTTAGCCATTTTGACTACGCGGCAGAATAAGACTAACCCTTACCCTGTGTGTCGCCATGACCCGTACCCTGTCCCTCAATTTCAGCCGCTGGCTGCACGACGGCCGGCTGTATGCCGTGCTGGCGGCGGCCGGTTTCTCGATGAAGGCCGTGTTCGTCAAGCTCGCGTACGGCACCGCGCCGGTTGACGCGCTGACCTTGCTGGCGATGCGGATGGGCTTTGCGCTGCCGCTGTTCATCTGGCTGATCCTGCGCACGGGTGGCGAAGGGGCGTCCCGGCTAAGCGGGGCCGACGGCGTCCGCATCCTGATGCTCGGCTGCGTCGGCTACTACCTGTCCAGCCTGTTCGATTTCTACGGACTGACCTACATCACCGCGGGCCTGGAGCGCATGATCCTCTACCTTTATCCGACGCTCGTGCTGCTCCTGCAGGCGTGGCTGATGCGGCAGCCGCCCGGCAAGCGGGCGTGGCAGGCGATGGCAATCTGCTATGCCGGCCTCGCCATCGCATTCGCCCACGATCTCGGCCAGCGCGGCAACGGCGGCGATGTGATGCTGGGCGCTGCCTGGGTATTCGCCAGCGCCGTCACCTATGCGATGTACTACCACGGCACCGGCAGCATGGTCGGCCGCATCGGCTCGACACGTCTTGCGGGGCTGGCCGGGAGCGCCTCTTCCGTGCTCGTCCTCGCGCACTTCGTGCTGTTCGGCCAGCCGCAATCGCTGGCCTCCTTACCCGCTCCGGTCTGGGGTTATGCGCTGATGATGGCGGTCTTCTCGACCGTGCTGCCGGTGTGGTGGCTGTCGCTGGCGATCCAGCGGCTCGGCGCCGGGCAGGCCGCGGCGATCGGCACGATGGGACCGGTGCTGACGGTGTTCGCCGCCTGGATCCTGCTCGGCGAGTCGATGTCGTTGCTGCAACTGGCCGGGCTCGCGCTGGTCATGTTCGGTGTGACGCGCCTCAAGGCCAAGCCCGTCGCGCCAGTCCCCGCCCACGCCGTAGGCGCACAGAGGTAGCCGGCAATGGGCGAGGCAAGCGTCGCACTGGCCGTGACTGCGGCGTTGACCTTCCTGCTTGCCGGCTTTGTCAAGGGTGTCGTCGGCATGGGATTGCCGACCGTCGCCATCGGCCTGCTTGGCCTGGTCATGGCACCGGCCGAAGCCGCAGCCTTGCTCGTCGTGCCTTCCCTGGTCACCAACATCTGGCAGCTCGCCGCCGGGCCTGCCTTCCTCCCCCTTGTCCGACGCTTGTGGCCGATGCTTCTGTGTTTCTGTATTGGAACCTGGGCCGGCGCGGGCGGTCTGAACGACGGTGCTGCAACACAGGCCAGCACGCTGCTTGGCATTGCGCTGATTGCCTATGCGCTGCTTGGCCTGAGTGCGAAGCAGTTTTCCGTCTCTTCCTCGGCCGAGCGCTGGTGTTCACCGTTGGTCGGTATCGCAACCGGACTCGTCGCAGTGACAACCGGCGTTTTCGTGGTGCCGGCGGTGCCTTACCTGCAGGCGCTGGGCTTGAACAAGGATGACCTCGTGCAGGCGCTCGGTCTGTCGTTCACCGTGTCGACGGTCGCGCTGGGCAGCGTGCTGCTTGCTGGCGGTTTCTTCAAGCCTGCTGTCGCCGTTTCCTCGCTGCTCGCGCTTGCTCCTGCCATCGCAGGAATGCTGGCCGGGCAGTGGGTGCGGTCGCGGGTGCGTGCGGAGCAGTTCCGCGTCTGCTTCTTCGTCGGACTCCTGCTTCTCGGGGCGCACCTCGCGTTGCGACACGCGTTTTAAAAGCCTGTCTTCTCCCTTTGATAACACGGCGATGTGTGCGTGCAACACCGCACGAAAAATAGATGCTTCCATTCATTGTCGCCCGGTAACTTATCCTCAACACTCTTCGACATGGTTCACACGAAGGTCTCCCTCGACGACATCGAGAAGCACGCGCTATTGCAAGTGGCGGAAAGCGGCTTCCACGTTGTCACGCTCCCCGATTTCAATGCCTGGATCTCCGGTCCCGTCAATGCATTCTTTCCGCATGAACGGATGGTGTGTGCCATCGGCCAGCTGTTCGGGGAGGAAATCCGCATCCGGCACCTTCTCGGCGTGAATTGTCCGCCCGAGTGCATCGAGCGCTTCGACCGAATCACCAGTTTCCGCGAGCGGGGCATGGTGCAGCGATGGCTGTCGCAATACCGAGCGCAGATTGTCAACGCCGCCGACATGCGCGGCCAGCTGTCGCCCGAGGAACATGAAGATGCACTGAGGGTTGGCGCAAGCAATCTTGCCGTCTTCGGGTGCCTCGACAGCGGAGGGCAGGGCGGAACCTACGTCAGCTTTTCCGGCGTGCCTGGACAGCTCACAGCCAGGCATGCCTTCAAACTCGAACTGCTCATGCCCTACCTGCACATGACGGTCACCCGGATCTTCCATCGCAACGGCGAGCAGGCCGGCGAAACGGCGCAACGCTCGGCGAAACTGACGCGCCGCGAACAGGAAATCCTTGCACTGATGTCGACTGGCATGTCCAACCGCGCGATCGCGGAACGGCTGTCGCGCAGCGAGCTGACAGTGCAGAACCATGTGCACGCGATCTTCAAGAAGCTCGGTGTGCGTAATCGCGTTGCCGCTGTCGCAACCTACCGGTCGGTGCTGCCGCTGCTGGCGGAAACGCGCCTGCCGGGCGAGCAGGCAGTTCAGTCCAGGAGCAGGGATGCCGAGACGGCGGACGCGTCCTGCCTGCCCGGCCATGGCGCGGCCTGAATGCAAGTAGAACAGGATTCATCAATAAAAAGCGTTCATCGATCGATGTCGATCCGACAGGCGCACAGTTCAAACCCCGGAGGAGAAAATGCTGAAAAATTTGTCCATCAAATCGCGGCTGGTCTTTGTGATCGGCCTTCTGTCCGTGCAGCTCATTGTCGGCGGCATCGTCGGCATGTCAAGCCTGGGGGCGGCCAACGGATCGATGAAATCCCTGTATGACAACCGACTCGTCGCCCTGGGCCAGCTTGACCGGGTAGTTCGACTGCTGACGCGGAACCAGCTCGCCGTTGCCAAAGCGGTCACCGGCAAGGCCGACAAGATCGGGCAGCATGTCGCCGAGGTGGAGGCCAACATCGAGGAGGTCAATAAGGTGTGGGAAGCGTACATGAGCAACTCGTTGACGCCCGACGAGAAGAAACTGGCCGCCGAATTCGCCGAAAGCCGGAAGAAGTTTGTCACCGAGGGGCTTCAGCCTGCGTTGTCTGCGCTGCGCGCCCAGGACACGGGGCGCGCCACGGAACTGCTGCATGGCGCGATGAATGAGTATTTCCTGCCCGTGCGGAAGGGAATCGACGGCCTCATCAACCTCCAGCTCGACGTGAGCAGGCAAGAGTATCAGGCGTCGCAGGCATCCTATGTCCTCGTCAGGAACCTGTCGCTTGCCGGCATCATCCTCGGCGTCCTCACCGGCGTCGTTATCGGAGCCTGGCTGATCCGTTCGATCTCTCGCCCGCTCGAGAAGGCCATCAACCTCGCCGGCAGCATCGCCGCCGGTGACCTGACACAACGCATCGATGTGGAATCGCGCGACGAAACCGGAAGGCTCATGTCCGCGCTGAAGGACATGAACGGCAGCCTCGAAAAGATTGTCGCCGAAGTCCGCAACAGCACCGAGACGATTGCCACCGCGTCCGGCCAGATCGCTGCAGGCAATATGTACCTGTCCTCGCGCACCGAGCAGCAGGCCAGCTCGCTCGAGGAAACCGCATCCTCCATGGAAGAACTCACCTCTACCGTCAAGCAGAATGCCGAGAACGCGCGCCAGGCCAACCAGCTTGCCGCGTCGGCATCTGAAGTCGCCGGTCGCGGCGGTCAAGTGGTCGCCCAGGTCGTCGATACGATGAGCGCCATCAATGATTCGTCGCGCAAGATCGTCGATATCATCAGCGTAATCGACGGCATCGCCTTCCAGACCAATATCCTTGCGCTGAACGCTGCCGTGGAAGCGGCGCGCGCCGGCGAGCAGGGCCGCGGTTTTGCGGTCGTTGCCGCGGAAGTCCGCACGCTCGCGCAGCGTTCCGCTGCGGCGGCGCGGGAAATCAAGACACTGATCGACGACTCCGTGGAGAAGGCGCATACCGGCGCCGAACTGGTCAACCGCGCCGGCAACACCATGGAAGAGATCGTCGAAAGCGTCAAGCGCGTCACTGACATCATGGCCGAGATCGCCGCCGCGAGTAACGAGCAGACGGCGGGCATCGAGCAGATCAACCAGGCGATCACCCAGATGGACCAGGTAACCCAGCAGAATGCGTCGCTGGTCGAGCAGGCTGCAGCCGCGTCGGAATCGATGCAGGAGCAGGCGGGCACGCTCGCTCAGATGGTCGGCGTATTCAAGCTTTCGGGTACCTACTCGGTCGCTGTTGTGCAGCCGCACAGCGTGGCGCCTGCCCCGGTTCCGGCGAAACGGAAACCGCAGCGGGCACCGGCAGCCAAGGTTCCGGCCCCGAGGCGCGCGGCCAAAGTGCCCGCTGTTGCCGGCGGCGAATGGGAAGAGTTCTAGACATGCAGGTTCGCCGGCGCCGCAAGGCGCCGGCGCTGTCTCGGATCTTGTTTCGCACGCCATCTTCTTGATTGTCCACATCTCCCGGCGCAAGCCAGCCTCACGCGCCTCGCCTAATCGCGTTCCAGCCCTTCCAGACCCGACTCGGTACACACGTGCCTTCACGCCGCCCGGTATTGTGTTGTTTGCAAGCTTTTTCGCTCTTTCCTTGAAGAGGATTGAAAAAACAACGACTTATATTGCAGCGCATGATAGAAAAAGCACGGTCAGACTATAAAATGGAGGCTGTTGCAGAAATTGACAGATGAGCACTGATTCCGTACGCATCGACAAGTGGCTGTGGGCCGCACGATTTTTCAAGACCCGTTCGATAGCGACCGATGCTGTGGATGGCGGAAAGGTGCGCCTGAACGGCGAACGCGTCAAACCCGCGCGCGGCGTGAAAACAGGGGACTTGCTGGAAATCGACAACGGCTCGACCGAATGGGAAGTGGTGGTCGACGGCCTGTCGGACACCCGCGGATCGGCATCTGTCGCGCAAACACTCTATACGGAGACCGAGCGCAGCATTGCGGAGCGGCAGAAGAAGGCAGAACAACGAAAGCTGTTCCGGGAACCAGGCGAAGCGATCAAGGGGCGACCAACCAAACGCGACAGGCGGCAAATCGACAAGCTCTAGAGCGCTTCATGCCCTGTACGGGACGGGGCAAATCACTCTCCAGCACTTTCCAGGCGACGACGTTTCCCTGCCGATCTTTGCCTGAGAGGCCACTAGAATCGACCCTCTAAGTTCCCGTTTGACATTTATACTGCGGTAGATAATAGTACGAGCGTTCGCTTCAGTTCGACCGCGCTGTTTTTTGATTCTTTGATGGGGCATTACTGTGGCTACAAACATGACTGATTCGACACCCAAATTGATGCGTAAAGGCGAACTCACCCGTGCCGCGATTCTTGACGTGGCACTCGACCTGGCCAGCCGTGACGGGCTGGAAGGGCTCACGATCGGTCTGCTCGCAGACAAGATGAACATGAGCAAGTCGGGGGTGTTTGCGCATTTCGGTTCACGCGAAGATTTGCAGATCGAAGTCGTCAAGCTGTACCACCACCACTTCGAACAGGAAGTGTTCTATCCGAGCATGAAAGAACCGCGTGGCTTGCCCCGCCTGCAAACGATGTTTGCACGCTGGGTCAAGCGCGTGTCGGTTGAAATTGCGTCCGGCTGCATCTACATCAGCGGCGCGGTCGAGTATGACGACCGCCCCGGCGCCATCCGCGAAGAACTCGCCGGCATGGTCCGCGCATGGAAAAACGCCCTGCGCCGCTGCGTGGTACAGACGGTAGAGATGGGGCACCTGTCCGCCGAAACCGATCCCGACCAGCTCGTATTCGAAATGTACGGCCTGATCCTCGCCCTGCACCATGACGCCCGTTTCCTGAAGTTGCCCGGCAGCGTGAACCGCGCCGAAGTCGGGTTCGAACGACTGATCAAGAGTTACACGAATCCGCAGCAGGCTGAAAAGCCGGCCGCAAAAACGAACCCCAAAACCGCTGTCAAAAAATCAGCCTAATCCGTTTTAGCCGTCAGGAGAAATAACATGGGTCAATACGTCGCTCCCTTGCGTGACATGCAGTTCGTCCTTCACGAACTGCTCAAGGTCGAAGATGAGTTCAAGCAATTGCCTGCGCACGCAGAAATCGACAAGGACATCATCAACCAGGTGCTGGAAGAGGGCGGCAAGTTTGCGTCCGAGGTGCTGTTCCCGCTGAACCATTCCGGCGACCGCGAAGGCTGCGCGCTGGACAAGGAAACCCACAAGGTCAAGACCCCGGCAGGCTTTGAAGCCGCCTACAAGCAGTACGTCGAGGCCGGCTGGCCTTCGCTGTCCTGCGACCCGGAATTCGGCGGACAGGGCCTGCCCATCGTGGTCAACAACTGCTTCTACGAGATGCTGAACTCGGCCAACCAGGCATGGACCATGTATCCCGGCCTGTCGCACGGCGCCTACGAGTGCATCCACGAGCACGGCACGCCGGAACAGAAGGCCCTGTACCTGCCCAAGCTGGTCTCCGGCGAATGGACCGGCACCATGTGCCTGACCGAGCCGCATTGCGGCACCGACCTCGGCCTGCTGCGCTCCAAGGCTGAGCCGCAAACCGACGGCACCTACAAGATCAGCGGCGGCAAGATCTTCATCTCCGCCGGCGAACATGAAATGTCCCAGAACATCGTCCACCTGGTGCTGGCACGCCTGCCTGACGCACCCGCCGGCACCAAGGGCATCTCGCTGTTCATCGTGCCGAAGTTCCTCCCGAATGCGGACGGTTCGCTCGGCAAGCGCAACCCGATCTACTGCGGCGCCATCGAAGAAAAGATGGGCATCCACGGCAACTCGACCTGCCAGATGAACCTGGACGGCGCCACCGGCTGGCTGATCGGCGAGCCGAACAAGGGCCTGAACGCCATGTTCGTGATGATGAATGCCGCCCGCCTTGGCGTTGGCATGCAATCCCTCGGCCTGACCGAAGTCGCCTATCAGAACGCACTGGTCTACGCGAAGGACCGCCTGCAGATGCGCAGCCTGTCCGGCCCGAAGGCACCGGACAAGCCGGCTGACCCGATCATCGTGCACCCGGACGTTCGCCGCATGCTGCTGACCGCCAAGGCATTCGCCGAAGCCGGCCGCGCATTCAGCTCCTATGTCGCTCTGCAGATCGATCGTGAACTGAACCACCCTGACGAGCAGGTACGCAAGGACGCCGCCGACGAGGTCGCGCTGCTGACTCCGATCATCAAGGCCTTCCTGACCGACAACGGCTGGATCGCCACCTCCGAGGCAATGCAGGTGTACGGCGGCCACGGCTTCATCTCCGAGTGGGGCATGGAGCAGTATGTGCGCGACGCCCGCATCAACATGATTTACGAAGGCACCAACACCATCCAGTCGCTCGACCTGCTGGGCCGCAAGATCCTGATGGACAACGGCGCCAAGCTGCGCAAGTTTGGCGACAAGGTAAAGGCCTTCGTGGAAGCCAATGGCACCGATGAAAAGATGTCCGAGTTCATCACGCCGCTGGGCGACATCGGCGACAAGGTCGGCAAGCTGACGATGGAAATCGGCATGAAGGCCTTCCAGAACCAGGACGAAGTCGGCGCCGCTGCCGTCCCGTACCTGCGCGTGGTCGGCCACATGGTGTTCGCCTACTTCTTCGCGCAAATGGCGAAGATCGCCCTGGAGAAGGAAGCTTCCGGCGACAACTTCTACAAGGCCAAGCTGGCAACGGCACGCTTCTACTTCGCGCGCCTGCTGCCGGAAACCGCCATGCTCATCCGTCAGGCACGCTCCGGCGCGTCGAACCTGATGGCCCTCGACGCAGACCTGTTCTAAAGATTCACTGCCGTGCTCCTTCCCCCTTCCAGGGGGAGGGGACCTGTCACCAGAACATTAAGGAACCTCCCATGTCCAACTTCATCGTGAAAAAAGTCGCCGTCCTCGGCGCAGGCGTGATGGGCGCGCAGATCGCCGCCCACTGCGCCAATGCAAAAGTGCCTGTCGTGCTGTTCGATCTGCCGGCCAAGGAAGGCCCGAAGAACGGCATCGTGCTGCGCGCCATCGAAAACCTGAAGAAGCTGAGCCCGGCCCCCTTGGGCAACAAGGAAGACGCCGCGCTGATCCAGGTTGCCAACTACGAAGACAACCTCGACGTGCTCCAGGGCTGTGACCTGATCATCGAAGCGATCGCCGAGCGCATGGACTGGAAGCATGACCTCTACAAGAAGGTCGCTCCGCACATCGCCCCGAACGCGATCTTCGCCTCCAACACCTCTGGCCTGTCGATCACCGCGCTGTCCGACGGCTTCAGCGCTGACCTGCGCGCGCGCTTCTGCGGCGTGCACTTTTTCAACCCGCCGCGCTACATGCACCTGGTCGAGCTGATCCCGACCGCAGCGACACGTCCGGAAATCCTCGACCAGCTCGAAGGCTTCCTGACCACCACCCTCGGCAAGGGCGTGGTGCGCGCAAAAGACACCCCCAACTTCATCGCCAACCGCGTCGGCATCTTCAACATGATGGCGACCATGGTCGAAGCGCAGAAGTTTGGCCTGCCGGTCGACGTGGTCGATGACCTCACCGGCACCAAGCTGGGCCGCGCCAAGTCCGCCACCTTCCGCACCGCGGACGTGGTCGGCCTGGACACCATGGGCCACGTGATGAAGACCATGCAGGACAACCTGAAGGATGATCCCTTCTATCCGGTCTACAAGACGCCCGAGCTGCTGGAGAAGCTGATTTCCGCAGGCGCGCTCGGTCAGAAGACCGGCGCCGGCTTCTTCAAGAAGGTCGGCAAGGAGATCCTGCGCTTCGACGGCGAAAAGAATGATTACGTGCCGTCCGGCGGCAAGGCGGACGACCTGGTCGTGCGCATCCTGAAGGAAAAGGATCCCGCCAAGCGCATGAAGGCGCTGCGCGAATCGACTCATCCGCAGGCGCAGTTCCTGTGGTCCATCTTCCGCGATGGCTTCCATTACATTGCGGTGCACCTCGAATCGATCGCCGATTCCGCGCGCGATGTTGACTTCGCGCTGCGCTGGGGCTTCGGCCAGAAGAACGGCCCGTTCGAAGGCTGGCAGGCCGCCGGCTGGCAGCAGGTCGCCCAGTGGGTCAAGGAAGACATCGACGCTGGCAAGGCACTGTGCAACGCGCCGCTGCCGCAGTGGGTGTTCGACGGCCGCAACGGTGTGCATACGCCTGAAGGTTCCTGGTCGCCGTCCAAGAAGGCCTACGTGCCTCGCCTGGACCTGCCTGTGTACCAGCGCCAGGCCTTCCGCGCCTCGCTGGCCGGCGAGACCACGGTCGATGGCGCCACCGGCGGCACGACCTTCTTCGAAGACGATTCCGTCCGCATCTGGCACCAGAACGACGACGTACTGGTGCTGTCGCTGAAGACCAAGATGCACGTCATCGGCCCCGGCGTCATCGCCGGCCTGGCCAAGGCAATCGAAGAAGCCGAGAAGAACTTCAAGGGTCTCGTGATCTGGAATGCCGACGCAGCCGAAGGCGGCGCCTTCTCCGCCGGCGCCGACCTGCAGGCCATGCTGCCGGCCTTCATGGCGGGCGGTGCCAATGCGATCGGCCCGGAAGTCGCGAAGCTGCAGAACGCGCTGATGAACCTGAAGTACGCCAACGTCCCGGTCGTCGCCGCAGTGGCAGGCCTGGCACTGGGCGGTGGTTGCGAACTGATGCTGCATGCTGCCAAGCGCGTCGCATCCATCGAGTCCTACATCGGCCTGGTAGAAGTGGGCGTCGGCCTGGTGCCGGCAGGCGGCGGCCTGAAGGAAGCCGCGGTGCGCGCCGCCAACGATGCGAAGGGCAACGATATTCTGCAATTCCTGAAGACGTACTTCACCAACGCGGCCACCGCGAACGTGTCGAAGTCCGCGCTGGAAGCACAGCAGATGGGTTACCTGAAGCCGACAGACACCATCGTGTTCAACCCGTACGAGTTGCTGCACGTGGCGAAGGTGGAAGCACGCGCGATGTTCGACGCAGGCTACCGTGCCCCGGCGCAGAAGCTGATCCCGGTCACCGGCCGCTACGGCGCGTCCACGATCAAGGCCCAGCTGGTCAATATGCGTGACGGCGGCTTCATCTCCGCGCACGACTTCAAGATCGGTTCGATGATTGCCGAGATCGTTTCTGGCGGCGACATCGAGCAAGGCAGCCTGGTCAGCGAACAGTGGCTGCTCGACCTCGAGCGCAAGGCCTTCGTGGAACTGCTGAACAATCCGAAGACGCAGGAACGCATCATGGGCATGATGCAAACCGGCAAACCCGTCCGCAACTAACCGGATCTGGAGTACACAAAATGACGAAACAACTTCAAGACGCATACATTGTCGCCGCTACCCGCACGCCGATCGGCAAGGCGCCGCGTGGCATGTTCAAGAACGTCCGCCCGGACGACCTGCTGGTGCGCGCCATCCAGAATGCGGTTGCACAAGTGCCCAACCTCGATCCGAAGCTGATCGAAGACGCGATCATCGGCTGCTCCTTCCCGGAAGCCGAGCAGGGCATGAACATGGCGCGTAACGCCATCATCCTGGCCGGCCTGCCGAACACCATCGGCGGGGTGACCATCAACCGTTACTGCGCGTCGGGCATCACCGCCGTTGCCATGGCAGCGGATCGCATCCGCGTCGGCCAGGCAGACGTGATGATCGCCGGCGGCGCCGAGTCGATGTCTATGGTCCCGATGATGGGCCACCATCCATCGATCAACGCCAACGTGTTCAAGGATGAAAACGTCGGCCTCGCCTACGGCATGGGCCTGACTGCCGAGAAGGTGGCGCAGCAATGGAAGGTTTCTCGCGAAGAGCAGGATGCGTTCTCGCTCGAATCGCACCGCCGTGCAATCGCTGCCCAGCAGGCTGGCGAATTCAACGATGAAATGACTTCGGTCGAGATCATCGAAAAATTCCCGAACCTGGCGACCGGCGAAATCGACATCAAGACCCGCACGGTCAGCATGGACGAAGGCGCACGCCCGGATACCAGCATGGAAGGCCTGGCCAAGCTCAAGCCGGTGTTCGCCGCCAAGGGTTCCGTCACCGCGGGCAACAGCTCGCAGACCTCGGACGGTGCCGGCGCACTGATCCTGGTCAGCGAAAAGATCCTGAAGCAATTCAACCTGACCCCGCTGGCGCGTTTCGCATCGTTCTCGGTGCGCGGCGTTCCGCCGGAAATCATGGGTATCGGTCCGAAGGAAGCGATCCCGGCGGCATGCCGCAACGCCGGCATCACGCAAGACCAGATCGACTGGTTCGAACTGAACGAGGCATTCGCTGCGCAATCGCTGGCAGTTGTCAAGGACCTCGGCCTGGATCCGTCCAAGGTCAACCCGATGGGCGGCGCTATCGCCCTCGGCCATCCGCTGGGCGCGACCGGTGCCATCCGCGCCGCCACCGTAATCCACGCGCTGCGCCGCAAGAACCTGAAGTACGGCATGGTCACCATGTGCGTTGGCGCAGGCATGGGCGCAGCGGGCATCTTCGAGCGCGTATAAGGCTTACTATCGAGCAGTAATTTACAAGCCGTGCAGCCACAAGCTGTGCGGCTTTTTTTATTGGGTCCGGACTGTCAGCCGCGCGGCTGCGGCAAACCCGGACCTGATATACCATCAAGACAAGATTTACCTGGAGACTTCATGGATATTCTGACCAGCAAGACAAACGGCGTGTTGACCATCGAGTTCAACCGCCCGGAAAAGAAGAACGCGATCACTTCCGCGATGTACCAGTCGATGGCCGATGCCCTGAAAGAGGCAGAGGGCGATGCAGCCGTGCGCGCGATCGTGATCCAGGGCAAGGCCGAGGTGTTCACGGCAGGCAACGATCTCGAGGACTTCCTGAAGAATTCGTCGACCGAAGTGGGCGACCGTCCCGTGGCGCAGTTCATGCGCGCGCTGAGTGGCGCGACCAAGCCGGTGATCGCTGCAGTGGCAGGCAACGCCGTCGGCATTGGCACAACGATGCTGATGCATTGCGATCTCGTCTACGCGGCGGAGAACGCGAAGTTCGCGATGCCCTTCACCCAGCTCGGCCTGTGCCCGGAATTTGCATCCAGCATGCTGTTCCCGGCCATGGTCGGCTATCCGCGCGCGGCGGAAAAACTGTTGCTGGGCGAAGCCTTCGGCGCCGAGGAAGCCTATGACATGGGCCTGGTGAGCAAGGTCGTGCCGGTGGCTGAACTCGCGGACCTCGTGCATGGCCAGGCGGCCAAGCTGGTCGCGTTGCCCGCGTCGTCGTTGCGCGTGACCAAACGCCTGATGAAGGGCGCGCAGGCGGAAGCAATCAACGCGCGCATGGCGGAAGAGAACAAGCACTTTGGCGAAATGCTGATGGCGAAAGAAGCGAAGGAAGCGTTCACCGCCTTCTTCGAAAAGCGCCGCCCGGATTTCACCAAGTTTGCCTGATCAAAAAATGCGGAAGGGCTTACCGTCCTTCCGCAATCCTTGCTGGAGCGCTTAGTGCGGCCGTGCGCCCGTGCTCTGGTGCTGGGTTGATTTCTCCGAGATCGAGGAGAGTGCATCGCCGGCGATATCCGCATCGGTCGTCTGGGTAATGTCGCCCAGCGAGACAATGCCGATCAGCCTCTTGTCCTGGCTCAGGACAGGGAGGCGACGGATCTGCAGGTCACCCATGTTTTGTGCGACATCGTCGATGTCGTCGTCTTCATAGCAATACTTGATGTCCTGGCTCATGACATCGCGGATCTTGCAATCCGTCTTGCCTTGTGCAAGGGCACGAATCACGATATCGCGGTCCGTCACCATTCCAACCAGCCTGTCGTTTTCTCCTACCGGTAGTGAACCGCAATCGCCGTCAGCCATCATCTGTGCCGCCTCGATGATGCTCTGGTCGGGACTGGCCAATCGGACATCGCGTGTCATCGCATCGGCTACTCGCATGATGTGCCTCCTTTCAATGAATTGAACGAAAATCACCCACACGCGGTGGGACAGATTTTGGAGGAACGGGACCTGTTGAAGTTCCTGCATCCTGCGCTGTGCGCAAGGGATGGATCATGCGCAGTACAAGTCGTGGAAATGGTCATGCGCCGCGCCTACTTGCGCGGCGGCGTCTTTTTTCTCTTCTCGATGATGGCCTTCCACCATCGCTGTTTCGGCCTTACCGCGCTCTCGACGGGGGGCTGGGCCGGCTCGTTCAGGGCACTCGCGGGGGCGAGTGTCGTGTCGTCCGGATGGGTGTCCAACTGCTTGTCGTACTCAAGGAACAGGACCTTGCTTTCGAGTACCTTGATGACATTTTCCTTGTCCGCGATGCGGGCACGCAATTCGTTGGTGACCTGGTCCTTTACCTTGCGCAATTCCGCCTCGAGTGCCAGGGCGCGTTCCAGCGAACGGTTGCGCTCCTCAAGCAGCGCGATCTTGATCTTGTCGCGTGTCGGCTCGTCGACCGGGTCGCCGTCCTCGGCGGTGTACAGGCTGCCGTAAGCACGGAGCAATTCGGACGTATCGATCTGCGTCTCGCCGTCCGGCGTGACGGTCTTGCTCAGGCGGCCTTTCTCGATGTCTCGGTAAATCGTCGAGCGATTCCGCCGGACAAGCTTTGCAGCCTCTGTAATGGAGACGAGTGCCATAGATGGTGGGAAATGTCGATGCAGCGCCTCGGATGCCCTCATGGCTCCGATCTGTTGTCTTGACATTCTCTACACGAAAAAATTCTGCCCGTGAATCGAAATGTGGAATCGGCGCAAAGCTTTTTCCAGCACGGCATCAAGACGCAGTGCCGTGCGGCATTGCTCAAGTCCGGTTCTTCTGCGCGCTCGAGCGAATGGATTGCAGCGTGGCATTCGGCGTGATGAGATCGGCGTCATAGCGCAGTTCGATCAGGGCGGGAAGGCCAGTCTTCTCGATATGTGCGCGTGCCTGCTCCAGCGCATCGGTGAATGCGGCGGTCGTTTCCACGCTGGCCCCAAATGCGCCATAGGCCCGGGCAAGCGCCGCAAAGTCCGGGTTCTGCAATGAAGTGCCGGAAATCCGTGCCGGATATTCGCGCTCCTGGTGCATGCGTATCGTCCCGTAGGTCCTGTTGTTGAAGACGATGAACAAGACACCGGCGCGGTACTGGACCGCTGTAGCCAGTTCCTGGCCGTTCATCAGGAAGTCGCCGTCGCCGGCGAAGTTGAGCACGGTCCTTTGCCTTCCGTGATGCTGTTCGACGATGCTCGCGGAAATCGCTGCGGGGACGCCATAGCCCATGGCTCCCGACGTCGGCGCCAGCTGTGTGCGCAATCCGCCATACGGCCAGAAGCGGTGGGCCCAGGTGGCGAAATTGCCTGCGCCATTGGTGACGATGGTGTCGGCAGGGAGGGTCTGCTTGAGCGTTTGCACGACCTGCCACAGGTTCAGCCTTGCATCGCCGCTCTGGAAGACCGGCGGCTCCGCCTGCCACGCATCAAGCTCTGCGTGCGCGTCCGTAACGCTGGACTTCCATGCGGCTGATTCAATCGGCGGCATCGCGGCGAGCATGTTAGCCACTTGGGGCATGCCGCTATTGATCATCAGGTCCGCCTGGTACACGCGGCCGAGTTCTTCTGCAGCCGCATGCACATGGACCAGCTTCTGTTGCGGGCAGGGCGCCTGGAGCAGCGTGTAGCCGCCTGTCGTCATTTCACCAAGGCGCGGGCCGATGGCAATGAGCAGATCAGCATTCCTGACGCGGGCGGCAAGCCTGGGATTGATGCCGATACCGACGTCGCCCACGTAGTTGGGATGCCGGTTGTCGAGCAGGTCCTGGAAACGGAATGCGCAGGCGACAGGCAAGTGATTTGCCTCGGCAAAGCGGCGGATATCGCTGCACGCGTCCTGGGTCCAGCCGGTGCCGCCGAGCAGGACGAGCGGTTGCTTGGCCGCCGCGAGCATCTCGCGCAGCCGCGCGATCTGCGTGGCGGAAGGCGAGGCCTGTACGGGCTGGTAGGGGCGTGCGTCGGGCACGTCCGCCGTCGCTGCAAGCATGTCTTCGGGGAGCGCCAGCACAACCGGACCCTGACGTCCGCTGGTCGCGACCTGGAAGGCGCGGGCGACATATTCGGGAATGCGGTCGGCGCGGTCGATCTGCGCGACCCACTTCGTCATTGTGCCGAACATGCGGCGGTAATCGATTTCCTGGAAGGCCTCGCGCTCGACGAAATCATTGCCCACCTGACCGATGAACAGGATCATCGGCGTCGAGTCCTGGTGCGCCGTGTGCACGCCGATGGACGCATTGGTGGCGCCCGGGCCACGCGTGACGAAACAGATGCCGGGACGGCCTGTCAGCTTGCCATAGGCTTCTGCCATGAATGCCGCGCCGCCTTCCTGCCGATTGGTGATGAAGCGGATCGACGAATCGTGCAGTGCGTCGAGGACAGCGAGGTAACTTTCACCAGGAACGCCGAATGCGATATCGACACCATGCGTGTTGAGTGCATCGACCAGGATCTGTCCGCCGGTTCTGTTTGCCATGATGAATTCGCGTGAAAAAAAGATAACGTAGCATATTGCTGCAGCCTTCGTGGGCTACAATGCGGGGTGAAGCAAGCCAGACAGCCGCTGGCCGCCGCAAGGCGGCGGGAGGAAGGTCCGGACTCCACAGAGCAGGGTGACGGCTAACGACCGTCCGCCGTGAGGCGCGGAATAGGGCCACAGAGACGAGTCTTTGGGACCGGGGAGGGCGAAAGCCGCTCCCTGCGTCACAAAGGGTGAAACGCGGTAACCTCCACCCGGAGCAATTTCAAATAGGCACGCATTGATGCTGCTCGCGGAGCGTGCGGGTAGAAAGCTTGAGCCGTGGAGCAATTCACGGCCTAGAGGAATGGCTGTCATAGCGAACGGGTTCACGCTCGGTCGCCGTAACAGAATCCGGCCTATCGGCTTGCTTCACTTTTCCTTGATCTGGATCGGCAAAATCCTTACTCAAACAGCCTCTATCGCAGGCAATCCGTGCAACTTGAGCCAACTCAACGCGTGCCTCTTCGCATGCGATAAAGTCCGTCCATCAACAGAGCCTGCTGGCCGTGGGACGGATAACTGGGAATAGTGGAGGTTCGCGATGCCGGATGCGCTCCACCAAGGCGGCCGCCAAGTAGTTCGACAAGGGTGCAGCCGTGGAGGGTGTTATGAAATAGGGAAGGGGGCGCGCAGCCCCGAGAACCGGCCGAGTGCTAGGCGCGGCGACGCGTCGTAGCGGTGCTACGGCAAGGAGCCGCAACACCGCAGGCGGCCGGTTATCGGGGCTGCCCTTCGGGTTCGGTCGAGAAGGGACGCATTGCGTTGTTGCGACGCTTGCTCAGACGCCCAGTCTGAGCGGCGCGCCGCGCCTAGCACTGCATCCCTTCTCGACCGAACGCGCCCCCTGCCCTATTTCATAACACCCTCCTATCGCCAACCCGCTTCCGAAACTTCCTCCCACGACCAACAGGCTTTCTTTCGCAGGCCATATAACCTCATAAGAAGAATATGCGTACCTTGCTGGCCGCGTTGTCGTCGCTCGTGTTTCCCCTCCTGTCGCAGGCTGCGCCTGTCGCCCTGCAAAACTACAACGCTGACCTTACTGAAACCTCTGTTTCAGGCCTGTCGTCCGGCGGATTCATGGCGGTGCAGTTTGCCGTTGCCTATTCCGCGATCGTGAAGGGCGCTGGCATCGTCGCTGGCGGGCCTTACTACTGTGCGCAGGGCGATGTCGATATCGCGACCCGAAAATGCAGTTGCACCGGCCTGCCGGTCATCTCGAGCTGCGAGGTCGCGCCGGGTTCGACCAACGTCGAGCAACTGGTCGATATCACCAACCAACGCGCGCGCAATGGCGCCGTGGATCCGACGCAGAATCTGGCGAGGCAGCGCATCTGGATGTTTTCGGGCACGCTCGACAGCGTCGTGCCGCAACCGGTAATGAACGACCTGTTCACTTACTACCGGCATTACATTGGAGACGTCAATATCCGATTCCGCAAGGACGTACCGGCGGAGCACACGATGCCGACCGATGGCACGGGCAATCCCTGCACGGAACTGGGCAAGCCTTACCTCGGCAACTGCGGCGTGGACGCGGCAGGGGAAATGCTGAGATGGATCTATGGCGACAGCCTGCGGCCGAAGAACACCAATAGTTTGAGCGGGCGGCTGGTGGAATTTGACCAGTCGGAATTTTTCGATGACCGCAAACCGGAACGGCACGGCATGGCAGATCGCGGTTATGCCTACATTCCAGCAAGCTGCGACAAGAGCATCAATGGATCTTGCCGCGTGCATGTCGCATTCCACGGCTGCCGGCAGAATGCGGAGGAGGTGGACGACAGGTTCATCCGCCATGCGGGATACAACCAGTGGGCCGACGTCAACAACATCATCGTGATGTATCCGCAAACGACGGCGACCTTTATGCGTAACCCAAGGGCGTGCTGGAACTGGTTCGACTTCAATCGCGACGATCCCGAATACGCCAACAAGAATGGCCGCCAGATGCTGGCGGTGCGCGCCATGCTCGATCGCATCGCCGGTGCCACTTTGCCGCCCGACCCAGCACCCCGCTGCTTTACCGCGTCCAACGCGGAACACATCTTTGCAGGCCGCGGGCACGACTGGTTTTTCCTCGCCATGGCTAACGGCTCGAACAAGCTTATGGGCCTGAACAACTTCTTTTCCATGACCACGCTGAAGCAGATCGGACCGAACCATTACGTTGTCGGCAAGTGTCTGTGACCCGTTGGCGGCAACCGGAAAACATTGACCTGTGTCATTGGAATCGCATATCAACGCGCCTATATTGGGCTGAAGGCATTGCTTGCTAGAAAGCTGTGCCGTCCAGCCAGGGGGCGAAAGTGGATATATTCGAAACCGACGTAGCCATCGTCGGCGCAGGCGGTGGCGGGTTGCGCGCTGCCATTGCCGTCGCAGAACGGGACCCGGCGCTGAAGGTCGCGCTGGTCTCCAAGGTTTATCCGATGCGCAGCCATACGGTAGCAGCAGAAGGCGGGTCGGCGGGAGTGGTGCAATCGCACGACAGCCTCGACCACCATTTCAATGACACCGTGACCGGCGGCGACTGGCTGTGCGAACAGGACGTCGTGGATTACTTCGTCGCCCATTGCACCGAGGAGATGGTGCAGCTGGAGCACTGGGGCTGCCCGTGGAGCCGCAAGGAGGACGGTCACGTCAACGTGCGCGCCTTCGGCGGCATGAAGATCGAGCGCACGTGGTTCGCCGCCGACAAGACCGGCTTCCACATGTTGCACACGCTGTTCCAGACCTCGATCAAGTACCCCTCGATCAAGCGTTTCGACGAATACTTCTGCTGCGACCTGATCGTCGAGGATGGTCGTTGCCAGGGCGTGCTTGCGATCCAGATCAGCACCGGCAGGTTCGTCCTGATCAAGGCGAAATCCGTGATCATCGCCACGGGCGGGGCAGGGCGGGTATTCCGCCAGAGCACCAATGGCGGCATCGTCACCGGCGACGGCATGGCGCTCGCGTATCGCCACGGCGTGCCGCTGCGCGACATGGAATTCGTGCAATACCATCCGACCGCGATGCCGGGAACCGGGCTGCTGTTTACCGAAGCCTGCCGCGGCGAGGGCGGCATCCTCGTCAACAAGGACGGCTACCGCTACCTGCAGGATTACGGACTCGGACCGCCGGATCCGTGGCCGCGAAAGAAGGCCATGGAACTCGGCCCACGCGACCGCCTGTCGCAGGCCTTCTGGCACGAAGACCGCAAGGGCAATACGGTGAGCACGCCGCAGGGCAGCGCGGTGCTGCTCGACTT
>Ga0196981_1000213_pt1 | contig 39498 bp, 40 predicted proteins | sample S3_2013CmetaG_FD_155462 | JGI IMG/M metagenome (GOLD analysis project Ga0196981, IMG submission 155462) | Soil microbial communities from Anza Borrego desert, Southern California, United States - S3_20-13C | ecosystem: Environmental > Terrestrial > Soil > Desert | place: USA: California... | reverse complement strand
GCGAGTAGTTCCAGCACCATCAGCGCCCCGTGTTCGGTGCGGGTCTGCCAGCGCCAGGACAGCTTTGCGCCGTTGGCATTCTCGGCCCGTTCAAAGCCCATTCTGCGCAAGTTGTCTTCGAGCGTATGGTATGCCTCAGTATCGGCCAGGATTTGCAGGTCGATCACGATATCGACGTCCATCGTCCCCGCATGCGCTGGTACGGCCGGCGGCCTTGCCGTAACCAGATATCGTGGCGTAAGTCCGCCGATCAGATAGACAGAATCCTTCCACGGGCCAAGTCCGCGCAGCAGCGTGACAAGGACACGCTCGCAGTCCGCAGTGTACTCATCGCTGTAGCCATCGAGCGTGGCGGGCTTCACCATCAGAATTTGATCCTTTCCTGGCGCAAGTGCGCCGCCATTTCCTTGGCACGGCCCTCTCCACGTAAGAGATCGAGATAGACCTGGACCGGATTGGCCAGCCACACACCGCCCACGTTTTGACGAAAAAGCAGCTCGCCTGCCGATTTGGTTTCGATGACGGCAAGGTTCGCGCCTTCATTGACGACGCGGGCATCGAGGCTTGCCATTGCCATTTCGGAGTGGGTACTTGGGAGCATTCGCACACGGACTTGCGAGATGCCAGACAAGAAGGGGGCATAGCGCTGTGCAGCAGCTTCATTGCTCACGGCATAGGTGACCTGGTGCATCTCGAATGTCTTGCCCAGGCGTTCCATCAATGGTTCCGAAGGCAATCCCGGCACGAAATACCGGCGCAGCGCTGGCGGGCGTTGTGTGACTATCTGCTTGGCCCATGCATCGAGCAATTCATCCGGCGCACGCAAATGTCGCTCCTTGCCAGGACCTTGTCCTCGCGCAACCAACCAATCGAATCGTTCCAGTTCGGTCAGGACATCGGAGGCCGTGGATGGGGCGACTTGTGCCCGTGCTGCCACCTCGGTGACCCCAAACCACTGCTCGGGGTTTGCCAGGAGCGCATGTAGGACCTGTGCCCGCCGCCCGGAGAAGAGCGAACGTACAGAACGCGCCAACGGCTTGGGCGGTGGCTTGTCGATGTAGATGTAGGCACCACGAACTGGCAGGAACAAGCTTCCGCCGCTATCGAAGTAGCCGATGCGCTCCGCCCGCAGTATTTCCTTGGCCCCTGGGGAGAGCGATTCAGCCACGAGCATGGGGTGCATGGTGTCTTCCAAGCGGTACTGTGGTGACTTGAACCGCCACAACGTCTGACGCACGTCGCGGGGGAAGACGGACTTCTTGATCTCCACCAGCAAGGCAATCGACTGGCCTCCAACATGCAAGGTGATCTGTGCATCGATCGGAGAGTGGCTTGGCGCGGCGGGGCCAAGCGGTGTCAGCTCGGCGTATGCGTCTGGCAACGCGCGTAACGATGTGAGGAGTTCATCGAGCAGGGCGGAGTCGACGAATGAGCAGTCATCCATGAGTCGCATTATTCTCTGTGCAGCGAATAAGGTCATATTACCTAATATTCTTGGAAATGCCAATATTCGCTGAGCAGCGAATATCTTTCACCGGATGAGCGGCGACCCGTTTATTAATAAATTGACATTTCTCGTATAGAAATACATTGCCGCGCAAAAAGGTATGCCGTAGTTTCAAATTCGCATTACTTGAAGAAAAGAAATATTCACGTGCTCGTGCTCTTGCGAGTCACGCGCCGCGGCATGAACTGTTCTATCTCGACTGCACAGAAAAAAGCTTGTGCCGGGCAAAGCGCTGTCGTGTGCGTTCCCGGCCCTTGATGACTGCAAGGGGGAACCTCGCCTCGCCTGCCGATCACCCTTTCGCCGGCAGGACCGTGCCAACACATTCGCCAAAACCGATGCGCGTCGCGCCTTGCCGTTCGCACCAGCCTCGGATTACGACCGTATCGCCGTCTACGAGGAAAGCACGCTGCTCGTTGTCCGAGAGCTGTACCGGCCAAAAGCAGCCACTGACCACGGGCAGCTCTGCGGCATCGCTATTTGCGATCCTTGCGTGGGAACGACTATGAGGCTGTCACCCGAAAATAGTGGAAGGAACGCAATCTTTTTCCAACTGAAAGCAATTCACCTGGTTTGCGCAGGGCACGGGGCGCGGCCCAACTGTAACGATTCTGTGCCGCCGGAGGTGTGGTAGCCTTTCGCTTCTACCCTCAAAAATATCCAGCTCGAATAGCGCCCTGCCGAATTGCGTGTGACCATCTCCGCCCGTAGCCTGCCTGTTGTTGACCCGGAAGACGGTGTACTGGTCGCTGTAAAACGCCATCGGCTTGCCGTACAGCTCGATGTACCGGCGCGTGGCTTCAAAGTAGCTGAAGGTCGACTCGGGATACGTGAAGTGCAGGTGCATCAACCGGCGCGTGGCGTCATCAATGAAGACCAGCAGGGTGCAGGCAGGCCCCCGGTCTTCAAACCAGCGATGGTCGCTGCCATCAATCTGGATGAGTTCGCCGACACAATGCCGCCGGTGCCTCGGCTGGTACACGGTCGGCGAGCGCAACCGGCGAGGAATTCAGGGCCCGACGTCCATCATGAGCCGGCGCACCGTCTCCTTGGCCAGATGGATGCCATGCAATTCATGCAGCTTCTCGCAAGCCAGGGTTGGCCCGAAATCGGCGTACCGTTCCCGGATGATGTCCAGCGCCGGGTTGGCCACACCCGGTGTTAATTGCCGGTGCCCACGCTGGCCGCGCTTGCGGGAAGCCAGCCCGTGCACGCCGTCCTCGCGATAGCGCAGCACCAGCCGGTTCACCTGGCGCTTGGTCAGATCCAGCCGTTGGGCGGCAACCGTGGACCGCATCATCCCGTCCGCGACCGCCTGGATGACCTTGAGGCGGTCAACTTCACGCATGCTCATCGTGATCACTCCCGTGCCATTCATGCCGCGCCTCGTGGTCAGGAAAGTCGCCAGCATGCAGTGGCTGTTGCGTCAAAAATCACGCAAACTGGGACATTTGAATTTGGCTGGATCGGGACATTTTAATTTAGCCGCCACATCGTTAATTCGCATAATTTTTCTTATGTTAAATCGCAAGTCTCGCCAAATGTCATTGCTTTCCTGTTTCTGGCGTTCGTCGAAGAGAAAGTGTCCGACTTTAGTAAGTAAAAGTGTCCGAGCCTGATGTAATGAAGTAAAAGTGTCCATGACCAGACATTCTGCGGTTTTCATTTCTCTACTAGGCACCCGTCGGTGATGCCCAAGCTCAATCTCACGACTTCGATCCTCAAAGCGAAGGATCATCCGGGATAGCGGATTTCCACAGATACACATAAATCTTTGAGTTTTATATGGAAATCCAAAATTGACGACTCACTTTACTCGCAAAAGTTTGACACTTCCCACCGCGCGCTGAACCACTCACGCTATCAGCTTTAACGTTGCTTGTCGGGTCTCAATTAGTAGGGCATATTTTGAACACACACAGCCTGAGGTATGGTTAGCGTGCCGCGCTCCTCTAGGGCAACCAGCAATGCATTCCGTTTTCAATTCCCTCTGTACTAGCAGTACTGCCGGCAACGACATACTGAAGTCACCGCTGCCCTCCCCTGCGTCGATCAGAGCGCTCTAACGTAAATCCATCGGGAAAATTCACCTAAAGGCATCAGCAAATCCAATTTCCTAGATTTTCGTTTTCCCCCGATGTCTTTACGTATGTCCGCCTACGAGCTTTTTTTTGCCGATGGGTTTACGTGACGGCATCATTCCAAAGCTGTCTCCGGTACAGTTGAAGAAATTGATTCGGCGTCGTTTCGGGAGCGCTCGCACATCTGTCACTAGGAGACCGGCTGTTTAAAATTTAGGATCTAAACGCCCGATCCAATTGGTCATACGCAGATGCCTGTTCATCGCTCGGCAGCGCAATGACGTCTTGTAGTACGGCATGCAGTTCGGCCAACTTAGCAAGAAAGCTGCTTATCTGCTTAGACGTCATGCGCTCCAATAAATCATTGCGAGGACTCACCGGCAACTCGATTCTCGGATTCGAGATCAATTTTCGTTGGATCCGATCCACCAATTTGGCCAATGCCCGCGCATCATCTGGTTTGCTCACCCAGGTGTCGAAATAGACAGGATCGAACCAATGGTACGCAGCACTGGTCAGTGCGATGCTAGTTGGCGCCCCGCCTTGCTTGAATTGCGTATTCCGCCACGTCTTCAGATAACGAACACAGCGACGGAACTGTTTCGCACCTTCACTCGAAAAGCGCCCTTTGATTGCCTCAACTAAGCCTTGCGGGTCTTGTTCGCTCCAGACACGTAGTTCCTTAGACGAATGCTGTCGCCCCATTGCCAAGTAAAGGGCATCTTCATTTAGACGTTTTGCATAGATCGCTAGGTCGACATGATAGTCGACAACTCCGTCATGCAAATAATAGACAGTTACACATGGACGACGAATTTGCACACGTCGATTTCCACGACTAAGTGCTGCGCAGACAACTTCCTTCAGCGCGACTGGGTCAGTTTTAAGGTGGATATTTCCGTCAAATACAACACCGATGTCGATATCGTAGTCTTTGTCGAGCGGCCGTATGCCGGTGTCTATTGCGTAGCTTCCTTGGGGAAACCACTGCCATGTGTATTCTCGCGGCAAGGTGTCATGTAATTCACTGATAAGAAGATCACGCTTGTCGCGCAAAGAAGCGTTCTCTTCAAAGCGTCCGAGTCGAATATCTTTGTCAAGTCCAAGAAAATACGTCTGTAAATCGCCATCTCCACACCGGCGGTCGCGGTTACCAGCTATGAGCCACGCCACGACAGCTCCTAGTGCAAGGCCCACCAATTTGTTTGTCATGTTCTTCCTGAATGAAATCACTGTATCTGTATATCAAGACTGTACAACATTGATATTTCATTCCTGCCAATTTATTCTCTTTAGGAAACATTTGCCTGAGCATTTCGCCGCAGCAAACAACGCCGCACCGAAAAGTTTCCATTGAGATCTTGAATTTAGACAAATGATTCCTATCTAACCACAATCGTGCCAAGCCGCCGGTCTTGGTAATGACCGTCGTGAGGGCTTGCCGATGACAAGATCTGCCCCAGCTTTACCTGTTGCGCTTCAGCCGCATCCCACCCCGCCAGTCGAGACAATGACTGACGATAAACTCGCGCGTTGGCTCACGGAGCGCCGGGCAGCCGGGGCAACTGTCTTCCTCGTAGCTGCAGGTCATCGGTGTGCGTTGTTCGATGAGGATGATCGTTCGCTACGGCCTATCGACCCGAATGACGATGGCATAGCTACGCTCCGCGCAATTGCCACAGCCAAGTGCCTGCGACACGCTTCACTGCCGGCAAATGCGTTCGATGGGATCACACAAGCACCGGACGCCTGGGTTGGTGCGGCCACGCCCATGACAGCGAAGGATCTGAAGGCATGGTGCAAAATCCGTAACGGACTGTTCGATGAAGGGCGCGGCAAGCGGTTGACTGAAAGAGCGGTTCAATTGATTTGGCATGAGGCTGGCGGGCGCTGCATGTTCGAGGGATGTGGGCTCGATCTTGGCCGCACGCCGTTGACAACCAGATTGTCGCAGATTGCCTATCTCGCACATATCGTCGCGGCGGACAAGGATGGCCCGCGCGGCAATGCGGCATCGTCCTTTCAATTGTCGGACGATCCGGAAAACATCATGCTCATGTGCGATGCGCATCATCGCTTGATCGACCGTATCGACGTTGAGAGCTTTCCCGCGGTGCGTCTACAAGCGATGCGCAAAAAACATGTCGATCTTGTGCGGCAGCGACTTGACGCCCTTGCCTATCCGCAAACTCAGGGAATTGCATTCCTGGGCAATATCGCGGGAGTTCCTTCTGCGCCGTCGGAACGCGACATGTGTGACGCGATGCTCGATGCACAGTTGTCACCGTTACCGACCATCGCATATCCGTTGCGTGGTACTCATCGAGATGATCGAGTCTCCGCAACCTTCTGGCGGCATCTTCTTCGCGAGCACACCCCGGATCTTCGTGAATTGGTGCGTCGCTTCGACGGCAGCCATCCAACAGCCGAACGGCACGAAGCACTGTCCGTGTTTCCCCTCACCGCTGTGCCGCTGCTCGTGCTGTGTGGCCGAATCATTGGAGAAGCGCGGCCGGTGAACGTATTCCAATTCGATCCCGAGCGTGCCAGCTTCCGCTGGGATCCGTCGCATACACCGCAAGCGCCAAACGCATTTTTCCTTACCCTTCCCGCCGACACCTCTCCATGTTCGGACGTACTTCTGACTATCGAATTGACTGCCGAGCCCGACTTGTCCGCCCTACCGCATGACTTGACGCAAGGACTAGCAGCCGGGTCGCTACGTCATGTCCGGTTACGGGCGAAATTGCCGGATGGCCGCTGTATTAGGCATCCTGACGATCTCACCCAATTTAGCCAAGTCGCTCGACAGGCACTTGCAGTGGTCCAGGATACCTTGCGAGCGCAGCGCATTCATCTGATCGGTGTGTCCCCGGCGAGCACGCTGTTCCGCTACGGGCAGCTCTTGCGTCCAGGTCACCACTGTACGCACGTGCTGTACGATCGCGCCGATCGCGCACACCTATTCCGGGCGGCACTTGTCCTCACAGGACAGACCGTCGCCGACGCTCTCTCATCTGACGACGAACGCAGCATGTTCACACTTCGCTAAAGGAATACTCATGACCACGACATACCGCCAACTGGTCGAATCGGCAGATCGGCTTCGCGAACACACTCTCGAAAAAGCACTGCGTAGCCAGCTCGAGCGCTCGGATGTCGCCATGTGGGCACGCGCACTTCATCTGGTCAATCGACATATCACGATTGATGAAAAGATCGTCGAATTTGCCGCACAGGCGTATTACGAACTCGGCCATCATCTGGTTACCGCGCTCAAGTGGCCAGAAGACGCCATTTCCGTATTACCTCAAGGATCCGCGAGCACGCAGACCTTGATTGCCTCTCCAACCCGTGCCAAATTCGACATCGACGCAGTCTGCGAGGTGGATCTCTCACGCGTTGAAGCTCGCGATCCGATGCAGTTCTTTGACGAAGTTGGACGAGCCCTAAAAGACTGGGCGCTCGAGGCGAAAAATCGCTGTTGGCGCATTGAATATACGAATGAACCCTTCTATATCGACTTTACTCCTGCAGTTCCGCTTTCCAAGATTCCTGTCGCGGTGCGCGAGCAAGTACGACTGCGACCGTCCACGCGCTACCACGAGACGGCGCTCGCCGTAGTCGATCGGCCGACGCAATCATGGAAAACGTCCAATCCTCGGGGCTTTGCTGCGTGGATCAACGACCAAGCTCAACGCCGTGTGTTACGTATGTCTTTCGTGGAGCAAGAGATTCTTGCCAAGCGCGCAGACGTTGATCCGGTTCCTGAACAGGAAGTGCCGTTGTCGGATACGTTGCGTGTTGCGATTCGATTGTTCAAGCGACATCGTGACATGGCAATACGTCGAAATCATCTGACGTCGGATGCGGCTCCAATTTCGGTCACTATCGTCACGTTGTTGACGCAATGTTATGAGGGTATGGCCGACAGTCAGCGACAATTCGATCATCCAATCGAGCTGCTGCTGACCTTGGCAGAGACGATTCCACACATGGTCGAAAACAGGAATGGTCAATATTGGATTGCCAATCCGACTGTCGACGGTGAGAATTTTGCCGAGCGCTGGAACAACGACAACGGCGAGCGATACCTATCCTTCCGTCGGTGGTGCAAACTGCTGGAGAATGATTTGTTGACGATTCTCGCCGCCACAGATGCGGACACGATACGCCAGCGCATCCAAACCGTATTTGGTTGCACCGGTGCGGATTCCAACGGCGACAGCATACTTCCACTCGGCTTGCTTGCGCCTTCACGACCAAAGTCGGCACCACCAGCTCGTCCTGGTCAAGGGCTTGCCTGACGCGGAGGGAGCATCGGATTGACGTATCCGCTCGAGGAATTTTTCGCCTCGCATCAAAGCATTGGGCCGGAGGTTCGCTCGACGAATCGGTGTGAGCGGCTCTTTTCGCTACGACTCAATCCGATGCCGGCGTCGCGCGCGTTTGAGGCGGCCTGGCTGGCTCTTCCGGTCGAGTTCCCTGATGCTTGCGCGACCATTCGGCTGTCGCCTGATGCTGTATTGCGGATTCCGCATGTCGAATACGATGGCAAAGTATGTTTCGACGGCGATCCGGGGCCCATGAGCGGATTGTCTCCCGAAGATCGTCTTGATCACATGCTGTGGAAATTCAACGAAACCTTGCTGCAGCCCTGGTTGGCCGGCGCGTTGGATGAGCATTTTGAGGCAGAGACGCGTAGCTACTGGGAGATCTTCGTCAACCAACGTAGGACGAAGGTAGATCCGATCAAACGCGTTTATACCGTTGATAACCGTCCTGTTTCAGCGCGTGTCATCGAAACCTGGCTGGTCCTGCCAGACCGAACGCTCGTAGTCGGGGATCACGGGGAATCGGCAGAGCGTTTGATCGCATCGTTTGGCGCGCGCGCCCGGCAATGGCATCGCGTCCTCGTTGCGGACATACCCATTGACTATCCGTGGACACCCGCAACATGGCCAACGTCCATCGAGCAAATCGAATGGTTGCTGAATTGCCGGCTTGATCCGACGTCCCTCCGACGCTTTGCTACGCATTTCCGCCACCATCGTGTCGTACTGTTCCGCGCACCGCAATGCACATATGCGTACCTGCTGCCTGGCGGGCCGCCTACGATTGTCGAGCGCGGCAATACCAAGCGATCGCATCGAGCCCGCACTCTGTTGCCGCTTAGAGCTGAACGTTTTGATTCGCCGTGGACATACGGGCGCGACCAGATTCCCGCAGTTCGTGCACGGCAGAATCAACATGTTCTTATTTTAGGCGCAGGCGCGTTGGGAAGCCCCGTAATTGATCAGTTGGCGCGCGCCGGCGTTGGAAAGATTTCGATCGTCGATCCACAAACGCTAGCCGGTCCGAACATCGGAAGACATCTTCTGGGAGCAGAATCGCTGGAGCAATCGAAGGCCATTGGGGTCGCCGGCAGGGTTGGCACCGCACACCCCTCTTGCTTGATAAAGCCGTTTGTTGAGCGCGCTGAGTCCTGGTTAGCCGAGCATTCGTTGAAGGGCATCGATGCTGTATTCGATTTGACAGGCGAGCCGGCAGTGCGGTATGCGGTGGAACTGGCTCGCAAACAATGTCCGACACCACTGCTGGTGGCTTGGATGGAGCCATTCGTCGCTGCTGCACATGCGTGCGCCCTGCCTGCCTGCCAAGCGTGGTTACACCGGGGGCTGGATCCACTCCTCGATCTTCAGGCTGTTCGCTGGCCGGACGACGTGACGCTGCGCGAACCTGGATGTAATAGCTCATTTCAAAGTTACACACCTGCGCAAGCCAACTACGCGGTGTCCTTGGCTGCCGAGGTCGGATTGGCGTTACTCGATGGTCAAATGGATCGCGCTTGCGTCCGGAGTTGGGTGCGGGGTCAGAAGTTCCTCGATAAGCACCGTGCCGGACTTACGCTTGAACCATGGGCGCTTTCGGCAGCAGGAATGGACGGAATTCTCCTGGAGCGAGATTGGTATGCATAGCCGTACTTTTTTCATGCCGGACCGCTCCGGTTATGTCGTCTTCGAGTCCGACGTACTGTTGCATATGTACGGATACGCGCAACGATACTTCTACCATAGCGAAGCGGGTGGTCAGCTTTTCAGCACTTCGCCACATGATTCCGCTATCGTCGTCTCAGTCGCCAGCGGCCCGAATTCGCGCGACAAGCGACGCCGCCATAGTTTTGTCCCGGATGCAGAACAGGCGACCGTGGATCGACATATACAGTTCGGATTGGGCCGATATTCGGTCGGGCTATGGCACACCCATCCCGAGCCTAACCCGATGCCGTCGGGTTTGGATGAAGCTACCACGAAGGAATGGCTCAATGACTTTCACGGAACGATGCATGGATTTCTTCTGGCCATTGTCGGAAATCGAGGAGTCCCGCCGCCGTTGACACTATGGCTTGCGCGAACCAGTGACCCGAGAGATTGGATCCGCTTAGACGAAGCATGTCCCAATTCTGCCAACAAGGACATCGTATGAAAGGAATAGCACGTGGCATTGCACAAGCCATGAAATGGCGGCTTCGTCAAATTCTTTGGCCGAAAGACACACTTCTGCGTATGACAGATCGACGCTTCCATGGCTTATGGCTTGGTGACGCCCCTGCCCTGCTTACTCTAGGGGATTTGCGCGAGGGACACATATTATTTGGCGTTGGCTCGCCACGCAACGTCATTGACAAGGTCCAGCGCTTCTTGCGTAAGCTCATTTCGCATGCCAGCTCCAGTCCCATCACACATTGTGGTGTACTTGTTCGAATCCGTGGAGAACTTAGAGTTTTTGAAGCTGTATTTGGCCGTGGGGTAGTTTTCACGTCGGTTGCGGACTTCATTCGTCGTTACGATTACGTCTCTGTATATCGTGATCCCGCCCTGAACCGACGTCGGATGAATTCAGGTAGAGCGTTTGCAAAAGAACTGGAGGGGCGACATCTGAGATACGCATCATTTGCTGCGATGTTTGTCCCAATCAAAGAGTATTTTCATCAGCGCCTGCACTGGAGCTTTCCGCGTAACTTATCCGTGATAGGCACCGACTATCCCGAGCGACACCCTAGCCGGTTCTTTTGTTCGCAGTTGGTATTGGCGTTTTTTAGAGCGACCAACATTCCAGGATTTGAAAAGCACTATTTTCGTGCCGACGTATGGACGCCAGGTCTGCTGGCAGAAGACAATATCTTTCGATTTGTGGGATTTCTCGCGTCATCATATGCTGTGATACATCTTCAAGATCCGGTGATTGCTGGGGCTTCGCATCGCTTGAGGCGTTGGGAGGAGGCTCGCCTCGCCAGTGACATGGACGCGCTAAATGAATTTTCAGCCCGTTCCGATCAGATCATGGCGACACACACAGTTGCAATGCCTCAGCGCCGTGTCCGTCAAAGGTCAAACGGCCCAACCATGGCGAGTAGGTACGCATGACGATGTATCGGACCAACTAGCTTCGCCGGACGGAATGGGCCTGCCAGCTGGGATGTCGATCAGGGTGGCGAATATCTTGAGGAGCCGCGAAAAATCGGCACTGTTGTCCTGCATGATGTCTCGATCAGGGAATGTCGCGGCGGCGCAGCTTGATGAATCGCAGCAACGACGTTAGCATGAATTTCCCATGAAACCAATCATCGCTCTTGACGCCGATGGCGTCTTGCTCGACTACCACGAGGCGTATGCTCATGCGTGGGCCCGTGCCTTCGGCGCCATGCCGACCATGCGCGATCCGCTGACCTACTGGCCGATCGACCGCTAGGATGTGCGGCGTCTCGCTGGCGCCGAGTTGGCGCACTTCCGCGCGCACTTGGCGAGCAGCGGATAAATGTGTTGGCCTGCGCTCTCAGCGCCTGCGGTATTGGCCTCGTATTTTTTTAGAATTCATCGCAGGTAGTCGTCTGCACTCACAGTTCGAATCCTTTGCGTCATAGACCATGTTACCAGCTGCTGCACTGTGGCTTGCTGCTTAAACGAACTGTGACGTCTCAATAGTCGTCCGGCATGCTCCGTCGCGGATGCGCAGGATCCGCAATCACGACATGTCCGTCGGCGCGTGTCATGACGTTCGCATCGGCACGCAAATCAGCCACGAAATCATGGTCGCGGCATTCGTCCGCCAGCATTCCGATGGCTTCCGCCAAGCCGATCCTGATCTGTTCATCGACCTGTATGCCGCCGGTCGAGATTGCATGCTTCAGGGCGAGCAATCTCATCATCGACTGCATGCTACTGACTGCTGGCCAAGGACTACGATAAAAACTGACCATGTCGAATACCCACTTCGGTGTGGTGTAGTGCAGACGCTCGACCACCGCCGCGAAGTACTTCCTATCGCGTTCGTCCGTCGCCTGTACGTCATCGAGAATCTCATGGACCTTCGGGAAAAACGGCGACTTGTCGCCGAGGCGCTTGAGCAATACCAGCGTGTCCCAGTCCCAGGAAAATTTGACGATCCGCTCCGCGTCGATCTCGTAGATGCGGCTGAATGTGCCCGAACCGAGAAATCGATTCTGTGCCAGCACGTCGTTCGTCAGGGGATTTGCGTTCTTCGACGCGGTGAGTTGTCGCGGTTTCGTGTCGATGTCGAAAACGAAGTCGTCGAGGCTAAGTTGGCGTTCTCGCATGGGCATTCCTAGTCGGTATCGGCGCCAATATTGGCGAGCACACCCTCAATCTCCGATGCGAGAGAGGCATAATTTGGCGTATGGATTGGTGCAGGAGATGCTGCATCGCTGAGCAGGCACCTGGAACGCTTGAGCAAGTCCGTTAGATATGCTGCCTCTTCGGCGGTCAGATGCTGGGGTATTGTTGCCATGTTTTCTCCGGTCGTACGCGGTTTGCAAACTGCATCCCAAATTGTAGATCGCAAACGCTTTGTCCAGTCGCTCGCGCCTGTTCTTGTTCATCACAATTTTCTTATTGGCTGTTATCGACCCATTCCGCGCCGCGTGGTCAAGTCACCCGACTTGACTTCGATGATGGCATGATTCTCCTATGAAACCAATTATTGCCTTGGATGCCGACGGCGTCCTGCTCGACTATCACCACGCCTATGCTCGCGCGTGGGCCAAGGCGTTCGGCACACTGCCGGCGCTGCGCGATCCGCTCGCGTACTGGCCGATCGACCGCTGGGAGGTGCGGCGGCTGGCCGGCGATGAGTTGGTGCAGTTCCGCGCGTGCTTCGATCGCCATTACTGGTCGACGATTCCGCCGATCGTCGGCGCCGTCGATGCCTGCCATGCGCTGGCCGCGGCCGGCTACGAACTCGTGTGCGTCTCCGCGATCGAGGCACAGTTCGAGATAGCGCGCTTGGAGAACTTGCGCGATGCGGGCTTCCCCATTACGCGCGTGGTCGCCACCGACAACACTGGCGTCGATGCCAGTCCGAAGGCGGCCGCGCTGCGCGAACTGCAGCCTGTGGCATTCGTCGACGACTTCCTGCCCTATCTGCGCGGCATTCCCGCGGAGATCCACGCCGCGCTGGTCTTGCGCGAGCCGAACGGTTCACCGAATGCCGGCGATGACCTGGTATGGGCGCATTCCCGGCACGCGGATTTAGCGGACTTCACGAACTGGTGGCTGAACCGGTAAGCGCGGCAACTTGTTGCTCGGTCGCTTGCACGCGTTGCATGAGGGCGCCGCGCTCCTGAAGCCAAGCGGCCCTTTCCTCGGCCAGTTGACCGGCGCGCTCGTCGGTGCGGCGCAGCTGTTCCACCAGCAGCGCCGCCTCACGTGTCGTTCGTCGAAGAGAAAGTGTCCGACTTTAGGAAGTAAAAGTGTCCTGGGCCAAGGTAACGAAGTAAATGTGTCCAAGGTCGGATGTTCCGAAATCTTCATGCCGGCAATCCTTGGTGCAGTTGATGCGCGCCATTGTGTCATTGGCGCCCCGAATGCGTCTAAATGCTGCCGTCAAGGATAGCTTCACGGCCGTTACGGCATGCGAATTGCGGCGGCAAACTTACCAAATGTGGAGAGCGACCTAGAGTAAGCATTTCCAACATGCGGACTTGGCCGACTTTACGGGAGGATGGCTGACTCGCTGCGTAGTGTGTAGTCTTTCGCCCTGCTGCAACTACATGCTGCTTGAGCGTATCTCGTTTTTGCGACCAAGCCCCCCTCCTCCGCAGCCATTTCATTGGCGCGCATCTCAGCGCAGTGCAATTGATAGATCAGCATCCCGTTCACGCGCACCTTGCAGACCAATTCGGCGCAGAGCCCTTAGGTCGCATTCGGTCCGTCATCGTACCTTTTTGCTTTAGCTAAAAGCCATGATGTCATGTCGTCTGCGCTGAGTGGTTTGGACAAAAGGAAGCCCTGCAAAGTATTACAGTGGTTACTCCTCAGGAAGTCGGCCTGTTCGTCAGTTTCGACGCCCTCGGCCACTACTTCGAGATTCAGTGCGCGTGACAAGTCCATCACTGCTTTCACTACGGAGCACCCTTGTGCTTGGCCTGGCACGCCAACAAGGAAACTCTTGTCTAGCTTGACACCCGTAACAGGCAAGTTTCTGAGATAGCTAAGTGCCGAATACCCTGTTCCAAAGTCATCGATGTCGACGCTGATGCCACGCGAACGGAGTGCGTGGAGGACATTCACCCCGTGTATTTCCACATCGACTGCTTGCCGTTCAGTGATTTCAATCTCAAGATCGCTACCCTGTAAATCTGCTCGCTCCAGAACGCCGTCAATGAAAGTCGGCAATTCTGGATCGGTGAGATCTTCTGATGAAAGATTCACACAAATTTTTAGGCCAATTAAATCAAGGTCTTTCCACTTTCGTAGCTGGCGGCAGGCTTCTTCAAGCACCCACATGCTGAGTGTCTTCATCAGTCCAGCTTCCATTGCCAGATCCACCAGTCGCTCAATGGAATATCCCTTGAATAAAGGATTTGCACATCGTAGCAATGCTTCCAGCGCCAGTGCATTGCCCGTCTCGGCTTCCACACGAGGTTGATAGGCTATCCAGAACTCATTTCCTTCCACGGCCAGCCGCATCGCTGTCAAGTCCAGACTTTTTTGATGTGCTATGGCGTCGATCTGCTTGCTAAAATAATGGTACTGCCCTTTGCCTTCGCCCTTGGCGCGACTAAGCGCAAGGTCTGCTTTCTTGAGCAATTGATCAAGATCGATCGCATCCTGCGGACACACTGCAATGCCGATGCTCGCGCCGATCTGAACTTTATGTTCACCGACGCTAAAGGGTTGACTCAATACCTCGATCAGGCGGTCCGCCAATTCGGCAGTGGTCTGCACTGATGTCTTGCCCTGCTGCAGGATGACGAATTCGTCGCCTCCCAAACGGCCAAGAAAATCACCTGCGTGCATGACCTCTTGCATTCTGATCGCAGCCTGTGCCAGGACCAAGTCACCAGCATAATGGCCGAAACTGTCATTTATTTGTTTGAAGCGGTCAAGATCAACCAGGTGTAGCGCCATTAGCATGCCAGACCGCAGCGCGAGCGCGATCGCTTCCTGGGCCTGCCGTTCAACTGCGTGCCGATTGGCGACCCCTGTCAGACGGTCCGTCTGGGCTGCGCGATAAATCTCTTCCTCGGCAGTCTTGCGGCACGTGATGTCTCGAAAGATCCGCAGGTAGCCGATATGCCTGTCTGAAGCATCCATCAGTGGCGTCAACACACCTTCAGCCCAAAAGCGTGATCCATCCTTTCGTACATGCCAGCGATAATCTTCTACTCGGCCCTTTAACCGGGCAATCTCCTGAAGCGCCTCGTTCCTGGCCAGATCTTCTGGCGTGAAAATGATGGAATTGTCGTTCCCCATCACCTCATTTTGCAAGAACCCAGTAATACGCTCGGCGCCCATATTCCAGCTCGTCACCTTGCCATCGAGGTCAGACGTCAGAATGCCGTAGTCAAGAGTCGTCCTGTAGATATTGCTTACCAGTACCTTGGGGTCAAGTATGTCGTGAAAATGCATGACGTTGCCTGTGGACGTTAGGCACAGTGTTGGCATAAAGAGCAGCGCCTCTAGTCCTGTGCTAAAGAGTGACCTTTTGCTAATGCGGAAGTTGCCAGGATCGCAGAATAGGATTGGATTTGTGGTTACACATCGCTGTAGTTACAAGAAGCCGAACTTTCACTTTCTTTCTTCATCCTAACTCTGATCACCGTGCTAACACGAAGCGGTGGCATGTGGACCTAAATTTTGAGTTGAGGGCAAAATGACGGCGAACACGATCAATTTGAATGATCGATACATGCGCATGCAAGATGCCTTGCCAGCCGTCGTGACACGGGTGAGGGACTATGCCATCTTTCTGCTGGACCCTTGCGGAATCATTCTCACCTGGAATCCTGCTGCCGAGACCATGAAAGGCTATTCGGCTTCAGAGGCGATCGGCAATCATCTCGGGATGCTCTATACCGAAGAAGGCCAACGAAACGGTCATCCTCAACACAACCTTCACATGGCCGCCATAAACGGTACGTACCAAGAGGAATGCTGGCGACGCAGAAAAGATGGTTCGCTGTTCTGGGCAATGATTGAACTTATCGCGATTCACGGAAGCGACCAAACTCTTCACGGATTTTGCAAGATCACGCGCGACCTTACCGATCGCAAGCTGCTGCAAGATCAACTGACTCGAGAAAAACAGCGTGCCGAACTGACGCTCGGCGCAATTGGCGAAGGTGTGATTTCTGTAGACACACAAGGCAACATCGATTTCATCAACCCGAAGGCCGAAGAGTTGACCGGGTGGAGATATGCTGATGCGATCGGCCGCCCGTTCGAGGATGTATTTCATGCCGTCGACGAACAGTCCGGCTCTACGCACGAGCATCAGCTCATCTCTTGGCTGCAGGCTGGCCATGTGCCGCGCAAGTCGACGGCCGCATTGCTGATCAGTCAGCATGGAACGCAACGCCCTGTGGAAGATACTGCCGCACCAATCATCGGTCCGGACGGCAAAATCGATGGTGGCGTGGTCGTATTTCGGGATGTGACAAAGGCAAAGCAGTTGCTTGATGCTGCGACCCACGCTGCCACGCATGACCCGCTGACGGGACTCGTCAACAAGATCAAGTTCAAGGAGCGCCTCAACCGTACGCTCGAACGCGCGCGTCGCAACAATACCAGCGGAGCCTTGCTTTGCATGGATCTCGACCGATTCAAGATCATCAATGACACATGCGGCCACCAGGCAGGAGACGAAGTGTTGGTGCAACTGTCGACGCTCTATCGAAGCCTGGTTCGAGAACGAGACACGATTGGCCGTCTGGGCGGAGACGAATTCGCACTGATCATCGATCGATGCACGCCCGACGAAGGAATGGCCGTCGCCAATAAATTGCTTCAATCAACCGCTAGCTTTCAATATGTATGCAAAGGGCGCGCCTTCCAGGTTGGCGTCAGTATCGGCATGGTGATGTTTGATGGGGCGATTGGCAATCCGGAGGAGATTTTGCTGCTCGCCGATCACGCAAGCTACGTCGCAAAACAACGGGGAAGGCATCAGGTCTATTTTCATCATCCCGAGGAGTCGGTCGTTGAGCGGCGCCGTAGCGATATAGACTGGATACCGCGCTTGACGGAAGCCATGCGCCTCGATCAGATGTCTCTGTGTTACCAAACGATCACAGACACGGACGGTGCGCACAGTCATGGCATCGAGATTTTGCTACGAATGACTGACGAATACGGTATAGAGATGCTTCCGAGCGCATTCCTGCCTGCGGCCGAGCGCTTTGCATTAATGCCGACCATCGATCGATGGGTCGTGCGGCGTGTGCTCGATTGGATGGCCCAAACGCAGGATGTCATGGCTCGCATGACGTTATGCAGCATTAACCTGTCGCGGCATTCTGTCGCAGACGATTCATTCCCACAACATCTCGCCAAGATGCTGCATGAGAGCCGGGTACCACCGGGGATGCTCTGTTTTGAAATTTCGGATGCAACTATCGATACTGATTTGCACAAAGGAAGGTCATTTATCGAGAACGTCCGCGCCTTGGGATGCCGGGTATCCCTCGGTGATTTTGGATCTGGCGTCGGCTCTTTCATGCACCTGAAGCAGCTGCCTGTCGACTACATCAAAATTGCCCCGTCACTGAGCCAAGGGACCGCGACCGATGGGATTGACAAAGAGATTGTCCGGGCAATCAACGAGATCGCCCATCTGGTTGGTTGTAAGACCGTTGCTCAATGGGTGGAAGACGAGGCTACCATGCATGTGTTAGGTGAAATCGGTGCAGACTATTTGCAGGGACATTGGATCTCGCGACCGCAAAAGCTGGACGAGCTACAGCGGTGGTGCTTGCCAAATTAAGGTACTGAACATCTGGTTTCGGACAGCCATAGTGTCTGTTGAGAAGGCATGAAGACCAATGAAGATGAACTCACGCGGCAAAGGGTCATTGCCGCAGTTCAGGTTGAACGGCGGCTTTTGTATTTCGCTGAAGAGGTTGGCTTGCCAGTCAGCGAACTGATGTGGAATTTGGGGCACGGTCTGATTTTGTGCCGCTCGCACCGCCTGGATTTCCAAATTGGCGACCTCCACGTCAGGATGTACTTACTTGATGAAGAATTGCTCGACTATCTGAACAACCCACATTGCGCAAAAGTCGATGCACGGCTTGAGGATGTTGTCGACTCAGTCGTTGGCATCGACCTGCCACCGTCAGCCGACTTCTATTTATCCCCGGCCATTCCACATTCATTCCAGTAGCCAACTAGGGCGGACTCGAACAATTCGATCCCGACATTCCTGGCGAGATTCTGCCTTTAACATTGAAATTGACTTCAGTATCGAGGCGATGCATCAGTTTGGCGACCAGCATGCGTGGTGCCAACAGCTTCTTGAGTTCGTCACCCAGTTCATTGCTTCGAGCCATGCATTTTGCCTTCAGAATTAGCTCTTGCTTCTTAGCACATAGAAATTCTGACGGCCGCGCCGATTGGGCAACCTATTAACTGAACTGCTGCAAATCAATACCTTAAGTTACTCAGAGGCAAACACATCTAACGCCGATCGTGCTGCCGCAAATTAGAGCATTTTAGAGCATTTACATACCGGCCAGAGGCGTGTTCAAAGCGAGACGTCGCGTTAAGCGTGACTACATAGCGTCGTTACCAAGAGTTCATCGCTTCAAGACGGATATTCCTCATATTGCGCCTGCCTAATGCAAGAACACAAGGCCACATCATTTGTAGAAACATTGACGCTTGGAATTATTGAGGAGGCAGTAATGCCTGGGCTGTTCCACGATCTGCTTGAGAAAAGCAACTATTTTATGCCGCACGGCCATTGCTATCTCTGGATCCCGGGCGTGCTTTGGATGCATGTCGTATCAGATTTTCTGATCGGTGTTGCCTATGTCGGCATTTCGTTCATCTTGTACCTACTGGTTAAACGCATACGATTACCATTCAGTCCGGTCTTTATTGCATTTGGGCTATTCATCGGCTTGTGCGGCATAACGCATTTCATGAGTATCTGGACCGTTTGGAACCCGAATTACATTTTCGATGGATTGATTAAAGCCGCCACGGCCGTCGCTTCGGTCGCCACGGCTATCGGGTTGTTCTTCATTCGTCCCCAAGTCGAGGAGGTAGTGCATACCGCCCGCTTGTCGGAAGAGCGCCGCATCAAACTGGAAAGCACGCATGCTGAGTTGGAAACGCTCTACCAGAAAATCAAGCAACTTGACGAGCTCAAGACACGATTCTTTGCCAACGTGTCGCATGAATTGCGTACGCCGCTGGCCCTGATCCTCGGCCCGGCTGAGCGCATGCTCGGCGATGGAAACCTGACGTCCGAGCAGCGCCGGCAGATCGAAAGCATCAGCCGCAACAGCAAGGTGCTCCTCAAGCAAGTCAACGATTTGTTGGACGTGGCCAAGCTGGAGGCTGGCAAGATAAAACCGGAATATGTCCAGATCGATCTGGCGCCATGGTTCAAGCGTATTGCCTCGCAGTTTGATGTCGTAGCTGAGCAGCGCCACATTCGCTATCGCATTGCCGCGCCGACTGCCTTGCATGCCGAAGTCGATCCAGGAATGTTAGAACGCATTCTCATTAATTTGCTCTCCAATGCTTTCAAGTTCACGTCGGCCGATGGCACGATTGACGTGCACCTTGGCGAGAGCGATGACGCGCTTTCCATTTCAGTGACAGATACCGGTCCAGGAATCGACACAGACCAGCAAGGCCTCATCTTTGAACGATTTCGCCAAGCGGATAACAACGCCGCCCGGGCGCACGGTGGAACGGGGCTTGGATTGGCGATCGTCAAGGAATTCGTTGAACTGCATGGTGGCCGGATCGAACTGATCTCTGCACCAAGCCAAGGCTCGACATTTACCGTGCATTTGCCAAGGCATCCGCCGACGTCGGTGCTTGTGCGAACATATGATGGCGCGGAGAGCGTATCTCGCGCGGCGACCATCGAGGGTGCATTGGATGAACTGCATCGCCAGCAGATTGCGTCCGATAGCGAACCGGTGTACGCCATGCGTACCGATTGGCCGACAGCCCTTGTCGTGGAAGATAACCCAGAGATGCGAGCCTTCATTGCCGAGTCGCTCAACGACTTTTGCAACGTCGTGACCGCCGCTGATGGCCAGGAAGGCGTCGATCGCGTGCTGGCGTTGCATCCTGACGTGATTGTGACTGACATCATGATGCCACGCATGAGTGGCGATCAACTGGTGAGCGCCATTCGATCGCGAATCGAACTTATGAATGTGCCGATTATTTTGCTATCGGCCAAGGCCGATGATGATCTGCGCGTCAAGCTATTGCAGGTCGGCGCACAAGACTACCTCGTGAAGCCGTTTATGCCTCAAGAATTGCGCGCTCGCGTCGGCAACTTGATTGCCATGAAACGCGCCGGTGACACGCTGCGCAAAGAATTGGCAAGCACATCCAATGATGTTGAGAGCTTAGCTGCAGCATTAGCGGCTGAACACCGGCAGTTGCAACTCGCCCTGGAAGTCGCAGAAGTGGCACGCGAGCATGCTAAACAGGCAAGTCTTGTCAAGAGCCAATTCTTAGGCTTGATCTCGCATGAATTGCGTACACCGTTGTCCACCATCCAGATGAATGCGCAAATCCTGTCGAGCCAGGAAACGCTGGAAAAATCCGACGTCAGTGTGGCAAGAATCAGGCGTGTACTGCGAGCCTCGCGCCAGATGTCGTCGCTTGTCGAAGGCATCCTTGAGTACACACGAGCGGAAAGCGGCCGGATTGCCGTTCACTATGAGACCGTCGATTTGGCTGAAGTTGCGCAAGAAATCCTGGCCAACCACTCCGATGGTCTTTCACCTTCGATTACTCTTTCGTTGGAAGCGCCGGCGCAAGGGCTTGCACCACTAACGACCGACCCGCGGCTGTTGAGGGTCGTCATAAACAATCTCGTCGCCAACGCCCTGAAATTCACGACACAAGGCCGCGTCACGATTCGCCTGACAAATGACGGGAGCCGACATCGTGTGGAAGTCATCGATACGGGAATCGGTATTCCGCCGGAAGATCTTTCGCGCATTTTTTTACCCTTCGAACAACTCGAACCGCTCGAACGCAAAAGCATTCCGGGGATTGGTCTGGGACTCGCATTGGTCAAGGAAATCGTCGAAAGACTCCACGGCAGTATCGGTGTAACTTCGCAATCGCATGCCGGCAGTACGTTCTCGGTGACGCTCCCGAGTCGTCCTATCCAAGGCAATCAAGAGGATGTTATAGGCGCAACTGCCTGACACAAGAAGCCTGACATGACATGCCAACATATCCTCGTGATTGATGACGAACCCGATATTCGAGACACCTTGAAGGATGTTCTCGAATTCTTTGGCTTTAAGGCGGCGGTGGCCGCAAACGGTTTGGAAGGCTTACACCAACTTGAAGAGCTTGGGCGGCCATGCTTAATTTTTCTTGACATCATGATGCCCATCATGAATGGATGGGAATTTTTGGACACATTGAAGAAAAGCCGAGAATACACCGACGCCGGCATCCCAATCGTGATTGTATCGGCTGCTCCGGATGTCGATCGTATAGAACGACAAGGTTATCGGTATTTAAAAAAGCCTGCGAATATCGACCAATTGGCGGCGTTCGCGCATGAATACTGTACGAAACGTCATTGAACTGCCCCGGGATTTTGAGTGACCGGTTGGTGCGAGTCAGGCCGGCATGGCCTGACTCGCAAGTTGAAGATATTATTCCACCTCGGTTTCTGACGGGGGACGTAGCCGATCGGTTCCAATAGGCGATGATGAATGAAAAAGGACACCTATTCCAGTGTTTCCAGCACGACCGCTTCAAGTGTCTTCCATGCCGTCCGATGGTGAATCATTTCTATCTTGCACAACCCGTTGATCGTTTCGGCCAGCGCGTCGAGCACGAAGTCAGTCTTCATCGAGCTGCCGATGCGCCAGCCAACGAGGCCCCGGGCAAATGCATTAGTGACGAAGGCCAAATGGACAAATTCCTACCAAGTCGATGCCACATACCACACCGCACAGGGCAGCAGAGCGGGTCAATCACTCCACCGTGCAGTGCACGACCTGCGTGCCCGATGGTCGAGCTCCGCCTGGGCGAAAAAGCGCTGGTCAGCTGCAGAATCTCGTTGGTCTTAGGTAGTTCGCGAAGTTCGCAGGCCAGCGACTTGACTCGCTCCTGTTCCGCCGTCGTTGCACTCTCACGCTTGCCGGTGTCACGTTCGCGCTGGCGAACCCCGCGCCGCAACGTCTCTGCCGTGCAGTCGATCTTGGTGGCAAGTGACGTGATGGCCGCTCACTGCGATTCATGCTGGCTGGCCGATTCTTCGGCTATGCGCACTGTGTGCTCCATGACTTCTGGGAAAACGTTGGTAGATTTGTGTTTTTTGGCTCCATTCTTTCAAACTTTGGAGCCCCCTAGATTTCCGGGGTGGCTCAATTAGGTTCTTACTATGTTGCAAGATTAAAGTGAGAATTTATGACCGACTGATTCCTAGCGGGTGCATTTTCATGTTTGTTGAAGAATATGCTTCTGTATGCCACGTATCCTAAGCAAGGAATATAAGTTGCCAATACTAGGCCTGAAAACGATAGATACACCGTTTCAAAAGAGCATATAAATGTGAGCGTCAATACGGCAGGATCTCGATAGGAGTTCGGCCTTGCACGACGCAGCGCTTCCTCGATTGATTCAAGATTGATCTGCCATGCTTGCCACGCATAAGCACGAGCAACATTTCCCTTCATTCCTTCATGCGCGTACAGAGGCACACCAAACAGACCCTGATAGATAGCAACTACTAGCAAGCCCAGGAGCATCAGAGTCGTTACCCCGGCAATCCACGTACTACAGAAATATGTGAACTGGATGATTAGGTTGTCTGCGGTGCCCGGGACACTCCTCGAGGACACTGATGGCATTCCATGTTGTTCGGCATGGGCTTCGAACTGAGGAGCCACTGATGGATTCAGTTCGACCTGAGTGGAGATCGCAAATAGAACAATTGCGCCTAACCCAAAACCAGCGGCCATTCGCGCAGAAAGATATGCAAGTCTTGTTGCTCCTCGCAGCGCCGGTATCAGCCAATGCAGCCCAGAGTTTCGTTGTTGTTCGTCTACATGCTCGACTACAGAGAAGCAAATGATGAATAGAGACGGCGCAATCACGAACCCCAAGATGGCCGACCAAGCAGGCATGAACTGAAGCACTGCCGCAGCAGGCAGTAGAACAATCGCTTGCCGCGCGAAGGTGCGCGTCCAAAGTTCTGACGCCATCGATGGCCACCGTGACACCACCTCGACTGGTACGTACTCCGGCTTGATGGAAGTGCTCATTCAGATGCTCCCCTACAGCTATGAATCCGCCCTCGCCTCGTAAGCGTGTACCAGGAGACTAATTGGCGCCATCTCAAGCGCGCCAATAAATTCCGTTTGTACGGTTACGCATGTCTGGGATTGGCAACATGTGCATCTGCGGCTTTGTAATCAGTAAGTGCCACAACTATCAAGAGGCCGACGCCCGCAACTACGAAAAAGTTTCGTGCCCCTGTATCGTCAGCAAAGTTAAACAGCCATGGGGCAACAATGAAGCCAATTGCCATCATTGATTCAATGACGCCATGAATTGGAAAGGGGATCAGCTTCACGAATCCAAGCGGATACTTGGTGACAAGAGATGCAGCAATATACGCCACCCCAACAATGTACGACAGCGTTGTAGCATTGGGCGAAAAGTTAAACAGACTGGGTGCCAAAAGAAAAGAGAATGCAGCGGTATAGTCCAAAGCACCATGGACTGTTGGGTTCAGGACCTTCATCAAAACCTCCTCGGTGAAGTAGTAAGCCCAAGCATAAAACACGCCGAGAAATTAAGGGCGACCGGGAACGGCGTGACCTCAGCCCTATTCGTTTCTTTGTTTCGGCATGCCTGCATAAACCAGGATGCTTTACAGTAACGATGGCTGCAAAGCCTTGTAATATGTACCGATCGCGTAGTCTTTCTTACTGTATGCGATATGTGTTCGCCGGTGGATCCTGTCAATAGTTCTGCGTGTAAAAGCAGCAGCTGTACGGGTTGAACGTCTCGCCCCACCTGATTTCCATCATTACCAACGAAGACTGACCGAGTTTTGCAAGGGCGCTAACGGCCGCTCGAAGCGATATGTCCGATCGTGTATATCGATGCACTGCGGCTAAAGATCCGCGACGAGGGTACGGTGAGGAACCAGACAGGGTACTTTGCGCTGGGTGTGTCTAGACCTGCGCCGACGGGTACACCACTTCGACCGCTTCCTGGAAGCCACGCAGGCTGTCGACGACGGTAATCAGGACATCTGCGCGCGCGCATCCTCCAAGGGGCAGTTTTCAGTGGACATCAACAGCCGTCTATCGCCGTAACATGATTTGGCTCTCACAGAAGAAGCGCCCAAGCGGGCCGCTTCTTCCGTGCGTAGCGCAACCACGAAAACAGGTTGGCTACCAGCTAGCTCAATGGTACAGGCTCGCTGTTGTCGTCAGGCTCACAGCTGGAAAAGTCGATCGCGCCTGGCAGCGCCGTCTCCGATGTACTGGCAAGCACGGCACGCACTCTCTCGATGAACGTAGATGACGAAATGGTGCTCGTTGGAGAGGTGTTGCCCGGACCGACGCCGGTCGTACCGCCGGAGGGAGCCGGCGATGGTGCCATTGGCGCCGCGCTGGCCTGCGGCGTGATGTCGGCCGCATCGCTGCCCCCACAGCCGGCGACCGCAAGTGCCACGCTCCCCAGCAGTACGACATTTGCCACGATATGCAGTGTTTTCATGATCCGCTCCTTATTGTTCGTCGGCGCGGTTGCCCGGGATCGGCGTGTCGAGGTACGGGAACTTGTTCGGATAGTCGCGCGCCGTCTTGCGCACACCGTCCGTCAGCGCCAGTCCGCCGGCAGGGGCATCCGAGGGCTTGCAACCGACTCCCAGCGCATCGCCATTGCCGGTCAACACGCACAGGGCTCCCATCGAGACGCGCAACGCAAGGTCCACGACGTCATCGGCTGGCCGACGACCATTCGGGAAGCCTGCCTTGTCGCCGGCTGCTACGCCGAGTGGGTTCTGCGCGCCCTGTGCTGTCGGCGCGATCGACGTATTCAGGCGCAACATGTCCGAGGCCATCACGTTCTTCGGCTGGTTGACGCCAGGCAGTCCTTTCAGGAATACGGTCACGAGATCGGTGCGCGGGAAATTGGTCGGCGCCTTGGCCGAGGGGAAGAGTGTCTGCACCAGTGCCGGCAGCGTCGGATTGGTGACGTACTGCGCGAACTGCGCATCGTCGGCGGGCTTCGATGCATTGAAGCGATCCTTCTGTTCCATGCCGATCACGACTTCGTTCACGAGCGGCATACCAAGCCGCGATACCTGCGTCCAGGCGCCGCCTTCACGCGTGGCATTGTGGATACCAGCTTCTGGCGTCGGATTGAGCAGGCGGCCCTGGCGCAGGCTGGCGGTCGTCCATGCACCGATGACCGGTTCGCCCTGCTGGGCGAGACAGGCAATCGGGACTTCGAGCGCGATGGTCGAGACATTCTTGCGCTCCAGGTTGTTCTCGTTGCCACCGCTCTCGCTGCCCAAGGGATTCAGGTTGAACAAATCGAAGATCTTGCCCACAGCAATGTAGAACGGCTCCTTGCGCTGGCCGACGAACACGCGGCCCGCGCCATTGCAGCCCGGGATGGCAACGGACTGGATATGCCGCATGGCGTACTGCTCGTACCCTCCTGCCGCGCTGAAGGTTTTTTCGCCGATGTTGTCGACGGGCTTGTCGAACTCGCGTGTGCCGTTGCCAGTGCCGGTAGTGACTGCAGAGGTATTGCCGCTGCGGCGTCCGCCCCGCACCACGTCGACGGTATAGGTCTCGCGCACGTTCAGCGTTGCCGCATTGACGGCATCAATCGGGCCGGAGTTGATGAGCGGGATGTTGACCTGTTTGCCGTCGATGTTCAGGCTCGTTGCCTTGGACGTGTTCTTGAAACGAAACTGGAACGTCAGATCCTCCCTGGCGTCACCGTTGTTGTCGATGTGGACTTCGTACAGCGCGTTCGGATCGAACTGGTAAAAGTTCGGTCCGCCGAACGGGGCCTGGAAGGGAATGTAATTGGCGAGGATGGTGATGTAGCCCTCGCGGCCCGACTCGTAACTGCGGAACATGTACAGGTCGGTGGCATCCACCTTGGGATGGCTGCTCAAGAACGGACCCTCGCGATGGCTCGAAGCGTTGGCCGACGAGAATGCAGCGGCGAGCGCAGCGGCGAGCGCGATTGTGCGCACGGGCATTGCGGTCATTTTTTTTGGTGTCATGTCGATCTCCAGGTGGTTTGGTTGCGATAGCGGATGCGCTGGTCCGTCTGGTGTTACGGCGCTTAACATATGAGCAATCTCACCAGGCTTGGTTCGGCATTGCGCTAATTTCAGAAAGATGTGCACTTGAAGTCCGGATCCATTGGCTACACACGCCCCGTGTCCGCCGCCGGACTGCACGTTTCTTGCGGATGCCCCTGCTTGCGCGATACGTTGTATTGGGCGGTCATTCGCTGTCATGTCACCTAATCCAGGAGGTCCTGACGTGATGCAGTTCGCGGCATTCCTTCCTGCACGTGCCTTGCGTGCCACACTCGTTGTGCTGGCGCTGGTCGGGAACATCCGTTCCGTACATGCCCACGAATTCTGGATCAGTGCAACGCCCGAATCACCTCGGCAAGGATCCGGCATCCGCCTACAGCTTCTGGTGGGTGAGTATTTCAGGGGCGATCCTGTCGGCGTGTCGACACAGCATGCGAGCGCGATGGCTGTCTATTCCGACGGTGGCAGGACGGACCTGATGCCGCGCCTACAGGGAAAGCCGGCCCGGGCAGAAATCACACTATCACCGCCGCAATCCGGCGCCCTCCTGGTGGCGTATGACAGTCATCCGACCGACATTGCCTTGGGCGCGGAAAAATTCCACGCCTATCTTCATGAAGAGGGCCTGGACAGTATCATCGCGCTGCGTGAACGCCAGGGCACATCGGCATCGCCAGCCCGCGAGCGATTTCGTCGATGCGCCAAGTCTCTGATCATGGCAGGCGGCACAACGGACGATACCGTGCTCACACGCACAGGGCAAAAGATCGAAATCGTCCCTCTGGACAACCCGCATCGCCGGCTGGCTAGCGGATCCGTGCGTTTTTCACTTCTCTTTGACGGCATGCCGCTGGCCGGTGCGCTGGTGAAAGCGTGGCATCACCATGGCGGCGAGACAGTCATGATCAGGACGCGGACGGATCCTGACGGGCGCTTTGGCGTGTCGTTTCCGTATACCGGTGCATGGATGATCAGTGCCGTGCACATGGTTCCCGCTGCGGGCGACAAGAAGGTGGACTGGGAGAGTTATTGGGCAAGCCTGACCTTCTCGCTCCCGGCGACGAACGAGCAGGGCAAAGCCGATGACATTGGTCGATAGGCGACTGCCCGCAGAATCCAGGCCATTGCCCGCCCGATCTCCAACAGTGAATCCTACGGTCGCCGGCTTGCGCGCCGACCGCTATGCATTCGACGTTCGCGGGGATATCGCCGCCAACGCTGGCAAGGCGAACGCTTCGATTGCCAGTCCCAAGTTCTCCGCGATCTTCACCCCCGCGCGTGATCTCGAGTTCTACCTGAACTGGGGGCGGGGCTTTCACAGCAACGATGCGCGCGGCGTGTTGCAGGCGGTGGACCCGGCAACCGGGACGGCGGCAGACGCCGACGGCAATCCGGTGGTGCGGGCCACGCCGCTGGTCAGGGCGACGGGCAAGGAGGTCGGGCTGCGCCTGACCGGGTTGGTTCCCGGGTTGCAGACTTCGGTGACGCTGTGGCAGCTCAGGCTGGGTTCGGAGCTGGTGTTCGTCGGCGATGCCGGCACGACCGAAGCCAGCCGGCCGAGCCGGCGCACCGGCATCGAGATTGCGAACTACTACACCCCGGCACCGGACTGGATCATCGATGCGGATCTTGCGTGGTCCAGGCCGCGCTTCACCGACGGCAATGCGTCGGGCCCCTATATTCCGGGTGTCATCGAGCGCACGGCTTCTGTCGGCATCTCCGGCACGCGTGGCAAGTGGATGGGCGGTCTGCGAATGCGGTATGTCGGCGAACGGTCGCTGATCGAGGACAATTCCGTCCGCTCGCGGGCTTCCATGCTGTTCAATGCGAAGCTTGGCTATGCCGTATCGGACAGGGTGAAGGTGACGGCTGAAATCCTGAATCTGTTCGACCGGCGTGTCAGCGATATCGATTATTTCTATGAATCCCGCCTGCAAGACGAGGCGGCGCCTGTCGCCGATGTGCACACGCACCCGGGCGAACCACGCATGCTGCGGGTGGGTGTGGTGCTTCGATTCTGAATAGCAGATCGTATTGCCTGTCTGGTGTTGTCGCAATCGGTTGGGCGGCCGGGATAACGGCTTTTTCGCAAAAATTAGCTAAGTAATTGAATTGAATGCGAAATATCGAAAATTCCCGTTGCGCTTTAGATACGCGTGAGCCTCCTTGCAAAAGCCTAGCCCGCAAGGCAGATGCTCCTACCCGACACGCTGTAGGGTCAGCACGCCCGTGTCCTCCATGACGACGTGCAACGGCCTTTGGCTCCTTGCCGGCCGTGCGCGATCCGCTTGCCGATTGGCCGATCGACCGCTGGGATGTACGCCAGCTCGTCGGCGACGAGCTGGCGCAGTTCCGCGCCTGCTTCGATCACCAGTACTGGTCGACGATTCCGGCCATCGCCGGCGCCGTCGAGGCCTGCTGCGACTTGGTAGCGGCAGACTACGAGCTGGTGTGCGTTTCCGCGATCGAGGCACAGTTTGAAGCGGCACGCCTGCAGAATTTGCGCACTGCCGGTTTCCCGATCGAGCGCGTGATAGCCACGGCCAATGCGGCGTTCGACGGTAGTCCCAAGGCGTCCGCGCTGCGCGCACTGCGGCCGATCGCGTTCGTCGACGACTTCCTGCCGTACCTGCGCGGCATTCCCGCGTACATCCACGCGGCGCTCGTGCTGCGCGAACCGAACGGCTCACCGAACACAGGCGACGACCTCGTGTGGGCGCATTCCCGGCATGCGGATCTGGCCGGCTTTGCGGCGTGGTGGCTCCACCGATAAGCGATGTCGCTATCCGGCACGCGGCCCCACGGCGATGACGGCGGCACCGGCCAACGCCAACCCGACACCGATCCAATCGTTCCACGTCGGCGCAATGCCGTCGACGACCCATAGCCAGGCCAGCGCCGTGGCGATGTAGATCGCTCCGTACGTGGCGTAGACGCGGCCGCTGGCCGCCGGATGCAGCGTCAACAGCCAGACAAACACGGCCAGACTGAGTGCGGCGGGCAACAGCAGCCAGACCGAGCTCTTGCCGGTCAGCCACAGCAGCGGCAGGTAGCAACCGACCAGCTCGGCGATCGCGGTCAGGAAAAACAATCCGAAGGCGCGGCCGATGGCCATGGCATCGAACGTCATGCGCGGCGCCCCTTGGCGGCGCCTTTGCGCTGCTTGCGCACCGGCGCCTGGCAGCAGCCCGCAGCGCCGGCGACGCGGCTGTCCACCGCCGACAAGTCCTCGATGATCGCGCAATCGCGGGTGACGCCGCCGCTGCAGGCGGCGTTGCAGCTGGCCACGAAGGCGGCCAGGCTCGCTTCGAGCTGGCGCATCTCTTCCAGCTTGGCACGCACCTGGTCCAGGTGCACCTGCGCGAGGTCGCGCACTTCCAGACAGGCGCGGTCGCCGTTCTCGAACAATTCGACCAGGTGCTTGACCTGCTCGATCGGAAAGCCGAAATCGCGGCAACGCTTGATGAAGACCAGGCGCCGCACATCGGCGTCGCCGTAGTGACGATGGCCGTTGGCCGCGCGTTCGGCGTGCGGCAGCAAGCCGATCTCTTCGTAGTAGCGGATCGTCGGCACGTTGCAGTGGGTGCGCTCGGCGAGCGCGCCGATGGTCAGGTGCGAGGATGACATGGTGGCCTTTTCAAAAAGTGCTTGCACCTCAAGTTACTTGAGGTTGTACCTTGTTGGCAAGCGCTTTCCGATGGCGCGTTCATCCACAAGGAGCATTCCATGACATTCACCAAAAAGCACGCCGGCGCCGCAGCCGGCTTGGCGGGCGCGGCGGCGCTCGCCTGTCTGCCGTGTTGCCTGTCGATCCCCCTGGTCGCGCCGCTCCTGGCATGGCTGGGAATCTCGACCTTGGGCGCGGCTGCCAGCGGCTGGTATGCCGGCATGGCAGGCGTGTTCGTACTCGGCGCCGCCGCGTTCCTGGTCCTTCGACGTCGCGCGGCGGCCCGGAACGCGGCTTCCTCCCGGTGCGGGTGCGCCGGCGCTTGCCGGACCAACCCATCTTCCACCGCAACAGGAGAACTTTCATGACGATGATTCCTATCCAGCCGGCGCCGATCGCCTGCACCTTGTCGCCCGAGGATTTCCAACGGCGCGCCGCCTGGCTGCGCGCCTTGACCGAGCGCGCGTTGTTGCGCCACCGGATCGATGGCGCGACAGCCAAGCTCGTCTACCATGCCGACGCGGCCGACGAGATCGAGGAGATGGTGCGGCGCGAGCGATCGTGCTGCGCCTTCCTGGACTTCGCGCTCGAGCGCGACGGCGAGGAAGTGATCTTGACCGCCACGGCGCCGGTGAGCGCCGGCGACGATGCGCGCTTGCTGTTTGCCCACTTGGTGCCGGCGGCAGTATCCTGATGCCGGCCGGTCGCTGATGGAAGAAACGCATCATGATCCTCGAATCGATCTTGACCTGTCCCCTCTGCGGCCATGCGCAGACCGAAACGATGCCGACGGATGCCTGCCAGTGGCATTACGCCTGCGCGCAATGCCATGCCGTGCTCCGGCCGAAGCCGGGCGATTGCTGCGTCTTTTGCTCCTATGGCACCGTCCCGTGCCCGCCCAAGCAGCAGGCGGGATGCTGCGGCGACTGACCGCTGCCTTCGCTCACGATGCGGCCGATGCCGCTTTTTGTTCCGCGGCCTGTGCGCGCTGTTCCAAGGCGGCGCGTTCTTGCAGCCAGTCGTGCTTTTCCTTCGTCAACCCCTCGGCGCGCGTTTCGGCGCGCCGCACTTGGTCGGCCAGCATGCTGGCTTCGCGTTCCTTGCCTGCCAGCGCGCTCCGGAGGTCGATCCATTGCTGTTGTGCCGTCGCGAGCTGTGCCGTCAGCTGGTCCTTCGCTGCGGAGGCGTCTTCCAGTCGGCTGGCGAGCCGTTCTCGTGCCGATCGCTCCTCCACCACGGCATCTTGCGCCTCGCGCAATGCCTGCCGCTGGTTCGTCAAATCGGCCGTCAGATAGGCCATCTTCGCGTCTTGCTGGCCGAGCGTCGTTTGCTGCGCGGCGATGTGGCGTTGGGCGCCCGCCAAATCCTGTTCGAGGCGCGCGATGCGTTGCTCGTAGGCTTGCCGTTCCTCGGCGCGCTGCGCCGCCGTCGCTTCCTGGTAATGCTCGAACTGGACACGTGCTTGGGACAGCTGCCGGTCGAGCATCTCCGCCTCGGCGGCGCGGTCGGCCAGGCGCTGCTGCAAGCCGGCGTTCTCAGCCTGGGCAGCGGCGAGCGTGACACTCTGGGCGTGATAACGCTCCTGGAATTGCGCCAACGCTGCGCGGATGCGTTCCAGTTCATCCTGGAGTGTGCTATTGGCCACGGCGAGCGCATCGCGTTCGGCACCTAATGCGCGCTCGCGCACGGTCGCTACGCGCAATTCCTCCGCATGCCGCTGTTTGGCCGCGTCGAGCTGCTGCGCGACGTCGGCTTGCATGTGCTGGTGCAGTCCCTTGACGGCGGCCAGCAGCGATGGCGGCAGGCCCGCTTCGGCTTGCGCAATCTCGCCTTGGTGTTCGGTCTTCCAGCGCTTCAGGAGCGGTGCGATCGTGCTCTTGCTGCCGGTGCCGCCGAGCGCCTCGCGCACGCTATCGACGGTCGGATTCTTGCCGTGTTCGACAAGCTTGGTCGCCGCTTTTGCGACGTCGGAATAAAGAATGCCGGCGCGCGCCATGGAAAGTCTCCGCGAAGTAAGATAACGTACTACGTAACACGTAATTTTACGATAAATAACGGGACGACGCTGAGCGGACTACGTAATAAACTTATCTACGATAATGTCACTTATCGCAAGTTATATTCGTTTTTGGCATGGTATGCTTTTCCATGTCCAGTACAAACACCGCCTTGGAGCGACAAACGATGTCCCGCCCGCCCGCCACTGACACTTTTGACATGCCATCGTCGCCCGACAGGAGCCCGACGTCGCGTACTGCCGGTACGCCAACTGACATCGACCTGATGGTACGGCACCGTGCGTTCCTCGCTGCTGCCACCTCCGACAACACGCGCCGCACCTACCGCTCGGCCATCCGGCACTTCTATGCTTGGGGCGGCAACCTGCCATGTGACGAGGCGGCGGTCGTCCGCTACCTGCTCGCTTACGCCGACACATTGAACCCGCGCACGCTCGCGCTGCGTCTGACGGCCTTGTCGCAGTGGCACCTCCACCAGGGCTTCACTGATCCGGCGTCGACGCCAACAGTGCGCAAGACGCTCGCCGGTATCGCACGCATCCACGGCAAACCGAAGAGAAAAGCCAGGCCGCTGCCGGTCGAAGACGTGGAACGGATCGTGACTCACCTAGCCGGCATCGATACCCTGCACGCCAGGCGCGACAGCGCACTGCTGCAGATCGGCTTTTTCGGTGGCTTCCGTCGCAGCGAATTGGCCAGTCTCGAAGTGCCTCACATTGCCTGGGAGCGTGACGGCATTGTCATTACTTTGCAACGCTCGAAGACGGATCAGGAAGGTGCCGGCATCGTCAAGGCCATTCCGTATGGCGACGAGACACTATGCCCCGTCCGGGCCTTGCGCGCGTGGCTCGACGCTGCCGGCATTCAGTCGGGCGCGTTGTTCCGGCCGATCAACCGTTGGGGCGTTGTTGGCGCCGGAGCACTGAATCCGGCGAGTGTGAACACTCTCCTCAAGGCGTGCGCCAAAGCGGCCGGCATGCATGACGTGCCCGAGTTGTCGGGACACAGCCTGCGCCGAGGCATGGCTACGAGTGCCTACCGCGCTGGCGCCAACCTCCGCAACATCAAACGACAAGGCGGTTGGCGGCATGATGGCACGGTACAGGGTTATATCGAGGAAGCCGCCCAATTCGAGGACAACGCGGCGTTGTGTTTGCTCAGAAGAACTAAGGCGCCTGTTTGATTGGCGTTGCGCGACACTCAAAGCGAACATTCAATCTATGACGTGAGACCGGCGCGCCTGATAGACTTGCAATATCAAGAGGAAAAATTATGCCCCGAGCGGATCTCATCGTTAATTTGGTCAAGGCTGGCAGCCAGGGCGATCAGAAGTTGTTTCAATCGACCGTGGAAGCACTGGCGGCTGAAGAACGTGCCAAGCGCCACTACCAGCTCGCAGATAAGCTGGAGGAAAATCTGCGTGCCGCTACCACACGTTCACGGGCACCTGAGGTCGTGCGTAGTTATGACGGCGGACATGGTGGTTTGCTGTTTGAAATCGAACCTCAGCGCCCGTTGAATTCGCTCTTGCTTAAAGATGAAATCCGATCCGCCATTTCGGAGGTTATCGAAGAGCAGCATCGGCGTGATTTGCTGCGCTCGTATGGGCTGGAGCCGCGGCACCGAATATTGTTATCCGGACCTCCTGGCAATGGCAAGACATCAATCGCGGAGGCACTCGCGACTGAACTGATGATGCCGCTCTTTGTTGTCCGCTATGAAGCCGTCGTTGGAAGCTTTCTCGGTGAAACCAGTGGCCGATTGAAACGGCTATTTGATTTTGCGCGTACCCACCAGTGCGTACTCTTTTTCGACGAATTCGACACCTTAGGGAAAGAGCGCGGCGACACGCATGAAACAGGAGAAATCAAGCGTGTAGTTAGCTCGTTACTGCTGCAAATTGATGCACTCCCGAGCCATGTCGTCGTCGTTACAGCAACCAATCACTCAGAGTTGCTCGATCGAGCAGTATGGCGCCGCTTTCAAGTTCGCCTGACAGTTCCTCCTCCGACTTCAGTACAAAAAGAGGCATGGTTTACGCATTTTCAGGAGCGACTGGGAATGGCGCTTGGCGTCACGCCCAAAACATTGGCCAAGCGACTGCAGGTATCGAGCTTCTCTGAACTTGAGCAGTTTTGCGAGGATATACACAGACGCTACGTGCTTGCACTCCCAGCATCCGATTTGAAAGCGATTGTCAATGAACGATTGCGTCAATGGCAGCATCGAGCGACAGCCGAATAGTGACGAACAGAAACGAAAACAACAACGATAAGCAATTCCCAGGGAACGATGGCCGATCAAAATTATCCGCTTTTATTCTTTCCTGCAGTAGCTCCTATTGACCGCGATCACCAACGAGGCGGAGGGGAACCACCCCACTATCCGACGGCAGCGCGGCAGGGTGCGCGAATCGGGCCAAAGTTAAAAGCATTGCAGGCAGCGTTCGACGCCAAGCGTCTTCAGCTGCAACAGGTCGCGCCAGGTCACGATCCGGAAATGGTCGTTGTGTTCGAGACTGTAGGAACGGTCAGGGACTTCACCAAAGCAGTCAGCCGAATTCGTGGCCTGGAATGGCTTCTTGAATCCGAAGAAGAGGAAATCGCGCCAGATGAAGATTTCTACGTCGATGGGAAACCTACCAAATCGTTGTCTGGTCGTTTGTTTTTGATTGGCAGCAATCAAGCAGCGTTGACGGAAATCCTCTCCCTTTGGGAGCGTTATCAAAACAACGCAGCGGCGGCTTTTCCGAAAGGTTTGGCCCCATGGAAGCATGTTTTCGAACAATTGAAGGAAGTAAGGTATTGGAGCGTCCGGGACAGGATTGGTGCCGATGTGGCGTTGTACTGGCAGAACAGGATCGACGCTGGAATTGATCCGATTCGCTTCGAAATCGAAATCTGGCATTTCGCGTCACCAGAAAAAAATGATCGTGCTCGCGACGAGGTTGCAGCATTGGTCGCGGCACTCAATGGTCGAGTGCTGAGCAGGACTCTGATATCTGAAATTGCCTATCACGGCATGCTCGTGGAGATGCCGACCGCGTCGGTCGCCCAGCTCTTGACAAATGCACCGCCAGAACTGGTGATGTCAGATCGCATCATGTTTTTCAGGCCCAAGGGCCAAGCAGTTGCCCCCAAGATTGAGGAAAATCTTCACCTAGTGGAGCAACCGCCTTCCGATGCCGCGATTGCTGGCGCCCCTGTCGTGGCACTGCTGGACGGTTTGCCTATTCAGAACCATCCCCTACTCGCTGGGCGCTTGATCGTCGATGATCCGGATGGATGGGCTGCGACCTACTCCGCGCAGGATCGTGTGCATGGTACCGCTATGGCTTCGCTGATCGCATTGGGCGATCTTGATGCGAATGAACAACCATTGTCCCGTCCGATTTATGTACGTCCAGTCCTACGGCCAGATCCGAACCTCGAGCACCCGCCACGCGATGAAATCACGCCCGACGACGTGCTCCTGATCGACCTGATGCATCGCGCAGTTAGGCGAATCTGCGAAGGAGACGCTAACCAACAACCGGCAGCACCGACTGTCCGTATCATCAATTTGTCTTTGGGAGACATTGAGCGACCATTCGACCGTGCATTGTCGCCGTGGGCGCGCTTGGTGGACTGGTTGGCGTTTCGGTATCGCGTGCTATTTATCATCAGCGCTGGCAATCATGCAGGCACGGTGACGCTCCCCATTCCGCGTGAATCGATAGTGCGCTTGACTGACGCCGAGCGACATGCCACAGCATTGCAGTCACTGTTGCAGCAATCGACAGACCGCCCCATCTTGGCGCCGGCCGAATCGATCAACGGTCTTACGATCGGGGCGCAACATGCCGATGCAACGAGTATCCCAGCAGTTCCGCACAGATACGATCTGTTCGAAAGTCAAGGATTGAGCCCCTATTCCCGAATCGGATACGGTTTTCGAAGAGCAATCAAACCGGATCTGCTCTTTCCCGGGGGGCGCATGTTATATCAAGAACAGCTCGCTGGTCCGGCCGATTCATCGACATTTACTCCAGTGTGGCGATCAGCGGTCGTACCTGGCCATCGTGTGGCGACACTGCCCAACGGTGCGCTCAATACCAGATACACGCGTGGTACAAGCGCAGCAACTGCTTTGGGTAGCCGCGGTGCTGCTAAGGCGTTTGACGTGATTGAGACGCTTCGCGCGGATGACGCAACACGTATTCCTAACCGTTTCGATGCGGTGCTCCTTAAAGCACTTCTGGCTCATGGGGCGGGCTGGGGCGATAGATGCGATCGTTTGGCCTTGGCACGGCCAGATATCGTCGAACGTGAAGAACAACGTAAGTTGGCTGCGCGTTGGCTAGGATACGGCACCGTAGATCTCAATCGTGCATTGACTTGCACAGAGCAACGCGCAACCTTGATCGGTATTGGCGAATTGACGGATGGCAAAGCGTACGAGTTCAGTGCGCCACTTCCGCCAAGCTTGGCGGCAAAAGTACTGTTGCGACGCTGTACTGTTACGCTTGCGTGGCTATCACCAATCAACCCAGCACACCAAGCCTATCGTCGCGCTAAGCTCTGGATATCGCCACCTACTGACGCACTTCGGGTGAAGCGGAAGGAAGCAGAATGGCGGCAGGCGCAACGCGGAACACTGCAACATGAGATTCTCGAAGGCGATCAGGCGCTCGCATTCGTCGATGGTGACCAATTTGCCTGCAAGGTCAATTGTGCTGCCGATGCCGGTGAACTGGCTGAATCAATCCCGTTTGCCCTTTGTGTGTCACTTGAGGTGGCCGAGGGCGTCGACGTTCCTGTTTACCAAGAGATACGTGACCGCATCCGACCCAGAGTTGAAGTCGGTAACCGATAACGAGCTGCGTCCCATGTCAAGACGCGAATCCGGCCGGGCTCGATAAGCAACGACGCGTACGGCAGGTAGCTGCACCGGTAACCGAAGCAAACGGTAGTCGTCCACTCTGACCAGGGCAGCCAGTTCAGCAGCTACGACTGGCAAGCGTTCCTGAAGGATGCCGAGGGTATTACAGGTTCAGCGGGAGGATTACCATGGAACAAGGCATACAGGTGGAGAATGCCGGGGAGACGATCGCCACCCTGATCGGCTATTTCACCAACCAGATCATCGACGAAGAGGAGCAGCCTGAGCCGGAACAGCGGAAGATCGCCGCCTATGACGCTTTCATTCGCGAGCTACGGGCCGAGCAGCTTGCCCTCTGGCGGGAGAACCAAGCGCTGGTGGATAAGGCCTGCTTTCTCTATGGGCACTTCGCCCGACTGATGTTTGGAGCGGCAGCTTGACCTTTCGTCGGATCGCATCCGCCCTGTGAACTGGCAACCCCATGCAGCTAATGGGGTTGGGAGCGGCTTTTTATTTTTGGAGATACATGAGCAAGCAACTAACTGAGATCAGCAAGTTTTTAAGCTATGTTCTACGTCATCAGCCGGAGGTTATCGGCATCACGCTTGACCGTGAAGGATGGGTCGATATTTCGGCATTGATCGCTGCCGCCGCCAAGGATGGCAAACAGCTTGACCTCAATCTGATTCAAACTGTAGTGGCAACCAGCGACAAGAAACGGTTTGCGATTTCCGAAGACGGTCTGCGCATTCGTGCCGTGCAGGGACACTCCACCAAGAGCGTGGACATTAGCTATGTCGAGAAGGTGCCGCCGGAATTCCTTTACCACGGCACGGCCATGCGCTTTCTAAATTCGATTCGCAAAGAGGGATTGCTGCCCAGTTCACGTCAGTATGTGCATTTGTCGCAGGACGAGCAGACCGCGCTTGCCGTAGGCCAGCGCCACGGCAAGCCGGTGGTGCTGACCATTGCAACCAGCACCATGCACCAACAAGGCTTTAAGTTCTATCAGGCTGATAACGGCGTATGGCTTACCGATCAGGTGCCGCCAGAGTTCCTGGAAGTTTCGCCCTCTAGCGCGGCAGACTCGACAATCATTTCCAAACAACCGAAGCTATCAACATAGATCATGAAGTGACGCATGACCAGTAGTCGCCCATCTCAGGCACCGCATCGTTACCCAACTCAGCAAACGAACTCGACTCGTTGATCTAAAAAACGGTGTCGTATGCATCCTCGTCGACTGATCCATCTTCATTCGAAGATGATCATGTCTTCAACCGCCGCACGAAACCAATCCCAGAAGGAATTGAAATCCCGCCGCAGTTCATAACCTTCGCTGGCAAAATCATGGACGATCACCACGTGCCCTGGTCGCTCAGGATCGATGCATGCGATGTCGTCGTTGTCCTGTCTCCGAGCGAAAGGCACGTATTTCGTCTTGTACCGCTCTCGCAGCCCATGCAACCGCTGCTTCGCGGCCTCCCGATCCATTATGTGCCACGGCGCAAGGTTAAGCAGCCCTTGTTGGACCACACGCTCAAGTCCGGTAGGGAGGACCATCGGCACGTCCACATCTTCTCCTCGCAGCAGCGCAATCGTCTTCATGGTTTCACTCCGATATACCACGAACCCATTGGGTTCGCTTGACGGTACGCCGCATTCTGCCCCGCAATACGCGCCGCTACAGCTTCGCCCCACGTTGTTGCAGCACCAAAACGGCCCGCCATTGATGCTGGAAGGGCCTCGCCTGCGCCGCGAATTACTGCTTGGACAGGGGTACTGGTGAGTTGAGCCGCCAGTAACCGCGTATTGTCGATCGTAATAAATCTTCCCTCGAGCGACACAACGTCAATTGGAGCACCAACCCATCCATTAGCTTTCATGCTATTTATGATGGCCTCCGCACCATTCACTGAACTCTGGCTAAACCGGATCGCCGACGCATCAAGTGTCGTTATCCCCTTTGCGGCATCTAAGGTACGTCCGAGTTGCCCAAACAGCCCGCCGGCGAGTTGAAAAATTACTGTTTTAATGGCTTCCTGTTTGCAGGTCGCTGATTGGCAGCCAAAAGTGTTTGCCAAGTAGTCGTATGGAATGCCCTGATTTGTGGTGATCCCCAATGTGGCCAACAGCTTCGACAGGTCTTCCAGCTGCTCGACCGTGATTGCCGTTACACCTCCCGAGTGTTTGACAAGGACAATGAATTTTTGGACCTTAGTCTGCTCAGGTTTCTTGAGCACGCTACCGGTCGACGATGTACGAACACTGGCTTTCGCCTGCTGTGCTACATCAATTGGCATCGCTGCGGTTCGCGTTGCTCCCTTTGTAAAGTATGACTCGTATAGCCACTTCTTGACCCATTCAGGAATAAGATAGTTCGCCGTGGTGCAATTTTCTCCACAGGCCGAGAATCCAGTCGGATCTACCAAATTGGTCGGGTTGTTGAAGACATAGGTGTAGCGGCTGTAGTTCTGACCATTCTCCGCGTCCTGGATGATCGGGTCTGCACTCATGAAGCGCGCCACGAACGGATCG
>Ga0196981_1000212_pt1 | contig 39698 bp, 69 predicted proteins | sample S3_2013CmetaG_FD_155462 | JGI IMG/M metagenome (GOLD analysis project Ga0196981, IMG submission 155462) | Soil microbial communities from Anza Borrego desert, Southern California, United States - S3_20-13C | ecosystem: Environmental > Terrestrial > Soil > Desert | place: USA: California... | reverse complement strand
CGCTCCGAAAGCGGCTCCAGGAGCGGGCGGAGAAGTCAATAGACGCGGAGTTCGTGGTAATATAGGGAAACGTCCGTCCTGTTTATCCGGGAGGGATTCCCATGTTAGCCGTCCTCGTCCAAGAACGTCGCGCCATCCTCGCCCAGCTCGCTCGCCTCGAAGCCGTTGAGCCGGAGTGGGTTGACTACTGCCGCCGCGCATCCTTGGAAGCCTGGCTCGCCGAGATCGACCGGCAGATCGAGCTAGAGCGCCGCGAGCTGTTCCACGCCGTCAACTAGGCCGAGAAGAATCACGCCGCCGCCGGGGCTGGGCAGGCGTGACCTTCGGCGCGCATCCGAGAGAGGGGCGTGGTGGGATGCCGCTATTATACCGCCCCGGGCGCGGTGGGATAGCAGCAGAGAAAGTCGCGGCGGTATTTGATCGGGCGGACGCGGACGAAGGCCCGGCGCTTGATCGCGGCCTCCAAGGTCGTCGTCTGGGCGTCGCCGCCGCCGGCCTCGAGGATCGAGTTCCCCGAGAGGCAGAAGCCGACGTGGGTCACCACGGCCGGCCCCTTGCCGTAGAAGGCCAGCCACCCGAAGTCGGGCTTGGTGCCGGCGCCCAAGGTCGAGGCCAGCATCTTGAAGCGGTCATGCAGGCCCTGAGCCGAGAGGTCTGTTCCGTGACCTACCCGGCCCCAGGCCTGAAGGAGCTCGACACAAAGCCCCGAGCAGTCGAGGCCCTCCATCGGGCTCGCCCCGCCGTATCGGTAGGGCAGGCCGACAAGTGAGAGGGCCAGGTCATAGATCAGCTCGCGATCAACCTCGATCGTCACAGCTTCACCGACCACGAGAGGCCCCTGGTCGTCACGGCCCTAAGGACGACGTTCAGGACGCCGACCACGGCACCGAAGGTCTCCGGATTGGCGGCGATCCACTCACTCGCCCCCGGGATCAGTGGGGCGACGGCCAGAGCGATGTTCGTCCAGACCGTTTTGCTCTGCCAGGCCTTCTTGGGGGCAGGCGCAGGCGGCGGGATCTCGATCCTCATGACCTCGGTCATAGCGTGCCTCCAGCGCGCGGATTTTGCGAAAGGCCTGGTCGACGTCGCGGCGCGTCGCCCAGACGGTTTTGACGAGCCAGACGGCGCCCGTGCAGATGGCGCCCACGGCCCACTTGATGAAGCTGTCGGTGATTGCGTCCATCGGGGGAAAGGGCCCCCGAAGCGCAGTCGCCCCGGGGGCCATCCGTATTGGAGAGCTCAGTGCGCAAAGCTCCGTCCGATAGGAACCAAAAAGGCCCCGACGTCTTTCGACGTGGAGGCCTCTGAAATCCTGATCGGACGGGTCTGCCCTAGATTATACCATCGTCGTCGGCCGCCTCACGCTCGCGGCGCCGCTCTAGCCGGTAAGCCCGGGCGTCGTCGATGGCGATGGGGCGTCGCTTGCCGCTTCCGCTAGCGGCTCTAGGGGGGCCGGCGTAGGCGCTGCCGGGGGGAGGGGTTGGCCTAGCCTCCGGGGCCTGCCGCGCGGGCGCCTCATGGCGGTCGCGATCTTCTGGGGCGTGCTGACGGCTGCATCCAAGGGAGCTACGGAAGCCGATGGCGATGAGGACGAGGATGGCGAGGCTGATGGCGAGGTGGGCGATTTCGAGGTAATCCATTCGTCTACCTTGATCGAAAGAAGGTGGGCGTTCCAATATCTGCCGTCCTTCCAGTAGAAGTCACGCCGGGTGCCCTCGCGAACAAACCCCAGGCTCTCGAACATCTTGATCGCAGGATTCCCGTCGAAGCTCTCAGCCCAGACGAGCCTGAGGTTGAGGTTCACGAAGGCGTGCATGAGGAGCAGATCGCAGGCCCTGCGGCCAAAGCCTTTGCGATGGTGCTCGGGCGCGATATAGAGCGACAGCTCGGTCCGGCGGTTCCCCCAGTCGATGTTGGTGAGGCCGCAGACGCCAACGGGCTCTGCGGGCCTGTCGTCGATCCGCAGGTTGATCTGGTACATGCGCGTCTGGTTGCACTTGGCCATGCGGTCTAGCCAGTCGCGCTGCGAGATGTCCGAGATGAAGTCGTTCTGTCTCGTCCACCGCCAGATCCGAGGATCGTTACGCCAGCGGCGAAACGTCTCGATGAGGCAGCTCTCGAGCGGTCCGAGCTCCAAGGTCACGTTCACGCCTTCCCCCTCACCTGTGCGGCAAACGGCGAGCGCGGCGGCTCGCCTTTCAGTTCCACCTGGCCCGCGCGGATGCGCTTCATGATGTCCGCCAAGGTCCCCAGGACGGCCTCCTGCTCGTCGATGTGCGGGAAGCAGTAGAACCACGATGGCCCGAGCAGAATCCCCGCGCGGCAGGCCTCCTGCCACAGCAGCGCCTTGACCCCGGCGTCCCCCTGGAAGGCGCCGCGGGTGGGATAGCCGACGATCTTGACGGCGTCCGGCCAGAGGCGATTGAAGCGCTCGAGAAACGCCGCCCCCTGCTCCCAAAGGCGCGAGAGCGAGTAACGACCCCCGAGCAGAGCCATGACCGAGTTGGCCGCCGCCAGGGCCGCCTGGTCGCCGGCGAACGTGGACGAGACGAAGTACTCAGAGCCATTCATCACGGCGTACTTGCCACCGACGACCGACAGCGGCAGCCCCCCGCCGATGGCCTTGCCGAGGCAGATGAGATCCGGCGTCACGCCCCAGGCCTGCGCGACCGTGTAGCTCGGCCAGCGCCAGCCGGTGATGACCTCGTCGTAGATGAGGAGCGCGCCGGCCCGATCGCAGGCCGCGCGCAGCTGCTCAAGATAGCGGCGGCGCTCGGCCGACCAGTCGGTGACGACGGGCTCGACGATGACCGCGGCCACCGACGGCGTGATCTGCGAGAAGTCGGTGAGCTTGGCCACGCAGAGCGACTTAGAGTCGGGGACGACGCCGGCGGCGGGCGGCGTGAGCGAGACGAAGGGGTCCGACCAGCCATGGTATCCATCTGATAAGACTAGCCTTCTGCCTGTCTTGGCCCGGGCAATCTTGATCGCCGCCATGCAGGCCTCGGTGCCGGTCTTTAGGAACTTCACGGCGTCAATGAAGGGCACGAGGCCCTTGATCCGCTCGGCCACCTCCATCTCGAGCACGGTCGAGAGCGAGAGCGTCGTACCGGCGCCCATCTGCGAGATCACGGCCGACGTAATGGTCTCGTGCGCGTAGCCCAGGAGGTTCGAGCCCAGGCCGCAGACAAAGTCCACGTACTTGCGGCCAGCCGTGTCCCAGAGAAAGCAGCCTCGGCCGCGGATGACGTGCGTGGGGTAGACGCCCTTTACGAAGATCTCAGGGCGCTTGGAGTTGGTGAGCGCCCCTTGCGCGATCGAGAGATTGGCGCGGCGCTGATCCGAGAAGTCGATCATAGGCGCAGGACTCCCTCGGGGCCGTAGATCTCAAGGCCCCGGCGGATCTTGGCCTCGACGCGGTCGTCATCCTCTCTGACGCGCCTTAGGTCGTCCTCGGTGTCGACGGAAAGCTTTTTGGCCGAGTCGTCGGTAAAGCCCACGGTCACCTTGCAGCGAAAGTCCCTAGAGAGCGTCCTCTCTCTCACGCCGCGGCGGATGAAGGTCGTCACGTGCTCTCTGTCAAAGGCCGACTTCGCCTCGGCGTGGACGTGGTCCAGAAGCCGCCGGCTGATGACCTCGCAGTCGTGGCCGTCGGGCGACGTGCGGGCGTCCTCGTCGACGTTGGACAGATAGTCGAGCGGCGTCCCGGGTGCCAGGGCACGAGCGACGTGGGCCGAGATCACGTAGGGCGGGATCTTGGGGCAGTCGGCCGTGATTCGGACCACGTAGTGGGCGCTAAACTCCTGGGCGGCGTAAGCATAGCGCGTCAGGACGTCGTCCTCGGGGCCTTCGACGATGTAGCAGCGGTCGCGAAAGGCCGCGGCGATCGGATCGCCCTCGGGCACGAGCAGGGCCACGCGGGCCAGTTGGGTCCGGCGGCGCGCGTTGTTGAGGTAAAAGGCCGAGTCCTTACAGGCCTTCAAGACGTGGTCTAGGAGCATCCGATCGCCGATCGTGGCAAACGCCTTTCTCGGCAGCCGCGTCGAGGTCGACCGGGCCTGGATGCCGATGAGTACCGTCTTCACGCCGAGGCCTTCATCTGGGCGACCTTCAGGTGCCACTCCATGAGCCGCCCGGAGTCGTCGCGCGGGGCCTTCAGCCATTCGTCCACCATCTCCACGTAGGCACGGTCCATGTCGGCAAGCGACAGACGCCGGCCGTTGATCTGGCACTTCCACAGGGGGCTCTCGCTTGCCAGCCGGACCGTCCCCTTGGCCAGCGACACGATCGAGATGCAGTCCCAATGGAGGCCGTCCGATCCTGAGCGAAAGTAGTCGTACTCGGTGAGGCCCTCGTCCTTCTCCTCCACCAGCCTCTCGTACTGGCGGACCATCTGGAGCGGCGCCTTTCGGGCCTGCACGTCGTCTAAGAGCGCGCGCAGCGCAAAGGGGTCGCGGGAGATGGGCTTCTCGCAGAGGATGGGGCGCCCGGCGCGCATGTACTCGTGGATGGACGCAATGTGGGCGTCGGTCGGCGTGGCGATGAGTACCCCGTCGCATCCCTGGGCTTCGGCGATACGGACGCGCAGGGGCTTGTAGCCGTCGGCCAAGTCGTGGCCGACGACCCGGTAGCCGAGGTGCTTGAGGACCGCCTGATAGCGGCGACCCATGCCGCCGCGGTGACCGACGAGGCAGACCTTTCTCACGCGCAGCCCTCGATGAGCGGAGCAATGAGGGCCTCAAGGTCCTCTTTCGAGAAGCGTTCGGCCGTGTCGGACCTGAGGCACTTCTCGTGCGTCGATTCGATGGTCTCGTGAAGCTTCTCGCCGTTGCGGATGCCGACCACCTTGACCTCGAAGTCGGTCATCTTCATGAGCCGGGCGGTCGCCTCGGCCAGCTCCATGACGCTCGAGGCCCGCATCTTGGGAATCATCGGCCGATCAGGGGCGGCGTCGCGGTAGGTCGAGAGCATGAAGGCGACGGCCTCCTCGATCTTGAGCCAAAAGCGCGTCATCCGAGGGTCGGTGACCGAGACCGAGCGCGAGGTTTCAAGCGTTCGGATGAAGTCGTGGATCACCGAGCCGCGCGAGCCCAGGACGTTCCCCCAGCGGTAGACGGCAAAGCGGGTGCCCACCTGCCGGCGGTTCATGGCCCACAGATACCGCTCGGCCCAGGCCTTGCTCATGCCGTAGGCGTTCACCGGCAGACAGGCCTTGTCGGTCGAGCTGAAGACGACGTGCGGGACGTCGGCCGTCATCGCCGCCTCGGCGACGTTGGCGACGCCGAGAGCGTTGGTTTTCAGGGCCTCTAGCGGGTTGTCCTCGGCGACGTCGACGTGCTTCAAAGCCGCGCAGAGAAAGACGGCCGAGACGCCCGGGTCGATCGCCTCGTACATCGCGTCTTTGTCGCGCACGTCGCCGATCACAAAGCGCAGGCGCCCACGCGCGTACTCGCCGGGGTTGGCGTCCCTAAGCTCCTTTTGCTTTAGCTCCCCGCGCGAGACGATGAGGACGCGCTCGGTGTCTTTCCTGGCCAAGAGCGCCTTGGTGAGCGCCCGGCCCATGGTCCCCGTGCCGCCGACGATGACGTAGCGCATCGCTACCCCCGTGGTGAGCGGATGAAGAAGTCCCCCGGATCGAGGACGTCGATGCGGACGATGGCCGACGAGGACGCCAGGGCGGCCAAGACGCGCTTGGCGTCATGGGTCGGTGCCGGCGCCTTCTCGGCTGCGGCTAGCTGCTCGGCGGCGCGCTTTTCATGGGCGGCGAGCGCTGCGCTATAGGCCTGGCGCTCCCTTCGGAGACGCCAGGCCATGAACCCTGCGGCCTGCACGACGGTTAATAGGCCGAGGGCGAGAGCCCAGGTGATTAAATCCATCAATAGAAATCCGACGGCGATAAATCTGATTTATCGGGCAGGGTAGCAGGCCTCGGGGTCCGAGGCAATGCTCAGGCGACGAGGTAGCAGCCGGAGAAGAAGATCGTGCGCGCCACGGCGCCGTTGTTGTCGCCGACCGAGGTTGACGCCTGGCCGGAGCCCTCGTAGGAGTGGTTGACGTTTATGAACTGCTGGCTCGCCTCGATCTCGCCAGTGAACCAGCCGTCGCTCGTGATCCCCGACTGCGCGATGTTCGAGGTCGCGAGGAAAATCTGGGCACGGTAGTTCGAGGTCCCGGTCGCCGCAAACGGGATGGCGCCGACGCGAAGCGTCCCTGTCCCGCCCGTGGCCGCGTCCCAGCCGAGGCGGCCCCACATGACGACTAGCTTGCCGATACGCACGTAGAAGCCGTGCTGCGCCGTGTAGCTGATACTCGTCGGATCTGCCGTAGAGCCCTTGAGCGTCGGCGTGAACGTGCCGTTGTCGGCGTAATAGGAGACGGTGCCACCGGCCGACGAGGTCGCGAGAAAGTTCGAGTCCGAGATGGCCGTCCACGACGTCACGCCCGAGCCGTTGGTGGTGAGCAGGTAGTTCGCCGTCCCCGCCGACACCGGGAGCGTCAAGGTCCACGTCGCCGACATGGACGACGAGCCGACGACGTTCACCGTCTGGCCGTTGCGGCCGAAGTAGATCGCCCGGAGGCCAAGTGTCGACGAGCCGATGTCATAGCTCGCCGTCGTCTTGATGGGGATTGTCGACGCCAGCGACGCCGTGATCGTCAGGTCGTCGCCCGAGGCGTTGCCCAGGTTGACGTTGCCGTTGGCAGTCAGCGTGCCGGCGACGGTGAGCGCCGAGATGGAGAGGTCTTTCGTGCCGTCGGTGATGCCGTTGAGCAGATCGTTCAGGTCCTGCATGACCTGACTCGCGTCCGCGGTCGAGCCGTTAGTGAGCGTGTACGTCAGCGATGGCGCCGGCATGGCCCCTCTCCTTCCCTAGAGATGTGTCCAGTTTTTTCTGTCGATGACCTTTTGCGCCGTCGGTGGAGTCACGCCAAAGCGCCTAGCCAGAGCGGCTTTCGTATACTTCCCTGAAGCGAACAGGCGCCGCATCGTGATGACGTCATTCGCGGACAGCTTGGCATTGCCGTGCGTGTCGCCGTGCCCATGGCGGCGCTTCTGAACGCAGTCGGCGCGGTTGTCCTGGATCGTTCCGAGAAAGAGATGGTCTGGATTCACGCACGCCCGCACGTCGCACTTATGGCAGACGAACATGCCCTCCGGGATCGGTCCCTTGTGCATCTCGTAGGACGTGCGGTGGGTCTGCAGGCGCTTGCCCTGGAAGGTCATAAAGCCGTAGCCGACGTTCGCGAGGGTGCCGCGCCAAAGCCAACAGGCGTCCGTCTTCTCGACGAACTTGTAGAACCGTTGCTCGATCGTATCGGTCGATTTCCAGCCCTTGCCCATCGCTTGTACTCCTTGGCGGGACAGTGTTTGCGGCTCGTGATGTCTATCACATGAGCCGGACTATCTCCCTCCCTGGAGGCGGCGCTGGATGGCGTTGGTCGGCGTGTTCTTGATGATGGCGGCGTACTCGGGGTCCTTCATGAGCGCCGTGTGGGTCGCCATCAGGGACGTGTTGTCGCGAGCGGCTTTGATGAGCAGCGGCCCGAACTTGCCCAGGGCCTCGGGCGACTTCTCGATGACGAGAGCCAACTTGTCCGCGCCGACCGCCAGCGCCGCGTCGCCATAGCGCCGCAGAAGCTTGTTGGCGCCGCCCAGAAGCAGGGCTTGCGCGGGGCCTCCAGAGGCAAGGCCGGCGCCGCCGGCGATGTAGTCGGTGAGGCTGAGTTCGCGGTTGGAGCGAACCGTCCCTAGGCGCCGCTCGGCGATTTCCTCGGCCTCTTTCGAGAGCCCGTAGGACTTTTTTGCGGCGACATAGGCGGCCTTGGCGTCCTTCGCCCCCTCGGCCAGCTTCGGGACCTGGAGGCCCGTGTTCTTGGCGACCGCGGCTTGGAGCTGCGCCGTCTTTTCGACCACGTCCTCGAGCTCGGTCTTGATGATCCCATAGACCTCCTGCTTGAAGGCCTGCGGGACCGTGTCCGAGTTGAAGTTGGTAATCTTGCCCTGCGTCCCTTTGATGACGTTGCCTTCGGCGAGCGTCTGCGGCGCCTGGCTCTTGAAGTCGTCGGCGATGGCTGCGAGCTTCTGCATCTCGCCGCGTAGGAGCGGGTTCTTGGCGTTCGGCGCGATGATCTCTTTTTCGATGCGCTGGCCGATTCGCTGCATGTTGAACTGGTAGGCGTCGTCGAGCTGCGCCTTGAACGCTGCCTTGGCCTGCTCCGGCAGAGCGATCGTCCCGTCGTCGGCCGCGCCCTTAGCTGCGGCGACGAGGTCGTCGACCTTCTGCAATGCGTTGCCGATCTCTTGGCCGGCCGCTGCCTTTTGGGCGCCCGCTCTCTCGGCGACGTCCTCGAGCGAGGCGCCGAAGGTGACGATCTTCTTGTCGAGGAGTTCTCGGCCCAACGGGCGGAGTGTCCCTGCCCTGGCGAGTTCGCGCTGTTCGCGGGTCATGGCGCCGGCGGCCTTCACGGCCTTCTCCTCGGCCAACTTTCTGAGCGACGAGGGCCTAAGGGCGTTGCCGATGCCGGCGACAGCGCTGAACGCGCCCTGGAGCGCAGCGCCGACGGCCCCGCCGACCGCGACGTCCTTGCCGAACTCCTTCAGCTTCGCCGGCGACTCGGTCGGATTCGCATTGGAGTAACCGGCGCCGGTGAGCGCTCCGGCCGCACCCGCTTTGGCGACGTTGGCAGCCGTGCTCGACGCGGCCCTGGGCAGGAGCGAGAAGACCGAGGCGCCCTTCGCCGCGGCGACGCCCGGGACGACGAGAGACCCCACGGTTCCTACGCCAAACGAGATGGGGTTATCGCTCTTGGCGTGCCCGATGTGCTGGCGCTGCTCGTCGCGATACTTCGGGTAGAGGTCGGTAAACGACCCCTCGCCTTTCAGCTTCCCGACCCCCGCACGCGCCGCGCCGATGATCTCGTCCGAGAAGCCGAAGGTGAGGCCCTGGGCGGCGCCTGAGATGGCCGATTCGACGGGCGAGAGGCGCGGCCGCGGCCGCTCGTTCGCCAGATAGCGATCCGGGTCAAAGCCGCCGTCGGCGTCCTTTTTGGCGGGCGCCGAGTTCTGGGCCAAGTACTTGTCCGGATCGAAGCCGGGCATTAGAGAAGCCCCTTCGCCTGGAGGGTTTGCCGGATTTGCTGGGCGCGGGGATCCTTGGGATTCTGCTTCGCCCAGTCCATCGCCTTGAGGTCGTCGGCCGTAGGCTTAGGCGCGACACCCGTGGCGCCCCGCATGGGAACGGGGACCGTGAGGCCCTCGCTCGCGGGCGCGGCGAAAGCCGTGCCGCTTTCGGGCTTCCGCTGCGGCTCGCCCGGGGCCTGCGTCGACGCCGGAGGCTCGTAATCGGTGCCGACGATCACGCCGTAGTTTTCGGCGAAGTCGCCGCCGTAGTTTCTCGTGAACTGGCGGACGAAATGCTCGGAGACTTGGGTCTCCTTCTGCCTCGCAGACCGCTCGAGCATATCGGCCATCTCGATCGAGAAGCGCGCGTCCTCGTCGGTCAGAGTGCCCTCTTCGGCCCGCTTCACGTAGCGAGCGATCTTGTCGGCAAGGGCTTGGCTGCCGCCGTGGCGGTCGACGTCCTTATCGGTTAGGACGCCCTTTTCGCCGTTGGCGCGCGCCAGCCGGGAGCCAAGGTTTGCGGCGGCGATGGGGTTGAGCTTCCCCAGCTCCGCCATCTCGCGCACCTGGGAGGCGACGTTCACCTCCTCGCGCACCTTCAGGAGTTCCTGATTCAGCTTCCCCTGCGCTCGCTCGACGGCCGCCTTATGGCGCTCGTCCTTCTTCGCGTCGGCGACGGCCGTGTCCTTGGGCTTCTCGTAGGAAGGGAACTCTGCGCCGACCTTGTCCTCGACGATCTTCTGAACCGGTTTGCCGTCCGGACTCTTCGTCTCGACCAGCCGGGTCTTCATCTCCGGCGCCTTGGGCTCCGTCTTCTTGGCCATCTGCCAGAGGGTCTCGACGGCGCCCGGCTCGTCGCCATCGGCCACGCGATACTTCATCGGCGTCGCGCCGGGCGTGTTCTCGGGGACGTTCTCGAGCGTCGACAGGTGGGCCGCCTTGTCCTTCTGCGACAGGATGCCCTGGCGGAGATCCTGGGCGACGGCCCGCTCGTCCATGTGCTTCTGGATCGTCGTGAAGTTCGCGCCGATCCCCATGGCCGAGTTGGCGATCTGGAGGCCCTGGAGAATCATCTCCAGGGTGTCCTTCTTGGGCTTTTCCTGCTGCTGTGGCTCAGCCCGCGGGCCGACGACCGAGACGGTGTTGATACCCATGGCGGCGGTGCTCCCTTAGGCGTAGTCCTTGGCGGCCGAGACCATATAGGCCTTCACGAGCGGCGCGGCGTACTCAGCTTTGATGTCGGGCGGCGCCTGGTGTAGCGCCAGGACCGACTGCTTGAGGCGCTCGGTCTGCGGCGAGCTCTGAACCTGCGGGCCGGCTGATTGCAGCCGCCGCTCGATGGCCGTCGACGCGGCCTTTTCAGGCGAGATGGCATTGCCGACGACGCCGCCCAGGCTCGAGCCCGTGGCGACGCCCGCCATGACACCGGCCGGGCCGCCGGGGATGCCGGCGATGCCGCCGAGAAAGCCGCCGACCATCTGACCGGCTTTGCCTCCGCCCTGACGCGCCGGCTTGTAGTCGGTCACCTGATCTTGGGCGGCGACGGGCTGAACTCCGCGAATGGCCATTGGTCGTCTCCCTTAGCCGTAGGGGTTGGGGTTGCCGGCGTTGTAGTTCCAGTTGCCGTTGGGGATCGGTGCCCCGAACTGCGGCTGCGTCGGCACGCCCGGGATCGCCGGCGGCTGCGGGGCGGCGGGCGCGGCATTGAGCAGGCTCGCCAGGTCGAGCCCGAGGCCTTCGAGGTTCAGGCCGCCCAGGAGGCCCTTCATCTGGTCGGGCGACATCTTCGAGTTGTGGGCCGAGATGATCGTGTTGACGACGTTGGTCTTGATGTTTTCGCGCAGCTCGGCGTCGAACTGGCGCCTGGTCTCCTCAAGCGCCTTGGCGGCCTGCTCGCGAGTGAGTTGGCCTTGCCGCTCCTGCGCCGCGATCTGGTCGGCGGCGATCTTCATGCGGCTGTCAAGGTCGGCCTTGAACTGCTCGGCCTGCTGGCCCATCTGCTTTTCGAGCTGGCCCGCTTGGAAGGTCTGCCCGGCTTCGCGCTCGCCGCGCGTGAAGTCAAATTGCTTGCCCTGCATCTGCTCCTGGAAGCGGCGCGCCAGCGCCGTCTCGCCCGAGGCGAACTGCTGGCTCGCTTCCCGCTCGCTTCGCGCGAAGTCCCGCCCCTCCTGCACCTCACGCCGGCGGCGAAACTCCGCCCGCTCGGCTGCGTCCACTTGCTCGGTGGCCTGCTGGAGCTGCTGCTGGCCCTCGTCATGGGCGATCTGCTCCTGCTTGATCGCCGCCCCGGAGTTCAGCGCCCCAGCGGCCGACATGCGGCGCTTGATGGCGTCGGTCTTGGCCTGCGTCGCGGCGGTGACCTGCTGCTGCGCGCGCCGTCTGGCGAGCTCGAACTCGTCGGGGCCTTGGGCTTGAGCTGCCGGCATGGCCATCAGCGCTCCCCTTTGACGTTGTAGGTGAAGTTGAGGCCGTGGACCTTAAAGCGCTGGCCCGCGGTGTTTTGGTTGGAGAACTGGAACTGGATGCGTTTTCCCCGGCACTGCCCCAGAGGCACCGAGATCTCTTTCTGCGTCGAGCCCGAGCCCCAGGTTGATTGCCCCCAGACGCCCGTCCCCCAAATCATCGAGCCGGGGTTGAGCGAGAGCTGCACCGACTGGCCATCGCCCGAGTCGGAGTCGGTGCGGTAGCGCATCGTCATGTAGTAGGCGCCGGCCATGTCGACCAAGACCTTGGCCCAGCGGAAGTCTTTCTCGAGGTTCTCGTGGCCCTTGAGCCCCGCGAATTCCTTCGTCCAGAAGTAGCTGTCGATCGCCGCCGAGCCTGCGTCCGTGTAGACCGACTCGTGCTCGAGCCGGTAGACGAGGCCGTTGGCCGTGGCCGAGCCGAAGTACAGTTTCCCGTCATAGACCGTGAACTGGGCGGCGTTGGCGCCCTTGTAGATGGTCCAGGCGGCGCGCTGCGGTTTGTTCAGACGCTGCACCGAGAAGTCGTAGACGAAGACGCGGTTGTTGGTCGTCGCGCCCGAGCCGTAGGTGACGGCCAGATAGGCCTTGTTCCTAAAGACGAAGGCCGAGATGTTCGAGACGTAGGCCTCTTGGATGTCGAAGATCTCGGGCTCGATCCGGTCCGACGCCAGATCCGACTGCATGGCCGAGACGGTGAGAAGGGTCGTCGACGGCTGCAAGGTGTCGCCAGAGACGACGCCAAAGCCCACGAGCTTGCTGTTCTGGATGGCCGGGAACATGACGCCGCCGTCGACCTGGGCGGCGCCGTAAGGGGAGCGGCTGCCGTAGGAGGAGCGGACCTTGACCTTGCGCCAGTCGGAGACCGTCGTGGACGGCATGTACCAGACCCACTGGCTGTTCTCGCAGATGACGACCAGCGAGTTGTCGTAGACCTCGAGCGCCTTCGGCAGATCGGCCGAGGCGTCGCCGAAGGTGTCGAAGTTGGTGGAGGCCACCGTGTACGGCTCGCCCAGGTTCGAGTACCAGACCTGGTTGGGGGTCGTGGCATCGATCATGAAGAGCCGGTCTTGGTGGGCCACGGCCACGCGCCAGAGCGGCGGTACGCCGTTGTCGGTGGGGGCGGTGGCGCCGGCCGTCGCGCCCGCGTCGTCAAACGTCGTCGTCGTGTTGTCGCCGATGGTGCCGACGCGCTTATAGGAGCCAGAGTCGTAGCGGTAGATGCGCCGGCTGGAGACGCCGAAGCTCTGCGGCGCCACCGGCAGAGAGGAAAGGCGCACGCCGCCGCCCGTGGCCGTGACCGAGAACGTCGTCGCCGGCCCCAGGTCGCTTTCGGCGAGCTGGCTGTTGACGTAGGTCATCTTGTAGGACTGATCGCCCGAGAGCGTTCCGGCGATGCTCGCCGCTGTCGCCGTCTGGGTCGGCGGATAGACGCCGTGGCGGGTGAAATCGGTGCCGTTCCACTTGTAGGGGAGCGTGCCGCCGTTGCCGAAAAAGATGTGGTTCTCGTACTGCGCCGCCCCCACGCGCTGGCCAGCCGTGTAGACCGACTGCGCCGAGGCGATCGTGGCGAAGGTCGACGTGCCGGTGAGGTTCCAGGCCGTGCCGCCGAACCAGGCGACCATGGTCTCAGCGCCCGTATTGGCGCGCCGCGTGTAGATGCCGTCGCAGACGAACGAGCCCACGGCCGTCGTGTTGAGCTGGGTCGCCGCCTCTCTCGTGGCCACCGCGCCGTTGGCAAAGACGACGTTCTGGCAGTCCGGGCTCTCGTTCGGAGCGATCAGCGCCCGCTCGAACTTCGAGTTCATGCCGCCGTCGAAGGCCTGCCGGCCGTCGGGGGGGAAGACGACGTTGTAGCCGTCACGCCTCACCGCGACAGCCAGCCTTCGGCGTCATAGACCGAGATGAGGTTTCCGCCCCGGTATTTCGCCCGCTCCTGGCGGACGGCCTTGGCCTTGGTGAGGTCCCAGCGCTTCTCGAACCACTGGGCGGCCTGGAGGTTCTTATCCTTGGCCGCCATCATCATATTGAGGTAGTCGCAGAGGCCTTGATGGTACTCAGTCGGAACCTCGAGCGTCGAAGTCGAGGTGACCTCCTGCGGCTCGCAGTACCCATAGATTTTCAGCGTGTAGGCGCCGTCGGGGATGGGCCTGAGATAGAGCGTCTCGTTCCACTGGACGAAGGTCTCCGGCGGGCCCTGGTTCGTCGTCGTCTCGTAGAAGCTCGTGAGGTCGTCATCGACCGTGAACTGCACCTCGTCCAAGCGAATCCCGTTGTAGATGATCCGCTTGATGGCGGTGACGTTGGTCGGGAAGGCGTACTCGCGGGTGCCTGCCACAGTCGTCGTCGTGAAGACGCGCCGGATGCACTTCGCCTCTCTGGCCAGCTCCTGGCAGGCCTGCCAGATGAGGCCCATCATCTCGGTCGACGCCCAAAAGCTGTCGCCGACGGCGTTGTAGCGCTGGCGCGCCATGGTCTCGATCTCGAGCGGCGTCATGCGGCGCTACTCCACGAGGTTGAGGTGGCCGTGCCCGAGGTCCAGGTGACCGACGCCACGGAGCCCGAGGTCCAGGTGGCAAACGACCGGCTCTCGCCGTCGGTCACGTTCGAGGGGAAGACGTAGGAGTAGGAGCCGGAGCGGAGGACCTCGGAGCCCAGGTCCTCGGCGGAGGCGACGGAGTTCGCGAGCGAGATGACGAAGTCGGCGGCGAGCGAGAGGGACTGGCTCAGCGAGAGGGTCTCAGATGAGACCTTGACCGTTTCGGTCGTGAGGTCGTGCGTCCCCTCGCCCCACTTGAAGGCGTTCCAGTTCCACGCGCCCCACTTGTTCGAGGGGGCGGGCCCCCACGAATTGATGGAGTTGTTGATCGTGACGCTGAAATCCGCCATGGCCCATCATGAGAAGGTGAAGTTGGCCTGCACGGTGAGGGTGTCCGAGGCGCCCTTGTTGATGACCGACTCCGTGTCGCGCGCGAGCAAGGTCCCGCCCGTCGAGGACGAGAGAAGCCCGTACTCGACGATGGCGCCGGTGCCGGTGCCGGCCGCGAACGTCGCCGTGACGCGGTAGATGGCGCCCGAGATGTAGGAGACGGTGCCCGTATGGCGCGCCAGCTCGGTCCCAAGGCTCGTATTGCCCACGGCCTCGGCCGTGGCGTCGGTGCCAATCGCCACGTACTTCGCGGTGAAGGTCGACGCCGCGGCGGCGGCCGAGTAGAGGAAGCTCGCCAGGAATTCCTTCCCGACCGTGGTGACGACGTTCGGGCCCTCAAGCTGCGCCTTAACGGCGCCGTCCGGGCCGGTGAGCGTCTTCGTCCACCGGCCGTAGACCTTGATGAAGCCCGAATCGCTCACTGCGGCACCTCGGCCTTCTTGGGGCGGCCTGGGCCGCGCCGCGGCACCTGCGCCTTGATCTCAGCTTCGGCCTCGGCGTCATGCGCCACGGCGTCCGGGTGCTCGGTGGCGTAGGCCTTCAGGTCAGCTTCGAGTTCGGCCTTGGTGGCAAAACGCCGGCCAGTGACCGGGTTCACGTGCTGCGCCTCGACGGCCTCGCGCTCCTCTGGCGACGGCGGCGTCCTCTCGACCCGGATCATCTTGTAGGAGGTCGGCAGCGGCACGCCGCCGCCGTCTCTCTCGATGGGCGAGAAGGTCCCCTTGAACTGAATCGCCTCCTCGCGGTCCATCATGATGAAAGACCGCGGCGGGATGGCGATCTCCTCGCCCTTGAAGGTCTGGCGGAAGGGGTGGACGTTGTCGTTCCAAACGCGGACCAGTGGCATCGGCTCTCCTAGCTTTGCGCGCAGATGATCTTGAATTCGGCGCCGTTGGCGACCGCGCCGGTGGCATGGAGCTTCACCGAGTAGAAGGCTCCGGCCGGATGGATCGGTACCCAGCCCGTGACGCCCGAGGCGACGACGAAGGCGTTGGTGCCGACCGTGGACGAGTTGATGGGCGGGTGCATGACCCGGTTGTAGGTCGTCCCGTCGTTAGACCCGAAGACCTCGACGGCGGCGTTCGTCGAGAAGCTCGGGATGAGCGCATAGACGGCCGACCACGGCCCGCCCGGCTGAAAGGCGGCCGTCAGGCTCTCGCCCGAGGCCATGGTGACCGTGAAGGTCTTTAGTCCGCGGTGCGGCATGGCGCGTCACCGCGTGCCGAAGACGGTGACGTAGACGTCGTCGCCCGCGGCAAAGCCCGAGCAGCCCAGGACGCCGTGGGACTGCACGCCCGAGGCGTTGCTGTTGATGTAGATGTAGCGGCCGGTCTGGCTCGCCATGGAGTTGAAGGTACCAAGCGCGTACCACTCGATGGTCTTAAGGCCCGTCTCGATGGTCTGCGTCGCCGCGTCGGCGGTGAGCTTCAGACCCACGGCGGCCTTGTTCCCGAAGACGGTCGGATACCGGGTCACGGTCCAGGCCATGGCAGGCCTCCCTTAGAAGAGGATGGTTTTGTCGTCGGCCTCGGGCTCGAAGGCCTGCTTGCGCGTATGTTCCAGCATGCGCCAGGTCTTGAAGACGTCGGCTAGGTCCATGTACTTGAAGGCCGCAAGGTTCCCGGTCGGGTAGGACCCAAGGCAGCCGCCCTCGGTGGCGTTCACCCAGGTCCCGGGGACCGTCAAAGCGATGTGGTCGAACCACGCCTTGAAGTTGGCATAGGACTGCCAGGTGAGCCGCCGCACGCCGTAGACGTCGGTGAGGCTCACGCAGTGGCCAAGGTGCTTGTCGTACTTGGAGTCCCAGGCGTGGAACTTGTGATCGTAGGAGAAGCAGAAGTCCGCCCCCACGAAGACGATGTCAGAGGCCCCGAGATACCCCTTGGCGATGTAGAGGCAGGCCCCGAGCACGTTGCCGCCGTTGGAGACGTGGCAGCCGAAGGTCTCGATCTCCGAGAGGGCCTTCTTCAGCTCGTCGTCCGGCACGGGGCAGTTGAAGAACAGGATCCGGCCCTGCCACTTCTCGAGGAGCTCGGGGTGAGTCCCGATGTAGCAGATCAGCGTCCGATCCTTCGTCAGCGCCCAATACTCGTCGGCCGAGCGCTGCCCGCCTTCGGAAACCTCCTCGACCACGACCTCGCCGGCGTCCAGCGAGACGTAGTAGTCCGCCGGGCAGCCCAAGTCCTCGAGGTAGTGGAAGTTGTGCAGACACGAGACGAGCGGGATGCCCTCGCCTCGGTCTTTCAGCAGATGCGCGTTGCCTTTGAGGGAAGGTCCCGCGCCGGCGATGATCGCCGGGCGGTAAAGTCCCTTCCCCCAAAGCTGGCCTAGCGAGTGGTCCTTAAACGACCCGAAACGCTTCTTGTTGGCCTTGGCGTGCTTGATCCAAGTCGGCCGCCACGAGGAGATCGTGACGCCGTCGTTGGAGCACGCCTGGCTGTAGAGGGCGCTGCGGGCCACCGGGGGCTCTGAGATGAGCCCCTGGTAGCTAAGGTAGACCTCGGCCTTTTTGACCACTCGCTAGCCTCGTTCCGTCAGAAGAACTTGAAGAAGGCCGTGGCGACGCCGGCCGAGCCGGTCGCTTCCATAACCTTGCCGTAGACGATCCCCGGCGCGTCGGTGGAGATCGACTTCACGGCCGAGACGCCGTCGGCGCCCACCGTGAGCAGTTGACCCGCCGCACAGCCGGAGTTGGCGGGCATCTTCGCCGTGCCGAAGCCGTAGCGGAGGAGCCAGCCGTAGGCGCCCGTCGTGATCGTGGCGTGCTTACAGACGCCCACCGGGTGGTCGATCATCGTCGTCGTCGAGACGGTGACCGAGTAACCGGTGACGGCCGAGACCGTGGCCACGTAGCCGGGGCTGATCTGGGCGTTGGAGCCGGTGTTGTAGACGAAGAGGTACTCCTCGTCCCCTTCGCGGCGCACCGTGCCAACTTCCGGGTCATTGGTGCCCAGCGTCGCCGTCACCATCGAGACCGAGTCGAACCAAGCGCCCGCGTTTTGCGCGTAGACGGTCATGGGGGTACCTCCTTAGGCGGCGACGGCGCTGAAGACGCCGTGCATGCGGTTGTTGGAGCTGGTGAGGTTACCCATCCAGTAAAGCTTGGCCGTCCGGGCGTTCTGGTTGGTGAAGTCGAGGAACTTGCTCATACGCATGTCCTCGTCTTTGTGGGCGACCAGCTTCAGGTACTTCTCGTTGAGCGCGAAGATGTAGTTGGCCGGGACCTTGGAGCCGACGATGTACGGCTTGCCGTTGAACATCAGGCTCGTGAAGCCGGCCTTGGCCGTCTTCTGGTCCACGAACCGCTGCTGCGGCTGCAGGAGCGCGTAGAGCCGGTTGTAGTTGGCCCGGGTCGCGATCCAGACCGTCGGCCCCTCGCCGTCGATGGTGAGGTTGGAGTCCATGGTCTGAAGGGCCGAGAGGGTGAGCGTCGTGGTCGACGAATCGACCTCGGCCTGCCACCACGAATAGGTCCCCTGGGCGATGCCGCCCACCGTGTTCGACGTCGAGACGATGTGGCGCAGGCCGCCGATCGCCTTGGAGTCGGTGCCGGCGTTGTAGAGGCCGTCGCCCAGGTAGTCCTTCATGGTCTTCTCGGCGACCTGAAGCTTGCTCTCCACCAGCTTGATCTTGGCGGCGTCGCCCGAGTTGATCAGCTCGTCACGGCGCGAGATCGTGACGTTGACGTAGAGCTGCTTCCAGGCGAACTCGGCCGCCGTGAAGGTCTCATTGTCGGCGGTGGACAGGGTGTCGGCCCCCTGATACCAGCCGGCGGCGGTGAGCGAGGCGTAGAGGAGCGGCTGCATGATGGAGGTGCCGCCGTCCTCCTTCGTGTACCAGCCCTCCGACTTCGAGCGCGCCAGAAGCGGGTCGGAGTCGAAGATGTTGTCGACCAGTTTCGGAAGCCACTTCTTCTCGGTCAGCGCATTGACTTGGTTCCAGGTAAGCGCCATGGCGCCCATCCCCCCTTATAGGCCGTCGATTTGAATGCCGAGCTCGTCCAGGCCCTCACGCGTGAGGTCCCGAAGGCTCTTTCCCCGGCGATCCGCGGCCGTCTGAAGCTCGCCCTTGGTGGGAGCTCGGGAAGTCCCAAGTAGTCCCTGGCGCTTTGTGGCCTGGATCTCTTTCGCCGCGGCCTCCTTGCCGCGGGCCTCGGCTCTCTTCACCAAGTCGTCGGCCATCAGGTCCCGGAAGGCGGCGCGAAACGAGTTGATGCCGTTTTGGTTGGCATGCTTCAGAACGCGCAGCTCTAGCGAGAGACCGTCTTGGCCGGGAGCATCCCAGTCTAGATCCGCGAACTGGTCGCGGATGGACTTGATCTCCTGGTCGAGAGCCTCGTTTTCGTGCTGAATCTTCGCCTCGCGCTCGGCTGCCTGCCGTGCCTCGAGGTCTTTTTGGAAGGGCGCCAGCCGCTCTTGAACGAGCTGCTCCACGGTCGCCTTCACTGGGTCAAGCTGGCCATTGGCGAGGAGCTGCTCACGCTGCTCCCAGGCGCGGTTGACGTGCTCGAGCCAGTCTTTGCCGCGGGGGTCGGACTTAACGAACTGGTCGATCTCGGCGTACTTGGAGTAGCCCTGCCTTTGGGCCTCCCACGCCTGCTGCTCCTGCTTGAAGGCCGCCATGCGCTGGGCGTAGTCGTAGCCCTGGGCGACCCACTGCTTGACGCGCGGGTCGGCAAATGGCACTTGGACGCGCTTGCCGGCGGCGTCGAACTCTAGCCCCTGAAACGGCTCCGGCGTCTTTGGTGCGGAAGTCGCCGGAGCCTGGGAGCCGGACGTCTCAGGCGTTTGCGGAGGAGCGGTATCAGCACCGGGCTCCTCGTCGGAGGGCGGCGCGTCGTCTTGAATGTGGGAGGACGGACCGGAGAGCGTCGACAGAAAGCTGTCGGCGTCGAAGCTGCTGTCCTCGGGGCCGGATTCGGGCATGAGCATGCGGCTGGCGTCCGTCAGTACGCGGGTTGAACGTCCTCGTTAGCGCCTGCTTCCACCGGAGCGGCGCCCGAGGCTTTAGACGGGCCGGACTTCAGCTCGTCGACGACGCCGGCAAAGGCCTGGGCGAGCGCCTCAAGCTTGCGGCCGATGGCCGGCGGCGCGCCTTGCGCCAAGGCCATGAGGCCCGAGCCGACTTGATCGACCAGACCTTCGGGGGAGCGCTCGTCGGGGGCTTCGGCCGGAGCCGACGGCGCGGCGCCGTTTCCCCCCATGGATGGACCCATGGAATGCCTCGCTTCTCGCTGCGAGTTTTTGGGGAAATCTAGGCGCTAAATAGCGGCGACCCTAAGGTCGCCGGGGAGAAAACGGAAAGTGCTGGGCTAGATCCAATGTGCCTTATCGGCGAAATTGCCGCAACATTAGGCAGCCGGTGGCGGCGGCGCTGAGGGAGCGGGTGCTGCGCCGCTGCCGCCGGCTTTCATAGCCGCCGCTTCGGCCTCGGCGGCCTGGGCTTGAGCGGCGGCGGCCTGCATGCGTTGCAGGACGGCCTCGTAATTCGGCCAGTCGACGTGCTTCAAGGCCTCCTCCTGGTCGATGAGGCCGCGGTCGAACAGCTCCAACGTCTGGGAGCGCTTTTCGGCCTTGTTGAACGGCAGCGAGGAGCCCGTGGAGACGCGAACGTCGAGCTTCCCTCTGAGCGCGTACTCCTGGATGCCGGTCGAGAGGCCTTCGGGCGAGAAGGTCTCTCTCACGAGCATGGTCGTCCCGTCCTGGGCCTTGGAGATGTGCGCTTTGAAGTAGGTCTGCGCGCCGTCTTTGCCGGTGAGCCGGAAAACCCGGGGCGCCGAGTAATGCTGCATCACGAGCTGGGCGTAGCACTGGCCGACTTGCTGGAGGTAGAGGTCCAGATTCCGCGACTTCTGGCGGACTCTCGTCTGCGCGGCGTCCTGGAGGCTCGAGATGGCCGACGCGGCGGTGACGCCCGTGGGGTTCACGCCTCTCGTGATGTCCTGGCTGCCGCCCACCTGGTTGAACCAGTCGGCGAACTTGTCGATGAACTGGCTCACCCACGGCTGGAGGTTTACCCCCTCGATCCGCTGCGGCGGCGCCTCGCGGTTGTGCGGGATGACGAGGCCCGTGCGGTTCTCAAGCTGGTCGTCCTCGACGCCTGAGTCAAAGGGGTTCAGCCAAATGGGGTTGCCCATCAGCGCCAGGACGTCGAGCGAGAAGGAGACGAGCTTGTTGAAGACCTGCTGCGGGCTCTTGAGGTTCTCGACCTCCGACACGCCCCAGAATTCGCGCTGGAGCACGTAGTTGTCGAACTTCTGCCACGGGAAGGTCCCGTCCTCCAAGGGCGCTGGGCCGTCAAAGACGGGGATGTCGTTGACGATCACCGTGTAGCGGCCGTTGGGGTACTTAAGCCGCTGCTCATAGACCGGCGGCACGGGCGCGCCGTTGGCGTCCACACCGCCTGGGACCTCGATCTCTTCGATCTCGTCGCAGCGCCAGACCATCTCGATCATGAGCGCCTTGTCGCGGAGCTGAAACTCCGTCTCGGCCGTCGTCTCGACCACCGAGCGGTTGTCGATCGGCGAGCGAATCCGAAGCGGCGTCACGTCGTGCTTGGTGTCGCTCGTGAGATCGACCAGGTCGGCCTTCATGTACTTGGCGTACTTCGGGAAGGCCTTTTTCAGCTTCCGAAGGGAGACCGGCTGCGCGTAGCAGAAGTAGTCGGAGCCGACGAAGGGGTCCTCGTCGTTCACCTTGGAGCTATCCGGGTCGGGAAAGCAGTAGAACGGGTCGGCCGAGCGGTAGTCGATCTCGCCTAAGCCCTGGCCGGCCTCGGGGTCGTACTTCATGCGAGAGAGGCCAGAGCCGTACTGCCAGCCGTCGAACGCCACTTCCGTCAGAACGCCCATCCAGCCCTTTTTCTCCCAGTCCGAGGCCGCCAGGTCGTTCATGATCTCGGCAAACTCGCGGTCGGTCGGCTCGGTCGCCATGAACTCGAACTTGGGCCTCGTGTCGAGCATGATCGGCACCATGCTCTGGGCGTTCTGAAAGATGAAGTTTACGACCTCGCCGTGGCGGTAGGAGGGGCGCATCGTCTCCCACTGCCGGCCGCGGTACATCTTGTAGTAGGTGAGCCAATTGGCGTCGAAGAGGCTCTTGTGCTTCTTGGCCTCCTCGAACTTCTTCTTGAGCCGCTTGACCAGCTTTCGCTCGGCCGGCGTCCCCTCCCAGGCCTCTTGGGCGGGCTTTTTCTCGTCCTCGGGGCCGGTCCTGGGGGCGTGCTCGTCTAGCATCTGGCGGGCTCCATCTCGAGGGCCACGCGGCCCCATGTCCATAAATCCATGTACACAGGCGCGGCGTCAGTCCTCGTAGACCTTTTCTCGGAGGGCGTCGGCCCAGCGCTGCTGGCGCCGCTCCTCTCTGCGCTTCTCGTCGTGGGCGATCTGCTTTTCGGGCGAGCCGAAGTCGTTTCCGATCTCGACCATCCCTTGGCGCTTGGCCTTCTCATCGCGGTCCCTTTTGCCCGTCGTCCACTGCCCCAAGCCGTGGTTGAACTCGACCTTGCCCCAGTCGGAGGCGCCGTTGAAGTTTACGGCGCAGATGGTGCGGTGAGCCGGACCGCCGCACCGGCGGCAGACTTCAGCGGCGTTCCAGTCGCTGATCCGGTGGACGACCTCGAAGGCCGAATCGACGCAGACGGCGCAGGAGTATGGGTAGGACGGCATCAGCTAAGGCTCTCCCGCTTGACAACGTGGCACTCATACCAGCCCTCGCGGACCTTACCCTGTTCGGTGATCACGTAGCCATTCGCGCGGATGGTTGCTTCCGCCACGGCGCGAATGAGGCTCGGCGCGGACTCAGTCACACTGACCTCGCCGCGACTGAAGCGCGCCGCCCAAGCGCCGTCTTTGTAGGATAGGCCGAACTCCCACCCGACGAGAGCGGCGCTCTCAACTAGGTCGGCGGCCTCGGCGAGGCCTTGTGGCTCGCAGAGCTTCTCGCGCTCTTCGGTCGTCACCACTCCTCCAAACCGCCCCGAGCCGAGCGGCGCTTTAGTCTCTCGATGCGCTTGAACTGGTCTTCTTCGGGCTTGGGCCGGCCGCCCTCGCCGCTCGGCACGATGGGCCGCCGCTCGCCGGCTAGGTTCCAGGTCCCCATGGTCACGTAGCGCATGGCGTCGGCCGCGTGATTGTGCTGGTCCACGGGCTTTGGCTCTTTGGGATTCTGGTCGGGCTTTAGATCTTGGGGCTCAGGGTAATGATACATCGACAGCTCGTCGAGTAGGTGCGGGCACGCCCCTCTGAAGACCCGGTAGCGGCGGGTCTTCACGAGCTCATAGTGCCGGCCGATGCCCACCAGGATGTCGTTGTCGGCCCCGGTGGCGACGCACCCGTGGCGATTGAGCTCGGCGATGAGGCCTGGCTGGCTCGGGTCGCAGAAGAACTGCCTCACGCCCCAGACCTGGCGCTTTTGCTGCACCAGCGAGACCATCTGCGAGGGCGTGAGCCCCGTCTGATAGTGCTCGGAGACCTCGAAGTGCTTGCCGTCAGGCGTCACAGCCCGGATCAGGAGGACGAAGGGGTCCGGGTTATAGCCCCAGTCGATCCCGCCGTAGAAGCGGGTGCCGGCGGGCAGCGGGAAGGGGTCCACGACGTTCTCGTCGTCGTCGAAGCAGTCGTAGACGAGGCCTTCCATCTTCTCCCACTGGCCGCCGAAGACCATCCGGAAGCGCCGGGGGTCCATGGTTGCCTTGCGGCGCTCGTACTCCTCTTTGGGGAAGTACGGATTTTCGTCCGAGCGGGCCTGCACCAGCTCGACGTCGGGGCGCGCTGCGGGGTCCTTCTGCCGGGGGCGGATGATCTCCGAGAAGACCCAGTTCAGCGTGTACGGACTCGTCGTGAGGACGATGGGCGCCTCTTTGAAGGCGGCTCTGGCCTGAAGGTTCTCCCACGCATACAAGCTCATGAGCCCGGCCTCGTCGGCCCAGACGGCGCGAATGTTCGTAATGCCAACGATGGCGTCCGGGTCGGAGGTCGTGCGGCAGTAGACCTTGGTGCCCCACGAGGTCTCAAAGACCGCGTCGGCCTTCGAGTACTCCCCATAGCCTCGCATGACGTTCAGGAACGCCGGGAGCGTGGACTGCTGCATCACTTTGTAGGTCGGCGCCACGATGAGAAAGGCGTCCGACGGGTCGGTGTGCGTATGGAGGGCCATCTTCATCCGCACGGCGCCGGCAGCGGTTTTCCCGAACTGGATACCGGTGGCGAGCAGCGTGATCCGCCGGTCGGTGAAGACCGCGCGCTCCTGCTTTGGGCTGTGGGGGCGCCATTCAGGCATTCAGAGCCGGCCCGCGACCCACAGCACGAATAGGCTGGTGAGCGCGCCTGCCAGATAGACGACAGTTAGACGGATCTGTTGTTTCGTGAGCTCACTCACTCAAAATCCCCCGGCCCCACGCCCTTGCCCCTAGCGATCGCCTTGGTGGCGCGCTTCCCCTCGACCTGCTCCCACGCCCATGGCGAGAGGCCGCGGTAGTCGTCCTCGAGCGAGCGGTAGGCGCCGAAGTTCTCGCCGTAGCGAAGCGTCTCGCCCTGGGCGACGTCGCGGGTGGCGATCAGCCTGCGGTTATGACGGAGCACCATCGCCCTCTCCTCAGGCGTCGGCCCCAAGGTCGGCACCCGCTTCCCCCGGATCGTATCGACCATCAGCTTGAAGCCGTCGGCGTCGAGTGAGTGCGGGCGGTCGGGCGTGTCGGCGTCGATGAAGGTGACGTGCTTTTCGATGACGGTGCAGCCCTGGCTCGCAGCCTCGAGCGCAAGCCCGGTGCCGAGCGAGTGGTCGGAGAAGCCGACGCCCACGGGCTCGTCGGGCCGGTAGGGCGGAAGGATCTCGTAGAACAGCTCTCCGGCAGCGAGGTCCACGTGGTAGGCCGGGTAGGCGGCGACGCAGTACATCGCCACGCGTGGCGTGCCCTCGAGACGCCTTAAGGCCTCCTCAACGTCCACGCGCCCATGCGCCCCGAAGCTGATGACGACCGGCTTCCCGGTCCGCCGCACCGCCTCGAGCAGCTGCGGCCACGCGCAGTCGCTCGACGCCACCTTATGCCACCCCACGTAGGGATCGACCGCAGCCACGAGCTCGGGGCTAAACGCCGTGACGCCCAGCTCGATCCCGCAGGCGTCGGCCTTCTCGCGGAGCTTCGGGAGCCAGGTCAGCTGCAGCTGGTGCCTTTCCACCGAGCCGAGCGCGTCGAGCTTTCGGTCGTCCCAGCCGTACAGCGCCTCGTGGCTGAACGCCTGGAACTTCACCGCGTCCGCGCCCACCATCTTCGCCTTGGCGATCGACTCGAGGCAGTCGGAGAGGGTGAGCCAGTTGGAGCCGATTTCCGCGATGATGTAGGGGCGGACTTCGAACAGCCGCGTCACGAGGCCTCCTCGTCGGGCTTCTTAGCTCCCATGACGACCTCCTCACCCGTCAGCCGCCGCACGATGAAGGGCTCGGGCAGCGTCAGCTCAAGTTTGTCCGTCGCCTTGCCCACGATCCGGTCCAGGAGCGCGTTCATCCGCGAGTGGTCCCCGTACTTGGTGGCCTGGACGATGATCGACGCCACCAGCTTGTTCAGAGCCGGCCCGTTGCCCTCGGCCGTGGCCTCGACCTCGGGGAAAGGCATCTCGAGGTAGACCGTGGCGAGCCGCTTGAAGGTGTCGGCCGAGAGGGCCTTGACCGCCTTCAGGTCCGGCGGGATGGGCGCTCTGCCGGCCGGATTTCCCGACTGGCCCTTGGCGAAGTCCCTGCCGCCCGTTTTCCTGCCCTTCGCGATCGCTGCACCTTCGCTGTTTCTTTCTTGAGCATGCCTCGGAAGGCTAGGCCTTGGCTAGCCGCTTCGCTAAGGCCGCCAGGTCATCGTCGGCCGTCTTGAAGCCCGCGTAATAGCGCTCACAGACGACGACCGAGTTTCCCAGGAGCTCGGCCACGCGCTTGATGGCGATGTCTTTGGAGAGCAGGTGGATGGCGAAGCTGTGGCGGAGGCCGTGGAGCGTCACATGCCGCCGGGGCTCATGGGGCCAGAGCCGCCTGGCGGCGTCCCTGATCTCTTTCGAGTAGCGCTCATTCCGGAGCGCGTGGCGCTCGGCCTCGGGGCGCGCTAGCCACCGCTCGAGGGCCGGCAGGCCTGCGGGGACCACGAGCGTCGACCGGGGCTCTCTCGTCTTCGTCGGCCGCCTTTGGCCTGAGGGGACGATCTGGCTCTCGACGTAGACCTCGCGGCCCTCCATCCGCACCGACTCTGGGCGGAGGCCAAAGATCTCGCCAGCCCTTAGGCCCGTGGCAAAGGCGATCCACGCCAAATCGCGCGCCGGCTGGGTGAGCTTGGGGGAGAGCTCGCGAAGCTGGGCCAGGGTCACGTAGCGGACGTCGGGACGCTCAGGCCGCTTTAGCCGCACGCGCACGTCTGTCCGGCCGGCAAAGCGCAAAAGTTGGTTTAGCCGGCTGGCCGCCCGGCGCTGCTTCTCGGCCGGCAGGTTGGCCAAGGCCAGCCAGAGGTCTTGGCGCGTGGCGGTGAGGAGCGAGAGCGTGCCGACCGCCTCGACAGCGCGGCGCAGCGAGCGCTTCATGGACCCGGGGTCCACGATATCGCGGTCGACGTACTCCGACGCCCAGTAGCGCTCCATCAAGGCCACGTTCTCGGCGTGGGTGAGGGGCTTGGGGTCGGCCTCGCGCTCGCGCTTATAGAGCCGCTTTCGGAGGTCTAAGACCTGGGCGTAGGCCTGATCGAAGTCGTGGATGCCGGCCAGGAACGCGCGGTTGATGGCGGCCAGTTCGGGCAGGTCGCTCTCGGGGATCACCGTGTAGGTCGACTTGCCGTCAGCCCCCCGGCGTTGGCGCGCGATCGCCCACCGCTTGCCGGCGGCGCCGGGCTTTCGGACGTGAAAGAAGTCGCGCCCTCTCAAGCTCGAGCCCCGTCTCGTAAAAGCCCTCTAGAGTCGCCCCCTTGATACCGAGCTTTCGGGCGTCCTCGAGCATGGCCTTAGCCCGGGCGTAAGCCCAAAGCGAGACGGGCGCCATAGAAAGTCTATGGGCGGTAGACTTTTCAGTCTGTGTGTCCACAGGTGGAAAACTCCGTAAGGTGGCGTGCCCGCGGCAGGATTTGAACCTGCACGACCTCTCGGTCCCAGGATTTTAAGCACCGTTAGTCTATGGCGCTGGGTAGACCTTCGGCCCCCGGCCTTAACCGGGTTAGCTGGACGCCGGCTGCGCGTCTCTAAGCCAGCTCTTTCACTCGCCTATTGGTACTCGCGCGGATCGCCGCCGAGTCTGAGATACGTGGCCACCGCGAGGTCTAGCGCCATCTCCGCCTCCTCCAAGTCGCGCTTGGCTTCATCGACGACGGCGTCCAGCTTCTCCGCGGTGAGGCGACCAGGCTTGATGCCCCGCCTTAGCTCGGCGCGCAGGCCGTGGAGGCACTGGTACCGCTCCTCGCGAATGGCGTGCTCGCGGTAGGCGTCGTCGGCCGCCTCCCTGGCTAGCGCCAAGTCATAGGCGCGCTCAGCCTGCTCCCGCTGGCGCTCTAAGACGCGCTCGAAGTCCACGACCACGCTCAATTGGGTACCTCCACGGCCTCGAAGCTCAGGCCGTCGCACCCTCTAGGCTCGCAGACCAAGGGCTCGTCGCGGTAGATCCGGCCGCACCGCCGACAGCGCCAGAGGCAGCGGACAGCCGCGACGATCTCTCTGACCTGACGGTCGAGGGAGGATTCGGGGGTTGGCGGGGTCACTCGTCACCCTCCTTGGCGGCGGCTCTGTGGTGGGGCATCACGACGAGGACATCCTTTGGCGCCTTGATGAGCAGCTGGAGGCCGCCGACGTCGCCTTTGCGACGCTTGATGAGCGTGATTTTCGCCGTCCCGACGAACACCGACTCGCCAACGCGCATGCTGACGACGAGGCCGCCGGCCCGTGGCTTGTCGCGCGGGCTCATCGGCGTCCCTCCGTGACGCGCCGCCTGACGGCCGCGACGAACTCGCGCAGCGGGTCGCGCATCCGCGCGCGGACCGCCTGCGGCGTCTCGATTAGCGGCCGAAAGCAGTCGTGGTCCGGGTCGTCGTACATGAGTCGCCACCGGCGCCCGTTGCCGCGCGCCCAGACGAGGTTCTCGCCGTCGCCGATGGGCACCTCGATCTCCTCGCGCAAGCCGGCGGCTTCGAGCGCCGCCTCGACCTCTTTGATCTCCACGCCGATCGCGTCGAGCACCGCGAAGTCGGCGGTACGCGCGTCCTGGATCGCCTTCAGGTCGTCCCGCAGGCTCACAACCCCTCCCGAAGATCGCTCAAGTCCCACTCCCGCTCGCCCTCGCGGTCCAAGGGATGCACGCCGCCGTCGTAGCGCGCCCAGGCCTCCCGCGGCACGTCCTCGGGGTCGAGGATACGAAGCTCCATCTGGCAGTTGCAGCCGGCGTCGAAGCCTCGCGGGTAGACGTGGCCGCAGCCGGTGCAGTGGATCCAGGCGTCGCGGTGTCTCATGGCTTGGGTCTCCTTTGCTTGTCGAGGCGGTAGAGGTTGAGCGGCTCTAGGGGGTTGGTAGCTCGACCGCACCAGGCCGGCGGATTTGGGTCTAGAATCGCGTCGGCGGATGAGGCGGCGCCAGACGAGGCGAAGCCAACGGACGAGACGGGAGAGCCTCATGCGTCGTCCTCAGGTGGCTTCCCGTTGGCGATGGCGAGAGCCCGACGAGCGAAGGGGTTGGTGACGGCCGGTCGGGCCGCGTCGGGATCCGGCGGCAGCGCTGGCGCCGCGTCCAGCTCTCCGAAGCGGGCGCGCTCGGCCAAGGCTTTCGCCAGCTCGCGCCACTGGGCGAGCATCACGGTCTTCTCGCGGGCGTAGGTGTAGTCCTCGCAGACGGTCTCCCAGCCGCCCATCCGGTGGACGATCGCCCAGCCGATCTCGCCGACGGCAGCTCGCGCGCGGTGCGGCCAGTTGTAGCCGTGGGTCGAGATGGCCTGGACGATCTTCGAGACCGTGTCGCGCGCCTGGGCGTCGTCAGAGAGCGGCGTCTTGCCCATCGCCGAGAGGACGTCGTTCACCGACGGGAAAGAGCGGCCGGGCTTGAGATCGACCATCAGGCGCTTCAGCGCCTCCGCCGCCGCCAGGAGTCCGTGCGGGGCGATGTGGTCGGCGTAGAGGCGGGCGACCTCCGGCGAGAGACGGTAGGCGCAGAGGTCGGCCACCACGGCGAGCATCTTCAAGAACGCCTCGCGCTCGGTCATGACGCGCCGTCCTCCCGAAGCATCGCGTCGACGACGGCGGCGTTGTGCGAGTAGAGCTCGGCCTGCCGGGCGCCGGCCGACGTGATGGTCTGGCCGGTGTCCGCGTAGGCGGCGACCTTCGTGAGGTTGCTCTCCAGCGTCGCCAGGTCGTGGTTGCGGGTGAGGAACCACGCATCCCCCATCGCCACGTAGGCCTGAGCGCAAAGCTTGGCCTTCGCGATGCCGACCTCGGCGACAATGCGGCGGGCGATCCCGGCGCCTTTCTTTCCCACCGTCGGCCAGGTGCCGTAGCGGGCTTTGAACGCATCGCAGTAGACCGCGATGAAGTCTTTCACGGGGGACGACGGCTCGGCCGTCGTCGCGAGCGGAGCGAGCTGCTCTTTCGGAGGCTCGGCGGCGCGCAAGCCGGACCTGCGCCCCGTTAGGGAATCCTTTCCCTTCCTATTCCTTTCCTTTCCATTCCTTGCGTCTACCGAGCGTCTACCGGTGTCGTCCGGGTTCGGAATGGAAACCGGTTTCCACTTAATCTCCGCGGCCTTGACGAGCGGCTGAATGACCTTTGAAATCCGCTGATGCCGCCAGTTGACGACTTGATACCAGCATGAGTCCTCGCTGATGCGCAGTTGTCCGTTGCATGTCAGCTCCATGAGCCACCGCTGCACGTGCCTTGTCTCGAAAATCGGCATCATGAGGTGGAGCTGCCGGGGGCTGTTCCGGAACTTCCCCTCGTCGTCGGCGATGGTCCAAAGGCCGACGAAAAAGAGCGCGCACGAGTGCGACAGCGACGCGACCTTCTCGTCCATGAAGAACTGCGGTTTGATCGTCCTGATCCGTGCCATGGCCCCTCCGCTTGGCGTGTATCCCCACATCCCATTCCCCTCAGAACGGCGTCTCGCTCAGCCCCTCGTCCGCCATCGCGTCCGGCGCCTCGAGCCAGCCGCAGACGTCGTCGTACTGCTCGCGGGTGAGCGCCTTGGTCGTCTGGACGTTCCACTTGGCCGCCATGTAACGCTTGAGGCTGGCCTCATCGACGCCCGAATTGCGCTGGATGGCGAACAGCCGCCGAAGCTGCGCCTCGGTCGGCCCCGACGTCCGAGCCTGCGGGTTTCCCGGCATAGGCTGGGGGCGGCCGTAGCCGTCGGTGAGCGGCGGCGGGGCGTCCTGCGGCGCGCCGGCGTGGATCGGCTTGCGCTCGGCCTGCTGCTGCTGGCGGGGTGCCGCTTGGCGCTGCTGTTTCTCGCCCCCGCGGCCGTGCGCGGCTTCGGCGTCGTCGTCCTCGTCAGTGATCAGGCCGACGAGTGAGAGGCCGTAGCGGCGCAGGTAGGTCACGGCCGAGCCGACCTCCTGCGGGCCGGGCTTGGCGAGCTTCACGGCCGCCGTCTCGCCGATGAATTCGCCCGAGGCGACGTGGACGATGAGCGTCGTCACGCGCGCAAAGTCGCCATCGGAGCCGTGTGGCTGCAAGAGCAGGAGGCCGTTCTCGGTGAGCAGCGGGCGCAACGTATCAAGGCAGTCGGCGAGGTCGGCGTAGCGCGACTTGAAGTGCGGGTTGAACTTGTTCTTGGGGACTGCCTTCAGCTTCTCCTGCACCTTGAGGAGCGCCGCGGCGATCGCCTTGATGGAGTCGGATTTCTGCATGGGACTAGCCTTTCTGGGTGATGACTGGCTTCAAGTCTTGCACGAGGCGCGCAAACGAGCACGGCACGCCCGTGGTGAGCAGCGCGTTGAGGCGCTTGCCGTCCCACTTCAGCTCCGACTTGATGCAGGAGCCCCACGTCGGGTCGTCGACGAGGCTCTCGGGCGGGTGCTTGACGAGGTATTCGACCTTACCCGGCGTCAGCTTCGTCGTGATGCTGTATCTCGCGCTCTCGACCGCGCCGTCGGGCGTTGCGGCGACGGCGACGGCCAGCTCCTCGGCGATCATTTCGCGGCGCGACTGAAGGATGCGCGCGCGGATCTCAGCGGCGGCGGCGTCTGAGCGCTCTTTCGATTCCTCGCGCATCACCTCATTGAGCGCCGCGACGACCTCGTCGACGCGCGCGACCAGCGCGGCGTGCAGAGCCGACAGGGCGTCGACTGAAAGCGGCGCGCGGCCGGTGCGGTGAGCGGCCAACGCATCGAAGATGGCGGCGAGCGGCTCGGCTCGGGTGGGATGGGCGGCGTTCATCGTAACTCCTAGGTTGAATTCCCCTCCGTGGCTGAGGTAAAGCAGAGGGGCTCCTCAGACCCTCCGTGGAGAACCTGAGGAGCCCCTACCCAAGCCAGTGCCCATCCCTAAGCCCCGGCAAGTCCAATCCAGCTAAATTCCTGAGCCTTTTACCCGCCTACTGCGCCGCCACCCCCCGTGTCTGCGCCGTCCGCGAGCTTCGTGCTCGTCGGAACCTTTTAGCACGGAGTTTAGATATTCTGCAATGCTAACGCATTGTAGAGTATATAATATGCTACAATGATTGAAGGTATTGCCGCTAAGCCCGTGTTACATGTCGCTCAACCCGTTTACGGGGGAGACATGGCCCGGCCTGCGTTGGTCTTGGGGAAAAACATCCGGCGACTCCGCAAGGCGCGAGGCTGGAGCCAGGCGGATTTGGCGGCAAAGGTGGGCCTATCGATCCCGACCGTCTCGCGGCTGGAGACGGGGGACACCTGGATCGGGCAGGAAACGCTTCAGGGGATGGCGGAGGTTTTTGGTATTCCGCTTCACGAGCTACTCCTGGAAGGGGCGCCTCCGGCAAAAGTGCCGGTCCCTGTGGCTCTTGGGGAGGCCCTCCGGGTCGTCAACGCCCACATGCCGGAACTAGTCATCAAGCGAAAGACTTCAGGCAAAGCGTAACCTGATGTCGCGCTGCTGAGCCATAGGGTCTTAATCCTATGCGCAAATCTTGTCTTACCTAGCGCCGAAATCCACCGATCCGGGCCTCACCAACTTGGTGGGAGGCGGCGATGAAACGGATTCTTGCGGCGGGGCTCCTGATCGTCGGGTGCCGCACGAGCCATTCAACGATCTCCGATTCCCCTCGCTCCTGGATCTCCGCGAACGACTGGTATACGGGCCTTTCGGCGTTCTATTGGTGCGACGCCTCGACAATGCCGCCGCGCTGTTGGAAGCCCGTCCAGTGCGCCTCCGACTCAAGGCGAAGTGATTGCATCGTCGACGTCCAGGCTGACGACGAGGACGACGCGTCGTCGACCCCTCCGCCCCCGAAGGGAACGGTTCGACTCAAGACGAAGGACGAGAAGGCGGCCGAGAGGGCGAGGACGACCGAGGCCCGCGCCAAGTACGCTTGCCGCCGCGAGGGGGTCTACAACGTCTGCGAGGGCCGCAACGCGAACGGAATCCTCGAAGTCTGCAAGGCGCCCTACGACATGCCGGACGAGTGGGAGTGCGAGGCGAAGTAGCCCCCGAGGCGCGACGACGAGGTGGGGGCGGGCATCGCATTTTTGATGCGATAGGAACGGGCCGCGCAGGTTGCCCCACGCGGCCCGTCCGTCGTCTACGGCATCAGTGCTTGTACCGGCAGCTCACCTCCCCGCCGCTGCGGCTCACCACGACGACGGTGACGATCGTCGTGCCGCAGACCATCGCGATCGCGAGCAGGCACTTCGTACTGAACTTCATGGACGCGGTCCTTCCCTTGACGCGCTTGACGCGCAGAGGGCCGACGCGCTACCTTGATTAGTACACGCATACGCTTCGGCCTTACGCGCCAAGCTATGTTAGACGCCTCGCAAGGGTTGCAGCCCAAGCGAGGCTTCGTTTTTCGGCCGCGTCACTGCGGCCGTAAACGCCGAACGATTACGGCCGACGCCGGAGCTTCCAGCGGCCGTCCTTCCGAACGAAGCGGTGCTCGTGACGCCGCAGCGCCGTGACCAAGTTGATTAGCGGGTGGTCGAGATGCAGCAGCCGTCCGCGCGCCTGTATGGCGCGCATCAGGTCGCTGACGCTCATACCCTTTGGGTGCTCGGCGAGGACCACGGCGACGACCTCATGAAGCGGCTGAACCGGCGCCAATGAGCGGCGCTGTCGGATCTTCAGCCGAAGCTTTTGGCGTAAGGACGTGACGTCGGCAGCGAGCGCGGCGATCTCGGCGTCGAGCTGACCGACCTGGGCGGAAGCGGCTTCGGGCGCGGGTTCTGTCATCTTGGGATCTACTCATTCAGGTTACGACTCGGGGCGGCTCTCGTCAAGTTATAACACATGCGTTCCTGCATCTATTTTTAAAGGGTTTTGGCCGCACGAAACCGACTCTCCCCGAACCTCGCCGCCGACGCCGACGCCACGCGCCCGGATCTCGTTGACGCCGCGCCGGACGCGGGCTAGAAGGGCACATCACCCCCACCGATGAGCGGCGGTCATCCCGCGGCCTGAGTCCTTCCCTTGAAGACGACGCCCGAGAAGGCGATCCAGAACGCCATTCTGGATTGGCTCGCAGCCCATCGCTGCCTCGCCTGGCCGACGGCATCGGTCGGCCTGTTCGACCCGACGAAGAAGGTCTACCGGCGCCCCGGGAAACACTTCCGGCCCGGCGTCTCGGACATCCTCGGCATCTGGCTCGGCTGGCCGTTGGCGATCGAGGTCAAGGCGCCCCGCGGCAAGCCCACCGAGGCGCAGGAGCGGTTCCTGGACGATTTTCGCAAGGCCGGCGGCATCGGCTTCGTCGCGCGGTCGATCGATGACGTCGAGCGCGAACTGGCGCGGTGGGGGACGGCGGGATGACTCCAATCACGTTGTGTCGCGCCAGGCTAGGTCATGTCCAGTTGCGCCATGTCTCGCTTTGCCATGCTTCGTCTTGTCCGCCGGAGGAGCTCGCATGACCACGTCCGAGGCGAATTCGTTCTTCGTGATTCTCGTCGTCGCCGTCGCGTGCGCGGCGTCATGCCAGCCGCACAAGCCCGGGTCTTACTTCATCTCGAATGAGCCGAAGACGTGGCTCATGCGCGACGGCGGGCCCGCCTGGTGCGACGCGACGACGCTGCCGCCGACGTGCTGGGAGCCGGTGGTGAAGAGATGACCTCCCAACCCCCCGCCTACCGCCTAGCCGCGGCCTACCGCATGGCGAACGCCATTTGCGGCTGCGGCGCCCTGCACTTCCGCAAAGGCGGCCCTCGGCCCGGGACGTGGCTTGACGTGACGTCATGTCCGGCTTGCCTGAAGGCGCTGCCCTTCAGGACGTCGCTCCAGCGAAAGCGCGACCGGGAGCGGCACGTGGGCTCGAGGCCGAGGAAGGAGCTGCGGTGAGTCGCAAGCAAACCGTCGATCTGCCGCTGCCGGACGACAGGCCGGTCTCCGTCATTGGCCGAAAGCTCGGCCAGGGAATTGTGATCGGCGAGCCCGGCGGGGTTGAGGTCTGGATCTGTCGGATCAACAAGCGCGCCGTCCAGCTTCTCGTGCGCGCGCCCGAAGGAGAAAACGTGGCCCGCGCCGAGGTCGCCTATGAAGACGAGAGATGGTGGCCGGAGAGCGACGCATGATCCCCGACTGGGCCTGGCGCGCTCTCGCGGTCATCTTCGCCCTCTCGACGGTGATGCTGGCGGTGGCGCTGGTGGCGGTGGGGTGGAAGCGGGAGATGGAGGGGGAATGAAGACGATCCCGTTGACGCGCGGCGCGGTCGCCATCGTCGATGACGAGGACTTCGAGCGAGTCGCGGCACTAACCTGGCAGAAGAGCGGCGCGGGCTATGCCGTTCACGGCCAGCGGCGGATGATGATGCATCGTTTCGTTCTCGGTGACTTTGACACGACCCGCGACGTCGATCACATCAATCGCAACAAGCTGGACAACCGAAAGGCCAACTTGCGGATCGTTTCGCGGTCGGTGAATCGGCAGAACGCCGACAAGCCGCGGCGCGCAACGCCGCCGTCGTCGCGCTTCATCGGCGTCACCTGGAAGCGGACCTGCTGGTACGTGCAGATCTGCGTCGAGTGGAAGAAGAAGTCGGGCGGATACTTCCACGACGAGGTCGCCGCCGCGAAGAAATACGACGAGCTGGCGCTGCGATACTACGGGCCGCTCGCGCGCGTGAATTTTCCGAGGGAGGATGTGTCATCGACTTGATCTCCGCCGTAAAGTCCGGCCGGCGGTTTAGGCGCCGGGCATGCCTCCAGGGGTGGTGGTATCGCAACGATATCGGCGCCTGCATCGTCATGGATGCCGGCGAGTTCACGCGGCGCGTATTCCAGCCGAGCGCCGAAGACATCCTCGCCGACGACTGGGAGACCGAGCCCGCGCCCGTGACGGTGACGCGGGAGCAATTCTGGGAGGCTGTTCGCGATGCCCACTGCGACGTGGCCGGTAAGACTACGCCCAGAGTCATGGACATAGACGTGGACGCGCTAGCCCGCCGCCTGGGCCTTGGAGACTAACGATGGCGTGGCTGAAGGACATCGACCTAGAGCAGCTCCAGTACGCCGCGGACCATGGTTGGCGGCCGAATGCGGAGTGGATGAAGCTGGCGCTAGACGAGCTGCGCGCGCTCCGGGCCTTGGCTGCCGCGACGACGGCGCTCTGGGAGGCTGACGACTCGCCAGCTCCAAACGCGCAGCTGATGTACGAGGACGCGAAATTCGACGTGTTCAAGGCCCTCGAAGCCTGGCGCGCGGGGCGCATGTCGTGAGCCAAGAGACGCAGGCGACCGTGTTTACCGCCATGATCCTCGCGTTGGCGGGGGTGAACGTGCTCTACACCTTCGTGATCGCGCGCGCCTACCGCCACAACACGGAGATGTGGCGCTTGATCCATCGTCAGCGCCGGCTGATCGACAACCTAGCCGTGCGCGCCGGCCTTGCTGCGGGCCCTGCTGAGCCCTTCGAGGACGAGCCATGACCACCCCGCTGGAGATGGCGCGCGCGATCGTCTCGCGCGGCGAGCAATGGGCTGAGATCGCAGCAGGCGTCAATGGCGAGCAGCGTCAGCCAACGGACCTTGAGGTCGTCGCCCGCGCCCTCATCGACCTGGCCGACAACTGCGAGATGATCTTGGCCTCCGAGGTTTGGCGAGGCGACGAGGACAAGCCGCTGCCCGCGTGGGCGCTGCATCTGCGCGACGTGCTGAAGCGCCTCCGCACCGAGAGGAGCCCCGATGAGCCCGCTTGAATCGGCGCGCGCGACAGTTGAGCGGGGACGCCGCGGGGTCCGGATGGCTCGCGCGTTGCTGGAGCTAGCCCAGGCGGCGAAGGCGATCCGTCACCACGCCCCGACGTGCCCCGCGACGTTCGCGCGGCCATGTACCTGCGGGCTGTCGAAGCTGAGAGAGGCGTTGGGGAGGGCCGATGAGCAAGGCGAGTGAGTATGCGGCAAAGATGGACGCGCGGCATCGCAGAGCAGCGCGAGCGCCAACGTTCTCGTGCGGCGACTGGACGTGCGCCTATGTCAGCGGCTCGGGACAGCTTGAACTGCTAGCGGGTACGCTCACGCCCCCCGAAGCCCTCGCCCTCGCGGCCTGGATCGTGGAGACGTTTGGGGAGCCCGATGTTCACCAAGGATGACCGCATCGTGACGGCCTACGCGGAATCAGCGGCCGGCCCTGGTTGGGCGAACCAGCCGATTTGGGTCATCGTCCGTGGCCGCGACGGCGCGCTGCGCGAGGAGTGCATCCAGCCTGACGAGCAGACTGATTGGATGTACGCGCTCTACGCCGTGTCTGCGGCCGCGCACGGCAGCATGGTCAAGGCGGTGCGGGCGCATCTCGGCCAGCGAAGCGACGGCGGGGAGGGATCGTGAAGCAGCGCCACAAGCATCCGCTCGTGACCCGCCAGGACATCATCGAGGTTGTGACGGACATCACGGACCGAATGGACGCCGAACTAGAGGAGACGAAGTGCCAACGCGACATCCTCGCGGCGGCGATGCGGCAGATCGCCCAAGCCTACTGCCAAGGCGACCCAACTAGCGGCGTTGCGTGCTTGTGCTGGCCCTGCACGGCCCGCGCCGCGCTTGCCGAGGCGGGGTTGGGGGAGGGGGCGGATGCTGAGTGACTCCGATCGCTCGCTGATCGCCTCTGCGCTCCGAGCCTACGCGGACCGGATGGACGGGCCGGGCGAGTTCGCCGACTTCATGCGGACGTACATGCCTGAGCGGGTGAAGACGGAACCACGGCGGTGCCGGGAGCTGGCGGCGATGTTCTGGCCGCAGATGGACCTAGGGGGACAGGACGCCCCCGAGAAGGCCGAGGGGGCGGAATGAGCGATAGCGTCATGGAGATGCTGGACGCGATGGCGCGGGTCATCGACGGCCTGACGCCGTCAGAGCTGCGGGCCTTGGTCGAAAAGGTCGGACTGTCCAAGGAAGGCGCCGCGCAGTGCGCCAGGATCGAGCGCATGCTGCTGGAACGCGGGCGGCAGCGAGAGAAGGCCGAGGGGTCGGGCGATGGCTGACGTCGTAGCGCTCTGGATCGGGCGCCTGCTGTTGCTAGTTCTCGGGATCGGCGCGCTAGCGGTTGCCGCCGACTGGGCATTGGTCAAGGTGACCAAGGCGTGCGGGTCCTACAAGATCGTCGTCGAGTGGCAGCTTGACCGGATGCGCCGCAGGCGGGGGCGGCTGGTGAAGAGGATCGAGGAGGGGTCGGGCGATGGGTAGGCTGGAGGAGCTGCGCAAATGGGACGACCTCGCGTCTAAGGCGCCGTGGACGATCAATTGCGATGGTCCGGTGCCGATCATCCGCAGCGAGCTTTCGGATTATACGGTCTGCAAGCCGTACCTGTGCGCGGACCTGGAGCTGATCGTGGCGGCGCGGAATGCCCTGCCCGCCTTGCTAGCCGTCGCCGAGGCGGCTCGCATCCCTGACGAGGAGCAGTTAGTCCCCGACGACGATGAGCGCGCGCCCGGTTGGGTCCTCGTGCCGCGGGAGCGCCTCAAGGCACTACGCGAAGCCCTCGACGCCCTCGGGGGCGGGCAATGAAGACGTGCCCGCGCTGCGACGACGAGACGGCCAAGGTCATCGCCTGGGGTCTGCCGCTACGCCTCTGCCTCAAGTGCAACATGGTCGGCGGGGCGTGGGCCATGGTCTATGACGCGCTGGCCGTCTTCGAGACCGAGGGGTTCTCGTTCATGGTCTACCGGGGGAGCTACTGGCGGGCGCTCTGGCACTGGCTTCGGGGCCGAGACGCCCTCGGGGGCGGGTGATGGCCGAGCCTGAGCTACGCCCTTGCGGCGTCTGCGGTGGGCCGGCGCAGCTCTATGCGCGCTGGACGCTGACGAGCCACGAGATGAAGCGCAATTACGTCTGGGTCGAGTGCGCGAGCACGCCGCCCTGCGAGACGGGGACCTGTCACAAGAGAGACGAGACGGCCATCGCGGCCTGGAACAAGTTGGCTCAAAATAGCCGTCTCTCCCAGCCACGACCTGGCGGAAAGGGACGGGAATGAGTGAGAGGCCGGACCTGGACGCGATCGAGGCGCAGGCGACGAAGGCGCGAGACGCGGGCTCGCGCTACTCGCATCCCGACGTGCTGCCCTTGGTGCGCTACGCCCACCGCCTGGAGGCCGAGCTAGCCGCCCGCGATCCGCTGGCCATGTCGCAGCGCATCAACGAGCTGCTGGAGGACCGGCGCAGGCTGGAGGCCGACCGTGACATGGCGATGGCCCTAGCAGAGAAACGCGACCAGCGAGCCGAAGCCGCCGAGCGCGAGCGGGACAGACTGAAAGCCGAGCTGGAGGAGTCCCTCACCGAGCTAGTCGAGGCCGAGCGCGAGCGGGACGAGGCGCGGGCCCAGGTCAAGAGCATCGCAAAGCAGTTAGCATGGTCGCGCGACGACGCGGGGGCTATTGAGTGCCAGCGAGACGAGGAGCGCGAGCTGCGGCGGCGGGCACTAATGCGGGCGCTGTTCTACCGTCGGGCGCTCCGCGAGGCCAAAGCCATGCGGACGGCAATCGGCTGGACGGTTGATCGTGCCATTGACGAGCGCGAGAAGGCCGAAGCCGAGGCGGCGAGGCTGCGGGAGGTTATAAGGAGTTTTCCTGGAGCGCCTTATAACCCCGCCGAGGAGGGGCGTGAGCAATCTGGACCGAATGCCAAAACGGGGATGAGTAAATTTGCTCAACGCGGTGAGCAAACGCTCACCTTCGGTATGGGGATCGTGGGAAATCCCACCGTCCCACCTGACGAGGAGCTTCGCCTCGGCCCCAACGTAGACCGTGAGGCGTTGGAGAAGGCGCCCAACGTGATCCCCGAGGGCTACTTCGAGCGGCATCCGCTAAAAGAGCTGCGCGACGGGAAGTGGGTTGAGGTGAAGAAGGACGAGGGCGGAGGGGCGGGGGGTGAGCGATAGTAGTTGGACGCAGTGCGACTCGTGCGGCGCGTCGATCTTGGAGCACAAGGCCAAGAAGGCGTGGTCGCGCGTTCACCTCGCAAGATTCCACGGCAAGGACACGGGGGGCTTTACCTCATTCGACCTCTGCCCGAAGTGCCTCCCGGCGCCGATGACGAACAACGGGCTGATCGCCGCGCTCAAGCGGGCGCTGGGGCGAGGGCGGAGGGGCGGGGGGTGATTCGCGAAGGCGTCATCGTTGGGAATGCTTTGCCGCAAATGCTCTACGTGCAGACGGCTCTGGCGCCCGGCGTCGACCCGAGCCCGGCGCTTGCGCGGCAGCTCCGCGTGCAGATGGCGAAGGCGCTCGCCGATGCCTTCGTAAAGTCGGGCTACGCGCAGTTCGACGTGGTTGAGAACCTAGATGGCCGGCGCGTCATGCGTGCCGTGGTCGGCGTCTTCAAGCCCGCGCGAGGGGAGGTGCCGTGATCGATCTGTCGGCGATCCGTGCGAGATGGGGCGCCGTTTCCCCCGGCGTCCGCGCCAACGTCTACGGTCACTCGCAGGCGGTGCGGCGGTTGCTCGAAGAAGATCTGCCAGCCGCCATCGCAGAGATCGAGGCGCTCCGAAAGCGGCTCCAGGAGCGGGCGGAGAAGTCAATAGACGCGGAGTTCGTGGTAATATAGGGAAACGTCCGTCCTGTTTATCCGGGAGGGATTCCCATGTTAGCCGTCCTCGTCCAAGAACG
>Ga0196981_1000211_pt1 | contig 39747 bp, 42 predicted proteins | sample S3_2013CmetaG_FD_155462 | JGI IMG/M metagenome (GOLD analysis project Ga0196981, IMG submission 155462) | Soil microbial communities from Anza Borrego desert, Southern California, United States - S3_20-13C | ecosystem: Environmental > Terrestrial > Soil > Desert | place: USA: California... | reverse complement strand
CACAGCCTGCTGCAACTCGAAGGTGAACCCAAGGCATAATGAATCTCGCTTTATTCGACCTAGACCACACCCTGATACCGCTCGATTCGGATTACGAATGGGGCCAGTTCCTTGTCCGCATCGGCGCCGTCGATGCCGACGAATTCGCCCGGCGCAACGCTGCTTTCTACGCGCAGTACGAAGCAGGCACGCTCGACCCGGTGGAATACCTTGAATTCGCACTCGGCACGCTTGCCCGGTTTCCGCGCAAGCAGCTCGACGCCTGGCGGGTGCAGTTCATGGACGAAGTCGTCCTGCCCGGCATCCGACCGGCCGCTACGGACCTGGTCAAGTATCACCAAAAGGCGGGCGACCAGGTCGCCATCATCACGGCCACCAACAAGTTCGTGACCGAACCGATCGCAAAAGTGTTCGGCATTGATACCCTGATCGCCGCCCTGCCGGAAACCACTGCCGACGGTGAAATCACCGGCAAGCTGGTCGGCATTCCTACGTCCGGTCCGGGCAAGGTCATCCACATGAACGAATGGCTCGCGTCCCAGGGAAAATCGCTCGCGAGCTTCCCGCGCAGCTATTTCTACAGCGATTCCCAGAACGACATCCCCCTGCTGTCGGCCGTCACCCATCCGGTCGCCACCAACCCGAACGCCTTGCTTAAAGCCCATGCACAAGCGCAAGGCTGGCCCATCCTGACACTGTTCGATGATTAAAAAGTTTATCAAGCGCATTCTCGGCGGCAAAAAGAAGGCAGAAAACCCGCATCAGCCCGTTGTGCTCGGACCGCAGGAACATGGGATCAACCCCCAACTGCTGTCCTCGCACGCCGTGCGCGTGACGCAGACACTGCAGGAAAACGGCTTCAAGGCATTCGTCGTCGGCGGCGCCGTGCGCGACCTGCTGCTCGGTATAAAGCCGAAGGATTTCGACGTTGCCACCAACGCTACGCCGGAACAGGTGAAGCGCCTGTTCCGCCGCGCCTTCATCATCGGCAAGCGATTCCAGATCGTGCATGTGATGTTTGGCCAGGAAATCATCGAGGTGACGACCTTCCGCGGCGCTTCTGCCGACGCCGCACCGAAGGACGAACACGGCCGCGTGCTGCGCGACAACACCTTCGGCGAACAGCATGAAGACGCCGTCCGCCGCGATTTCACGATCAACGCGATGTACTACGACCCGGCCGCGCAGACCGTGCTCGATTACCACAACGGCATCGCCGACATCCGCAACAAGACCCTGCGGATCATCGGCGCGCCGGAAGCCCGCTACCGGGAAGATCCGGTGCGCCTCCTGCGCGTGGTGCGCTTCGCCGCCAAGCTCGGCTTCACCATCGACACGGCTACGCGCGAGCCCATCCAGGTGATGGCGCCGCTGATCAATAACGTCCCCGCCGCGCGCGTGTTCGACGAGATGCTCAAGCTGCTGATGAGCGGGCACGCCCTCGCCTGCCTGCAGCAATTGCGCAAGGAAGGCCTGCACCACGGCCTGCTGCCGCTGCTCGACGTCGTGCTCGAGCAGCCTCTCGGCGAAAAATTCGTCACGCTTGCACTGGAAAACACGGACGAGCGCGTTCGTCAGGGCAAGGGCGTCTCGCCCGGCTTCCTGTTCGCCTCGCTGCTGTGGCACCAGGTCCTGGAGAAGTGGAACGCCTACAAGGCAGCGGGCGAGTTCCCCATCCCCGCCCTGCACCTGGCGGCCGACGACGTGCTGAACACGCAGACGGAGAAGCTCGCCCTGCAGCGCCGTATCGCGACCGATATGCGCGACATCTGGGCGATGCAGCCGCGTTTCGAACGCCGTACCGGCAAGTCGCCGTACAAGCTGCTCGAGCATCCGCGCATGCGGGCAGGCTACGACTTCCTGCTGCTGCGCTGCGAATCGGGCGAACTCGACGCCGAGCTCGGCCAATGGTGGACTGACTTCATTGCCGCCGACGGCCCGGGCCGTGAAGAGCTGCTGGCCAGGAAGCCGCGTACAGAAGGCGAATCCGCTGCCCCCAAAAAGCGCCGCCGCCGTGGCGGACGCAACAAGAGCAAGCCCGCCCCCGTGGAAGGCAGCGCTACATGACCATGGCGCAGACGTCGGGCTACATCGGCATCGGCGCCAACCTTGGTGATGCCCGCGACACCGTCACCCAGGCCATCGCATTGATCGGCAAGCTGCCGCAAACACAGCTTGCTGCAACATCCAGCCTCTTCAGCACCGCTCCGATTGATGCCGGTGGCGAGGACTATGTCAACGCCGTCGTGAAGATCAACACCCGTCTTCAGCCCATTGAGTTGCTGCAGGCACTGCAGGCGCTGGAGCAGGACTTCGGCCGCCAGCGCCCCTATCGCAACGCGCCGCGCACACTGGACCTCGATATCCTGATGTACGGCGACCACGTCATCTCAACGGAAACTCTGGAAATACCACATCCGCGAATGACACAACGCGCATTCGTGCTGATCCCGTTGCTCGAGATCGATCCCTTCATTACCATTCCGAAACAAGGCCCCGCTCACAGCTTTGTGACAGCCGTCTCCGGCCAGGCCATTCGGAAAATCTGAGTCATGCAAATACCTGTTGTTGCGCAAACCGTCGGTTTGCTCGTCCTTTCGAACGTCTTCATGACGATCGCCTGGTACGGTCATCTCAAGAACCTGGCGAGCAAGCCGTGGTGGATCGCTGCCGTCATCAGCTGGGTCATCGCCCTGTTCGAGTACCTGCTGCAGGTGCCGGCAAACCGTATCGGCTACACCGAACTCAGCCTCGCGCAGCTCAAAATCATGCAGGAAGCGATCACGCTCACCGTGTTCGTGCCCTTTGCGATGATTTACATGAACCAGCCGTTCAAGCTCGACTACATCTGGGCCGGCCTGTGCCTGGTGGGCGCCGTCTACTTCATCTTCCGCACATGAGCTTCGATCGCTACAAGTACATCGTGGTCGAAGGACCGATTGGCGTCGGCAAGACCTCCTTGACGCGCAAGCTCGCCGAGACGACCGGCGCGCAGACGCTGCTCGAACTGCCCCAGGACAACCCCTTCCTGGAGAAGTTTTACCGCGCCCCGTCGCGCTACGCGCTGCCCACACAGATGTTTTTCCTGTTCCAGCGCATGAACCAGCTGCGGGACATGACCCAGACTGACCTGTTCGACGCGCGCGTTGTCTCAGACTTCCTGCTCGACAAGGACCCGATCTTCGCACGCCTGACGCTGGGCGATGACGAACTCAACTTGTACCAGCAGTTGTATTCCCATTTGCGTCCGCAGGCGGCCGTGCCGGACCTCGTCATCTACTTGCAGGCCCAACCCGAAACGCTGGTCGAGCGCGTGAAGAAACGCGGCATTTCGATGGAAGCCGGCATTTCCGAGATGTACCTCTACCGTCTTTGTGAAAGTTACAGCCGTTTCTTTTATCATTACGACGCCGCTCCGCTGCTGATCGTGAATACAGAGAACCTCAATCCGATCGAGCGCGAAGACGACTACAACCTGCTGGTACGACGCATCGGAGAAATGCGCGGCAAGCGGGAATTTTTCAACCTTGGGGAATAACTATGTCGGGATATCTGCAAGAAAGCGCACCGGCCGCATCGCCGACGCGCAGCAAGGCGGTTACCGTGCCGTCGCTGCTGGCGATGAAGAACGCGGGTGAAAAGATTGCGATGCTGACTTGCTACGATGCCAGCTTTGCCGCATTGATGGACCGCTGCGGCGTGGACGTGTTGCTGGTCGGCGATTCCCTCGGCAATGTCTGCCAGGGGCACAGCTCCACCCTGCCCGTCACGATCGGCGATATCGCCTATCACACCGCATCGGTTGCACGTGGCAACCAGAACGCCCTGCTGATCGCGGACATGCCCTTCGGCACCTACGCGACGCCCGAGTCGGCATTCGAGAATGCCGTCAAGCTGATGCAGGCCGGCGCGCAGATGGTCAAGCTGGAAGGCGGCGCATGGCTCGTCGAGACGGTGAAATTCCTCACCGACCGTGCCGTACCGGTGTGCGCCCACCTCGGCCTCACGCCGCAGTCTGTGCATCAGCTGGGTGGATTCAAGGTACAGGGGAAAACCGCGGAAGGCGCGGAAAAACTGAAGGCGGATGCGCTTGCCCTGCAAGAGGCCGGCGCGTCGATCCTCGTGCTGGAAGCCATTCCGACGGCGCTGGGCAAGGAAGTCACCGACATGCTGGCGATGCCGACCATCGGCATCGGCGCAGGTCCCGATTGCTCGGGACAGGTGCTGGTCATGCACGACATGCTGGGTGTCTTCCCCGGCAGGAAGGCGCGCTTCGTGAAGAACTTCATGGACGGCCAGACCAGTATTGAAGCGGCCATCCGCGCCTACATCGCCGCGGTCAAGGACAAGTCCTTCCCCGCGGCCGAACACTGTTTTTAATCGTTGTTCTCGTAACGCGCGAGGCTCTTGGGCATCTTTTCGGCCAGGTCCTCGGCGTTACTTACGGTGAGCCCGAGATCGCGCAGCAAACCATCCTTGAGGCCGTAGATCCAGCTATGGATCGTGAGTTGCTGGCCTCGCTCCCATGCATCCTGAACGATCGTCGTCTGGCACACGTTGACCACCTGCTCGAGCACATTCAGCTCGCACAGGCGATCCTGCCTCACGCCCAGCGGTAACACCTCGCCCAGATAGCGTTCGTGTTTCTGGTGCACATCCTGCACATGGCGCAGCCAGTTGTCCGCGAGTCCAATGCGACGTCGGGCGAGTGCGGTATGGACGCCGGAACAACCGTAATGGCCGCAGACGATCACATGCTTCACCCCCAGCACGTCAATCGCGAACTGCAGGACGGACAGGCAGTTAAGATCGGTATGCACCACGACGTTGGCGACGTTGCGGTGGACGAACAGTTCGCCCGGCAGCAGGTTGACGATTTCGTTGGCGGGCACGCGGCTGTCGGCGCAACCGATCCACAAATATTCAGGCGATTGCTGGCCGGCGAGCTTCTTGAAGAAGGAGGCATCCTGGGCCACCATGGCGGAGGCCCAGTCGCGGTTGTTCTGGAACAGGTGTTCCAGCATGACGGAATTGGTATCGTTCTGAGTCATCTTGCACCAGTCGTAAACAGGAAGAGTCAGGCCGACCGGACGCAAAAAGCACAAAGAAGCACGAAATTAGGCGAAGTTGGCACAGGAACTTTGCTGTGCGAGATCGGCGCGCAGGCGGCATGACGTCCGGCACAACCGGACGCACCGCGCATTATACAGAGGACAAGCTTGCCGACACAGAAACGCCGGCGGGAGATCAGGAGTTGTTGCCGCGCGCGCCGGTGTCGGGCTTCTCGCCCAGCATCAGGGGTTTGAGCTGTGCATCAACCGGCTTGTCACCCAGCCAGATCTTCAGCAAGGCGTTGTAGAACGCCACGTCCGGCAGGACGTCGGACACCTTCTTGCCATTGACATGCACCACCGTGCCCGATCCGGGAATCCAGTCGGTAGTGAGCACATCTCCCTTCTTCAGCTCGGGAATGGACGCGAAAATCTCACCAAACTTCTGCAACTGCATGATCAGCTTCGCCTTCTCGTTGCGGTCGCTGTTCTGCTGGATTCCGCTCATGAAGCCACGGCCGAGCTCCTCATTGCTCACATCGCGCAACATCACGATCGTGACGCGCTTGGGGCCGGGAGCCGCGAGGACATCCTGCACAGAGGACTTCTTTTCGGGGAGGTAGAGGCCGGCGACATAGACCTTGAAGATGGCCTTGTAGCGAATGCCGGCCCCGTTGAGCTTGAGTTCCTGGTTCGCCAGGCGCACGGTATCGTCCAGCTTGACGCCGCCCACTTCTGCAGCGGACGCGAGGATGGGGTGTGACAGTACTGCTGCGGCACCAATGAGGCCGAGCGCACGGGTTACGCGAATGCCAAGCTTCATGTTGTCTCCAGAATAATATTTATTTACAGCAATAGAACGAGCGTTTCATTATCCTGAGAAAAGCTAGAGGAACTCCTCTAAATCTCGCACAAAAAAAGCCGCGGGTCCCGGGGACCGGCGGCTTTCCGATACAGGAATTTGAGGATTACTCGAAGAATTCCTTGACCTTGTCCTTCCACGACTTGCTTTGCGGGCTGTGCTTGGAGCCTCCGGCCGTAGTCAGCTTTTCAAACTCCTGCAGCAATTCCTTCTGGCGATCGGTGAGCTTGACCGGCGTCTCGACCACGACGTGGCAGAACAGGTCGCCAGCGTAGCCCGAGCGTACGCCCTTGATGCCCTTGCCGCGCAGGCGGAAGGTCTTGCCGGACTGCGTGCCTTCCGGCAGCGTGAAGGATGCCTTTCCATTGAGCGTCGGCACTTCGACTTCGCCGCCCAATGCTGCCTTGGCAAACGACACAGGGATCTCGCAATGCAGGTCGTCGCCGTCACGCTGGAAGACCTCGTGCGGCTTGATGCGAATTTCCACATACAGGTCGCCCGGGGGCCCACCGTTCATGCCCGGCTCGCCGTTGCCCGACGAGCGGATGCGCATGCCGTCGTCGATGCCGGCCGGGATCTTCACTTCCAGCGTCTTGTTGCGCTTGATGCGTCCCGCGCCGCTGCATGTCGTGCAGGGATTGGGAATCATCTTGCCGGTGCCGTGGCACTTCGGGCAGGTCTGCTGGATGCTGAAGAAGCCCTGCTGCATGCGCACCTGGCCCTGCCCGCCGCAAGTGGTACAGGTCGTCGGGGACGTGCCCGGCTTTGCGCCAGAACCATGGCAGGTATCGCATTCGTCCCAGGACGGCACGCGAATCGTGGTGTCGTAGCCGTGCGCCGCCTGCTCAAGCGTGATTTCCAGGTTATAGCGCAAGTCCGCGCCCCGGTAGACCTGCGGGCCGCCGCGGCCGCCGCGTGCGCTTTGACCAAAAATATCGCCGAAAATGTCGCCGAACGCGTCGGAGAATCCGCCGAAACCGGCGCCTCCTGCGCCAAAGCCGCCACCGCCCATGTTCGGGTCCACACCCGCATGGCCGTAACGGTCATAGGCTTCGCGCTTGCCTGCGTCGGAGAGCATCTCGTAGGCTTCTTTCGCCTCCTTGAACTTCTCTTCCGCTCCCTTGCTGTCCGGATTGCGGTCCGGGTGGTACTTCATCGCGAGCTTGCGATACGCCTTCTTGATCTCTTCCTCGGAGGCGTTCTTCGCTACACCCAGAATCTCGTAATAATCTCGCTTTGACATCTTGTAGGCGTCCTGTTTCTAAACGCAAAACGCCGAGTCGAGGATCTGGAGGATCGCATCGGCTCGGCGGGCCATCGCGGCGCTACTAAGTTGCGTTAGCCGCGATGAGGGTCATTACTTGTCTTTGACTTCCTTGAAGTCGGCGTCGACGACGTCTTCTTCCTTGGCCTTGGCTTCCGATGCGCCTGCACCTGCACCGCCGGCAGCGCCTGCGGCGCCTGCGGCACCCGCTGCACCCGCCTGCTGCGCCTGTGCGTCAGCGTACATCTTCTCGCCCAGCTTCTGGGCAGCCGTGGACAGCGCTGCAACCTTGGCGTCGATGTCGGACTTGTCGTTACCCTTCAGGGCGCCTTCCAGGTCCTTGATCGCTGCTTCGATCTTTTCCTTCTCGCCGCCGTCCAGCTTGTCGCCATACTCGGTCAAAGCCTTGCGCGTCGAGTGTACCAGCGCGTCGCCCTGGTTGCGGGCATCGGCTAGTTCCTTCAGCTTCTTGTCTTCGTCCGCATACAGCTCGGCGTCCTTCACCATCTTCTGGATTTCCTCCTCGGACAGACCCGAGTTGGCCTTGATGGTGATCTTGTTTTCCTTGCCGGAGGCCTTGTCCTTCGCGCTCACGTGCAGGATGCCGTTGGCGTCGATGTCGAACGTCACCTCGATCTGCGGAATGCCGCGCGGTGCCGGCGGGATGCCTTCGAGGTTGAACTCGCCCAGCAGCTTGTTGCCGGTCGCCATTTCACGCTCGCCCTGGTAGACCTTGATGGTCACGGCCGGCTGGTTGTCGTCGGCGGTCGAGAACACCTGGCTGAACTTGGTCGGGATCGTGGTGTTCTTCTGGATCATCTTGGTCATCACGCCACCCAAGGTTTCGATACCCAGGGACAGCGGAGTCACGTCCAGCAGCAGCAGGTCCTTGCGGTCGCCCGACAGCACGGAACCCTGGATCGCAGCGCCGACGGCGACGGCTTCATCCGGGTTGACATCCTTGCGCGGCTCCTTGCCGAAGAACTCCTTCACCTTGTCCTGCACCTTCGGCATACGGGTCATGCCGCCGACCAGGATCACGTCCTGGATGTCGGAAACCTTCACGCCTGCATCCTTGATGGCGATGCGGCACGGCTCGATGGTGCGCTCGATCAGTTCCTCGACCAGCGATTCCAGCTTGGCGCGGGTGATCTTCATGTTCAGGTGGACCGGCGCGCCGTTGACCATGGCGATATACGGCTCGTTGATCTCGGTCTGCTGCGAGGAGGACAGCTCGATCTTCGCGCGCTCGGCGGATGCCTTGATGCGCTGCAGGGCGATCGGGTCCTTGGACAGGTCGAGGCCGTTGATCTTCTTGAACTCGTCAATGATGTAGTCGATCATGCGCTGGTCGAAGTCTTCACCACCGAGGAAGGTGTCGCCGTTGGTGGACAGCACTTCGAACTGCATTTCGCCGTCGACGTCCGCGATCTCGATGATGGAGATGTCGAAGGTACCGCCGCCGAGGTCATACACGGCGATCTTGCGGTCGCCCTTGCCGCTCTTGTCCAGGCCGAATGCCAGCGCAGCCGCGGTCGGCTCGTTGATGATGCGCTTCACATCCAGGCCGGCGATGCGGCCGGCGTCCTTGGTTGCCTGGCGCTGTGCGTCGTTGAAGTAAGCCGGAACCGTAATGACGGCTTCAGTCACTTCCTCGCCGAGATAGTCTTCGGCGGTCTTCTTCATCTTGCGCAGCACTTCCGCGGACACCTGCGGCGGCGCGAGCTTCTTGTCGCGTGCCTGCACCCATGCATCGCCGTTGTCGGCCTTGACGATTTCATAGGGCATCAGGTTGATGTCCTTCTGGACTTCTTTTTCCTGGAATTTGCGGCCGATCAGACGCTTGACCGCGTAGAGCGTGTTCTTCGGGTTGGTGACGGCCTGACGCTTCGCCGGGGCGCCGACGAGGATCTCGCCGTCGTCCTGATAGGCGATGACGGAAGGCGTCGTACGGGAGCCTTCGGAGTTTTCGATGACCTTCGGCTGGCCGCCTTCCATGATGGCGACGCAGGAGTTGGTCGTACCCAAGTCAATGCCAATGATCTTGCCCATGATGTGTTCCTTTAAAACGAGAGTTTTCTAATGTGTTGTATATGTGGAACAAAGTGCCGGTTTCAAGCGCCTTTGCAGCCATTCTCCGAATTTTTATTGCGCTACCGTGACCAGCGCAGGCCGCAGCAGGCGGTCGGCGATCATATAGCCCTTCTGCAGGACGGTAACGATGGTGTTGGCTTCCTGGTCGGCCGGCACCATGGAAATGGCCTGGTGCTTCATCGGGTCGAGCTTCTCGCCCGGCACGGGATTGATTTCCTGCAGGCGATTGCGCTCGAAGGCGGAGGAGAGCTGCTTCAGGGTCATTTCGACACCTTCCTTCAGCGACTCGACCGACGGGGTGTCCAGCTTGAGGGCCATTTCGAGGCTGTCCTTCACCGGCACGAGTGCCTCGGCGAAACCTTCGATGGCGAACTTGTGCGCCTTGGCGACGTCTTCCTGGGCACGGCGGCGGATGTTTTCCGTGTCCGCCTTCGCGCGCAGGAACGCGTCTTGCATCTCTGTCGCACGTGCCTCCGCCGCCGCGAGCCGTTCTTCCAGGCTCGGGCCGGTTTGGGCCTGAGCCGGCTGCTCAACGTTCGCGCCGTCTTGCGGCGGAATCGCCTGTTCCACCTGGTCTTGCATCTTTTCTTGATCTTGCATCACAAAAAGTCTCCAGAAAATCAATGACTTAGTTTCGATTGCAACAGTAAATGGGGGTATCCCTTACTTTTTCAAGGGGAATGGGATGCTTTATTTGAGAAAAATTTACCGATCACGGAACGTAAAGACTTGTTACACACTTTACCCGGCGCAGGGCTTCAATTCGGGGACAGGCGTACTAGGATGAGCTTAACCAAGTTGCAACCGGATTTCCCCAGTTGCAAAGGAGTAAAGACCATGAAACTGCCATTGATTTCGGCATCCGTCGTCGCCTACACCCTGCTCGGGGCGGCATGGATCTGCCAAGCAGACCTGCTGACGTTCTGACGATGCCCCGCTCCGGCGCCACCGGCGCGGATCAGTTTTTCGCCCCCATCTGCACGGCCCGTTGACGCGCCACGTCGGCATCCTTGCGCGCATCCTCGCGCATCTGGGGCGTCAGCATCGTGGGCCAGCCGACCATGTGCTGCTCGGCGATCTCGGCCAACGCGCGAATCCAAGCCGGGTCTTCGTTGAGACAGGGAATGTAGTGGAACTCCTTGCCCCCGGAGGTGAGGAAGTCCTGCTTGACCTCCATCGCGATCTCTTCGAGGGTTTCGAGGCAATCGCTGGTGAAGCCTGGACAGAGCACGTCAATGCGGCGCACGCCTTCCTTGCCCATCTTCTGGACGGTCGGCGCCGTATAGGGCTGCAACCACTCCGCCTTGCCGAAGCGTGACTGGAAGGTGACGATGTACTGCTCGGGCGACAGGTGCAGCGCATTTGCAAGCAGGCGCGCGGTCTTGTGGCACTCGCAGTGGTACGGGTCGCCGAGGAGCAGCGTGCGCTTGGGCACGCCGTGGAAGCTCATGACCAGCTTGTCGGGCCTCCCGTGGACATCCCAGTGCGCGAGCACGGACCTCTTCAGCGCATCAATGTACCCCTCGTTGTCGTGATAGTGCTTGACGAAGCGCAGCTCCGGCACATTGCGCACCTTAGTATAGTGGCTGAACACGGCATCGAAGATGGAAGCCGTCGTCGTCGCCGAATATTGCGGATAAGCCGGCAGGATCAGGATGCGGTCGCAGCCGTCGGCCTTGAGCTTGTCCACGACTTCGGCTACGGACGGGCTGCCGTAACGCATGGCGTAGGCCACCTGCACATCGTGCCCGCGTTCGCCGAGGTAGCCGCGCAACAGCGCCGCCTGTTTCTTCGTATGGACCAGCAGCGGCGAGCCTTCCTGGGTCCAGATCGACGCGTACTTGGCCGCTGACTTCGACGAGCGGAATGGCAGGATCGCGCCGTTGAGGATGAGCCACCAGACTGCCCGGGGGATTTCTACCATGCGCGGATCCCAAAGGAATTGCCTGAGGTAGCGCCGCACTGCGGGCGTGGTCGGCTCGTCAGGGGTGCCGAGATTGACCAGGACGAGGCCGGTCTTTGACAACGTGCCGTGGGAATACGGCGGTTCCGGGTTGGGACGCATCGTGTGCGGGTTTCCTGTTGAACTGTGTTAGGACGCGAGCAATTCGCGCGCGTGCTTGCGTGTCGTGGCGGTGATTTCGAGGCCGCCGAGCATGCGGGCGATTTCCTCGATGCGTGCTTTCGAATCGAGCGCGTCAATGTTGGACAAGGTGCGTCCTTCCATACTGCGCTTGCTGACCTGGAAATGCTGGTTAGCCTGACTCGCGACTTGCGGCAAGTGTGTCACGCATAGCACCTGACGGTCCTGACCAAGCCGCTTGAGCAGGCGCCCCACCACTTCCGCCACGCCACCGCCGATACCGCTGTCGACTTCATCGAAAATCAGCGTCGGCGTCACGGTGGCGGTCGAGGTAATGACAGAGATGGCGAGCGAAATCCGGGCCAGCTCGCCGCCGGATGCCACTTTCGCCAAAGGACGCGGCGACGTTCCGGCATGGGCGGCGACAAGGAATTCCACCTGTTCCATTCCGTAGGCTGCAGGTTCGCATTCGTTCAATGCAATGACAAAACGGCCGCCCGACATGCTCAAGTCCTGCATCGCGGCGGTCACTGCTTCGCTCAATGCCTTGGCAGCTTTTGCGCGGGCCTTTGACAGCTTTCCTGCGGCGGCCATGTACTCGGTCTTGCACTTTTCTTCCTGGGCGCGCAGGGCTTCGACATCGCTGGCGTCGGCCAGCTGCTTCAATTGCGCGGAAAGCGTCTCGTATTCCTGCGGCAAGTCTTCCGGCGCGACGCGGAACTTGCGCGCGGTGGAATGGATCGCGTCAAGGCGCGCCTCGACTTCCTGCAGGCGCGCCGGATCGAGCTCGACGCGGCCGAGGTAATCGTTCAACGCGTAGACCGCCTCCTGCAACTGGATGCGGGCCGGTTCCAGCGCATCGACGACCGGCTTCAGGGCGGCATCGACATCGGACAGCTTGCCCAGCTTCAGCGTCAGTGCGGACAACTGGGACAGGATCGGACTGGTGTCCGACTCGGAAATCACGGTCAAGGCTTCCTGCGCACCTTCGAGCAGGCTGGCCGCATGGGCAAGCCTGCTGTGCTCATTGCTGATCTCGGCCCACTCGCCCGGCTTGACCGCGAGCTTTTCCAGCTCACCGACCTGCCATTCGAGGCGCTCGCGCTCCAGCAGGACATTCCTCGCGTTCGTTTCGAATTCTTCGCGTTGCCGTGACAATGCTCGCCATGCCTTGTGCGCTGCGGCCACGGCTTTCGCATCGTCGAGCAATCCGGCCTGGGTGTCGAGCAGGATGCGTTGCGCGTCCTGCTTCAGCAGCGACTGGTGCGCATGCTGGCCATGGATATCGACCAGCATTTCGCCCAGCTCGCGCAGTTGCGCCGCCGTCGCAGTGATGCCATTGATGAAAGCCTTCGATCGCCCGGCGTTGTCAATCACGCGCCGCAGCAGCACGCTGCCTTCGTCATTGCTGAACTCCTGCTCTGCCAGCCATGATTCCACTTCATCATGGGTGCTGAATTCCGCGGTGATATCGGCTTTCGCCGCACCTTCGCGTACGACGCTTGCGTCGCCACGACCGCCGAGTGCCAGGGCGAGCGCGTCGATCAGGATCGATTTGCCGGCACCGGTCTCGCCGGTGAAGACGGTGAAGCCTGGGGCAAACTCGAGTTCGATCGAATCAACGATCACGAAATCGCGGATGGAAAGTGTGCGAAGCATCTTGGAAATGGCTTTTTGGGCAAAAACAGCCTGCTATTTTAACTTCCCCGCCACGGAGGGATACTCATGCCAGTGCAGCTTTTCCCGCAAGGTATCGTAGTAGCTCCAGCCTTGCGGATGCAGGAAGGTAATGGTGTGTGCGGAACGGCGGATGAAAATGCGGTCGTGGTGCTGCAGGCTGGCCAGCGATTGCATGTCGAAATTGACGCTGATGTCGCGCCCACCCATGATTTCCACGACGACCGTGCAGGAGTCGGGAATCACGATGGGCCGGTTGGAGAGGGCGTGCGGTGCGATCGGCACGAGCACCATGCCCGACAGGCTCGGGTGCAGCAGCGGACCGCCGGCCGACAAGGCATAAGCTGTCGAACCGGTCGGCGTGGAAATGATCAGTCCGTCCGACCGCTGGTTGTACATGAAATGACCATCGACTTCAACCTTCAATTCGGCCATGCCGGTGGTCGAGCCGCGCGCCACGACGACATCATTGAACGCCAATGCGTGGAAAATAGCCTCGCCGTCGCGAATGACCGACCCTTCCAGCAAGGTGCGCTGCTCGGACTCCAGTTTTCCGGAGAGCATGTCGGCAAGGACCTGGATCATGACATCTTGCGAAATATCGGTCATGAAACCGAGGCGCCCCTGATTGATGCCGATCAGGGGAACGTTGTATGGCGCGAGCTGACGCGCGATGCCGAGCATCGTACCGTCACCCCCGACGACAATGGCAACGTCCGCATGCGCGCCGATTTCTGCCGGCGTCATGGTCGGCACGCCGGGCAGCGACACGTTCTGCGCCGTTTCGGCTTCGAGCACGACCTTGTGCCCGGATTGTGCGAGAAATCCGGCAATATCAGACAATGACTGCTCGATGCCGGCGGCCATGTATTTGCCAACGATGGCAACTGTCTGGAAGGCGACCGCGCGGTCGAATGGCTTGAAAGGCAACATGCAGCAGATTAGACCATAATTTGACGGTCTGTTACAGGCATTGAAACGATGGAACCCGATCCCATATGTCAAACATAAGAGCCGTCCTGTTCGACCTGGACGACACGCTGTGGCCAATCGTGCCGGTCATCAAGCGCGCGGAAAAACTGCTCTACGAGTGGCTGAAAGTACACGCCCCGCCGGTTGCAGAGCGCGTCACCATCGAGAGCATGCGCGAGCGGCGACAGCAGCTGATGGCGACCGACCCGGTGTACCAGATCGACCTGCGACTGTTGCGCCGGGCCGTGCTGCTTGAGGCGTTCGCTGATTCCGGACTGGACATCCGGCTGGTAGATGAAGCGATGGATGTGTTTTCGACAGCGCGCAATGAAGTCACGCCTTTCGAGGATGTCCTGCCGGCACTCAAGAGGTTGTGCGGGCGGGTCATCCTGGGCTCCGTGTCCAACGGCGTAGCGGACCTGCATGCCATCGGCATGGCGCATTATTTCCGGGCTTCCGTTGCCGCACATCACATCGGCTTCGCCAAGCCTGATGCGGCGATTTTCCATGCCGCATGCGCCGCGCTGGGCGTGGCGCCCAACGAGGCCTTGTATGTTGGCGATGATCCCTTCCTTGACGTCGAAGGAGCGCAGAAAGCGGGCTTGCGCGCTGCATGGATCAACCGGCGGGAACTCGGGCCGGACCGCGTGCTTCCCGAACAGGTCCGGCCCGATGTCGTGTTTGGCAACCTGTATGAACTGGAGAGATGGCTGGAAGTGCAATAACCACTTGGAAATATACGATTGCGGGTGACTCCTTGGGGCAACAGGTTCTGGCACCCGCTGTCGTGGCTCGGTAGAATAACCGTATGCAACTCGATTCCCGCGCACAAACACTGCTCAAGGCCCTGGTCGAACGCTATATAGCCGACGGCCAGCCCGTAGGTTCACGCGCCCTCTCCAGAATTTCCGGCCTCGAGCTTTCTCCGGCGACGATCCGCAACATCATGGCGGATCTGGAAGAACTTGGCTATGTGTGCAGTCCGCACACTTCCGCAGGACGGATCCCGACACCGCGCGGCTACCGGATGTTTGTCGACACCCTGCTGACCGTGCAACCAATCGACGAAACCACCGTGGAATCGAAACTGCAGCCCCGGCTGCACACGGCATCACCGCAAAAGATCATTTCCAATGCGGCCCAGATGCTTTCCTCGCTGTCGCAGTTTGCCGGCGTGGTCATGACGCCGCGTCATGAGTCGGTCTTCCAGCAGATCGAGTTCATGCGTCTGTCCGAGAAACGCATCCTGCTCGTGATCGTCACGCCCAATGGCGACGTGCAGAACCGTTTGCTGCTGACCGATGTCGACTACACGCCATCGCAACTCGTGCAGGCGGCCAACTACATCAACCAGCACTATGCGGGTCTGGGTTTCGACGAGGTACGTACCCGCCTGCAGAATGAACTGCGCCAGCTGCGCGACGACATGACCCGCCTCATGCAGGCCGCTGTCGAAGCCGGCAGCGATGCCATGGCCGAGAGCGAGGAAGACGTCGTCATTTCCGGCGAACGCAATCTCCTTAGCGTCACCGACCTCGCGTCGAACATGAATTCCTTGCGCAAGCTGTTCGACCTGTTCGAGCAGAAGACCAGCCTGATGCAGCTGCTCGACGTATCGAGCAAGGCAACGGGCGTGCAGATCTTTATCGGCGGCGAATCGCAGCTTGTGCCGGTGGAAGAAATGAGCGTGGTTACCGCGCCCTATGAGGTCAATGGCAAGATCGTAGGAACGCTAGGGGTCATCGGCCCGACGCGCATGGCCTACGAGCGTGTCATCCCCATCGTCGACATCACGGCCAAGCTGCTATCCAACGCGCTCAGCCATAACTAAGCGCCGTCTTAGATCATCACTTCGGCCAGCAGCTTGTTGTTGGCCGCATCGATTTCCGTAAATTGCAGGCCGGTGCGGAATCCCTCTGTCCCGCTCAGGATGCTGTAGACCACCTTGGCCATTGCAAATATGCGGACCATCTTCCCGTTCAGCGGCGCCTCGAAGCCGACATTGCAAATCTTCCCTGGCGGCAGTTGCTCAGGCACCATGAGGCACAGGCCGCCAAGGGAGACGTCGACTGTCTTGGCACGCAAGGCAGGCATTCCCGCAAGGGCGACGCGCGCCTGCGCGCGCAACACCTTGCGGGGATAGATTCTGGTTTCGGAATTGGCAGTCATCGAGGGAAAAACTCAGCCAGCGGCAATCGGGGACTTGCCCCCTTGGCGGGGCATGACAACGATTGCGCCGACGGGAAATGCAAGTAGTTCAGGAAAGCGGGCCGCTATTGCGGGCCCGCTGGATTATCGGGACCGGTGAGGACAATCAGACTTGGTGCAGTGGCCGTAGAGAGCCAGCGCGTGCTCGGAAATATCGAACCCGCGCTCTTTCGCAATCTTCTGCTGCCGTTTCTCGATCTCGTCATCGAAAAACTCCTCCACCCTGCCGCAATCGAGGCAGACAAGATGGTCATGATGCGATCCCGCATTCAGTTCGAACACCGCCTTGCCGGTTTCGAAATGGTTCCGGTGCAGCAGGCCAGCCTGCTCGAACTGCGTGAGCACACGGTAAACCGTTGCCAAACCGACATCCATGTTTTCGGTCAGGAGAATCTTGTACACATCCTCCGCGCTCAGATGGCGCACGGTACTCGTCTGGAAGATCTCGAGGATCTTGAGCCTCGGCAGCGTCGCCTTCAGGCCGCTGGCTTTCAGATCGTTGGGCGTGTTGGTCATGTTATTGGTCGGTTTCCGTATATCTGCTTTATCATATAGCGTTTTGGCCAGATTGCTCAACGAATTGAGAACCATTTATGCGAATGTCGTCCTTCAGTGCTGATCGTTCAATCCTTGCAGCCGCATTCTGCCTCGCCGCCCTGACCGGCTGCGCGAGCACGAATCCCCTGATCGACGAACCAGCCGCCGCCAGCAGTCCGGCCGCAGGACAATCGGCGTCGGGGACCGTGACGACGTCGAAACCGACCGGGATGCAACGCTTCCTGGGGCTCTTCACCCCTTACCGCATCGATATTCAGCAGGGCAATTTCGTTTCCCGCGAAATGGTCGCGCAACTCAAGGAAGGCATGCAGCGCAGCGAAGGCGTGACGCGCGAGCAGGCGCGCTTTGTCCTCGGTACGCCGCTGCTCACCGACATGTTCCATGCCGATCGCTGGGATTACGTGTTCCGGCTCAAGAAGAGCACGGGCGAAGTCATCGCCAGCCGCGTGACGCTCTTCTTCAAGGGTAACCGCCTGGTCAACATCGACGGCGACACCTTGCCGACCGAACAAGAATATCTTGCATTCATCGCCGGCACCGCCGGCAAGTAAGAACATCACATGAGCCAACTGAAAATCGCCGTAGCAGGCGCATCCGGCCGCATGGGCCGCATGCTGATCGAGACCATTCAGAACGCCGACGACGCCACTCTCGTGGGCGCGCTCGACGTCGCGCAATCGCCGGCAATCGGCACGGATGCCGCGGCTTTCCTGGGCAAACCGGCAGGCGTGGCGATCGAGTCCGACCTGGCGAAAGGCTTGGCGAACGCCGAATTCCTGATCGATTTCACCCGCCCGGAAGGCACGCTCAAGCACCTCGAATACTGCGCACAGCACGGCATCAAGGTCATCATCGGTACAACCGGTTTCGACGAAGCCGGCAAGGCAGCGATTGCGGCAGCCGCGCAGAAAACGGCCGTCGTGTTCGCACCTAATATGAGCGTCGGCGTGAATGTCACGCTCAAGCTGCTGGAAATGGCGGCCAAGAGTTTCTCCCACGGCTATGACATCGAAATCATCGAAGCGCACCACCGCCACAAGGTGGACGCTCCGTCGGGTACTGCGCTCAAGATGGGCGAGGTCATTGCTTCCGCGCTCGGACGCGACCTGGACGATGTGGCCGTGTATGCCCGCGAGGGTGTGACCGGCGAGCGCGATCCGTCGTCGATCGGCTTTGCCACCATTCGCGGCGGGGATATCGTCGGCGACCATACGGTACTGTTTGCCGGCATCGGCGAACGCATTGAAATCAGCCACAAGTCCTCCAGCCGCTTCAGCTATGCCCAGGGCAGCGTCCGCGCCGCGCGCTTCCTCGCTGACAAGAAAACCGGCTTGTACGACATGCAGGATGTCCTCGGCCTGAAGTAACAGAAAGAGGCGCAGGCCACGCTCACGCCCATGCCGAAACCCGCGCCGATTGCCGCCACCATCCTGCTGCATACCGCGCTGATTGCGGCAGTGATGGCCGAACTGACTGCCGGTCCGGAACCGGACACCCGCCCCGAGCCGTTGAAGGTCCAGCTTCTCCCGCCCGAACCTGCCCCGGTTGCACCGCCGGCGCCACCGGCCCCAATACCGTCCCCGGCAAGGAAAGAGCCGCCCGCTCCCAAACCGGTCGCCAAACCGGCGCCCGCCCCCAAACCTGCTCCGCGCACCGCAAGCCCTGCACCTGCCCCGTCGCAGGAAAGTGCGCAGGAAGCGAAACCGGCACCACCCGCCGCATCGCCGCCACCGCTGACCGCCGCCCCGCCTGCTCCCGTGAGAACAAGCGCATCCGAGGCAAGCTATGCCGCGACCAATCGCACGCCGCCCTACCCGCGCATTTCGCTGTCCAACGGCGAGGAGGGCACGGTCGTCCTGCGTGTGCTCGTCACCGCGGAGGGAACGGCGGGGGCGGTGGAGGTCAAGGCTTCAAGCGGACATACGCTCCTTGACGAATCTGCGCGCAAAACGGTGGTGACATGGCGCTTCAAGCCCGCGACAGTCGACGGAAGGCCGGTGCCAGAGTGGTATCAGGTGCCCATTCCGTTTAAACTCCAGAACAATTGATCTTTTTTACACAAACATGAACCAGTCACTCGGATTTGCGCATTATTGGGCCCAGGGCGATGCCGTCACGCATTCGGTCGCCTATCTGTTGCTGCTGATGTCTGTCGTCAGCTGGTATTACATTTTTTCGAAAACCTGGAGCTCCTGGCGCATCCGCCGCAGTGCCGGGGCGCTGGAAGGATTCTGGAAAGCGCCGACGCTCACTGACGCCATCGCGGTAGTCAAGAATGCCGACACCGAGAACGTGTACGCGCCACTCGCGGTCCAGAGTGCGGAAGCCGCGAACGTGACAGCGCAAGCCGGGTCGCTCAATGCGAGCATCGACCCGAGCGAGCTGATCACGCGCACCCTGCGCCAGGAAATCAACCGCGTGTCATCGCGGCTGGAGAACGGCCTCACGCTGCTGGCCTCGGTTGGATCGACGGCGCCTTTCGTCGGACTGTTCGGCACCGTCTGGGGCATCTACCATGCGCTGGTGGCCGTTTCCACGACCGGCACGGTGCAGATCGACAAGGTCGCAGGTCCAGTGGGCGAAGCCCTGATCATGACCGCGCTCGGTCTCGTCGTCGCCATTCCGGCCGTGCTTGCCTACAACGCGTTCACCCGCGTGAACCGCGTCACCCTGGCTGAACTCGATGCCTTCGCGCACGACTTGCACGCCTTCCTGACCACCGGCGCCCGCGTCGGCAAATAAGGAGATACGCCCATGGCCTTCGGGGGATTCAACGACAACCAGAAGCAGGCGCCCATGTCGGACATCAACGTCACCCCCATGGTCGACGTGATGCTGGTGCTGCTCGTGATCTTCATCATCACCGCCCCGCTGTTCACCCACGCCATCAAGCTCGACCTGCCGAACGCCCCTGCCGCAGCCTCGCCGCAGAAGCCGGAAACGATCACCCTGTCGATCAACGGCGAAGGCAGGATCTTCTGGAACAACGACCCGGTCGAGGAAAAAGACCTGGGAGCGCGACTCGCGCAGGAAGCGCAAAAAAATCCGCAGCCGGAACTGCAACTGCGCGCCGACAAGTCCACACGTTACGAGGTGATTGCCCGGGTCATGTCGGCGGCGCAAACCAACGGCATGAACAAGCTCGGTTTCGTCACCGACGCCAAGGAAAAGTAAGACCATGCCCGACGTATCGCTCGACGGCCGTCGCATCACGGACTGGAAGACCTTCCACGCCGAATGCCAGGCTGTCTTTGGCTTCCCCGATTTCTACGGCCGCAACATGGATGCGTGGATCGACTGCATGGGCGGGGTGCGTGATGATGACGGCATGACAAAATTCGCACTCGGGCCTAATGAAATCCTGTGCATCGAGCTCCTGCATGCCGAAACCCTGCGCAGAAATGCGCCGGACATCCTCGAAGCGCTCGAGGAATGCGCCGACGAAGTGAACGAGCGCTGCATCGAGAGCGGCCAGAAACCGCCCCTGCGCCTGCTGCTTCGCTGACTTCGGGCCGAAATTCCCGCCACGCTGCGGCGCAACACCCCTTCCCGGGCGGTATAATCGCCGGTTCACATTCACTTTCACCAGCCTCATCCGCCATGCAAGAAAAATATCTTCCCGGCGACGTCGAAAAAGCGGCGCACACCCACTGGAATGCCATCGACGCGTACAAGACCGTCGAGCACGCCAAGGACCGCAACGGCAAGGAAAAGAAAAAATTCTACGCCTGCTCCATGCTGCCGTACCCGTCCGGGAAGCTGCACATGGGCCACGTCCGCAACTACACCATCAACGACATGCTGTCGCGCTTCCTGCGCATGAACGGCTACAACGTGCTGATGCCGATGGGCTGGGACGCGTTCGGCCTGCCTGCCGAGAACGCCGCGCTGAAGAACGGCGTGCCGCCGGCAAAGTGGACGTACGACAACATCGCCTACATGAAGAAGCAGATGCAGGCGATGGGCCTGGCGATCGACTGGTCGCGCGAAGTCGCCACCTGCGACCCGAGCTACTACAAGTGGAACCAGTGGCTGTTCCTGAAGATGCTGGAAAAAGGCATCGCCTACCGCAAGACCCAGGTCGTGAACTGGGACCCGGTCGACCAGACCGTACTGGCCAACGAGCAGGTCATCGACGGCCGCGGCTGGCGCACCGGCGCGCTGGTGGAAAAGCGCGAGATCCCCGGCTACTACCTCAAGATCACCGACTACGCGGAAGAACTGCTCGACCACGTGGTCAACAAGCTGCCCGGCTGGCCCGAGCGCGTGCGCATCATGCAGGAAAACTGGATCGGCAAGAGCGAGGGCGTGCGTTTCGCCTTCCCGCATGAGATCCGCGATGCGCAAGGCAACCTGATCCAGGACGGCAAGCTGTTCGTGTTCACCACGCGCGCCGACACCATCATGGGCGTGACCTTCTGCGCCGTCGCGCCGGAGCATCCGCTGGCCACGCATGCCGCTGTATCGAATCCGAAACTCGCCGCCTTCATCGAGGAATGCAAGCGCGGCGGCACCACCGAAGCCGAGTTGGCGCTCAAGGAAAAGGAAGGCCTGCCCACCGGCCTGTTCGTCACCCATCCGCTGACCGGCAAGCAGGTCGAGGTCTGGGTCGGCAACTACGTGCTGATGACCTACGGCGACGGCGCCGTGATGGGCGTGCCGGCGCACGACGAGCGCGATTTCGCGTTCGCGAAGAAGTACAACCTGCCGATCCAGCAAGTCATCGCCGTCGAAGGCGAAACCTACTCCACCGATGCCTGGCAGGAGTGGTATGCGGACAAGCAGCGCGGCGTCACCGTCAATTCCGGCGCCTACGACGGCCTGAACTACAAGGCTGCGGTGGACAAGATCGCCGCCGACCTGGCGACAAAGGGCAACGGCGAGAAGAAGACCACCTGGCGCCTGCGCGACTGGGGCATCAGCCGCCAGCGCTACTGGGGCACGCCGATCCCGATCATCCACTGCGACAGCTGCGGCCCTGTGCCGGTGCCGGAGAAAGACCTGCCGGTCGTACTGCCGCAGGACTGCGTGCCGGACGGCTCCGGCAATCCGCTGAACAAGCGCGAAGACTTCCTGCGCTGCGACTGCCCGAAGTGCGGCAAACCCGCGCGCCGCGAAACCGACACCATGGACACCTTCGTCGATTCGTCCTGGTACTTCATGCGCTATTGCGACCCGAAGAACGACGAGCAGATGGTTGCCGGCGGCGCGAACTACTGGATGCCGATGGACCAGTACATCGGCGGCATCGAGCACGCGATCCTGCACCTGCTGTATGCACGCTTCTGGACCAAGGTCATGCGCGACCTCGGCCTGGTCAAGGTCGACGAGCCTTTCACCAACCTGCTCACGCAGGGCATGGTGCTGAACCACATCTACTCCCGCCGCACGCCGCAGGGCGCGATCGAATACTTCTGGCCGCATGAAGTCGAGAACGTCTACGACGACAGCGGCCGCATCACCGGCGCCAAGCTCAAGAGCGACGGTTCGGCGGTGTCGTACGATGGCGTCGGCACGATGTCGAAATCGAAGAACAACGGCGTCGATCCACAGGACCTGATCGACCAGTACGGCGCGGATACCGCCCGCCTGTTCGTCATGTTCGCCTCGCCGCCGGAGCAGACGCTGGAATGGAACGATGCCGGCGTGGAAGGCGCCAACCGCTTCCTGCGCCGTGTATGGGCCTTCGCCCATACACAGGCGGAGCGTGTGAAGGCCTCGCAGGAAGTCGATTTCGGCGCCCTGCCTGAGCAACACAAGGCGCTGCGCCGCGAAGTGCACAAGATCCTGCAACAAGCCGACCACGATTTTCGCCGCCTGCAGTACAACACCGTCGTCTCGGCATGCATGAAAATGCTGAACACGCTGGAAGGCGCAAAGCTCGACGAATCCGCCCAGACCAACGCCGTGATCGCGGAAAGCCTGTCGGTGTTCCTGCGCGTGCTGTATCCGGTCGCGCCGCACATCACCCACGTGCTGTGGCAGGAGCTCGGCCTGGACGTCGCTTTCGGCGACATCCTGGATGCGCCGTGGCCGCAAGTCGATCCGGCTGCGCTGGAGCAGGCGGAAATCGAACTCGTGGTGCAGGTCAACGGCAAGCTGCGCGGCAGCGTGAAGGTGCCGAAGGATGCCGACAAGGCAGCCATCGAAGCCGCCGCCCTCGCCAACGAGAACGTGAAGAAATTCGTCGAAGGCGCGCCGAAGAAAGTCATCGTCGTGCCCGGCAAGCTGGTCAACATCGTTGCCTGATCATCGGAGATGTCCATGAAGCGCCGCGCCATCCTGGCCCTGTCTACAGCCCTCATGCTAAGCGCATGCGGTTTCCAGCTACGCGGCTCCAATGGCCAGGCCACCCTGCCCTTCCAGACGATTTACATCGGCACGGCGGAAACCTCGCCGCTGGGCATCGAGCTTCGCCGCTATATCCGCGCCAGCGGCGACACCGCGGTGGTCACGGACCAGAAGCAGGCGCAGGCGACCATCGAGGTGCTGAACGAAGCCCGCGAAAAGGCGACGCTGACCCTGAATACCCAGGGCCGCGTACGCGAGTACTCGCTGTACTACCGGGTGAAGTTCCGCGTGATGGGCAACAAGGGAAATGAATTGCTGGCGCCAACCGAGCTCGTGCTCAAGCGCGACATCAGCTTCAATGAATCGCAGGTCATCGCCAAGGAAAAGGAAGAAGAGTTACTGTACCGCGACATGCAGTCCGACGTGGTGCAGCAGATCCTGCGCCGCCTCACCGCCCTCAAGGCGTAAGGAGCCGCCATGCAGCTGCGGCTCGATGCTCTCGATGCCCATCTCGCGAAGTCGCTCGCGCCCTTGTATGTGATCACCAGCGACGAGCATCTGCTCGCGCTGGAAGCGGCGGACAAGATTCGCAAGACGGCACGCGCGCAAGGCTTGACCGAACGCGAGGTGCTGGTGGTGGAACGCAGCTTCAAATGGGGCGAACTGCTCTCCGCCAATCAGTCGCAATCCCTGTTCGGGGACCGCAAGCTGATCGAATTGCGCATCCCGACCGGCAAGCCGGGCAAGGATGGCGGACAGGCGCTGCAGGAATACGCGGGCTCGCTGAATCCGGACAACGTGACCCTGATCACCCTGCCGAAGCTCGATTGGCAAACGCAGAAAAGCGCCTGGGTGGCAGCCTTGCAGCAAGCGGCGGTGTACATCGACATCCCGCTCGTGGAACGCGCGCACCTGCCCTCCTGGATCGGCGCACGGCTTGCCGCCCAGAAGCAGAGTGTGGACCGCCCGGGCATCGATTTCATTGCCGACCGCGTGGAAGGCAATCTGCTCGCGGCGCACCAGGAAATCCAGAAGCTCGCCCTGCTCTATCCGGAAGGAAAATTGAGCTTTGAACAGGTGCAGGACGCAGTGCTGAATGTGGCACGCTATGACGTGTTCAAGCTGAACGAAGCAATGCTGGCCGGCGACGCCGCGCGCCTCGTGCGGATGATAGAAGGCCTGAAGGGCGAAGGCGAGGCGCTGCCGCTGGTCCTCTGGGCCATGGCAGAGGAAATCCGCACGCTGCTCAAGATCAAGGCCGGCGCAGCGCAAGGCAAGGCGGTCGGCATGCTGCTGAAGGAATACCGCATCTGGGGACCGCGCGAAAAACTGATGGAGCCGGCGCTGCGGCGCCTGAAGCTTTCCACGCTGGAACGCGCACTGCAGGAAGCCGCGCAAATCGATAAGATGGTCAAGGGCTTGCGCGCGAAGGCTTTCGCCGGTGACGCATGGGATGCGCTGCTGCAGCTGGGATTGAAAGTGGCGCGCGGATAGTGCGCAGGGCGCACACGAATTTTGCAATTTCGAAGCAGAGTCACAACATGGACATCAAGACTTACATGAACGACGTCGGCCAGCGCGCACGCAAGGCATCGCGCGCCATGGCCAAGGCCGATACCAGCGCCAAGAACAAGGCGCTGTCGCTGATTGCCGCTGCCATCCGCCGCGACGCCGATGCGCTGCGTGCCGCCAACCGCAGGGATCTCGATGCGGCGCGCGCCAATGGCCTGGCAGAAGCAATGATCGACCGCCTGACGCTGTCCGACAAGGCGATTGCCACCATGGCCGAAGGTCTGGAGCAGATCGTCTCGCTGCCGGATCCGATTGGTGAAATCTCGAACATGAAGTACCGCCCGACCGGCATCCAGGTCGGCCAGATGCGCGTGCCGCTCGGCGTGATCGGCATCATCTATGAAGCACGCCCGAACGTGACGGTGGACGCCGCCGGCCTGTGCATCAAGAGCGGCAACGCGACCATTCTGCGAGGCGGTTCGGAAGCGATCCATTGCAACCAGGCACTGGCGAAACTGGTCAAGGAAGGCCTGGACGGCGCCGGCCTGCCGCAGGACGCCGTGCAGATCGTCGAAACCACCGACCGCGCGGCAGTCGGCGAACTCATCACCATGCCCCAGTACGTGGACGTCATCGTTCCGCGCGGCGGCAAGGGTCTGATCGAGCGCCTGATGAAGGAATCGAAAGTGCCGATGATCAAGCACCTCGACGGCATCTGCCACGTCTATATCGACGACAAGGCCGACATCGAGAAGGCATTGAAGGTGGCGTTCAACGCCAAGTGCCACCGCTACGGCACCTGCAACACCATGGAAACCCTGCTCGTTGCCCGCGGCATCGCGCCGCAGGTGCTGCCGAAGCTGGCTGAACTGTACGGCACCAAGGACGTCGAACTGCGTGCCGACAATGAAGCGGGCAAGATCCTGTCCGGCTATCCTCATCTCGCTGCCGCGACCGAGGAAGACTGGCGCACGGAATACCTCGCCGCGATTCTTGCCGTCAAGATTGTCGGCGACGTGGGCGAAGCAATCGAGCACATCAACACCTATTCGTCGCAGCACACCGATGCCATCATCACCGAGGACTACACGCGCGCGATGCGCTTCCTGCGCGAGGTCGATTCCGCTTCGGTAATGGTCAATGCCTCGACGCGCTTCGCGGACGGTTTCGAATACGGCCTCGGCGCCGAGATCGGGATTTCGAACGACAAGCTGCACGCACGCGGCCCGGTCGGCCTCGAAGGCCTGACTTCCCTGAAGTACGTGGTATTCGGCCACGGCGAAGTTCGCGAATAACAACAACACACAGGAATTTACATGGGTTATCTCTGGGTCAAAGCACTGCACATTTTCTTCGTCGCCTCCTGGTTCGCAGGTCTCTTCTATCTTCCGCGCATCTACGTCAACCTGGCGATGGAGACGGACAAGGCGGCGACTGCACGCCTCCTGACCATGGCGCGCAAGCTCTACCGCTTCATGACCATCCTCGCCGTCCCGTCACTGGCATTCGGCCTCTGGCTGTGGCTGGGTTATGGCGTCGGCAAGGGACCGGGCAGCGGCTGGATGCATGCGAAGCTGGCGATCGTCGTCTTCCTGGTTCTCTACCATCACGGCTGCGGCGTGCTGCTGCGCAAGTTCGAGAACGGCGCCAATACCCACAGCCACAAGTGGTACCGCTGGTTCAACGAAGCACCAACGCTCGGTCTGCTCGGTGCCGTCGTGCTGGTCGTCCTGAAACCATTCTGATTTCCCCCGCGGAGGCAGCCATGACCAAGGTATGCGAGTACTTCTTCACGCCGATCTCGCCGTGGACGTATTTCGGCCACGAGCGCCTGGTCGCCATGGCGAAGAAGCATGGCGTGCAGGTCGAGGTAAAGCCCTGCGACATCGGCAAGGTGTTCAATGTATCCGGCGGATTGCCGCTGGCGAAGCGTCCGCCGCAGCGCCAGGCTTACCGGCTGGTCGAGCTCAAGCGCTGGAGCGAGCACCTGCAGATGCCGCTCAACCTGCATCCGAAATTTTTCCCGGTTCCGCCCGATGCGGCGGCAAAGCTGATCATCGCCACGCGCCTGGCGCACGGCACCGACGCCGCGCTCAACATCGCTGGTGCCATCATGCGCGGCATCTGGGCAGAAGAACGGAACATCAGCGACGCCGACACGCTCATTGCCATCGCGCTCGAGTGCGGGCATGACGGCAAGGCGCTGTTGAAATCGTCGGAAACCGCCAGCGTGCAGGGCGAATTCGACCGCCACACCGACGAAGCGATTGCGAAGAACGTGTTTGGCTCGCCGTGGTACATCGTCGACGGTGAAGGGTTCTGGGGCCAGGACCGGCTGGACTTCGTCGAGCGCGCCTTCGCCAGATAACATCAGTCCGGCAGCAGCCGGACCAGCAAGCAATTAACGGATAAAGGGTTCCCCATGTCGCATTCATTTTTCTGCCCCTGCCCGCGCGGCCTCGAAGCCGCCCTCGCGGAGGAGCTCAACGAAATCGCCCAACAAAGCAAGACACTCAAAGTGCACAACCAGGTACCGGGCGGTGTGCATTGCTCGGGCGTGCTGTCCGACAGCTATCGCATCAACCTGCATTCCCGCATTGCGTCGCGCGTGCTGCTGCGCATTGCGCATGGCAAGTATGTGAACGAGAACGATATCTACGACCTGACGCTGGCGTCGCCGTGGGAAGACTGGTTCGACGTCGACCACACTATCCGCGTCGACCTCACTGCGATCAAGTCGCCGTTGAAGAGCCTCGAGTTCACCACGCTGAAGATCAAGGATGCGGTGTGCGACCGCTTCCGTGACCAGTTCAACAAGCGCCCTTCGGTCAATACGCGCACGCCTGACATGCGCATCACCGGCTTCCTCGACGCGCACACCTACACCATCTATCTCGACACCTCGGGCGAGGCGCTATTCAAGCGCGGATGGCGCCAGGAGACGGGCGACGCGCCGCTGCGCGAGAACCTTGCTGCGGGATTGCTGCGCGTGTCGGGCTGGCAGCCGGGCACGGTCCTGTTCGACCCGATGTGCGGTTCGGGAACGATCCTGATCGAGGCAGCGCAAATCCTCGCCGGCATTCCGCCGGGTGCGCGCCGCAGTTTTGCCTTTGAAAAATTCCTCAATTTCAACGCGGAGGAATGGCGGGCGATCAAGGGCAGCTTCAAGCCGAATCCCTTGCCCACCGTGCCTACGCTGTTCGGCAGCGACATTTCCGGCGACATGATCGTCATGACGCGCAACAACCTGCGCAATGCCGGCATTCAGTTCGAGGTGCCGCTCAAGCAGATCGAGGCGCAGGAAGTGAAGCCGCCAAGCGAGGATCCGGGCATCATCCTGACCAACCCGCCCTATGGCGAGCGTATCGGCGTGCGTGGCGACAAGTCGCAGGCACCGGATGAGCTGGCCGCGGCTTTCTACAGCGCATTCAGCACGACGCTCAAGCAACGCTTCCCGGGGTGGAAAGTCTTCCTGTTCACCGCCGACCTCGGGCTGCCGAAGATGCTGCGCCTGAAAGAATCGCGCAAGACGCCGTTCTTCAACGGCGCACTGGAATGCCGCCTGTTCCGCTTCGACATGGTGGCGGGCTTCAACCGCCGCGAGGAAGCCAAGCCGAAGCCAGCCTGATCTCCTGACACCATGCTGTCAGTAGGGTAAATGCATGATGGGCATTCCCATGCAAGAATGCCGTCATGCCAGCACAACGCCTTTCAGACCTCCGCAACCTTGGACCAAAATCCGAGGAGATGCTTGCGGCAGTCAGCATCTCCTCGCCGGGTGAACTCGTTGCTCGGGGCGCGATCGAGGCTTTCATCGCACTCAAACAGGCGGGACTGCCTGCCAGCCTCAACATGCTGTGGGCACTCGAAGGCGCGTTAAGCGATCGTGACTGGCGCGAGGTGGCGCGCGACGACAAGCTGCGCCTGCTGACCGAGCTCGAGGCACGGGGAGTGAAGGTCTGATGCGCCGCGCCGATCGCCTTTTCCAGATTGCCCAATACCTGCGCGGCAGGCGGCTGACGACCGCACGCCAGCTCGCCGACTGGCTGTCCGTCTCCGAGCGCACGATCTACCGCGACATCCGCGACCTCTCGATTTCCGGCGTGCCGGTGGAAGGCGAAGCCGGCATCGGCTACCGCATCAAAGCCGGCTTCGACCTGCAGCCGCTAATGTTTTCACCGGATGAAATCGATGCGCTCGTGACCGGCATCCGCATGGTGCAGGCATGGGGCGGCCCCCAACTTGGCGCTTCTGGTGCGGCGGCACTGGCAAAAATCACGCTGGCCTTGCCGAGGGAAAAGCGTGACTTCGTCGAAGCCACGCCGCTGTTCGCTCCCGCCTTCCACGTCGATCCCCTGCATGGGCGCAGGCTGGAAGCCATCCGGCAGGCGATCAACCACCGGCGCAAGCTGCACATGGACTATGTCGATGCGCACGAGCAGGCGACCCGCCGCACCGCATGGCCCCTTGCACTGTATTTCTGGGGCGGCATCTGGCTGGTGGCGGCCTGGTGCGAGCTGCGCGAGGATTTCCGGACTTTCCGCCTCGACCGTATCCGTGAATTGGTCGCCGGGGACGTCTATCCGAGCCAGGAAGGCCGGCGACTGCCGGATTTCGTGCGCGCCATGCAGCAACAGAACGGTCGTTCGCAATAGTCCGGCAGAGGCATGTCGATTGCGCTATTCTTGACGTTTTCCCACTTCGCATAAAGACGAGGAGAACGTCATGCCGCAGAACAAAGGGTTTCCCGCACTGAACGATGCCGCCCTGCTCCGCAACCAGGCCTACCTGAACGGCGCCTGGGTCGGTGCCGCCGCCACTTTCGCCGTCACCAACCCGGCCGATGGCGCGACAATCAGCACCGTTCCGAACATGGGCGCGGAGGATGCGCGCAAGGCCATCGAGGCCGCCCAGGCCGCCTTCCCGATGTGGTCGGGCAAGACGGCGAAGGAACGCGCGGCCGTCATGCGCAAGTGGTATGAACTGCTGCTCCTGCATGCCAACGACCTTGCTGCACTGATGACGGCCGAACAGGGCAAACCGGTGCCGGAAGCCAAGGGCGAAGTGCTGTATGGCGCCAGTTTCGTGGAATGGTTCGCCGAAGAAGCGAAGCGCGTCAGCGGTGACGTGCTGGCATCCACCTGGACCGACAAGCGCATGGTGGTGCTCAAGCAGCCGATCGGCGTGTGTGCGGCGATTACGCCGTGGAACTTCCCGATCGCGATGATCACCCGCAAGGTCGCGCCCGCGATCGCGGCTGGTTGTACCATCGTGATCAAGCCCGCCGAACAGACCCCGCTGTCGGCGCTGGCAATGGCCGAACTGGCCCATCGAGCCGGCATGCCGCCGGGCGTGATGAACATCGTGACCGCCGACGCCGAGCGCTCGATCGAAGTGGGCAAGGTCCTGTGCGAAAGCCCTGTCGTGCGCCATCTCTCGTTCACCGGGTCGACGCCGGTCGGACGCATCCTGATGCAGCAGTGCGCCCCGACCGTCAAGAAGATCGGGCTGGAATTGGGCGGACATGCGCCCTTCATCGTGTTTGAAGACGCCGATATCGATGCCGCTGTCGAAGGCGCGCTGGCGTCGAAGTACCGCAACGCCGGCCAGACTTGCGTCTGCACCAACCGCATCTACGTCCATGAATCCATCCACGACGAATTCGTGGAAAAACTGGCCGCCGGCGCCACGAAGATCAAGGTCGGCAACGGCTTCGAGGCAGGTGTGGCGCAAGGTCCACTGATCGACGAGCAGGCTGTCGCGAAGGTGCAGGAACACGTATGCGACGCCGTTTCCAAGGGCGCGAAGCTTCTCACCGGCGGCAAGCTGCATGCTCTCGGCGGGCAGTTCTACGAACCGACGGTGCTCTCGAACGTTACCGCCGACATGCTGGTAATGCGCGAGGAAACCTTCGGGCCGGTGGCAGCGGTAACCAGGTTCAAGACCGAGGACGAAGCTGTTTTCGCCGCGAACAATACTGAATTCGGCCTGGCGAGCTATTTCTACTCCCGTGACATCGGCCGCGTCTGGCGTGTCGCAGAAAAGCTGGAATACGGCATGGTCGGCATCAACACCGGCATCATTTCCAACGAAGTCGGCCCCTTCGGCGGCGTCAAGCAGTCGGGTCTCGGGCGCGAAGGGTCGAAGTACGGTATCGACGAATACCTCGAAATCAAGTATCTCTGCATGGGCGGCATCTGACCGTCTGCCGCCTTCCCGCCGCCGCGCATCCTGCGGCGGCAATTTCTTCCCCTTGTCCAATTTAATTTCCAATAGCAAGGCTTCGGCGATATTGCTATATTTTTGGTTACAAGGAGGAAATTCCGAGTGACTGAACTGGATCCGCGCTCGCTGATTTTCGTTGCCGGCCTGCTCGGACTCCTCTGCTCGGCCATCCTGTTCATGATGCGCCGCAGTTTTCCCACCACGATCGGCGGCCTCGTCTACTGGAGCCGCGGGCTGTTCGGCATGGTGCTCGCCAGTGCCCTGTTCGGCTTGACCGGCGTCGTTTCCGACTTCTTTTCCGTGGTGCTCGCCAACGCCATGCTGGTAGGCGGCATCATGTCCTTCTACGCCGGCTTCCGGCACTTTGCGGGCCTGCCGATCCACACCCGGCGGATGGCAGTTGTGCTTGCTTTCGTGACCGGCTACGTCGCCTGGTTCACCTACGTCGACAACAGCTATCCCCCGCGTGCCGTCCTGGTGACCCTGACCAACACCGTGCTTTTCTACGCCTGCACGCTGCTGGTAGCGCAAACGACAGGCAAAACGATCGCGGGCCGTTTCACCAGCCTGGTGTTTGCGGCAATCGGCACTGTCTCGCTCATCCGGGCGTGCTTGCTGGCCTTCAGTTTTGATACGCCCGTGGACGTGCTCGGCGCGACCTTTACACAGAAAGCCTATCTCGCCGCCCTGGCCTTCTCGGTCCTCGCCATCACGCTCGGCGCGATGATGCTGGCCAACGAGCGGCTGCGCGCGGCGCTTGAATTCATCGCCTCGCACGATCAGCTCACCGATGCGTTTGCACGGACCGCCTTTATTGAGTTGCTGGCGAAGGAAGTGGCGCGCAGCCGCCGCAGCGGGCGGCCGATTGCGCTGCTGATGTTCGACCTCGACAACTTCAAGTCCATCAACGACCGCTTCGGGCATGTCACCGGCGACAGGGTCATCATCGACTTCGTGCAGAGGACGCGCGAGATGCTGCGCAATATCGATTCCATCGGCCGGTACGGCGGCGAGGAGTTTGTCGCACTACTGCCCGAAACAAGTCTGAGCGAAGCGTGCGCGATCGCCGATCGCCTGTGCAAGGGCATTGCCGAGAACACGACGCCGGACCTGCCGACGTACACGGTCAGTGTGGGCGTAGCCGCCGCAACCGACGGCACGGCGGACGCGAACGCGCTTCTCTCCAGCGCCGACGAAGCGCTGTACAGGGCAAAGGCGAACGGCCGCAACAGGGTGGAAATCGCGCTGGAAGAGCCAGGAAGGCGCGCGGTGCGGGCGTGACAAGCATCGACCCTCGTGGGCCGTTTGTTTGCAAACCCCCACAAAACCCGCGTAAAATGCGGCTTTCCGCGGGTGTAGCTCAATGGTAGAGCAGAAGCTTCCCAAGCTTACGACGAGGGTTCGATTCCCTTCACCCGCTCCAGGTCAATCGGGCACCGGTCGGTGCCTTTTTTATTGGCTTGCAGAACCTTCATCCGGAAAACAGCATGTCCCACACCCACGACGACGGCAGCAACAAGCAGATGCTTTATGACCCGACGGAGCGCCGCATCCGCAGTTTCGTGACGCGCGCGGGGCGGTTGTCGACGGCGCAGGCCAAGGCAATCGAGACGCTGGGGCCGAAATTCTGCATTCCGTATGTCAAGGCGCCCTGCGACTTCAGCCAGGCGTTCGGGCGCGCCGCGCCGACCATACTGGAGATCGGTTTCGGTATGGGCGATACGACCGCGAAGATCGCCGCCGGCATGCCCGAAAAGGATTTCATCGGTGTCGAGGTGCACACGCCCGGCGTCGGCAGCCTGCTCAAGCTGATCGGCGAGCAGCAACTGTCCAACCTGCGCATCATCCAGCACGATGCCTTCGAGGTCGTGACCCACATGATCAAGCCGGATTCGCTTGCCGGCGTGCATGTCTTTTTCCCCGATCCGTGGCATAAGGCACGCCACAACAAGCGCCGCCTGATCCAGCCGCCGTTCGTGCAGCTGCTCGTCTCGCGCCTGGCGCCGGGCGGCTACATCCATTGCGCGACGGACTGGCAGGATTATGCGGAGCAGATGCTGCAGGTGCTCGGCGACGAGCCGGCATTGAGGAATACGGCGGAGGGCTACGCGCCGCGCCCGGACTACCGCCCGGTGACGAAGTTCGAGAACCGCGGCCTGAAGCTGGGCCACGGCGTCTGGGATCTGGTGTTCGTGAAACGCTAGGCCGATCAGGCGAATTCGGCAATGAGCGCGACAATCTCTTCGCCGTAGCTTTCGAGTTTCTTCTCGCCCACGCCCGACACATTCCGCAACTCGTCTAGTGAGGACGGCTTCATCTTTGCGATCTCGCGCATCGTCGCGTCGTGGAAGATCACATAAGCGGGCACGTTGTGCTTGCGGGCGGTCTCGACACGCCACCAACGCAACTTCTCGAAAATCTCCGTCTCGGCCTGCGACAGGTCGCTCTCCACATAGCCCTTCGGCTTAGTGGATTCCCGTTTCTTTTTCGCCGGCTTCTGGTACTGCCGCAGCTGAACGTTACGCTCGCCCTTGAGGACAGGACGCGCCTCTGCGGTGAGTTTCAGCGATCCGTAGGCATCGTGGTCGACCACGACCAACCCCAGCGCGATTGCCTGGCGCAGGATGGCGCGCCATTCCGCCTCGCTGGTGTCGCTGCCGATGCCGAAGGTGGATAGCTTGTCATGCCGCCATTGCTTCACCTTGTCCGAATCCGTCCCGCGCAGGACGTCGATCACGTGGCCCGCGCCGAAACGCTGGTCGACGCGGTAGATGGAGGACAAAAGCTTTTGCATCTGTACCGAGCCGTCGTAGGACACTGGCGGCGTCAGGCAGATATCGCAATTGCCGCACGGCGTCGACGGCTGCCCGAAGTAATCCAGGAGGCGGACGCGCCGGCAGTTCAAGGTCTCGCACAGGCCGAGCATCGCATCCAGCTTGGCGGACTGCACGCGCTTGAAATTTTCGTCGGCCTCCGACTCGTCGATCATGCGGCGCTGCTGCACCACGTCCTGCAAACCATAAGCCATCCAGGCGTCAGCCGGCGCGCCGTCGCGGCCCGCGCGGCCGGTTTCCTGGTAATAGCCCTCGATACTCTTGGGCAGGTCAAGATGGCAGACGAAGCGCACATCGGGTTTGTCGATGCCCATCCCAAAGGCGATGGTCGCCACCATCACGATGCCATCCTCGCGCAGGAAGCGCGCCTGGTTGGCCGCGCGCTTCGCGTGGTCCATGCCGGCGTGATACGGCAAGGCGGCGATGCCATGCTCGTTCAGGAAGTCGGCGGTTTCCTCCACCTTCTTGCGCGACAGGCAGTAGACGATGCCCGCATCGCCCGGATGCTCTTCCTTGATGAAATCGAGCACCTGCTTGCGGCCGTTGGTCTTCTCGACGATCTGGTAACGGATGTTCGGCCGGTCGAAGGAAGACACGAACTGCATCGCGTCGTCCAGCTGCAGGCGGTGCGCGATCTCGGCGCGCGTCTGCGGGTCAGCAGTGGCAGTCAGCGCGATGCGGGGCACCTGCGGGAAACGCTCGTGCAGGATCGACAGCTTGATGTATTCAGGACGGAAATCATGCCCCCATTGCGACACGCAGTGCGCCTCGTCGATCGCGAACAGGGCGATCTTCGACGACTCCAGGAGTTCAAGGCAGCGAGGCGTCATCAGGCGCTCGGGCGCAACGTAGACAAGGTCGAGTTCCCCCTTGCGCACCGCCTTTTCGGTGCGGATCGTCTCTTCGAAGGATTGCGTGGAATTCAGGAAGGCCGCACGGACGCCCACTTCGGCCAGCGCGTCGACCTGGTCCTGCATCAGTGCGATCAGCGGCGAGACCACCACGCCGACGCCTTCGCGGATCAGCGAGGGGATCTGGTAACACAGGGATTTGCCGCCACCCGTCGGCATCAGCACCAGCGCGTCGCCGCCTTGGGCGACGTGGTTCACAATGTCAGCTTGGTGGCCGCGGAAGGATGGATAGCCGAAGACCGTCTGCAAAACGTGCAGCGCGGCCTTGTTGTCAAATTGATCACGCATCCGGGTATTTTAATGCACCCACTCCACGAGGCCAGCATAGGCCGTTGCGAGCACGATAATGCCGAACACGATGCGATACCAGGCAAAGATCTGGAAGTCGTGCGTACTGATGTAGCGCAGCAGCCAGCGCACGCACAGGAAGGCGGAGATGAAGGACGCCACCGCCCCCACGCCGAACCAGGGCAGATCGGCCGCGGACAGCAAGTCGCGTTGTTTGTACACCGAGTAGATGGTCGCGCCGAACAGCGTCGGGATCGCGAGGAAGAAGGAAAACTCGGTCGCCGCCTTGCGCGACAGGCCGAACAGCATGCCGCCGATGATCGTCGCGCCAGAGCGGCTGGTGCCCGGGATCAGGGCGAAAGCCTGGGCGAAGCCGACCTTCAATGCGTCGAGCGCGGTCATATCGTCGACCGATTCGACACGCGCTTTCGGTGCGTTCTTGTTACGGCGCTCGACCCACAGGATCACAATGCCGCCGATGATGAACGCCAGCGCGACCGGCACCGGTGCAAACAGCTTGGCGGTGATGGCCTTGTTGAACATAAAACCAAGTGCGGCCGCCGGAATGAAAGCGATGATGACGTTGCTCGCGAAGCGCTGCGCCTTGGCGTCGCTGAACAGACCTGTCAACACGCTGGCGATCCGCACGCGATACTCCCAGCATACGGCGAGCATGGCGCCGGCCTGGATGGCGATTTCGAACACTTTTACCTTCTCGCCGGTGAAATCCAACAGGCTGGCAGTCAGGATCAGGTGGCCGGTGGACGAAATGGGCAGGAACTCGGTCAGGCCTTCGACGATTCCCATGATGAGCGCCTTGAGCGCGAGCGTGACATCCATGAAATGCTTTTCTGGTACGGTTATCAATCAACAAAAAACCCGCAGCGGCGCGGGTTTCGGGCGCTGCAAGCAGCTCCGCTTGCAGGCTAGCGAACAGGCTCAAAGGTTACCACGAGACCATTGCTTCGCGTTGTGATTCGCGTCGGACTGAAGGCCGTTCCGCCCATGCGGAGCTCCTCGGGACGGAAGGTGTACAAAGGAATATCCTTCAGTATCTGTTCGGCCAGAAGGGCGCCGACGCGGGTGATCTGGTTGGCGTACAGCGGATCGAGTCCGTTGACGTTGAAGGTTTCGACACGCGGTTCCGCCAGCACCAAGGCGTTGCGCGTGGGATCAAAGCGCAACTGGCCGGAGACCGCAAGGTTGCCGGTCCAGGCGCGATTCATCAACGGCGGGGCGATCGATGCGTCCATGCTGGTCAGGATGCGGTTGGCGTCCGGCTGCAGGGCGACGCGCGGGTTGGTGACGCGGATGTCGAGCAGTTCGAGGAAGCGGTTATTGAAGGGAAAGCGGCCCGCGATCGCCTCCTGCAGCCTTGCCAGCGGGATTTCGACATCGCGCGGTCCGAGCAGCGTGGCGCATGAGGCCAGGAACAACGCCGCAAGCACGGCGCCGAATGCAGCAAACCGTCGTTTCATTGCTTCTCCGTCAGGACGTCAATTCATCGAGGCGTGACAGGTAATGCATCGCGTATTCGCGTGTCTCGCCGCACATCTCCGTCGATGGTTGTAGACTCTCGCACACTGCGGGCCGGTCCGGTTTGCCGAAGATCATGCATTGGTTCAACTCGTTCAATTGAACGCAGCGCACGCCTGCAGGCTTTCCATTGGGCATACCGGGAATCGGCGATGAAATCGACGGGGCGGTGCAGCACGCGCCGCAGCCCGGCCTGCATACGGTGCTACTCATAGCGCAGCGCCTGGATCGGAAGCAGCGACGCCGCCTTGCGGGCCGGATAGAAGCCGAAGAAGATGCCGATGCCGGCGGAAAAGCCGACGGCAAGCACAATCGATTCCGGCGACATGCGCGTCGCCCAGCCGGTCAGCTCCCCGACCGCCCAGGAACCGGTGATGCCGAGCACGATGCCGACGAATCCGCCGATCAGTGACAGCGTCATCGCCTCGACCAGGAATTGCCTCAGGATGTCCGATCCGCGCGCACCGACCGCCATGCGCAGGCCGATTTCGCGGGTGCGCTCCGTTACCGACACCAGCATGATGTTCATGATGCCGATGCCGCCGACCAGCAGCGACACGGAGGCGACGGCGGCCAGCAGCAGCGTCATGATGCGCGACGATTCTTCCTGCGCCTGCAGCAGTTCGGTCAGGTTGCGCACAGTGAATGCATCGTCCTGGCCGGGCTGGGTGCGCTGGCGCTGGCGCAGCAGTTCGCGGATCTTTTCTTCCGCCACCTGCATGCTTGCGCCTTCGCGCACCTTCACCTGGATGGTACCGACGCGGCGCAGCTTGCCCTGCGTGTTGCCGAAGAGGCGGTTGCGGGCGGTGTTCAGGGGCAGCATGATGACGTCGTCCTGGTCCTGGCCCATCATGCTCTGCCCTTTCCTGTCGAGCACGCCGATGACGGTGAACGGCACCTTGCGGATGCGGATGGTCTGGTCGAGCGGGTCGAGGTCGCCGAACAGCTGCCTGGCCGCCGTCAGGCCGATCAAGGCCACTTTCGCGTTGCCCGTCAGTTCGGCCTGGTCGAACATGCGGCCCGACTGCAGCGGCCACTCGCGCGCCTCGAAGTAGTCGGGATTGACGCCATAGATGGTCGTCGACCAGTTCGAGCCACTGGCAACGACCTGTTCGGTACGCCTGTTGGACGGCGCTGCAACCTGCACCTCCGGCACTTCCCGAACGATGGCGGCGGCATCGTCGTCGGTCAGGCTCTGGTTTGCGCCGGCACCGAGGCGCACGCCGGAGGAAGTGGTCGATCCGGGCAGGATGATCATCAGGTTGGAACCGAGGTTCTTGATCTGGTCCTCGACACGCTGCTGCGCGCCCGCCCCCACGGCAATCATCGTGATCACCGCCGCCACGCCGATGATGATGCCCAGCATGGTGAGGATGGAGCGCAGCTTGTTGACGCGCAGCGCGTTCAAGGCAATGCGCAGTGTCGCGAGCAGGCTCATGCCGTCGCTCCGCTGTCGGCGCGCGCAAGCTCGGCCTGTGCGTCGTTCGACCGGTTCGGCTCGTCCGCGATTACGAGGCCGTCGCGGAATGTAATGATGCGCGAGGCGAAGGCCGCAACATCGTGTTCGTGCGTGACCATGACGATGGTCATGCCTTCGCGGTTGAGTTTTTGCAGCAGTGCCATGATTTCCACGCTGGTGCGCGAGTCGAGCGCACCGGTGGGCTCGTCGGCAAGAATCAGCGAGGGATTGTTGACCAGGGCGCGCGCAATCGCGACCCGCTGCTGCTGGCCGCCGGACAGTTGGGCCGGATGGTGGTCGGTGCGGCCGCCGAGGCCGACTTCGGCCAGGCGCTGTGCTGCACGCACGTGGCGTTCCGCCGGACTCACTCCCGCATACAGCAGCGGCAGCTCGACGTTGTCCAGCGCGCTCGTGCGGGGCAACAGATTGAATTGCTGGAATACGAAGCCAATGCGCTTGTTGCGGATCGCGGCGAGTTCATCGGTATCGAGGGCGGATACCTGTTCACCCGCGAGGAAATATTCACCCGACGACGGCCTGTCGAGGCAGCCGAGCAGGTTCATGAAGGTCGACTTGCCGGAGCCGGACGCGCCCATGATCGCCACGAACTCGCCTTCGCTGATGGCGACCGACACGCCGCGCAGCGCGTGCACAACGTTGGAGCCCATTACGTACTCCTTGGCGAGCTGTGCTGTCTGGATCAGCGGCATCAGAACAGCCTCGGTCCGGTTGGTGGGCGCTGGCGCGATGTATCAGGCTGCTGCGCCTGCACCGTGCCGGTGACGACTTCCATGCCTTCCTTGACATCCGGTGAGATCACTTCCGTGGTCGTGCCGTCAGTCAGGCCGAGGCGTACCTCGATCGGCTGGGGCTGCTTCTTTTCGTCCAGCACATAGACGCGGCCGCGTGCGCCGCCGGTACGGCGGTCGCCGCTTTCGGCGATGATCTGTTCGTACTTCTTTTTCTGCTCGGGGTTCAGGATATCCATGACCTGCGATCGCATGTCGCTGCGGTTGCGTTCGGCCATCTTCTGGCGGTCGCCTTCCGGCGCGTCGCGCAGGGCCATGAACTTTTCGCGCATGCCGGAAAAAATCGCATCGAGCTTCGCCTTCTGGTTGTCGTCCAGCTGCAATTCCTTTTCCAGCCGTTCACGCATGGCCTTCATCTGGCCGCCGGGCTGGCCATTGGCCGGTGCTTCGGCCTGTGCTGCAGCCGGCCGGTCGTTACTGACGCCCGCCGGGCGGAAGCGCAACGCGGCGTTCACCACCTTGAGCACGTCATTGCGCGTGTCGGTCACGATGCGCACGTTGGCCGTCATGCCGGGAAGCAGTTCGCGGGAAGGATTGGCGGCGCTGATGACCACGGTATAGGTAACGACGTTGGACACGTTCTGCGCCGCCTTGCGGATCTGCTTGACCGTGCCTTCATAGGAGCGTCCGGGGAAGGCATCGACGGTGAACGTGGACTTCTGGCCGATGCGGACACGGCCGATCTCCGATTCGTCGATGGACGCATCGACTTGCATGTCAGTCAGATTTTCCGCAATCACGAAAAGTTCCGGCGCCTGCAAGCTGGCGGCGACCGTCTGGCCGCGCTCGACGCTGCGCTTGATGACGACGCCATTGACCGGTGCGCGGATCTCGGTGCGCCCGAGGTCGATCCTGGCCTGCGCCAGCGCCGCTTCGCGCTGCTTGACGACGGCTTCGGCGTTGCGCAGGCCGGCCGCGGACACATTGGTCTGGGCGCGTGCGGTGTTGACCTGCTCGGTCGCCGAATTGAACGTCGCCTGCGCCTTGTCGCGCTCGGCACCCGAGATGAATCCCTTGTCCACGAGCTGCTGCTTGCGGTCAAGGTCGCGCTTCGCTTCGGCGAGGTCGACTTCCGCCTTGGCCAGTGCGGCGCGCGAAGCGGCGATATTGGCC